>Ga0179593_1603517_pt1 | contig 11088 bp, 16 predicted proteins | sample CZODoug2_1_08_16_FD_185931 | JGI IMG/M metagenome (GOLD analysis project Ga0179593, IMG submission 185931) | Vadose zone soil fungal communities from Angelo Coast Range Reserve, California, USA - CZODoug2_1_08_16fungal (PacBio error correction) | ecosystem: Environmental > Terrestrial > Soil >... | reverse complement strand
CATGATCATGGTGTATCAGAGGACCTCTTTCCCCGGATTAGACCTCTTTCCTATCCTTTCCCTTTCCGGCTCAAAGACTCTTGTTTTCCCCCCCCCCTGCGTGTGCGTGACAGGGCTTGTTGAAGTAGGCCCCCAACCTGGCTCCTTGGTAACCATTCCCCCTCCTTATTGATATTCTTTCCATTACGTAGGTTGTGGAAAGTACGAACCTTCTTTTGGGTCGTTTCTTACTGTTTACAAACTTCTCTGACATTGTTGTTATTTTTCTGAGACACAATTCTGTCCTGTAGCCTCAGATGTACGGCGGACGTCCCCTCCCCTCCCCCCCGGGCCTGTTCACCACAAGTGTATTGTCCCCTCACATAGCCTTAATCCCGGCGGCCGACCCGGCCACTTTTTCTTTTTCCTAGATGGTATCGTTTCTCTTTTGCATTTCAGCGGCACTGTCCTCCGCGTCTCGTCTCGGCCTGGCGCTAGCAATTCCTTTTCTAAAGGAGACTTTTCTCATTTTCTCCAAACTTCTGTCTATCGGTCGTCCGAAATGGATCCGTCCCTCCTCGTGATTCGATACTTCCTTGTTTTGCGTCCTCACCCATTTGTCTCCGAAGATTACTGCCATTTTTCCCTCTTTGTCTCGCCTCGAAGGCACTCTCCTCCGCTACAATCTCCTTTCCGTTGACTTTTCCTTATCCCCTCTGGGGTGCCGAGACAAATTATATCTCCTCTTTCTTTTCTACCGCTCCGAATTTTTTGACGTTCCTTCCTCCTGACCCGTCCCAGCGCCGTCCTTGAACTTACGGAGTTTCTGCTTCCCTAGACCCGAAATTACCCCCTAAGGGCTGGTGTTCCATCACCTTTGTGAGAGTGCTTTTCTCGTTTCTTGAACGCAGGTTCTCCTGTTTCCACCAACAAGGTAGGCCCTCGTAGTGGCATCGCTCATCTGAGCTAAACCCACTCAAATGCACGCAGGCGACACCTTCCCCTCCCCTTCTGCCAGGCACGGTGGAGATTTCCTTTATGGGTGACTAATAGCTTTTGCTCGATCCTTTCTCCCCTAACGGGCCCCTTAACGTCTATTAGCCCTGTAAGACAGAGAGACCCTGAGCCCCTCTTTCCCCCCATCTAACCGATCGAGTTATCCCTCCTTTATTATGAATATTCCTCGTGATTACCCCTCTTTAAGTTTCGGGATTTCGGAAAGAATCTTTTTTCCTTCCCCTGCTTTCTGTCCCTTCATGAACCAGGCCACCATCCTTTGACCTTCGCTTTCCCCCCCCCAGAAGACGCCCTCCCTGTCAGTGCCCTTCCAGCTCGAATAGAACTGCCAAAGATACTCCACATCTATACCAAACCATATGATTTCTTTGCTCCTTTTACTTCGCATCCCCCATTAACTTCTATTTTCTCCATTCGAACAGCCCCGTCATCAACCCGCAGCCCTCCCCCCCCTAAGTCAGCCTCGAACCCCCCTCCTCGATCTGCCATAGAACCTCCTCGTTGGGGCACACGGGGCATCCTTCCCAGCCACAAATTCAGACCATCGATTTCCACTTTTGCGCTTTTCCAAGAACCCCCCGGTCCCCCCCCGCACTTCCAAAGTTGGGCTCTGTTTCGTTTCCGTATTCACATCTCCCAGACCTATCCGTCAAAGACAGAGATTGTTTCCCCTTCTGTCAGGAACCTCCCCTCACCTATTCGCAGTTCCCCTCCGATCATAGGATTTTTTAAACGAGCACGACTCGTGATGAAGATTCCACTGAGTCCTCTTTCGTGTTATCCCATGATTAGAAGAATCATTACAAGAGAGAGCAGTTTTAGTCGCTTCACCAGAGCCTCATTTACGCCACCCTGCAACTCCGGCTCTTGTTAATCGCATGCCATTCCCCGCCTTGAAATTATGCTTTAATTCGGCTTCAAGGTAAGTTCAGACCTCATCTCTTTACACAGTTGAGCCGAGACACTCTTCTCCTGGTACCCGACGATCACCTCCGCTCTTGATGTCCAGCTTATCTTGAATGGATATGCAGCTCCCCATCATCGGCCACGATGCGGTCGACTTTGCCAGACCAAAACCTCCTCTCACCCAATTCTGTTTCCAGGTTCCTTCTGTCCCAGTCGGCTCGTGATCCTTTTTTCCTCTCCAATGCACTTTCTCTTTTTTGCGATGACACATTTCACATCGATCTTGTTTCCGCTTCATGCTCACACTCAGAGGAATCCCTCTTTTTTACCCGATGCCACTACCAATTGATTTTTCTCGGACCAGCTCTTGTAATGTTTTTCCGTTTTCCGGCTTTGTTCAGGAGACGGAAGAGCCATCTCCCTCGTCCCAACACCCCCCCCTGCGGAATTTCTCCTTTCTGTAAGGTCCTTGAGGCCAAACAATTTTCATCCCATAAGTCCCCATTAAGCGCAGAGCTTCCAACCCCGATAAAGCCGGTTCTCCCTTAAGTTCGCACTTTTCCCCCGCATTCTTTCTTAGTCCGGACATGCGGCCAGCCCCTTTACGATTAAGTTTGTCTTCCAAGTTTTTCCCTCTAACAATTTTCTCAGACCAGCAGTTAGCCCTTTTCCCAATCTCCTACGCTCATCTCGGTTCCCCCCCCTTCTCACAAGACTGAACATCTCCCCGTCTTTTCAGACCCGGAGCCCCACCTTTTATCCGTAGTTTTGTAAAGAGACCACACGTAGTTTTGAGTTTTTACCATTCTATCTTCCTCCCTCCCTTCTTGGATACCACGCCTGTTCAAGACCCCTAGAAGTGACCCTAGATTGAGCCTCCACCTCCCCCTTAGCATGGCGTCTTGCGTCTCTTCCCCCTCTCTCGTCGAAACCAACCCACCCACACCTCTTTCCTCCTAGTTTTTTGTGTCTCGAGGGATAGTTTTTCTTCTCTCCTTTCTTAGCAGATTCTCTTGGCTGATAGGTTTCTTCATGTTCCACTTGGCCCCTTCTTATTGAAAATGCCATCTGTTCTTTCCCCCTGACCTACACTTTTGCGCCCTCCTTGAGATTGGCGAGTTTTTTCCCTATTTTTTGACGGTCACTATGGTACCCGACTTCTCTCTTTTTATTGCCGACTATTAAGTCCTTTTCTTGTGCTGAATTCTTTCGGCGTCCACGGTCCTCCTTACTTTCCTCGGGAAACGCAGTTCCGCGTGCGCTAACGATGCGTTTTTTTAGACGTGTAATTCTTTTTTTTAGTCCTTTTTTTTCTTGTGATCGGAGACTTTAGTGTTCTTTTTAGGCCTTCCTTCTGTCCCAAGGTGATAAGTCCTAAAATCAGTGGGTAGTCCCCTCCCCCTCCCCCTTGAGGCCTGCCCTTTTTCCCTCTGTTCCAAACCAGTCACCCTACTGTTTTTCATTACTATAATTCCCCGCGTCATCAGCGGGAGGTACTTTCCCCAGTCCCATTGTTCCCCCCTCTCTTCACAGTCATCCTGGATTTTGACTAGAAGTTATTCTTTTGATTTCAAATTCCCTAGGGTCATTGAGATTGAGTACTAACTTTTCCCGTTACTTGTTTTGATCTATGTTTTCTTTTTTTCCACCGCACTTTGGCCTGTGGGTTATATAAATAAAGTATAGACCCCCCGGATGTGACCTCGGGTCTTCCGGGTTTTTCTGAGCCCTAAACTTTTTCTTTTCAAGTACACGATCTGTGTCAGATTCCTGTCTTTCCTAGTTTCCTTACTTAAATTTTCCATAATCCGGGCGAGCACTTGGCTTCGGCCTCCACCCTTCTCCTCCTGTGTCCCCTTTTATAGTCCCTTTAGATGTTCGAGGAGGACTATGAGAGATTCATTATACTTTTTGTTTCCCAGGATCCCCCCCTCCTAAGCGCTGTTAAGACTCATTCAAGGATGTCGGCAGTTTTCCTCCCAGATGTATCTTGAAGGTATTAGGTCATACTTGAATCGAAGTGTTCATTTTTTACTAATAATCTTTCTGCTCCCTTCTTGTTCTCTTGTAACTAAAACGCGCCTTCCCGACGCCGATTGAAGGTGTCCAGTGTTCCTTTTGCCTTTTTTTCAGAGGAACCGATTGGAGCCTGATCTATTTCTTTCATCTGTAATGAAGACACCCCGGCCCCGGGTGATGGATTCTCCTATTATGGGTGACCCTTGAGATTATGGGGACTTAGATTTTCTCCTTTTAGCCTGGCGGGTAGCCGTTTTTTAAGTCCGCGAACCCGACAGTAATATTTTTGCTCTCTGGCCCTTATTTTCTTCTAGACCGGTAATGATGATTCAAGGCGGATCGTTACTCGGTTTTTTAATGAGGTTACGGGCATGGTTTCCCCCCACTTCTTGTGTACAATGCACCCCTAGTCCCCCAAGACAGAAAGAACTCTCTGAATTTTCTTTTTAAGAGAGTTGCGCTGCGATCCTTCGACCCTCTCTACCCAACATAGCTCTCCCTCCCCTTCCTGAATGTTACCCCATAGTACCCTTGTTAATTTGCTTTCGTTTTTCCCCGCTGTGCCCTTTCTCCAAAAGCATGAGAGTCGACCCTCCAAACCACCCGGACAAGACTTCCCCATACTTATTCGTCTTTGATCTTAGCTCTTTTATGGTGAGGTCGAATATGAGTACCCCCCCCCCTTTTTTCCTTTCTCAAATGGTGCCATGTCAATTTTGGTGTGAAATTTCCAGGTCTCTGGCCCATTCCCAAGTCTGAAGTAGTAGCGTAATTCGCATCAGACCCCACATTAGGTTTCACCTTGGCTCTCGAGCGTGTCTTCAAATACGTTGTACTTGTACAGTATAGGCCTTTATTCTATACTGTTTCGTCAAAGAGTTGACCCCCCTTATCCGCGTTTGGATCCTCATGTGTCGCGACCGGATTTTTCCTCTTTCCCCTCTCAAAGCTTCATTTAGCGAGGTCTTTTTGGGGGGGTTTGATTTAGGGGAGATCCGTATTCTTTTCTCTTAATACAATTGGGGTGACTTCTTCTCTGAGTTCCGACACCAACCCTACACCCTGTATCGTGACCTAGAGTCTCCAACTGTGGACCTTCACTCCTTTAGCATGGTCCCGAGATTAATACTACCTCGATGCAGTTGCGACCGAAGATATTAGAGACTTCCAACGATGCTCCCCTTCCCCCTTCGAATTCACTAAACAAGTACTACTCGCATTGGCCTGCCCGGTAGGCCCACATATAGTTTCCTGTTTCTTTCCCATTAACTTGGATTCAGATTCGTTTCCTCCTTACCTTTCCTTCCTGGCCGAGCGGCCTTTGATGTTCATTTCACCCCTGATTGACATCTTATGCTAATTAGCCGGGCTACAAACTAAGGTTTTTCAACGCTGGTGTTTCAGCCCTCTTCCCCCTATTTCTGACATGGTTTTGGATACTCCCCCCCATTCCGTCGTACACGAAACATCTTTTTCGGACCCATATTGTACTTTTTTCAGTTCGTGAAAGGTGCATCTCACCTTCTCCCCCCCCTTTTTCTTCCCTCTGTTTCTCATAAGCTGATTTTCCTCCCCCCCCCTAACGTGACTGGCTTTCCCCTCTTTTTTTTCTCACTTCCCTGGGCCTTGTCAAAATCTCCTTTTCTTTGTTGTTTTTGACGAGATATTTGCTCCCTTCTTCCCAGACTCTTGCCAGTTTGTCCCTTTGTCCCCTTTCCCCCACCCAGAGGACGACCCGGCTTTTCCTCTGCCCCTTTTCCTTCGACACTCCGCCAACAGATTTGCTATCTTCACACTTTGCTTGGTGGCCGGGGAACAGGCCGTTTGCTTTTCACCCAACCTCTTACTGTAATCCCCCCAGATCGGAAGGCAATCAGTTCCCCAAGAGCTGGAACCTCCTTTTCGTGGTTCCCTTTTTCGAAAATGTCTCTTTCCGCTTTTCTCTGCTTTCTCCTGGTGCAGCCGACCATTTTTTTTGCAGGCTCCCCTTCATGGGATTCCACCGCCTGAATTTCTCCTTTCATTAATTTCACTAAAGACCCTAATAATTCCTTTTCTCTTTTCTTCTTAGCCGTGCCAAGGGATCTCGAGAGTGTTCTCTTTTCCTTTCAGGGTTGATACTTCCTTTCTTAGGCTCCATCTTTCCTCGATTAAGCGGGGACGTTTTGGTCTCCCAGAGCCTAGCCCCAACCTTTCATGCGAGTACTACTGATCCCCCTTTTTTTCCCACCCACCTAAATATCATCCCAGAGAAGATAAGGCAGGACTATGTGAAGCATTTATCCCCCCCCCAACACGCGCCTCAAACGCCGGAATACACTACAGCGGGCTGTTGCTGCACTTCCCCCTTTTAGTATATCGTGAGTGTCCCCTCCCCCAAGTCCTGCTAGACTTCTGGTTTATACACGGGAAACCGCCTCCTTTTCAGTTCCCTCACCTCAGCCCTGCTCGTACCTCCCCTACAGTTGATCTGATTCCCCCTCGTCGGTCCTGCGGTACACATTTCATAACCGCTTTCTCCCGCGCGATCTACCCTTAGCTTTCCCCTTCACCTCCACCTACCTCTAGAGTTCTGAATCCTTTTCTTCGAACCCTCCCCCCCCCAAGTCCCGGAGGATTTTTTTCGACATCGCACCTTGCTTCTCCGTTTCGAGGTTTTCGACTCATGAACTAGGAGGGAACCCCCCCTATTTCGGCAAAAAGTTGTATATCCCCTTACCTAGGCCCTTGCCGTCCCTCACCGCTTACTCTGACACCCCTCCTCATTCCTCGCTGTCCTTCGTATGGCTGTCTCAGGTTGGTGCGTGTTGCCTGCGATCCTTCCCTGCTTCACAGAGGACTTAACCGCGCCCCCCCCCCTCCCCCCAGTTTTTCTTCTTATCTATTTTTACACGACGAGTCCTTTTTTGCACGAACCTCCCTTATAGCGAGAGCCCCCTTGCGCTTCTTCCTCTGTGAGTTTCCTTTCGGCGTTTTCGGGATTTTTTTTCCGTGTATGCTGTCATTGCAACTTTTTCCCTTGCCACCTCAGCCCCTCCGAGCTTTTCGGAACCCCCCGATCCGCCTTCTATTCCCTTTGAATCCTTTCGACACGGCACAAAGATCTTATCCCCTCCCAGTCCAAACCTATGTCTTTTTCGCGTCGTCGGTGCGCCTTCACCTCAACCCTCCTACACGCTCATCAACGACTGTCAACTCCTCCCTAACCAAAATTCAATCGGTCCCCCCTAGCCCAGCACAACTTGTTTGCGGAACCTCCCCCCTTAATGGACGACGGAATACTTTTGCTCTTAGAACTCGGAATGCCTGACCCAATTTTTTTCTTCCCGTTCAACCGAGGGCTATTTTTCGTGATTGTTTGAGTGGACAGCGACCATACCCGGCTTCCCCCCCCTTAATCTCCTTTTTCCTTTAACACAAGTAAATTTTTTTGATCGCCCCCCCATTGCCTTCCTTGACGCGACAGCTTCCCGTCTCTGACTGGAAATCCGAAGCCCCTTGACGCATCCACCGAGTTAAGCGACTCCCTCCCCCAATTGTTTCCCGACACTTCTCGAAGACCCGTGTGTCCCCCCGCGAGGAACTCTTCTTCCCAGATACGGTGATGCAAGCACGAGACGGACACCCAAAGACCGGCGCTCTGAAATGCACAAGTCTTTAGAAGGCATGTCTTTCGGACTTTTCGGATAGAGCCTTCACTAGATTAACCTCCATAGATGTCGGAGACGTCCTTTAGAGCGACCGGGCCCTCCCCCAAATTCCCGAGATGAACCCCCTGCTCGAGGTTTTTTGAATCCCCCCTGGTCCGATATCCTTTGTGAACCCCAGTCCCCAAGGACTGCGGTTTTTTTAAAATACAATCTGACCCATAACACGCCGGATTATCCGCGCGTCTCCTTCTAGCAATCTACTGCATGGTTGTACAATGCCTCAGGTCATCGTCAACTGATGCTCTCCCCTCACATACATCTCTCTTGTGTTCTTTGGACTGACCTACCCCATTTTTGACCCCTTCCTTAGAGTAAACACGCACTATCCCCTTCTTCCCCCTGCAGTCTTTTCATGTTTTGTTAACGGCGAGGTGAGTTTCCATCAGAGTGGTCTTCTCCTCTGACCCACCGGATTTTTTGGCTTCTCGTAATTTTTCTGCTAAAAAAAATCAGAACCTACGTCGCCGAGCCCGAAAATACGTCGTCTTTGAAGTTTTACACTCCCGCATCTTTCTTATTCGGCCATCGACCCAGAGTTATGCCGTTCGTGAGGTCATAAACGTTGACGCCTTCCCTCCTTCTCAAGCCCAGACCCCGGAAGATTGCCGATCTCTTCCACCTGTTGTCCCATATTAACCGGCAAAAAATCTGACCCCGCCCTCCCGTCAAGAAACGAGCTGTTTCCTTTTCGCCACAACTTTTCTAGGTCTCCCTCATCGAGCCGACTGGAACCCGCAACACGCCGGTTCACTGTTCGACGTCTTCCTGACTGAGCCAGCCTAGGTTTTTCCCCATAGACCCTCCCCACAAACTTTTCTCTATTGCCCATTGTTGTCTAGAGGTGGGCGGCCTACAAGACGACCCCATGTGTCTTCCGCTCGTTCATCTTTCTTCCAATAGGAGGGGGGACTTTCAATTTCTGGTCTTTTCTTTGGTTAGAAGTTCCCGATGAAGTCCTATTCCCTTACTTACTTGCTTCTTTTTTCTCTTTTTTTCAATCCTTTCCTTTGTATCCTGGTTACCGTCCTTTTCCCTGTATTCTTTTTAGGAGAATAGGAACTATTCACTTTTTCTATTTAAATTTTATGATCGTGGTTGTTCTCTTCAAGTCGGCCACTTTAGGATTCCTCTGAAGCTTGAAGCCCCCCTCTTTCTTTCCGGAATGATGGCATTATGTCTTTCTTTCTTTAGTATGGTTCGTTCGCGTCTGTTTATTGTTTTATTTGTGGCGCACCTTAATTCGAACCAAGGACTCCTCTTTGGGAGACGTGCCCCCCTGGGAAAGCTTAGACCTAACTACGTTCCAAAGAACTCGACTCCTTGATAGCCAGAGTTTTATTTTCCTCAGGAGGTTTCCAGTCCCAAAATCCCCAGATCTATTTTTCCTGGTAATCGAACGTCATATCTCTATTCGTTTTTCTTCGCGCCCATGCTCCCGTGCCTTGCAGGGCGACTTCTTTGATTTCCTCTTTGTGATGGCTTTTCGTTTCTTTTCCCTGTGATTGCCTCTTTCCTAAACCCTTATGCCCTTCACCCTTCGTTTGAATCTCTTTTTTCGTTTCTCCTTGGCTTTATTTTTACATGTTTGACCCCGTCTTACGGGGTGACGCGGATTTGCCCCCCCCTCCTTCCCCTAATGTCCGCTTCCGCTGTCAGCATTTGGGGTCCCCCGGTTTTTCTTGTCCCCAATTTAGAGTTTTTGGCCCCCTGGAAGGGTATTTTGAGCTGTGATAGAGGAAGATTTTTCTTTAGGCCTTTCCCCCCTATATCTTCCCGTTCTCCCTACAATGTTTTTTTCTTTTTTTGGCAAATCGTTTTCTCCCTTTCCCTTTACAATAGCGGCGTTTTGTGTTTCCCCAGTATGACATTGTCCGTTTTTCCTGTCGGCCCCATTTTTTTTTCTCCTGGAAGAATTACACTCATAATCTTTACTGTTCCTCCTTTCCTGGCAGTGTCCACACCCCTTTTCTCTTGCCCTCCAGCCTTTCAGATGATTCGGTTTATTTTCCCCCGGAATCAGGAGGAAGATTATCTTACCTTTTCTTTCTTGATCCCTTCCCGTGGTGAGCCTACACGATTTTATGGGGTTGACCCTAGTTGAAGGTCTCTTCCCCTTTGCTTTCGCGTTACTCTAGACAGAAGAACGCTTCGTCCGCTCTGTTTTTCTTTCTGTCTGTATCTTTTATTGTTATTCCCTTCTCCCTGCGGTATAGGGTGTTTGTTTTTTTTGAAGTCTTTCCTCCCAGACGATTTTTTTTACTCAATCTTCTGGCCCCAAGACCCCACTTTTGTCGTTCACCGTTTTCCTCCTCGCTTCCCTCGCGATGATCACCCCCTCAGATAGTTCCTTTGACTTAGCTCCCCTGTTCTACCCCTTTAGTCACTGGTTTCAGGAGTGTTGAATCCTTCTCATCTATCACAAGACTATGAGCGTAAAGATCTTCTCCGGTTTCCTTCTAAATTGTAGATTATTCCCGACCTTTTTTCGTGAGGTGTTGTTTTTCTCCTCCAAATATGCATGTTTATTTCTATCTGTTATTCGGAAATCTTCACTTTTTTTTCCCCAATGTACGTGCTAGTTCCTTGCTCGCACGCAAAATTCTCACCCCAGTATTTAAGAACCACCCTCCTCCTTATTATTTTGGCTCTTATGAAGAACAGCTCTCTAAGTGTCAGGCGTAGTAGTGCGTTTTCCCTTACAAGTGGCTTCCAGTATTAGGCGAGTTCTCGCCCTAGTGGAATGATTGCCTTTTTTAGTCTCCCACAGATTGGGAATATTTCCATCATGATTCTTCTTAGCAGAGAAGCGGCTTTGGTCTTTCTGATGCACCCTCCCTTTTTTTCCTTTTTCTTATTCCTTGGATTCTTTTGTTTCCGACACGCTGTTACCCCTTTTCTCCCCATAACCCCTCCCCCCCCTTACCTTTGAAGCCAACCGAGTAAGTCTTTTACCTTAGCAATCCTGAAGACTCGACATTTTGAAGCCCAAATTTGGCTTCTCCTTCCTCGTCCTCGTAAGCTGCGCTGAGCCCCCCGCACATTCCCGGTCCCATACGACTTACCATATGTTTATCCCGAGCACCTTTTTCCGGTCTTAAATTTCTCCCCGGTATTAATTTTTATTAATCACCATGCTGCGTTGCTCCGTACATGGCGCCGTCTGCAATTTGCAATGTTACCGATTCGGCTGGTTCGTAAAGGGGCAGCTCCGTTCCCAACAAGACCTTGATACATCCTTCCCTATGGGACTTTCTGTTAATTGACTCCGAGATCATTTCTTTTTCTTCGCTTTGTTGGTCCCCACTTCACTTTCGAATTTTTTACGGCAGAAAATTTGCGACTTTTTTTCGTGAGCTGGCCGCCGAACTCACACTCTCCCTTCTAAGGAATAGACTTTTCTTTATATTTCACCTTGCTCCCTAAAGTCTCTTGGAGTTGGGGTTCTGTTTTTGTGATG
>Ga0179593_1480886_pt1 | contig 11088 bp, 16 predicted proteins | sample CZODoug2_1_08_16_FD_185931 | JGI IMG/M metagenome (GOLD analysis project Ga0179593, IMG submission 185931) | Vadose zone soil fungal communities from Angelo Coast Range Reserve, California, USA - CZODoug2_1_08_16fungal (PacBio error correction) | ecosystem: Environmental > Terrestrial > Soil >... | reverse complement strand
TATTCTGCGTTGGTTCTCATTTCCTCAATATTACTCCTCCCGTTTATCCCCCCTTTGGTTTTAGATCCTATTGGTTTTTGTTCCATTCTGGACTTTTCAGCAGAGGTTTTTTCTGTACGGTTGCTTTAATCCGCCTTTCCGGGCACAACTATTCCACCTTCCGCAGACCCGGTTGCATTTTCCTCCCCCACCATTCCGATTTATATTTAAAAACTCTTTTCCATTTCCCGGTCTCCGAACTTTGGATCGGTGGACCCCACAACATACGCCAGGGCCCATGGCTGGGGACTTTTGGTTTTCGGGCATTTTTCTTTTTCTTTATTCCGGCAGGGAACTTGGCACCAGTAGCCTTCCCGCAGGAAAGGTCGATGCGGACCATAAGACAGGAGGTCTTACACAAGGGCGCTTTTTCCGGAAGGCCTTTTTTCCAACTAGGGTCATGTCTTTTTTTACTTACTTTCTCTGACTAAAACTGCTTTTTTCTGTCATCCCAGTTAGCTTTTCCCCCCCAATCCGATCCCACTGCCCGGGGGCGAAAACCCGGGCACCACCCAACCCCCGAACCCCCCAAGCCTGTGTTTTTTCCCCTCTTCCCTCATCCAGATTCTTTGTGGATTATTTCTCGTCTTGTGTTTTTTCCCCTCTGTTTACCGGGCGTTCTCTCCCAACCGGTGCCACAAAAGGTCCATCCCCTTGCCCCTTTTTTTTCTGTCACCGTAACAACCCAGCGTGGTCTTTTTCCGATTGATAATTATCCCTGTATCAATCTGCCTCTGTGCTTCAGCCTATCCGTTACCCCCTTTTTCTCCGACCCATCCTTGAACACTTGAAGGCAATTGTGGCTTCTGGTTAGTGGTGTTATCCTCTCTCTTCCCCTCGGATTCCCAGTAGAATCTGGTTTTGTTTGTGCCCCCCCCCCCGGTGAGAAGCTTTTTTTTTCCCCGGTCTCTCCACTCTTTCCGTTCCCAATTGTTAACTGAATGACGGCTCTCTCAAGTTGGGGTTTATTCCGTTCCCCCCCCCCCCCCCCCAATTTGGTATTTTCTTCCCTTTTACACAGCGGCTCTACCCTACTTTCATTTTCCCTTCCTCACCCTTAACACCTTGAATTGGAGCATTGCTCCGTACCGCTTTTTTCTTTCCTTCTTTCAGTTAATGGGGGCAGAGTTCCCAGTCTTGTTGTGTGCCAAGGGAGTTCTGGTTACTGCGTTAGTCTCCCCCCCCTGGAACGGGTGGTGGTGTGGTTTTTTTTTACGGTCCCCGACCTTCCGTCCTTGGTACCCGTTTGATTCGTTGCTTTGCTCCCCCCCCCAGGTGTACTCGTTACCAACTTTCCCTTGGCAAGTTTGCCATTTAAGTCTGGTGGTTTCGGAATTTCCCCCCTTCATTCAGATCCATCGCTGACAATACCCCCCCTCGCCCCCCCTTCGGACTGCAGTTTTCCCGGCATCCTGCTCCAGTTCCTTTCACATCTAGTTTATGATTGACAATTTCGTTCTTCTGTTTCGCCCCAGTTCCCGTCTGTCTCTCCTCTTGTGCAACGTCGTTTCTTTTTCTTCTTTCTGCAGTTTCCATTCCCTATTGTCTCTGAACACCCACTTGAACCCCTTTTCGGGACAGCGACGCTCGACATACCTTCCTTCTACCTTCCCGTTGGAACATTGCATAAAACTTGAGCTCTCGAAGCCCTCTCCCTGGTGGGCTGTTTGAAGGCTTTTGATTTTTTTCCTCTTTTCCATCCTTCAGCCTTGTCTTTAGTGTACTGCATGCTGAAAAGTTCCTTTTGATAAAGTGGTAAACATTGTCTTACACTTCCGTCCAGCCACTTTCCTGGCCCTTGTTTCACTTTTTTCCGGTTTCCCGGGGAGTGATCACTTTCCTTTTGGTCAGGGGAAGTTGTTTTTTTTGAAACCTTTTTTTCTGATGAGGCGTTTTGGCCACGTAGTAGCCCCCGGGTCTCCGCTTCACTCCTGGCCTCCTTGATAGAGAACTGGTTGGGAATTGGTGGGGTTTTTTTTTTGCCAAAGTTTTTTTTCGAAGTCGTTAACTTTTCGAACTTAGACGGGTGCACCACTTCTTGGAACTTGCCCCTCTCATCCTCCGATCTTTACTCCGCCCATTCCAGGAAATGTCACTCACAATAGCTTGTCTAACGTTCCCTCACCCAATAGTTTTTTCTTCCCTTCAGCCGGTCCCCCCAATTTCTTCTTCTCTTTTCCTCCTCTGTGTTTGTTGTTTTTCTCTCTGTGCGATTTTGTGACGGCCTTTGATTTTTCTCTTTCCCCCCCGGGGTCAAGCCCCGATTCCCCTCTGGCTGACTCGGTTTGTCAGGTGACCCTTTTCTTCCCTTCCAAACATCGGACGTCCGCTCTTGGTTACAAGACGTGGGCCGGTCCTTGACTTTACGACAAAACATGGTTCCCCTCCCTCCATCCCATTCCCCCCCTTTTATCGATTCCAGGAGGACATATTTACTGCCTTCTTTCAAAAGCTAGAAGCTTTTAACCCTCCCCCCCTAGCCACAAACACCGTTGGCCCCCCCCAACTTCCCCCACCAAAAAAACAAAAAAACACCTTAGGGGAGCCCCGGAAACCAGCCCAGCCCCCCCCCTTTTCCGAATGCATACGAATCTTGAACAAGTGGACACCTGGTTATCTCGACCTTTTTCTCCCAGGCTTTCAGAAGTCCCTGTCACGGGTGGTACAGAAAGTTCCCCCCTCCCCTATTTTCAAAGCTCAAGGTTATCCTTTTTCCCGAGTGAGCCGCAATGTTGGTCGATTTTTTTTCTGGAATTGTGTTCAGTTCGATCGGCCTCTTTCCCGAAGGCGTGTTCCGTTCGTCGCTTGTTTTCATGCCTTCAAAGATACCGACCCACTACCTTATAGTACTTCCGCTTCTGCCCTCCAACCTAGCCTGTTTGCACCACCACGAAATTTTGGCCACCCCTCATTTTCCAAGCCGCAAAAACCCAATCCTTCGAGCCGCTTCAATTCTCCCTCCCCGCCTTGTCGCCTGGTATTTTCCTCGCTGGATAGCTTCCTTGTCCGTGCTGTCCCTCTCCTTCCCCTGCCACTTGAGTTTTTTTTTCACGTTTCACCCCGCTGACCCCCGCCACTGATCCAGAACCCTGGCTTGTATGTTCGCCCCGTAGGTGCCAAGGGCCTGAAGCCTGCTTGACCCACGGCTTCCTTCAATCAAAAGCTGATTCCCTCCTTCATGGAACCATGTTGACCGGACTAAGTCTTCTTTACGTTCTTCCTAACTGTTCCTTTTTTACGGTGTTCACTCCCGTCGTCCCGTCCGATGTTTCTGCCTACCTAATTTTTTCCTTCCTAACGTCTTTCCTGCGTGCCGAGTCCCCACATTGTGGGTCCCTTTTCCCTCTTATCCGGGTATTCTGCTGAACTCTTGCCCCCCCCAAAAATGAAAGTTCAGGCATGACAGATTTAGATTTTTTTCCGATTGGTATGCCTTTTTTTTCACACACCAACCCAACCCCCCCCGCACACCTTCCCCCAATTTCCGTTTCCCGTTTGTCGGGTAAAGGGTAGGCCTTTTTCCGAAGTTTAGTTTCTCTTTCTACCCGATTTTTTTCCTAAATATGCACCCCTGCCGCGGGAGGGAATTCCTACTTGCCTTTTACTGTTCTTTCCGTCTTTTCCTAGAGCGCTGATCAAACTTCACAAGAGTCTTTTTTTTCCTGATTAGTTAAGCTTGAGCCAAAATTGGATTTTTTTTTTTCTTTTTTTTTTGACGTTTTGGACTAACAACGGGAGGTGGGTATTAGGACCCCCCTTTGTTGTTACCCCTTCCTCTTCGTATTTTTGTCCTCCGTTTCTCCCCCCGTCTACTCGAGCTTTCCCCCGTCCCTCCTCACGTGAGAGTCCACCCTTTAGTAGGATGCCAAGTACGCAAAAGCCGCCAGGTGATCTGTTGAACCTCCGGCGCCTTCCTTTTTTGTTTTTTTTTTTTTTTTTTTTTTTAAAGAAAGCCTTGTTTTCATATCACGGTCGGGGCCTTGTTGCCACTGGTTGTATGCCCCCTTCCGGGGCCATAAGAGCCCCTCCCGACGAACCCTTCCGCCATTTTCGGTTTTCTTTGTTGCCGCCTGACCCCAGTTTCGGCGTCCCTTCCTTGCCGCCTCTTTTCTTCTTTTTTTTTGTTTTTGGGGGGGTGTGGTGGTGGGGTGTGGAATTGCTTGGGCGGGCACATCCCTCCGTGTGCGTCTCACTGTTGCTTGTTGTGTTTGCTCGCTTGCCTACGTTGCTGTTCCCCGTCAAAAACAGTCGCCCAGGGACTGCATGGCCCACCCCACGCTTGCTTCTCTTCCCCATGGTTCTAAAACCGTCCCCGCCGTCAATGATTCTAATTCTCCCCCCTCATCTTTCTCTCTTTCCTTAATATTTGTTTTTTGTTTGTTGAGCTCTATGAGGAAAGCCAACCAGACTCCCTTTTTTCTCATTTCCTGAAAGATTTTTTCTAGCCTGTTTGTTAGTTTTTTTTTTTTTTTTTTTTTTTTTATTTTTTTTTGTTTTTTTTTTTTTTTTTTTTTTTTTAGAGGCAGCTTTTTTGTGATGTCGGCATTTTTCGCCGACTGTTTTTCTTGGGTCTTGCCCACTCCTCTCGATCTGGATCAACCCCCTTGTACACTTGCGTCTTGCCGCCCATATTTTCATTGCCTAAATCTTTCCCCGGGACGGAGGAGCTCCCCTCAGAAACTGACCTCCTGGTCAACTTCCCCTGCCTCCCCTTTTGGAGGAATTTCTTCGCTTTTGCGTGTCCTGGTTTTTTTTTTTTTTAGGATCTGTATCTGATCCTTGTACGCTCCCCCCTGTCCTCCCCGGCACCGCATTTTGGCAGGATGATGGCCCAACCCCCCCTTTCCGGGGCTAACTGGTCGCCGTAGGTTTTTTCCCTCCGGCAGGATTTGCGGTCCTGATGTTTTTTTCCACACCCTTTCTGCGCCTCCGCATCTGTCCATCGCCGTAGTCAAAGAACCTTGGTTTTACGTGCCACCCCCCATTCCGCCAACAAAAGAACACCCAATCCAGTTTTTTTCCCCCTGCGTTTTTTTTGAACTTAATAAGTCCCCTAAAGATAGGAGCTTATTTTTCTTTTTTCTTTTTTCCCGTGGCGTTGATCGAACCGTGCCAACAAAACTGTCCCCCCATTTTTTCCTTTTTTCTGGGGCCCGGCCAACCGCGTTGGATCATTACCTTCTTTTCATTCGTATTCCCCATTCAATATTCGGCTTCTTGCGTTCCCCCCTTCCCCCCTTGCCTCAAAAGAAGTTGCAAGCGGACACTTGTGGGATGTTTGTTTTTCTTTTTTTGGTGGTCGCCATTCTTTTTTTCATAGTGTACCATTTCTGTCAACTTGGTTTTGTTGTTGTTGGAGTTTAGCGATTTTTAACGTTTCCCCCCAAACTTTGCCGTCATTAATTGAATCGGGCCCCCCCGGCGACTCAGTGGTTTACTTTTTCCTTCCCCCCCAATCTCTTTCTTCCCCGACAGTTGCTAGGTCGTCGGGGATTTTTTCTAGAAGTCCCCCCTGCTGCTTTGACTGAGACTCCCCCCTTTCCCTTTTAATCGCCGCTTTCCGAACTCAGAGCGGTGTCAAGTCTTTTTTTTTTTTGTTTTTATGCGTCTTTTTTTTCCTTTTTTCCCTTCGGGGGACACCCGGTATTTTGAAGTTTTTTTTTTTTATCCCCCCCCTTGGGTAAAATTTTTTTACAGCTACGTTTGTCCTTTGATGTTGCTTTTTTTTTCGCCGGGTTGTTTTTAATCGTTTTCCACCTTCTTTTTTTCCGTGGTGCCTTGATGCCACCGCGTGGAACATATTGAAGACCCCCTCTCTGTTTACAAGCACCTGTTACTGTTTTTTGTTTCTACTCCTCGATAGGGACCCCAACTTCTTGTTTTGCTGAAATGTAATTTTCGTTTCTCGTTTTTCCCCGTCGTCAGTTTTCCCTCGCCGATACACACCATAGTCTTCGATTAGTGGTTTTTTTTCTCTTTCTTTCATTGTCATTTTCCCCCCCCCCCTGAGCTCCCCCCCAAAACGCACATTCGGAGGCCCTCCGCCCGTTCCCCCCACCGCTAAAATTTTTTCCCTAAACCGCTCCCCCCTTGTTCTCATCTGGCAACAAGAGCCCTCGGTCGAGTGAGGTCTTTTTTTCTTTTTGGTTCCGTGAGCCATACCCTTTTTCCGCGGGTTCCAGTGTACACCCTCTTGCTCCCTTTCTGGACGCTTTGCCCCCTTGTTCCCAATTCATTTGAACCTTTGCCTGGGCCTTGGGCCTTTTTCAGGGTCTTTTCTTCCCTCATTTGAATTGTTAAAGGGTTTTTTTTCCACCCCAATTGTTGTGTCCTTTTGGAGGTCGGTTTCAGTATGTACTATCCTAGGGTTTTTCCTACTACTGACAACTGTTCCCCGCCTGTCATCAATCCTGTTTGAATGTGCTGGATGGGCTTGTTTCTATTGGTTTTTTTAACATGCTAAGACTTACAACTAGACCGAATCTTTTTCCTTTTTCCCCCCCCCCCCCAATTGATCTTAGCGGGCTGATGAGGCCCCCCCCCCCCCCCCCCCCTCCCTCCCTTTACCCGTCCCCCGGTAGAGAGTTTAAATCGCGAGTGGTCCCTCCAGTTTTCTCACACATAGATGACTTTCTCCTTTTTTCAACACTTGCTCTTCTTTTTTTCCTCATCGTTTTTGTTTTTGTATTTTTCTCGAGTATTGACCCAGGCCTTTTATTTTTATGTACCGAGGCCCATTCTTCCTCACTATGGATGACGTTTCTGTCAGGAAATTTTGCGCCATTTGACTTCATCTTCATCTTTCCTCCTGGGGACCCCACCCCCCTTAACCACTACACCCGGAATCGACTATCGACCCCCACATTTTTGCCCTCCCGACCCCCCCCATTGCACCAGTTTTTTTTTCGCGACTTGTCCTCGTTTTCCCCAAGCCTCTGCAGCCCGATGATACATATTCCCGCCGGCAGGCCCCCCCCCTGTGGCACAACCATTCCCTTCCCCCATTCATGGGTTCCCCCCCGAAATCCCCCCCCCAACTCCCAAAAGTCCCTCATATCATTGGAAACAAGGGGGACCCATTTGTTCCTTTTCCACCTTTGGCAGGGTTCCGGGCATTTTTCCCGCCCAGGTTTGCTACGGTGGATGGCTTCCTCTTCCATCATTACATCGGTCACTTTGCCTAGCTGTCTTTAGCCGCATTTGTTTTCCTCCTCCTTCATCGGTTGTTCGTTTTTCCCATTCCAGGTGGGGCGCTCGTCCCCCCTCTGTCCCCCTCCCCTAGGTGAAGGGCTCCAGGGTAATTTTTTCCCTGCCCTTTACCCCCATTCCCTGCCCCCCATCTCCTCTTTTTTTCCCATCTCTTGTCGCACCTCTTTTTTGGTAAGCCTACTTCGATCCCCTTACATTCACGTGGGCAGTACCACCCCTTCTTGAGCCCCCATTTCAAGTATGCTGGGACACGCTTCGCGTCTTTGTGATCGCTGGCCTTCTATGTCCGTTCCGTGTGTAAACCCTTTCCCCTCCCCAAAGTTCACGATTCCCCCCCGTTTTCTTTCCAACCAGCCACGTCCCAGTCCCAAGCTCTTCTGGTTTTCACCCTCTTTCCGGGCGGAGCCGCATTGTGCCCCCGTCTCCCCGGTCAACTTTTGCCCCGTGTTGATCAGCTTTCCTGAAATGAACGAGGACCCCCGAAGTCTTCTTGTCCCGGCTTCCTTGTCTTTCCCAGGCTTTTGTTCCTTTCGAGACCATCACCTCAGTGCGACCTCTCCCCCCTTTTGACCCCCCTTTCCTTTGTTTCGGTACCCCCTTCTCCGTTTGATTCCGCACTTTTTACAGTCAAAGCTTTTTACAAGCGGGTTTGAAATATGCCACCCTGGCGCACCCCCACCCCCCCCGCCTTCCGGTGCATTTTCCCCAACGTCGGGAAGACGGATCTGCTTTGCGACTCACACCCCAACCCTACCCGCCCCAAACCACAAAGCCCCCCCCCTCTTTTCCCCTGTTGTTTTTTCCCCCCCCCACTTTTCAACAGCCGTCCCCTCATTGATCGGATACGATGGGATCAATTGCTCCTTTTTCCCGTGGCTTTTGTTTTGACCTTTTTTTTTTCAGTTTGCAAGCTTCGATTTTCCTTTTTTCGGTTTTCCTCTTCCTCACGTTAAATGTGACCCCCCCACAGGTACGTTAACCAAGGCGTTTCTTTTAGGATACCAAGTTCCGTCTTTTGAAGTCACAACTCGGCTTTGGGTTGTGGTTGCCGTTCAGGTGAAGACTTTTTTTGGGGGGACCCTTGAGATTTTTTTTGCCCTCTATTTCCTCTCACAGAAGCTTTTTCAGTCTTTCTGCCAAGTCCCTGTTTTTTAAAAGTTGTTGCCGGCTCTTTTTTTGCCCTACACCCCTTTTTTTCCCCGCAGAGTTGTACAGAAGTACCGTGCTTTTTCCCTCCCCTCGACATACGTTGCGGGGCCTTTTCTTGGTCACTGTGGCTTTGTCACCCCCCACAGGGTGGCCCCCCTCAGCCTGACCCATGGTCGACCCTTCCCGCCAGGCGCGGTCTGTTTGCCTTCTGTGGCGATCCCCCTTCCCCTTTCCTCCGATTTAATAGGATTTTCGCATGCCCTTTTTTCTTAGACCTTGGTGCAGTTTGTCTTTTCTCTGGCGACCTTTTCCAACCGGGTCTGTCCCCTGGTCCCTGACCTGCCCCCCCCGCTGCTTTTCTCAAATTTTTGTCTCCCCCGAGACGGAAGATTCCTGTGCCGTTTCTTTGCCTTTTTATCTATGTTCCCAATTTCGAAGCCCTGGGTTGGGGGAGCTTTTTTTTTTTGTCGGCGAGAGTCGACCCCAGGCGGCCGTCAGACATAGAAATTATTTCCCGGAGCGTTTCCTAGCACCATGGTTTTTTTTTCTGTCCAGATTTTTGGGGACACATGTTTTACCCATTTTAATATTTTTCCCCCCTGGTTCGGTCGATTTACCGATTTTTGATCAAATGTCCCCCCCTTGGGCCGGCCCCCAAGGCTTTGTTGGCAATGTTCCCCCATGTAAGATAGATTTACCCCTCTTTTTTTTTTGGGGCCCTTTTTGGATTCGTACTTTTGGTCCCCATCTTCCCGCTTTCCAGTGTTAGAGGATTTCTTTATTTTCGTTGGTTCTTCTTTCCCCCTTACCCGGTCCCGCTCGGAAAATTTTTCGATGCTGTGACCCACACGGGCCGTACGTTTTTTTCCCGTCTGAAAACGCCGTTCGGCGCCCTCGGTTGGGTAAAACTGGTGCTTCGGGGGGTCCCCCTTGTTCCTCCCTTTTTTAATCAATGCTTTTTTCTCTCAAGTCCTCCTCGTTCCCCAGAGCAGATTTGCACACCCCTTTTCGTGGGGATTTTTCAACACCGTCCTAGCCGACCGCCAAAAAAGAACCCCCCCCCCCCCTTCCCCCCGGGTTATTTTTCACCCCTTCATCCGCCCACTTCTTTTCCGCTTTTTTTTGTTGATCTTTCTTTGATCTCTTGACTCCACGTGGCGCCTCGTCAACCTTGTTGAACCCCCCCCTCGGCGAAACCTGCCCTTTCCAACCTAGGGCGGTCTTTCCCCGATTGATAACGCTCCACGCTCCCTGCTTTTGTATGGTCAACTGTCCTCCAGGTTTCAACTTTGGCGTTCGGTTTTTTGTTGTTTGGAGTTTCGGGTGTTGTTTGTGGTTGGTGGAGTTTTCTCCCCCCCCCCTTTTTCTATTCCTTCTGGTAAACTTTCCTCAATGTTTGTGGGTGCTTTTTTTCTGGCAGCCTTTTCTTTACCCCCCCACTGCTTGCGTCCCCCCCCTTTTTCCTTCACTCTTGCGAGAATTCCCCCGTGTTCCTTTTCCCAAGTATTTTGGTTTTCCCATCGGTCGCGTTCGCCGACCCGGTCTTTCTTCGTGACCTTTAAACCGGGCCCTTTGGCTTCCTTTCCCGTAAACTGCCGACTTTTTTCCTTTTCCCAGTTCATTTTCAAGTTTGGGGATGCCAGGATGTGGCAATTTTCTGTCTGCATTTTAATGCTTTCTTATAGCCCCCCTGTTTTTACGGACGTTCCCCACCCCTTTACTCCCCGTGTTTTTACTGATCGTGTTTTCTTTTTTTGCCGTGTATTAGTCTTAATTTTTGGCCATCTTCTTTTGTTCTTTCTTGTTTCGACCCTTGCCCCAAGGCCCCCACGTTGATATCCATCGACTTTTCCCCTCCTCACCTAGGACTGCTTTGGTCTGGTTTCTTCTGAGATCGTTTCCTCTGGTCTTTTTTTTTTTTTTTTTTTTTTTTGCTGCCCAATTTTTGTGACTTTCGGCCCCTTTGTCCCCCCTGTTTCCTGGTTTTGTCCCTCGTCAGACTGAAGTCTTTTGAGCCTTTGCTTCCTCTTTCGGCGTTCCCACGAGTAATCTTCCCCCCCCTCCCGGTACACTAGTTTCCCCCTTCGTCACATTCCAGCGAACATCCCTGCCCCGGAACCCCCCCCAAAAGCCCCCCCCTTTTGGGCTCATAGTTTCACCCTTCCCGTCGCGTGGAAAGGATGCTGGTGGACTATTGTTTGAGCCCCCCCCGTTACTGCCGGGTTTGCTTCATTTTTCGGACCACGCCTTGCTGACCGGTCTAGAGGATCCCCCCCCGTTTTTGTCCACCCCAACATCTCTTTTTGGTTAGGCGAAATGGTTTTTCAGCTGTGTTTCCTTTTCCTTTCTTTCCCCCAATTCAGGGTTGTTTTTCCGTGAGGTTGGCACCCCTGTTCTGCGGCTGGAAGTCCAGTAGCTCTTGCTTCCATTCCCCTCTTTCCCCCCATTTTTTCCAGCTGATCGCCCCCGCCCACTGGTGTTTTTCGTGTCCGGGTACTGCGCTTTTTTGGGTGCATTGTTGTAGTTGAACCCGACTTCGTTTTTTCCTTTCCCCGGCCCCCCTTTATTCCCCCTTTTCCCCCATCTTTTCTTTGCTTTTTTTGCTTTCTGTCCCCCCTTTTCCCCATTTCTCCCCCCACCGCTCAGCCTTGATTTTGCAAATCAGGTTTTTTTTTGTTTCTACCCCCTTGG
>Ga0179593_1479810_pt1 | contig 11088 bp, 14 predicted proteins | sample CZODoug2_1_08_16_FD_185931 | JGI IMG/M metagenome (GOLD analysis project Ga0179593, IMG submission 185931) | Vadose zone soil fungal communities from Angelo Coast Range Reserve, California, USA - CZODoug2_1_08_16fungal (PacBio error correction) | ecosystem: Environmental > Terrestrial > Soil >... | reverse complement strand
CCAGCACGATGCTCATAGATAGGGTTGTACCCCTTGCTCGCCTTCTTTTTACCTCGGCCAGACTTTTTCCCCCCCCACGTCCTCTTCCTGGACACCCCATTTGCTTTCCACACCTCCCCCGTTTTTTTCCTCGCTTTTTGTCTCATTATTTTACAGCCAAGCTGACGGAACTTGACCCACCCTAGAGACCTTTCCGGAGCACCTAGAGAAGGATAAGGTTCCCATGACCTTATGCCCCCCTTGCTCTTGCATCCCTTACGCTGTGTTCTACCCCTCCTTCCCCCCCTTTTCCGACGACTGGGCACTTTTTAAAGTGCGGGAGTAAGGTTTAACCCTTTCTTTGGTTTCACTCGGGCGAGTTCCAAGAAGTCCATCAGTACTCATCCTTTCGATACGAGTCCTGCGAGTTCCGCTCTTGATTCGCCTTCTCTTTCCTTGGTAGAGATCGTGCTCCAGGGAAAAGCATGCGTAATCGTTTTTTTTAAGAACTCCGACCGCAGAACTTATTTTCGAGTCCGGTATAGTCTTTTTACAGAACTTTTGTTTTCCCTCTAAACCCCCGATATGCCTCTCGCCGTGCCCTGTGGTTTGTGGCATGTAGTAGTTTTCCCACCCAAAAACTTTTGCCATCCTCAGCTTTTTTTTTCCCCTTCCGTTCCTCACTTTTTTTTTTTCCTTCCTCCCATTTTCCAGTGTTATTTAGATATGTTTCCCGTTCCGGGCCGGGAACGAGGGCTTTTCGGCGAGGACAGAACGTCGATCCTGAATTGGGCCCTGCCGCCGCTCGTGGGTTTCGCCTTTTTTTAAGTTTTTTTTTTTTTTTCACCCCCTTTTCGTTTCGGCAGTTTTTCTCTGATTCGTTTGAAAACATTCGGCCAATCTCATGCGAGAGGTTCTTTTTGGAAGTACGTATCGGCTGCCGATTACGTTTCTTTTTCGTGCCGCAACCCCGAGCTGGGCCTTTTTTTCATGGTTTTTTTATTAGCCTCGCGACTTGTCGGCCCCTCACCTCTCCTTTCACGCGCAATCTTGAAATGGTTATTACCCGGGTTGAAGATAGTGTTTTGGCCGGGGTACTTTTCTGGGTGCGTGTCCATTTTCCTTCCCCCTCCTCATGGAGGCACACCCTATGTGAACTTTTGTCCTCGGGACCAGGCGTTCTGGCCGCCGCCTCGTTGCCGACATTCGTCCACTTTCTTTTTCTTGAATTTTTTTGACAATTCTCCACCCACCCCCCTGCTTCTTAATAAGGGAAACGACTATCTCAATTCCGGGTCGTGCGCTTCCTCATGTAAAGCAACTTCTTTGTAATTGGCCTTGCGGTCGCGGCCAACACCTTCTACTGAGTGTCAACTCTCCCTGCCTTCTCCGTCCTGCGAGCCCCTCCGCCATTTTTAGATTCCCCAAGCTCACTCTAGGATTGGAATGGAAAATTCCTGAGGCGGGTTTTCCCTCCTCCCTTTTTTTTAACACCGTTTGCTTTGACTTCCTTTCTTCGCTTTCTGTATATACACTCTACGTTAGACAGATGTTTCCCCAAGTATTTCCCGTATTTCCGTCACGTTTTACGTCCCATACTCTATGTCCAAGATCTTTCCACGAATTTTCCTTCGTCATGATTATTAGTCTCAATACGGGATTTGAGAGAAAGTATCCGGAAAGCCCCCCAAACGTTAAACGTGACCCTTCCCGATCTTGTGCTTCGGTAGACCAATGTCCCCCTTCCATCCCCTTTAAAGAGGAGATTCCTCTCTCGTTCCCGTCAAGTCAAGCGCGAGAGCAAAGAGTCCCATTCGACGACTAACGCTGTGTTCTCCCGTTGGTCTCGACACTCCCGATTCACCTTTTATCCACAAACACTTGTTTCCCATCCCTCCACGGGTCGATCTCGCCCACGGCCCTTTCTCCCTTTCATGCGCCGAAGATCACCTCCCTCGCACTCTCCAGAGGACCACTACCTCCGCAACCATACTTCTCTACTCCCGCCTTGCCAGAAGATTAATTCAATCCCCCCATTCCTGAATTGAAGATTCCTTTTCACGAACACACGCCGCCCCCCACTCTGCCCGGTCTTAGCCTCCTCCCCCCTGTCAGTCTGACACCCCGCGGGCACTCCGGACCCTGTCATACTCCCCTATTGGTGGCCATTGCCCTCCTTTCGCTCCTACAGCTGCCCTGATTCCCGATTTTTGCGGGAAACCACGACTTTTAAATTAATCGCTCTATTGCGAACCTTTGTGCTTTTTCCCCGAAGACGACTTTCTCTCCATTCAAACAATATACGATTCCCTCAACAAAGAAAGATGGTTCCCCTTGCGCGGGCTCTTCCTCCTTCTCGTTCCTTTACCGTATTATAGCCCCACGTTCGGTGCCCCCTCGAAAGCTACCCCCACACCCTTCGTCGCCCCTTTTCACTCCACTTTCCCCCTCCACCCGCGCCTGAGACAATCGCGCCCCATTTCCTCCTTTCCCCCTAGCCGAAATATAATTAGAGACAACAACCCAAGAGCGGTGAGATCAGCTGCCCACCTTGCGTGGTACAGTCGCTCTGAGTAATAGAAGGTTATCTATTTATCATCTACTTCCCCTGATAAATGAACTGTGTGGCTAAGCAATATTTCCCTCAAGTTTCCTTGGTGCTAGACGAGATCCCCCTAGTTCCTCCACAGGCTCATTCGCGTTGGGGAATAACAATGTTCCAGAATCCCCTTTTTCCTCTTCTTTTTTTTTATTTCCCCTAGTGTGTTGTTGAGACTGAGATTATCTTGTTCCCTTTATTCCCCCCCCCCCTACGCATAACTGTTTATTTATAAGTATGATAGAGAGATCCCCCCCTGGCGTCGGAAAAGATTTCTTGCCCGCCCCCCCATTTCCGGGTCTTTCGAAGTAAATTCTATCCCCCTTATCTCTTCCCTACTAGCAGGACTTTTTAAAAGAGTTCAAGTCACTGACTATAATTTCGTCTTCTTTGGAGGATAGTACTTTCCCTCCACTTAGGCTGATTTCACTACCCAATTTGCGGCCTCCCCCGCTGGATATATGGTCTGATTGGCTCTTATGTACTGTGACCATGTTTTTACAGCTCACACGTTGGTCTCCTAATGTGATCCCACTCTTCCTGCACCTGATCAGTTCCTTCCCCAGAAAGAGAAACTTACTTTTGGTGACTTCCTTCTTCTTTTTTTCGAGGTACTCTCAATCTTTTTAGCCTTTAGTCTTTCGTTCCTCCCTTCTACCACAGAGTTGATCAATCGCCGCCCATTAGTTATTACCTCTCAAGAGTTCCTCCAATCTTTCCTCTTCTTATTCACCGGTCTTCCACGTCTTAGGGACCCCAAAACCTAGAGGGCTGTAAAAGCGGGACCTATCCACCTTTGAGGTGGTCCGCAGGATCTTCCACTTTTCTTTTACGGTTCTTTGGATTTAAGGCACTTATTCTTGTTGGTGTAGTTGATCATGAACCTCATGATGATTAGGCAAACGACATCCCCTCCCTCTCCCTTCCGGCTGGTATTGCGCCCTTTTCTTTGCCCGGAGTTGTCTTGTGTATCCTCTCGTGCTCGGAACTTTGATATTCGCTTCGCGATGACCGGCGAGGCTGGCCTTTCTCAGACTTCTTATATGGTTCTCTTTTTTTGGTCTCCTTTTTTACGAGGGATTGCCCCCCCTTGTCCCCTGAAATACCTGGAGAACCACTCCTTCAGACTGTCCTACCTTTCTTTTTTGTGCGCTCTCTTGTAAGGTCCCTGATCGCCTCTCCCGAGAGAATGTTTTGAAATCTCAAAGTACTCATTTTCACGTTTTTTTTATACGTACGATTTGTAGGGCCGGTGGTACAGTTGGAGGGGCGGATCCCCTCTGCTCTCCCTATTATTTTCTCCCGTACTCCTCTCTTCATTTCTGGAAGATCTTGGGCCTCTCTTCTTGTACGTTTTGAGGTTTTTACGGAAATCGGTAATCTGGACCGCCCCCTTTTTTGCCTCGTAAGTCCCCTAGTTCTTTTTCCCCTCTCTATCAGACCCTGCGAACACGTCCCCTTTTCCCCCCGCAACAGTTCAATCTCACGCAATTTCCTGCCACCCCTCTTCGTTCGTTTTTCGACACTGCAGTTTTGGGCTCCCTTCTGGTTATTCGATTGGACTACGCGCACGGTTGGGTAGTTACCAGTAACCGCCATTTTTACTAGTCTCAATGTCTGGCTCGCCGCTGCACCCTTCTTCTCTCCCCTCTAGTTTGCTTCTCCCCGGTGTTGTTTTTCGTACACATCCAGAACCGCGCAAATAGCTAAGAGGCGTCTGGCTCTCCTCAGTCCCGCTTCGGCAAAGTCTCCCTCGGTTGTCCCCTAGCTTCTTTGACAGTCCCCGAAATATCCCTGCCCCCACCAGAGGAAAAGCCCAAGTTATCCTGGCGATATCTTCAGAGATGAAGTCGGCTTTTTTAAAAGGAGTCATCATTCTTCCCTCAACCCAACCCCACTCATTAAGAAATCTTCTTTTTTTTCTGAAAGCCGGTAGAGTTTTGAGGAAGCTTCTACGGCCAAACCGTACCCCATATAATGACCCTCCTGCTGAAAATTGCCGTTAACCGTTCCTAGCAGACCCCCCCCTTCCCCTCCAATCCCTCTTCGGTGACCACAAACTGCGTTGCAAAAACTTCGGCGGCTTCCTCTCTTTTCTGGGTTCACCACGATTTCCTTTCCCTGTGACCAACGTTCATTTCCTGAGATAGCGAAACATGATTCGTTTTATTTCTTTCTTAAAGCGTACTGGCTTTTCCGCGTCACAAAAGTTTGGCCGAGCTGAAAACCCAAACACAAAGGGCTGCGAGATCTTCGTCGTCCCCCCTCCCGTCTCTTTTTTCCCTACCCGGGCTTTCGTAGAAATACTATCAGAATTCTCTTAGCTCGAGGAACGCCCGCGTTTTCCCCCTGGATATCGATCTAGACCCGCAGTTCTCGCCCTTTTCCCCCCCTTTATCCCAGGGCTCGCTTACTTTTCTCCCGTCTATAGGAAGGGGAAACTTGTGTCTGTTCTCCCCCCTAGTGACCCCCCAGCTCGGTGACGCGGACTGAACCTCCTTTTCTTTCCCCCCCTCCCGGTAGTTCTAGCATCCCTTGCTGATAGTAAACAGCTTCCCCTTTTCTTTGCGCATGAGCAGGACAGACGGTCCTTTGGAGTCCCCCCCCATGAGCGGCGAGAGGTTTTCCGATTCTCTTTTTTGGCGTTGTCCGCTTGGCGCTGCACTCTACTGAAATACTGCCCGACCTCCCGAATTTTGTGGTGTTTCTCTTTTCTTTTTCCCGGGAAGAGGAGTACCTTCCCCTTGCCCGCGCGGCAACACGCTCTGAGTTGAGAATCTTTGTAGATATCTATATTTTAATCCTCATTGTTTTTTTCTCTCAGACTTTCTGAATCTCCCCCTCTTCTTCCACCCCCCTTCTCTGCGAATCTCTTCTCGGCACGACCCTTTCTTTTTTTTCCTTCTTTCCGGACCAAGAAATGAGAAAAACCCAAAATAGCGTTCTTGTAAGCTCTTTGTCTCTCCTGGGAAGAGCCCCAGTCTCGGTTGAAAAAACGAGAGCTCCCGTCCCCTCTTCGCCAGGTTGCCCTGTTTCCCCTTTAACGTTCCTGCATATGCATTCACGCTCCTCTTTTTCTCGCTTTTTCATGGATGTTACTGTCAGACAGACCGGGTCCCAATTTCTCAGTGACGTTCTAGTAGGTTTAAAACAGTACGTCTGTTTCATCTTTCGATCTCCCCTTTCTTTTTCCATTCCTTCTGTCCTTTCTGATGGTAGAGATTAGACTGAGCCCTCTTGAAGTCGATTAGAGTGCGTATTGGTCATCGATAGAAGCAGTTCCACAGCTTATTGGAGTATCTTTCTCAAAGGAGCGAATTCTCCATATTTTCGATTGAGGTTTTTGGCCTGGGCGGGGTGTCGCGGCGAACTTTTTTGTGTTTCGTGCTGCCCTGGTCTGTCCGCGTTGTGGGTGTGGTCCGGGTTATCCGGTATAGTGTCTCTCCCCTACGGTTTTGCCTCTAAAACCCTCCGATGGAACTTTTTTCTTTTTCCCTTCTAAAGGTCTTGGCAGCTTGAAACCCCTGGAACATCTAAGGAGTCTTGGAATCCTCAGTAATCCCCTTTAAGGAACTGACATCCCGTCCCATCAATGTGAGGCGACTCCTTTTTACTTCCCTTGTCAGGTCTGGACCCCCCCCTGCTCCTTCTCCCCCTAGAGGAAGCCGTCTTAGTTGGTGACTTTCTTTCTGGTACCCCAATAGAGTTGAATCGGTCATTCTTTTTTTTTCGAGGCAGTTTTTAACAATGCAAGTCAAAGTAGAAGGATAGTCGGTTGGCCGTATCCCCTTCCCCATCTCTTACCCCGGCCCCTGCTTCCCCCGAATCTGGTAGCTTCCTCTCATTGTTTTTTTATGAGGATTCCGGTATCTCTCCGTGCACTATCGCAAAATTCTAAATGGACGTCTTTTTGCCGACTTCTTTGCTTTATTCATTTCGTTTTTTTCTTCCTTTGCCAGCTAAAGGGATGCAACCCCCATTTCCTCATTTGATGCCTAGTCCGTCCCGTCCCCCCCTTTTACCTGGCCTCGTTCCTTCCCTTGGTCTCCATTCTCTTTTTTAGAATGGAATCCCACCCCCGCTACTCCTTTTCAAAAATCGGCATCAACGTGGTTCGTGATGCCCCCCCTCTTAACGCAGTTCCGACGACTGATTTTAAGGCGCGCCCCCCAAACTTTCTCCTTTCTTTCCCCCTCTAGGGCCTATCTTTATCCGGCAGCTCGCCCTTCCCTCATCGCGACCACAGATCACCTAGTTCTGTCCATGGCTTCGATTGCGTGCGCTCTTCGGGGTTCCGGTTTCTTTTATTCTCTTCTCTCTTCTGTTTCGCTCAGCACTTATTACTTGACCGCGTGTAAACGATTTCACTACCTGTCCAGTTCCCGTCCCCCTCGTAGGCACCAAGCCATTCAACCGCCTTGCCTTCTCGGATCCCCTCGATACATAAGGGATGGAGACCTCCAGATCCGAACCTCCCCCTTTAAAGCCCTGACAAGATCGTTCTTTGCTCCCGGGGTCCCCCAGTCCCCATTACCCCAGGCGGCGTGGATTCGCGATCCAAGTACCTTCAGGACTCTTGCGCTGCCCCGCTTCATTTTAGACGCTATCGAAGCTTTTCGTATTGTGTCCCCTAACATCCGAAACCCTATTCAAAACCCCCGGCGTCCAACAGATTAATCCCAGGCTCTCGACTCCTCTCGTTGGAGCATCCCCTTTCTATTAACCGCTACCCCCGGGTGAAAACCAAGTTACCCCCCCCCTGACCCCTAACGGTCACCCATGACCCGCCTCAGCCGGCCTTTTGGCTGAATTCCTCTGCCCTACCTTTGAAGAGCGTAGATATCATCACGACATCCGCGAATAAGTCCTGAAGACCCTTCGCCTCCGCTAGGTGACGGCCCTCTGGCCCCCCCGCCGACGCTTTTCCTTAGCCGCGTACTTGTTCTCCTGGGAAGAACTGCGAAGCCCCCTTATACCTTTATTTCCTTCGCGTTGAACCACAGGACTGTAACTCTGACCCTGAGCCATTTCGCTCGGCTCGCCAGAACGACTCGGCATCTTTCAATACCCGACAACCAATATACAGGAACGCCCTCGAAGAAACAGTGCGTGGTTCTGTCTCTGTTTTTGCACTGTTTTTGCTGGTCATGTCTCGCCCACCCTCGCCCCAACTTGGGATATACGCCTGCCAACCCAGTTTCTTTCACGACCCCCTCCGAATCTATCCACCGCTTTTTTTTATTACGTAGCACAGAGCCGACAGTGTCTTCTTGATCCGAGGCGTCCCCCCCACCCCCGGCAACCCCAGAGCTTCTATGAGGGGCACTGCGTAGGCTGCTGTTTGAGTAAGAGTAATGATTCCATTTGTAGCTATTGACTCTGATATGCGAGAATTTGTTGGGGTGGGGGTTTTGGTTTTTTGTGGGGTTGTGTTTTGTTTGGGTTTCCCTTTTGCTGGGTGGTATTTTTGGGCTGTTTGGTTTGTGGTTTGGTCTTGGTTTTTTTTTTTTTTTTTTTATTTTTTTTTTTTTTTTTTTTTTTTTTTTTTTTTTTTTTCTTTTTCCAATGTGTGGGCGTCAGCACTGACAGGTTCCCGGTTATTCGAGCACTTACTAGGAGGAACTCCCCTAGGTCTCCCGTTCTTTGGGTTACTTCAACAGGCCGTAATAATCTCTCTTTCCTCCTTTGTTGTTGTGTTACTTTCTGAGATATCTCTCTTTTTCTGGGCAACTTTTCTTCACCCCCTCCAGGAGAGATCTGTTTTCCGCCTAAGTTAACTGCTCTTAATGGAACAAGTAGAAGATGTCTGGACTCCCCAAAGGTCCGGGATTCAGGTACAGATTATTTCCCATATAAACCTCTTCATCCCTCCTCATTCTCCCAGGAATCCCGCGTGCTATTTGTCTATGGATGTTTTGGATATGATCTCTGCCCCCTCCACTGTACTTCCTCTTTTTTATGAGGACCTGCGATTTTCTCCGGGTGATAAGATGTTGTATTGCTTAAACCCGGGGGTTTTTTGCTTTCTCCCCCGCGAATTTTGCGCGAACATTTTGCCAAATAATGACCGAGCTCCTGCTTTACAAATAGAACGCTTTCCACCTCCTTTCGTTCTGGGTCTGTCCTAGCTTCCTAGTCGTCCCTCTTCTCTCCAGAGTTAGTTGTTAGTCTCGAGCTACACCGGTTTCTTCAGTCAGATATTTACTCCATCTCTTATTAAAGCCCAAGATTGACTCATGATGTCATACTGTATTTCTTCCCTGTTACCTTTTACCAAATTCTCCAGACCGAAATGAACCTACTGAATTGGCCCGAGGGTATTCTCTGTGCCTTTCTTTCCCTTTAGAAGGCACGGGGCATTCTCCTCCTCGGGTGTAGGGATTGTAGTGCCTCCTGAAATAAGCGCCACGATCGCCTCCTAAGAACGCCCCGGCTTTTTGGGTGTTTTTATTCTGCAGATGGTTATTTTTAGTTGCCTGATCTAGTATGCAGGTCTCTTTTCTCAGATATCGAGTCTTTTCCCTTGAACAGCCCTCTTTTTACCGCTCTCCGAGGGACTTTTTTTGTCCGCTTTTTTGTGTAGTTAAGTGACTCTTTTGTATGTCCTCACTCCCCGGGCTCAACATCGTCACATAATGGAGGTATCTCATCTGCGTTGTCGGGTCACTGCTTTCCCGCCCGCGGCCGGTTTTTAAAGTACATTTCCGTGACGATACGACATCTGATTCCTTTCGGTACAACGTTTTTGGAGGACCGTGATCTCCATCTTTTATTTTGGAATCCGCTTGCCCTTAGTTTCTTCCTTTTTCCCTCGTTCTTTCCCTTGATCCCGTTCCTTGACCACTCGTCTCGGTAGGTTTGCCTCGATGTGCTGTCGCTGCCCGATTCGACGTCAAAAAGCCACCAGGAACCACCTCCCCCTTGTACTCCCTTCCCCGCCTCGACTTAATGTCCATGCTAGATCCCTGTGATTTTTTCAGGCCGTGGCGTCTCGAGTGCAAATCGGCGAGCTTGTCCTCCTCTGCGAGTTTTTCCAGCGACCGCCTCCTTAAACATGCGTGACATAGCCGTTGAAAGGAAACGGACATTCGCCCTGATTTCCTTTCGGGACGCGGTGTTGGTTTTAGTCCATTCCCCCATCCTTTCTCACCGCGATTCGTCACCCAGTCTTGGGTGACGATACTTAATTTTTGAACAGTAGACATTTTGCAACTCAAGTTAGCTGGCCGGATGCCCCTCCCCCCAGATATTCCCTCGTCACCAGCCTATCGTCTAACATGTACATTCGAGTTGCATTCGCGCGGTTTACCGGACGAAGTCTTCCTTCCTCCTCAACAATTATCCCCCCTTTACTCCCCCCTCCCTTTGGCTGGTGTCAGGCCGGGGTAGCGCTTCCGGCAGGATTTTTGCACACAAATATAATGACCCCTTTCCTTATTTACGAACGCGTTGTTAAGGCCTTTTTCTCCCCCCTAGACCCCAATTCCTCGCAGCTCTCAATGTTTTTCCCCAAGAAAATGAGTCGAGTCCTGCGTCTTCCTTTGTAAGTAGTTTATCTTCCCCTTCCCCCAGCCCCCTTCCGATTTCCCTTGCCCTTTCCAGACTTTCCTGAGCTCTTCGAACAGGGATTTGTTGAATTCCTTACATATGATACCCCCCCTGGATTGAGAGCCCCCCTCCTGATTTCTCCCCCCGTTTTTCAGGCCGGCCCAGAAACCACCGGGCGCGTGATCATTTCCTCCCTTCATCGGAGTTTTCGCGGCAATCCACCTCTTGTAGAGAATTACCTTCCTTCACCCCCCCTCCTTGCTCGCAGCTGCAATAGCGTCCGCTTTCCCCTGGAGCTCGCCCCCGATTGCTCGCCTTCCACTGATCGTCATTCACTTTCCCCTTTCCTTTCCCTTTTTTTTTCCGTGACCTGGTCGACTCCTTGGCATGGGAACGGGCTTGCCTCCGACCGCGGCACCAGCCGTAAGCGAAACTGCATGCTCTGTTACCCCCACTTTCCCCTTTTCTTCGGATCTCCTCCCTTTATGATAAAGCGGCGCCCTCGGTAGCGTGATTGCAAGAAGGGGAAATACCCTTTCCTTTTAAATGAGCAGTTCTTCGTGACTCCGGATATTTTTGGCCGAGGAAGTGGAGCTTCCTCTAGTTTCAACTCCTCTTTTTCCCTTCCTCCCTCCGGGCGGGGAATCGAGTCCGTGTTGTGTTGTACGAAGGTCCTGTTGCCGCTTGTCTCTCAGATGGAAAACTGATTTGAGCATCGTGCCTTTTCTCTCCTATTTTCTTTTTTTTCCCCTCCTTCGTTGTTGTGCCTCTCTTCTTCCCTAACGGCACGATGCTCACCTCTTTTTTTTTGGGCCCTATGTTGGCAGAACTTTAAACCACACAAGTAATACGGACCCTGCCGCCCAAAACCTTCGGTCCGGTGTGGCATCTTTTTTTCTTTGATATAGGGCCGCGCCCAAGGCTTGCCTTCGAGTTCCCCCCACCCAGATCGTCCCTCCCAG
>Ga0179593_1351923_pt1 | contig 11088 bp, 11 predicted proteins | sample CZODoug2_1_08_16_FD_185931 | JGI IMG/M metagenome (GOLD analysis project Ga0179593, IMG submission 185931) | Vadose zone soil fungal communities from Angelo Coast Range Reserve, California, USA - CZODoug2_1_08_16fungal (PacBio error correction) | ecosystem: Environmental > Terrestrial > Soil >... | reverse complement strand
TTATGGGTAAACCTTGACCTTTCCCTCCAAACAGCGAAACGGGTCGTTTGCATCAGTGCTCCTCGCAAGGTCCCTTTTCTCTTCCCCCCCCGTTAGAGTTCTTGGTCAACTTCCCATTTTCCCCCCCCTAGTCGTGTTTGGTGCCATCCTCCTCGTCGGTCTTCCGCGCTGAATCCCCCGTCCGAAAGAGGAATGGTTCTCTCGATTTCCTATAAAAGTGGTCCGTGTTGCTCTCTCTTCCGTCCTCCAAAAGTCTTTTCCTGGCGCGGCGATATTCTTCTTTTTTTTAGTGAATGTTCGCGAAGGTCTCATTAAGTCTTTCTCCCTTAGTCGTAATCTGCGTGCTTCTCCCTCCTTCTAACGGAAGCTTTTCATCTACGTAGTTCAGTCCCTTTTCGAGTTAGTCGCTCCACCACCCAGCTGCCATCTCTTTGGCTGGGCTTTAGGGACCCGCCCACCCTTTTCCCGAATTACCCTGGGCCTCAGCATACCGTTCTGACTTTTCTCCCTCCCTTTCGAGACCTTCTTCGGGTGTTTCCCCTTTTCCTTGTTGACGTATTAGGGGAAAGAGCGAGTATCATGCCGCTCTCCTAAAGGAAAGTTCTCTTCGCGCTTCGCCTTCCCCCCCTCATTTGAGTAGATTCAACTCCCCTCTCCTTAAGCCCTTGTACTCGGAAGGCGCGAGGGCTTCTGGTTTCGCGATCAGCCAGATCCCTAAAGAGTACCGAGGCGAACGCCTTCCGATTCTCTATGTCAGCTAATATTGTAAACGTCTAGGGTTCCTACCCCCCTATGTTTTTTTTTTGAAGAGACTGCAAAGTAAAGACGAGTGGACTTGATACTCCCGTGAGTCGGTTTGTGGAGTGGCGTCTTCACGAGCGCGGAGGGGGCCCGTAAAGCTAATTAAGGAGGTACGGAGATACCCTCCTTTCTTCTTTTTTTCCCCCGGTTTACGTCCGCGCCGTCCTTCTCCTTTCAATTACTTTCTAGCGGACATGTTTCCTTTAGGTTCAACCTAATAAGTGGGTAATTGCTTCTTCTTTTCGAGCGAAAGAGAGGAAGGCTTGTCGTTACCTTTTCCTTTGATGACTCTAGTAACCCATCGGAGTTCCCCCCCCCCCCTTTTCGGATTCCTCTCTTAGAGGTTCATCTTGGGTGGCTCTTCGACGATATCAGAAGGAGAGAGAGTTACTTCCCCCCCCCCCCCCCCCCCCCCTCGCTACGACTCCCTTCTTTCGCCCCTTGTGCGTCGAACTTTTTTGCGGCAACTTCCGTAATGCACTCACCCTCGAGCGCCGCTTCCCACTTTTTTAAGAATTGTGTCCCTCGACCCCCGCTCTCTTTTTTCTGAAACCCCCTTTTCTCGTGCTTTTTCCTCTCGCTTCTTTCTTCCTCATCCTGGTGCGTGCATCGCTGATGCCTTCGCGGCCTCGAGTTACGCCCTGGTTGGCCTCCGAGTTGTGCCCTACTTGGAGCCTAGCCCCTTTTTCCGCTTTATCCTCTGGCATAGGCTTCCTTCCCCCCCTTCGTTCGGTTTTTCTTTCGGACGAAGCACTTGCCCCCAAACAGGAGTCCGCTTCCTTTTTTGACGGGTGACACTGTGAACATTTCTCCTGTGAGACCTTGAACAGATACAATCAAAACCCCCTCCCTTCGACTAAGTCTTCCCTGCCGGCAGTTTTTTCCGTGGTTCAACTTTCAGCGTGGCCTGCGCCTGGATGGTTTTGATAGGGCGTCCGGAAGATTCTACAACCCCCTTCCCCCTTAAACCACCCGCTGAAGATATTCTTTCCCCTCTGGACCTGCACGCCACTGAATAAAGCTTATTCCCTCACCACGTTTCTTTTTTGCGTGACACGAGCGCAGACTTTTTGACAATACAATAACTTCTTTTTTACTTTTTCAAGTGTTTCTTAGGGAGTTTTCTCGTTTCTTCTTCCCCGTCTGATCCGACCAAGCCCTTCGTTTTTTCTCTCGCGTTTCTCAGAAGAGTCTCAAATTCGGCCGTAGGTTTGAAGAATTTATTTAGCTCACAGTCCAGCTTTGTTTTCTTCTTTCCCCGTTTTCCAGCCGTAATCAGGCTTCCTTCGCTGACAAACGGATCGCGAGCTACGGCTCCCATACGAGAGGAACGGTAGACCCCTCTCCTCCGGTCTTTTGCTCCTCTCCTCCCATTTCATTCATCTCCCTCCTCGTTGTTTTTCTTTTTTTTTGAGATTCTGCGATGTCCAGGCCATAACATGTCTAGTCTCCACCGGGAATCCACGAACTTAGTTGAGTACCTGAAGGCCCCTGATTTGTGTTCCGGCGCGTAGTCGGCGGGAGCACTGCAAAAAGCCACCCCAGAGGAGTGACTAAGAGTCTTCAACCCACCTTCCGGTTTTCCCCGTGAACCTCTCCTTGAAGACATTCGTCAGACCCCCACTCCCTTCCAAGGGTTCGACGAGCGCTCCCCTCCAACTGCCCTCCAGCTTTACACCACCTCTCTTAAGTTCGAGTGCCGTCGGGCTAGTTCTTCCCGTGCGATTAATTGATGGGGCAGATAGTATTTAGCAACCGGCGATTTTGAGTTCTGCAGGTTGGTTTTTTTTTTCACCTTCTTCACTTCTTCGGTTGCTTTCCCTGATCCCCCAGTTCCATGTGAGACAAATATTTGAATTACCACGGTCGGCTTTTTTACAGTGGCGTTATAGTCTTCCTCTTGTGTTTTTTTTTTCTTTTCTTGCTTGCATCTCAGCGCGTCTTCTCCCGTTGACCCCCGTCTACTCTAGTCGATGCCTTGCTTATCCCTGTCTGGTGTTGGGAAATCAGGAATTACGGAGCCTCTCCTCCTAGTTAGTTCCTATCCGAAGCGCCTTTCACTCTCCCTTCTTATGACGTCGCAGTTCCGGTCTTCTTCCTTGTTGGACCCGAATTTTCCAATCCGGAGTCTTGTTGGGAAACTAAGACCTCGTGCCGTTAGATCAGCGCTGACTTTCTCTAGTTATAAGTCCCTATGAATGGTCTGTCTTTCTCCCGATTCTCCGTCACGCCTCTCCCTCGTCCTTCACAACTTTTAACCCCTTCGCTGTCCCTAGGCCCGTGTAGGAGATGGTTCGAGGACTTTTGGACAGTCCGATAAAGAAGCTGTGACTGCCCACCTCCTCCTCCTTCTGATTATGCGTGCTCTCGTAGTGTCCTTTTCTCTCCCCCTTCCGTAGTTCTCTCATTCGAGAGCTTCGCGTGATCTCCCACAAAGCTGCCCTTCGGTGTGCTCGTCCAAACGGGTTCCTTCGGGGGATACGACACTTTTTTTCCTTATTTCAATAAGTCGACTTCCTGGTGGCGACGCACGTCCCCGTTGACCCCGTATCGGGTCCCACAGGATCATGTATCGGACCTGCTTCCTCTTTTCGAAGTTGCGAAGGACCCCAAGTTTTCATTTCCCCGTCTCCCCTCTAGCGCCGCCGTTTTTTCCGCGAAGCGAACGGGGGGCACTCGCTCTCTCCAACTTAGATTTCCCTGCGTCATGAACCGAGTTCTCTCCGCCAGACTTTTCTCCCGCTAAACTCGTAGTCCTTTTTCCTCTCTTCCTTTGTTCTAGGAGCCAACATTGATCGTGGACCAGCTCTTTCCCATCAGGGGCTTGTGAAGAATAGTGAGATCGCTAGTGCGAGAGCGAGGGGGCCTGGCCCGCGTAGACTTCGTTACAAACCCCTTCCGGGGGGCGTCTCCCCCTCATTGGTTTTGGTCTTTTGGTTCTATTTTCCCTGTCAAGCCCTTTTCTTTTCGTCTGAGTCGTCCTATTTCCGTCCTCGTTTTGCATTAGCCTTTTGTCGAGGTCCCAGGGGTCATGCGGGACGTCCGCGTCGAACCCTTGGAAGGCTTCTAGTCGTTCCCTTCGCACTGATTCCCTTTTTCCAGAAGGAACCCCACATTGCCTTCTCCTGCGGATTTTTCTTCTTTCGCGACCGTTTAATCGTCCGTCTTTCGCGCCCTGAGAGGCACCTTCGATACGCCCTTTCTCCAAGAAATATCATGCAGGCTTTTGCCCCTTTTTTCGCCAACCTAGTTGCTTATCTTCCCGAACATCCTGCACCCCCTTTTTCGCGTGCCTCGCTTCTTGTACTACGTTTCACGCGCGAATCTAAGGACCCCTTTGCTACGATCGCAAGACCTCATTCGCTTGAATCCCCCTTTGCCTAAGGAACCTTTTTTCGTTCGGCCACTCTCCTTCGATTGTTGCCCTGCTGGCACCCTCCCTAAGCAGAAGCAGGCCCTTCACCTGTTTTTCTTAGTTCTTGGATTCGCAAGGACATAGTAGCTGACGGTTTTTGTCCGGAAGAGCATTTCTTTTACCCACCCCCACCCAACAGCATCTCTCAGTTTCCTTTTCAAATATCTTCTTGTGCCTCTCCGCTCGGCTGTTTTTCTTCTTCAACACCCCAAAAAAAAATAAAACGAAAGGCGAGAACGGCCACTCATTTTTTTCCGGATACGCATTATCGTTTCCCCCCATTTGCATGTTCGCGGGGTGATTTTCCGGAAGACTTATTTTTCCCTTACCCCCAAACCCGCTTTTACCTTTCCTTGAGGTTCCGATGAAAGAGTTGACTAAAGACGATCATGAATCTTGAAATAGTACGCGGCGCCTTTATCCCCTTTGGCCCGCCCTTCCCCTTTTGTTATGGTGCTTTATCTTTCTCCGCCCTGGCCTTTGTTACCAGATCTTGATTAGAAAAGTCGGGTGGGTCGGGACTTCTACTTCTCTCCTTTGTGACCCCTGATTTAGGGTTTTCTACTCAAGCCTCCGGCAGATGTTTTGACAAGGGCCGTCAGCGAGCTTTTCGAGAAAAACAGTCTCCGGTCTCCCTTCTTTCCCCATTCGCTTACTAGTGGTTCCTATCCCTCTTCCGTATCTGTTTTACTTCTAATTGCATCATCCTCCTCGGTGTGGTGATAGAGATGGATTCGTACCCCGCAACAGATCGGATAGTCTCGGCATCCATTCTTTCCCTCTTTTAGCTTTAGTTCCTCCTTCTCCGTCTTCCCCCGAGCCTCGACGGCGGGAGCGTTGCAACTGATAAAAACCGCCTTCTTACTCTCCGCTCCCCCTTTTTCACAGGTCCCTAATTAACTTCCAGACTTCTCGCTCCAACGCCGCCCCGTTCGTGAGTTCGAATCCGAGCCCCTTTTTTTTCTTCTAACTCGTCGACCCCCCACGCATTTCCTTTTCTCTTTGCCTATTCTCTGATCACGGCGCAGCCGTACTGATTCCTACGAAGAGGCTTTAGTAGCAGTAGGCGATAGTGTCTTTCGCCCGACCGCTCAGCCCTTTTTTGGTTTTAGCCGTGTCTTTCCGTATTCAGTTTCCCTCTCACCCCCTGCTATTCCTTGTTCGCCCATTTGATCCCTTTGATCCCCCCATGGCAGGGAGCCTTTCCAGCGTCTCGCAGTCCCTGGTGCGGGTGAGCGGGGCCAAGCCAGCGCGAGGATCCTATAGTTCTACACTTTGCTCTTTCTTTTCCTGGGGTTCTTTGGGTTTTGACTTGATTGTCAAGAACTTTCCAGCGAAAAGGTCGTGTTCGCACCGATTGCCCCATCCCTTTCGCAATACAGTGATGCCTCCCCTTTTCAGGTCTTATCTTTTTCAAGTCATTTTTTTCCACCCACACTAGTCGTTGAAACCTGAACCGAGCTCGCTGCGAGATTTCTCGTTTTTAACAAGAGTCTGATCTCTAATCGGATTGCACCCTTGCCCCTTGTGGAGACGTTCGTGTCCACTCGTAGGCGAGAGGATCGCGTGTAGTTGCGCCGACTGTTCTCTCTCCTATTTATGATCCCTAGGTGAGAGTGTTTTTTCTACTGAGTCTTTCGAGCTTGCGCTGGTCCCTTTCGACCCCGAGAGATTCAGTCGACGTATAAACAAACCCGGGCTCTCTTTTTCCCTTCCAGCCCCTTTTACTCCCCTTCCCCTGGGTCTCCTACTGCACGTTCTCTAATTTGAACTCGGGGTTCCTGAAGCGGACCTTTCAACAAGTATTGTTGGACCTCTCTCTTATGCTCTCTCTTCCTTTCCCCCATAGCTCGTCCTTCTCTTGCGCGCTCGGCTTCGAAATAGACGCCCCTTCCCGCCGAGAGAAGACGTTGCTCCGGAAGGTTTTTCTTTTTTCTTTGGAAAATCCCTACTCTGATAAGCATTCCCCCCTCTTTTCCTGGAACTTCAGTTTTTCTGTCCACGATTCTCTATCTACTTTTTTTTAATAATAAGTTTGTTGGAAGTGCCATCTGATAGGAGTAATGGGGAGTGTCCTCCCCTATAGTTCTTAGAGTCGAGGGGAAATGGCTCCCTCTTTCTTCACTTCGGAGTTTCCCCCTTCTTCGCCCTCTCTGAGGCTCAGCCTTCCCTTTTTTTCCTGCTGCGAAGGCGGCGGCGACGTTCTTTTCCGGAAGTTCATGCCTCTGAGGGCTCCCCGATCTCGTACTCCGACTCTCTTCTTCTCTAAGAGTCTCAATCTCCCTTTATCTCCGTCGTCTTTACCCCATCTTTAGGTCCTTACAGAGTGGTTTCAGAGACACGCCCGCGACGGGGGAGCTTCCCCGGCCTCTTTTTCAGTCTCATTGCTAATTCCTTCTTGTCTACTGACGCGTTCCGCACTCTATCACCTTTGAGGTTTGGGGCACGTCGACCGTGACGGCACAGGCTCCCTATGTTGCACTAAAGCGGAGCGCCTTCTATAGCCTGAGCAGATCCGGCACTTCCCCCCTCTTTCTTCTTTCGCTGCGGCCTTCCTCTTTGTTGACAAAAAAGGCCTTACTATGACAGCGGCGCCTTCCAAAGAGGCACCGAGTCTTGCCTTTTTGTTGAAACCCCCCCTCTTTATCCCCTTCCTTTTTTTGATTTTATCCTTCTCCTCCCCCACGACACCCTAGTTCTGTTTTTATGGTCTGGAAACATAAGGAACCAAAACCAGACAGGAGCATCCTAGAATACTGGTGAAAGTTCTGACGATGCGCCCTCTTCTTTCGATTGGACCCCTCTCCCCAAACCACATCCTCGACTACGAGGTCCTTCTCCCCTTCCTGCACGGCCGCGTTTTTTCACCGGAGGTTCCCCTGAACCTGGTGATCGGGCGATTAGACCTCTGGATACCGGTAAAACCCCAAAACCTTCTGACAGCGACGGTACTTTTTTCTTTCGCCTTGATACAGCCTCTTCCCCGTCCCTCTTCCATCTCGTGGCTTAGCTCCGATCGAAGAAATCGCCCCCAAATCTGATGAATGTTCCGGCCAATTCTGCTAGTGCCCCCCGCCCCCTGAACGTTGCTTTTTTACCCTTCTCCCGACTCCTGTTTTCCCTCTTGTTCTGTCCTCGGTGGACCTGAAAAGCTCTAAGTCAACATTTTGTGTTCCTTTGCTCAGCCGCCCCCGTCCCCGTTTTTTTCTCCTCCCAACATTATCCTTCTTTCAAGAGACTTTCCCGCTGCTGCTTGACTATAATCGGGGCCCTTCGGATATCTCTTTTTTTTTAGGTTTTTTTTGTCTAGTTTTTTCCGGTCCTCCCTTTTCTATCGGGTATACGGGGATACGCCTTTCTCGCGGTAGACCGCCGGAGCGGTTCTCTTTCAGCCGTCGCGTTCTTCTTCCGACTTTCTCCCTCCTTGCTCAAAACTCATTAGTGACTTACTTCGGCCCTATTGACCAGGGGGAAACGGTCCTCTTGTGAGTAGGGTCTCTCCCAAAGCCTCCCGTTTTTCGAATCCTGCTTCGTCCCCTCGTAGTAAACCCCCCTTGCCTGATGCTATCGCCTGGCGTCTTAAACGGAGACGACCGCATACAGGACGATGGTTTCCTTGTTATAGAAATGTCGGCTTTCCCCTTTTAAGTCATTCTTTCCTTTTCTTTTGCCGTTCTCCTCGGTTCCCCATCCCCTGTTCAACGGCATTTTTACTCACGCTAAGTACTAAGCCGGTGGCCGTGCGGCAGTTGGTTATAGTCATTTTCATGAGCCTGTTTGATGTGGTTTTTCTTTTTTCCCGTTCACCTCCAGGAGATGTTTTGCTTCGTCGATTAGGATCTCTTTTCTCTTTTGTGGTCCACTTTGCTTCATTGACCAGAAACATCGACCAAATTCGCGAGTGAGTCAGGTGGTGACGGTCTCAGTAAGTTCCCGCCTTTTATCGAACTGTCGGAAACCTCGCGCGCTTTCTTTACCGTAGAGTTGCCGCTAGTCTCAAAGTTCTTATTTCTTCAGCGTTGACTCCTTGTCCCTGGCATCGCGCTCTCCCACACCCGTAGTACAGTTCATTTTCTCCGGAGTGTAGGCCATTCCCACTTTTTTCTCAGTCTTCACTAGGTCTTTCTCCGAAGCTCATGTGCCTCTTTTCTTAAGCGCAGTGCGCAGGAACTCGCCCGTCTACGTAGTCCCCCCCCCAAATTTCTGGACCTTATTCTTCCTCCTTTCTCGGGTGGTCCTCCTGAAGAGTTGTGAGAATGTACTCCGAGGCCGTCCGCCTCTTCGCCGAGGAAGTAGACCATACCCGAAAGAGGTCCTGCCGGACGCTTCTTAGGGCCCCTTGCCGCTTGCGCACTCCCTATCCTTTTGATCGAAGGAAGGTTCCCCCTTAGGAAGGAGAAGAGGGCTCCTTTCAACTTGCCCGCCCACTATCCTCGTCCTCCATGCAAGGTTCCTCCTTTCAGCCTGCTGCCGATCCTTCCCCGAGGTTTCTGATTTTTATCTTCTTTGTTGGAGATACCTCACTCCTCGGAAAAGGTTCTACGCTCCGGGCGGGCGGCGGCCTCTTATGTCCTTACGGTCTTCCCTGAGGGGCAAAGGAGACCCCCCCGCTTCCCTCCCTCCTCGACGCGTCTTTTCTTTCAGTTTACTAATTCGTCGTGGAAGTAAAGATATCGCCCTCGCGGCATGAGCCCTATCAAAGAATACGGGTTCAACCGCGGAGTCTTTTTTCGACCCCTTCGCGGCGGACCTTTCTTGAGCTTTATTCCCCCCATCGGGAGATCTGTGTTTTCTGGACGAGCACGAGGGCAAGCTGGGGTGGGCATTTAATCGTCGCAGCTCTCTTCTGAAATTAGTTTTACGGAACTCCCTTCTTTGCTTGTTCTTCTCCCCGTCGTTGGCCAGCGCGACTCGAGTGCACTTACACGGAGCTATGCCGACGTTTGTCCTTTGATCTATTCATTCCCCTCTGAGTGCTTCCTCATGCCTCTTTGCCTTCTCTAAACTTCTCCCTTCTTTATCCCGGACAGCGGCTCGATCCTGACCTCAGAGTTGCAAAGGGGCACAAGGAAACTTGACGGCGACGCGTCCCCCGGACATTGCGATTAGTTTTAGTTTAGACCGCTCTTCTTGTCGACTGCAGGCATTTTCTTCCCCCCCCCCCTACAGGAGCTCCATCCCGAGCTTTTCCTGGCGACGATCGTTGATCGCTGGCTTCCCCCTCACACCACAACGTCCCCTACGCGCCCCCCTGCAGGACGTTCCCTGGGGTGGTCGACCCAACTTGTGTAGCGGTTGCTCGCAGCCCAAGGGATAAACGTTCCCGCTACCCCAACCCGCGTCCTCACTCGTTGCGTTCCTTGCTAAGAGCCCCCTAGTATGGTTTTTCGCCGTGATCCAGCTCTTCTGGGATCGTTTTTACTCCCAGGCGATTTTATGTGAGTTTCGTCAGGCCAAGGGAGAGATGTCCTCGCGCTTCTCTCAAGGTGTTGCGGGCCCTCTCGGTCTCAACTTTTCATTGTGCAATCCGGGTTTCCCCTCTTCGTAACTCTTTTGAGGAGTTTGCTGGCTTTTCCTCCTCCTCTCCTGCTCCCGCCCCCCCTCCGGACAGCTTCCCCCCCTACCGGCTGCGACTTCTCTTCCTCTGGTTCCGCTGACAAACTCTTTTTCCTCCTCCCTTTTGTGAGATCCTCGAATCGTCCCCCAAGCCATCCCATCTCGGATTCCCAATCTTTCCCGGAGTTGCTTCGCGTTTTTCTCCGGCAGGAGGATGGTCTCCCTCCGCGATTGATTGTTGGTCAAACTCCCTGCTCAACCCTTAGTTCTCCCGGAGTCAAAGCCCAGGAACGCGCCCCCGTTGAAGAAATTTTCTAGAGTTCCACCTAACAGTGTTTTGAATCCAGCTCCGAGCCTCGCTTGAGCCCTTTCCCCCGCGCTACCACGCATTTGAAGTTGCGTGCCCGGGAGCTCGTGAATCACGTCCCCAGACGCCGGACCTACGACTCTTTTCTCCTCTTTCAATCTTCTTCCCCGGCTTTATAAGCTTGTTTTTTTTCCGTGGACCGTTCCTCGTTGCCCCCCCACGCCAGGCGGCATTGTTTACGTGAACAAGCCACGGTGTCTTTTCATTTTGAATTTTGTGAGGGTGTGTCCGGATCAGCTCGATCTTAGATCTAAAAACGTCGGCGTTCGATGCGAGAGCTCTGTATGTGTTGGTATTCTCTTTCATAACCCTTCCCCCCTCCCTCTTCTTTCGCCTCTCGCACCCTTTGCACGCGTGCTCTTCCTTCCCCTTCTCCCCCTTTCCCCCCCGTCAGTCCCCCTTTCGGGTCGCTTTAGTGGGAAACATCGCGCCGTCAGTAGATCAGCTTCCCTTAGTGATAGTAAAGAGGAATGCGTTTTCCTTTTGAGCGACCCTGTTCCCCTTTGTCCGTGCTCGGAGATGGGATAATTTAAAGTGCAGCGTTAGCCGGAGCTTTGTAGTGAAAACTTAGATCCATTCCGATAGCTTTTTTTTTTCGTAGCCATAACCCAACCAACGAGTGGTGATAGGGGCTCAAGGATTTGAGCGCCTCGAAGTATTTATACTATTAACCCCAGTTTCCCCTCCCGCTTTTCGTGCCGGACCACACCCGCTAGACCTCCGGTGGTGGTCCTCTACGACCGACTAACGTGATTCACTAGCCCCCCCTAGTTTCCTGCCCGGCTCGCGTTTCACATTTGTGAATGAGCGGCCCGTTTTATGCGACCGAATGACAACTGCGTCTCCGGCCCGCCACCTATACCCCGGAGCGCTCCAAACGCGTTGCCTCTCTAGACACTCTCCTCCCCATGAACGGTTCATTCTGACGTATTCGCCTTCTTGTTCCAAG
>Ga0179593_1511904_pt1 | contig 11089 bp, 10 predicted proteins | sample CZODoug2_1_08_16_FD_185931 | JGI IMG/M metagenome (GOLD analysis project Ga0179593, IMG submission 185931) | Vadose zone soil fungal communities from Angelo Coast Range Reserve, California, USA - CZODoug2_1_08_16fungal (PacBio error correction) | ecosystem: Environmental > Terrestrial > Soil >... | reverse complement strand
TTCCTTCTGTTCGGTTGAATGCTATTTAGGCAACCCTGTCCCGTCTTCATCCGCCAGTCATTCATTTGGATGCAGCCCCCCTACTTCCCCTCCCCAAAGGTCAGTACCCGGTTTTCACGAGAAGTTTAAGCAGCTCCAGGTCGGGGCAGGTAAGGAGCTTCGACCCTGCGCAAGGCTGGCTGGTTTTTTTTGACGCTGCTACTTTTCCCTCCTTTCCTTTTCAATGGTGTCAAGTATAAACCTTGTAGTTCTCTCCAAGAAATTAATCCTCTTTTTTTCCATGATACTTGAAGCCCCCCTCTCCCTCCGAAAGAGTACGAGGTCACATACCTCTCTCATACAAGAAAGAATAGAAGGTAATCTTTTTTTTCTCATGCTTTATTTCCTTCCAGGTGGCGTTCTCCAAGTCATTCCTTTCCTAGTAAGTGTTTCTTTTTTTACCAGTGCAGCCGTTTTTCCGTGATTCCCCAGAGGCCAAGGCTCTAATCTGTGGTGCTGACCGCTGATGGATTTCGTGTACCCCCCCCTGCTAAGTTCAGCTTTCTAAATCCTACAGTCTTATTGTTTAGCCAGAGCCCCCCTTCTGTGAGCTGCATTTGTAATCGTCCCTCCCTAAACTAGCTTTGTGGATCAATGTTCAATGCACATAGTGCCTGCTGCTATCATTTCCCAATGAGGGGTCTTTTTCGGCTTAAGTCACGTGCGCTTTGTCGAAAGAGTGTTTTTTCATAGTTTTCTCCCCCCCGAGTAAAAAGAACCGATCGGCCGGGCTCCTAATCTTCCACATAGTTTCAACTCAAAGTAAGACTTTTGGCTAATTCCCTTGAAAACTGTGCCTAAAATTTATGCCGTCGCTAATTTTCCGATATCCGGATTCCCCCTTTTCCTTTCCTTCTCTGATCGTCTCAAGAGCGTCTGGGAGCGTACCCGATCATAGCCCTTCTCGCTGCCTTTCCTGGCTGCTTGTTTTTTCGTTTTGCCACTATCCAACGTTAATATTACATCGCTAGAGAACCTTTTGTCTCCCTGAGACGGTGATTGTATCGATTTGCTCTTCTCTAACTTTTAAATCCGTCGATGGATTTTCCTTTTTAGTCTTGTAGTTTGTTTTGGTCGTTGGCTGTGAGATTTCGGGCCGATCAGTTTGAGACTTATCTCCTTTTCTTACAATCTTCTCTTTACCTACACGCCAAATACCCCTTTTTTCGAGTAATGGTGGCTCGCCGTGCTGATGTTCATTTCTAATTCCCGATGTTGACTCTTTTCTCGTGTTAGGCTACCACTTTTTTTCTTCTCATCGAAGCAACCACTTCTCTACAATTATCACACCTAAGCTTTCCCCGCATCTATGGTCTTTGACCTCGGCGAAGCGTGACCTGGCTTTTTTTGCATTTAGCGTTCTTATTTCCTATTAGCCCTTATTTCGTTGATACTCTTTAGTCCTATAATATCGTCTCCCCAGACGTTCTTTGACTGTACTTCATACTTAGTCACATAAAAGTTTTGGCCCCCTTTATTTCTTCTGGTATAGTCTAACTCCGGTACCCATGTATATCGCCTGAAAGTTTTCTGCCCCCTGAGTTAGCTTTCGACAAGATCTCCTGAACAGTGATGTTTTCTTCTTGAGAACAATTTTTTTTTCCTAGCTACTGTGAGATACTTTCTTTTTTTTCCCCTTGTGCTCATTTTCCGAGATGATTTTCTCTCTCCCACCTTTGATTACTGACTCGTCTCCTGAGTTTCTTTTCTTTCGATGTTTTTCCGTGAGTCCCCTCGATCCCGTCATCTTTATCTTGCTGTTTGTGTATAAGACAGTTATGACCCGGCTTTTGTTGCACGTGTAACTTCCTCCTCCTGAACACGGCTCTGATTACGCGGTCTGAAGTCTGTCTCATAATGTTGCTTCTTTTTCCTCATTTTTTCCCTGGTTTATTTGCGTCCTACAAGAGATATTGCCCTCTTGAAAACATAGCTTTGTTTTCCCCGGTAACCAGCTTTAGTCTAATTCCCTTCTTTTTTCCTTTTTCGTAAAAGTTATCGTCTGTTGAAGGCCCCCAATGTTTTCCCCTCCCCGGTCCGTAGTTTTCTTTCTCTAAGGCCAGTCTTTTTAGGTTATTTAAATAGGTTCGAACCTTTTCTAGACAAGCGGTCGTACTACTTCAGCCCGTTTACTTCCGGACTTTTTTTGGTTTGGATACATCGGACGGTTACTTTGTTGTCTTCTTTTGAGATGTCCTAATTTCCCCTTTTCTCGATCGCAAGTCCATGCATGCATAAAAGCAGCCTTCCTGGATCTTGTTATCCCCAATCAATTCAGCATGGATGGCTTCTCCCTTCTCTACGGTATGAGTTTTCTTCTAAAAACCCCTTTTGATCTTCTCCCCCCCCAAGCTGCCAGTCCCTATTCGTTTATTGGGTCTTTTTTGAGATTCCTGTTTGAAGTATCTTTCATAAGACCGCGCTTCCGCGCCAGGCTTCCCTCTATCCTACCACCTTTTCGTAGCTTTAAATTAGTTTATGTTTTTTTTTTTCTGTGTGATGTAAGTCGTAAAAATCAAACTTGCTGGTCCCAGGCTGTTCTTTTTGGTTCTCCTTTTTTGGCGTGATAATAGGTATGTTCTTTTGCGGTAGGTTTGGGATTGATTTTCCCAGTTTCTTTTTGAAAGGTCGGCGGGTTCCGTAGCCCACTCATCCCCTTCATTTCTTTTCCCCCTACCAATCCTTGATTTCTCCCGTAAGCCATATTTAAAATATATGGTCTTTATCCTTGTTCTCCTCCAACCAAAAGTATGGCCCCCTCTCCGTTCCACATTTAGTTAAGCCTCCGTTTTGTTGTTGCTCTCTCGCACTTTAAGGTTAGCAATGGGCCCTTCAAGCTTTTTGGGGAGACCCAGCGGCTCGCCCCTACTATCTGTCTATTGATCGGCTACATACATAATCACTCTTTCCGTGAATTCCCAGGAAGGAACAGCCCTTTCCCCTTCTGAAGCAGCAGACCCTGTCCAATCAAGAATTCTCAGCACCCCCCAAAATGAGACCCTAACAAAGCATCACTCCGCCAAAGTTTCGAACCGAAAAGTCAGCTGTTGACCGCTCTTTGATGTACCCACATCCTTAAGACACCTAACACTGGAACTCCTCCTTCCTTTTTATCGATCGCCTATTATCGATACACGCAACCTCAAAGCCCCGATATCTCTTCCCCCACCCCCCTCAACAAACCCAACTACACAGGGTCCAACGTCCTTTGTTTAGATTGTTTGTACTTCATTTTCCCCTCCCTCAGACTGTGTATCGCTTATTTATCCCCCGCAGGGATGATTCCTTTCCTACTCAACTGAGCCCGGCTGCTTATGGCCATTTTTTTTTAGAGATCTGTACATCTTATCTCCCAGGTAATATGTCCAATAACCAATTCCTTCACCTCGCGATCCTTATCAAACCACCCCAAAGACCTTCAGGCCCCTGCCTTTTCCCTCACTCCCGTTATAATCGATGAACCTCTCCCCCTGGCTTCAGAACCTTTCCGCATCACTTAAAAATTCTTTTAAATATCAACTTTTTCCGCCTGTTTTCCGGTACAACTGCCACCCCCTTCCTCCTCAAGACGATCCTGTCCTAAGTCAACCAGATTACTTCCAAGGACCTTAGACCAGAACCGCCCTTTTTTTTTCAAGTCCACCCAAACGCTGACAAAGATAGTTGCCCACTTTTTTCTACTGCCTGTAACGAGCTCTTCAGCAACGCCAAGCCGATACCACCACACCTTCTTGTACTACCCAACGTCCCGATTTCAGATTTCACTTTCCCTTTGGAGCCAAGGTGTATCACTTCCCACAAAATTTTTTTTCCGGTCCTCCAGCACCCACAGAACCAGATAAGATTTCGTCGATCCGATTCCACTCACGGCTGACCTCTCAGCTTTCCATCAAACTCGCGTCTACGCTATTATTCTAAAGTTTGGAGAAGAATTCAAGTCTTTTTCCAAACCAGTCACCCCTCCGCACTGAGCTCTTCACTCTGTTTGTTGTTCCCACCGCGCAAGTTCGCAGGAACATACTGTCACTCGGGCCTTTATACCCGAGTGACCGAATGTCCCCCTTTTTTCACTGGTCATACCTTTTTTTATATAACAGTCGCAGGGTGGGGGTGGACGACCCCTGGACCTCTTTGACTCTTTACCTCCCCCTTCTGATTATCTTTTTATGTGCACAGCTGTCCTTTGTACTACTGTATGCAATAGCTTTTTACAGCACAAGCACGTCGTCGTCATCTATCTTTAAACACCAAGCTATACCCGAAAGCCAGTCTTCTATTCCTTCCGAGCCTAACCTTTGCTGATACACTTTTAGGAGAGCCCTCCCGCTTACGATGACTCCACTAATACGATTTCTTGCCGATCTTCTCAAGTGTCTTCATGGTTTCCTCTGATCGAGACTTGCTTATCGATTCTTAAACAGAATGCCCTGTTTTTTTTCCCCTCCCCCCCGCCAGATCACCACAAATAGGAGTTCTCCTATACTTTCTGTCCCATAAACCGCTATTTCCCTGCAAATGAATCGCCGGGGTTAGTTTGATGCGTGAGGTACTGACGATTGTCCATATATTTTCTCACCCAACAAATTCCAACTCCCTTCCACCTCTTCAACACTACAATTTTCCTCCTGGGTAATGAATCCTCGCGGATTCCTACCCTTTTTCTCCCTCATACTCCTAGATTATCACCACCTTTTTCGGTGCAAAATGTCTCTTTGATGATTCGTTTTAGCTCAAGACGACGTTACACCAATCTTTTTGTACCCCTAACCTAGGCGTATACAACTCCATCCAGGTTTTCTCAACAGCTTTTCCTCCTAAGACTACCGTTATGTCCGGAGTTCGGGGGTTCCCATTTTGATCGTCAGTACCTAACCAACCTCCCCCTTTCTCAGCACTAGTACTTATTGAAACTATTTTGCCCGCGATGCTTCCTTCGATTCGACTCCATGGGGACCTCGTTCCTATGAGAAACACTTTCTCTTAAACGCGCATCTTAAGAGCCCATAGCCAGTGTTTTCCCTCCTCTGCCTCGTTCACCCCCCCATTCCTTACCCATTGTTCTTTGAGAGCTGTAGAAGCTCCCGTTATTTTTGCGCCCCCACCTAAAGGACTTGATTCTCTTCACGTTACATGACGACATGATCACGACGACGCGGTATTTTCCTCGTCCAACTCTTCCTTGGGCCTCGGGGAACATCATCTCGATCCCCCTGACCCTCCCTTTTCGTCCACGAGATGTGTTGACCTCAGGATTGCTTGCCTGATCCCGACCTTAAGAACCTTTTGAAACAGGCTTACATCGAAATGTCACTTATCTTTCTTACGTGTACATGGTCTTTTTTGGCTTATTTTAGCCAAGAATATGATTTGAATTACTTTGCCCCACCCGTTTTCTTTCTATCCTTGACCCTCTCACCATTTATGCCCTTTTCTGATGCAGTACCCACTGAGACACGCTTGCGCCTGAAATTTTTCTTCTGCTCCTTCCACCCCCTTCTGACTTCTTGCCTTACCTATAGACTGCATTACTCGGCTGCCTCCGAGCTGATGACTTCGTCCTCCCGAATGCATGCTGGTGCCTCAGATTTTCACGCATTTTCCCTTGCATCTCTCTTTCCGTTTGTTGTGATCTCTGGAACCCTTTTTAATTGAGATTTGATCGTTTTCCCCCTTCCCCTCTACCTTTTCTCGTGCCTTTCCTTCAGACGCGGAGTCCTCCCCCAAGGACGTTATCTGAATTTCTCCTAAGACTTCTCCTCCCCAGTTCTGGGTTCCGTACGTTCGCGAAGAAATGTTTTTGGCCAGTTCTGCGAGGTGTGCCTTTTTGCACCCCTTTTTTCCATACAATTTTTGAACGTATATTTTCGTCCCCAAGCTTTTTTAGAAAGATTTTTTGTTTAACTCCAATTTGCGAAGAAATCTTTCGTCCCCAAAACCTCACATACCCGACCGAATAATTCGATTTGTCTTGAGAAGTTCTTCCTGTTCTTCCGGGGGGGTTCTCAATTCCTCGAGGTCATTATCGAGGTATCGAGGCTGCTCAGGGCCCTATTTCTTTTCCTCTTTTCCCTTGGCCAATTCTCCTTGAGGGTGAGCTCGGTATTTTATGATCACTGCTTCAGTGTCTTGAGGTCAGCGTTCTCCCATTCAAGCTTGTGTGTCATGCAGAGTTTAACCCCTTTAGTCTCCGTTGCAAAGTTTATCCCTCCCCTTTGTGAGGCCTTTCGGAACAAGGTACTTCCAGATTGTTTCCTTCTGCGAGGTTCTAAGTTTTTTTTTACCTACGTCTTGTCCGCTGTGCGGTTTTTCCGTAGTGTACTCCTGAACCCTAAGTCGTCCGTCCGCTCGTTCCGCAGTCTTTCCCCTGTCATACCAATCCGACGTGTCTTGCTCCTGCCATTGAACCCCGTACTGCCTTCCTCCATAGGAACGAACTCGGCCAATCCTATGAAGTCGCCTCCCCAATAAGTCAAAGTCTTTGATGTGCAGAGCGTTCTGGGTTGTTTCCGATTGATTCTTTCCTTTCGCATTGCTCCGGAGCTCGTCTTGCCCATATCCCCGCAATCATCGTCTTGAGTCCCCTTCATACCGATCTTTTTTGATTTTTTTTGCTGCCGTGAGTGATGCTGTTTACGAATCCGGGTTCATCGGGTTCCCTTTTTCAACAGTGTATTTGATGGTCGATTGTTGTTTCTGATTTTTTCTTTTTGTGTATTCTACTTTCTTAATACCCTGTCTCTTACTTACCTGGCCTCAAATCCCTAGAGGAGTTCGTTTAATGCAGTTGGCTTATACTCCTGTTTTGTTCCCTCTTTCGGGAATATCCTGTTTTGGGACCTCTTCCGATCCCCCACAGGCCCCTGACTCGACAGCACCCCCCATCATCCACCAATACCCTTTCTCCTAAGTTCGTAATCCACTCTTTGTTATCCAATCGTTGCCACGGACATGGCTTTCTTGGGCTTTTCAGGTTTCCTCTTATTTTACTTATGATCTTGCGTTTTATTTTGCTATCCTCTCTCTCTGTTTTAATCTCTAGTCACCTCAGCCAAGGTGTGACCAACCCCCTTTTATCAGAAGTTTTCCTGTAATTCTAAATTACTTTATAGCTCTGCGCTTTCCTTTCAACAAGTTTTTGATTCTTTCATGCTCTGATAAATCTCTTCCTGAACAGTGTATGTTCTCTCTTTTAGAACAACTCCGTAGTTGATGCTTTTTCGTTTCCCAAAGATTTGTCCCCCCCTCCCAGCTTCATTCTCTCGCAACCTTTAGCGTACTTTTTTAGGATCGCCTTCCTGCCGTGCGTTATTTTCGACTCCATCTTTATTTTTTTCCTGTTTGTTTGTAAGCTTGTGAGAACCGTTTTTGGTGGCAAGTGATCACTCAGCTCCTTGTGATGATATATTTCTTCCTCTGGTAATCATGTTGATTTTATTTCTTAAGCTCCCCCTGATTCCCCCATTAAGACACGGACACTTATTGCCAAACAAGATCTTTGTCGGTTGTTTTTTTGTGCTTTTTTTTGTACGCTTCTTTTGTTCCGAATCTTTCCCAGGTGTCGTGTTTGAAGGCCGACATGGATTTCTTTTCTAACACATGTCCCTTACTTTCTATAGCATTTTGTTTTTAATTTGTGCTCGAATAGGGTTACCTGTCTACTGGTTTATAAGCGGTGAAGACGCGTTAGACCTTCCCCATTCTTTGTGGTCTCCATCCTTAGGTTCCCTTTTTAATTTTTCTTTTGTTATTCCGAACAGATAATCTCCTTCACGACCCTTTTCATGCATAAAAATTTGCTGGTGGTGTATTTTAGCTTTTCCAATTCTTTATTCGCCAGCTTGACGACCTTTTCTCCCACCCGTCCTCTTAAACACCCAGGTTACCGTGGTATGTTTTTTAGATTGCCCCTTTTATATCTTACTGTCGCTTTATCTTGTATCATTAATAGGCCCTACAGACCCACCTCCCCTTTTTTTTCTCTTGTGTGATGTGTTATTCCTTGGGTCACGTCGTCGTAACAGCCCCTTCATTTTTTCTGGGTTCGTCCTTCTGGCGTTTTGCTCTCTGTTATGTTTTAGGTAGGTGATGCTGATTTGGACAGTTATGTATGCGACAGATTTTTTTTTTTCTTGACAAGCCTTCAACACTTCTGGCCTTGTATTATTATTCCTTGTAGCGTTAATCCATATATACTTTTATCCCTTTCTCTCGCATGGCCACTCCTCCCCTAGATATCTTTCAGCCTCCTCCGTGTTTCAGCGATTTTTTAGAACTTTCGGCCCAAGAACGTATTTTTTTGGTGAGAGCCCCCCCAGGGATAAGACAGACCCTATTTACTATTGATAATAATCCCCCCTCTTTTTGGGCCCCCTAACGTTGCTATTACTTCCCCCCACAATGAATCTCCGTTGTATAGCAGTGAAAAAACTGTCCTTCCAGCCTATCAGCCTCCGCATTTTTTGTTTACATAACCGCAGTACTCCGCCACAAGTCTCAACCGTTCCCCGCAAGCCTCCCGCGAAGTTTTTCTGGTAAGACCCACCCTCTTCCTACCACAACCCATAACCCTAGCTTTAAGATAAGAATTTCCGGTTTTGAAGGTTTCCCCTCTTCCCCTATTCTTAACACCTCCAAACTTTTCCATCGACCCTTTCCATATCACGATATCTTCCCCATCTTCCAAATAACCCATACCCCCCTGGTAACACTCTTATTTTGGCTTTCCTTATTTTTTCTGAATTCCCTCACGTTGTCTTATCAAGAAATTGTCGTCTACTTTCTCTAATACATTCAAGCCCTCCTTGCTTATACTTACTACCCCCCATCTCATCTCGGTCCATCCTGCTTTTTTCATGGCAATTCTACGATCTAGATCTGTACATCAGAGACATCTCATTTATTACCACAACTAAAGATTCTATATCAAACCACCCCAAATTATAGGCACCTGGTCCCTTTTAATTTCTCCGTCAGCTAATTCTGCCTCCTTCCCCACTTGCCTTATAAGCATCATAACCCTTTTATCAATTCCTCTGTTGTTTGCGGTACACGACCCCCCCCCCTCCCGGCCTTTCCACGACGACCCCATGTAATTCATACATCATTACGTCATAGGATCAGTCCAGTTCTGGTTTTTAAGTCCACCCCCCCAAATTTAAGTTTATTTGTTTCCCCCCCCCGCGGTTTCTTCTTCTAATGGCCGACGAGCTTCCCAGCAACCGTTTATGTTTCGATTAAAACAACTTGAATCCCCCAAGCAAGACCCCTTTTATTCATAACTTGCCCCCCGGGCGCTGACTTGTCCTTTCCAGATCCCCCACGTCTACCTCACCCCTACAGACCCAGATCCCTTTTTCTTTGAAGTAGATAGATATCCCCACGGCTGAGCTAAGAATCACCCTGAGGCTCCCCCTTTTTAAGTTGATGCCCTCCATTATTCTTAGTTTGCAAACCCTTATTTTTCCAATGCTCATGTCAAATCAGACAGTATTGTAAACATCACTGTTCACTTTCCTATATTGAAGAGTCGACAAATGCAAGTAATACTTTCAGGTTAGTTCTCTTTCCCCCTTTATTGTTTTTATTACACAGGAACTTCTTTGAATATTACGTCCCTCTACGGATATCTTTCCCAGTTACTTTTTTGTCCCTGAGTAGGCATGTTCCAGTAAACCTTATTTTCCTTCTTTTGAACTACACCAACAATGCTATAGACCTCTTCAGTAAGATAGTAAGCCTCGCTATAACCTGGATTCTACAATGACTTTTTTTTTCGGGTCCCTTACGCTCTCTTCGACTTTTCCCTCTGTGTTGATACCCGACAGGCTTAGTGATGAATTTATATTTTCTCTCTGGGTGTGACTTCTTTCCCCAAGAATGCCAGTGTTGGTTATCCATTTTCTCTAAGCAGTCCACCCCTTCTCCTTCGAACTATATTAAGATGAACCAAAGTCTCCCTCAACTCATTACTCTCCTTAACAGTTTTTTTTTTTGTTCGCTCCTACCTGTGAACCCCATTTTTTATATACTTCTACCCAACACCTTCATTTCCCGAAACCCCCCTTCTCCCGCCAACACTCATCAACAAAACAGCATTCTATAATCCCGAAAGCGATTTAACGTTATGCCTCAGTTTTTCGAGATCCACCCCCCCTCCAGGTATGTAAACCTCTTTCCCCCCGATTATTGGCGATATTGATGGTTTCCGGCCGTCAGATCCTAGTTTCCGTGCGCTCTTACTGCCAACTACGAACGCTATGATTTTTTGAACTTTCACTGTTTTATCCCCCTTCCCGTCCGGTGCCTCGTCCTATTAAGGATCTACGCAGTACCTTTCTCACAGTCTTTTAGCAGACTCTCTTATACTTTGACTTGAACTATTTTTTTGAGCGAGCCGGCCTTCTTCAATTTGTTCTGGTGTTGCGGAACCCCACTTTCTGACACTTTTTTTGCCTATCCCTCCGTGACCTTGAGCGCCAATTTTTCCTAACTTTTCTAAGGGTACTCCTCCTTGTCTAAGTTCTTTTTTAAAGCAATCCCGACAGTGTTCTTGCTTTCGAAAAGGTCCTTTAATCTCTTTATTTTTTCCCCCAAGAACGATCCAAACCTCGACAGCGTCCTCTGTCTTACCTCGAGCCCCCTTTCCTTGCCTCGGTAAACACGGATCTCGGTTTTTAGAAGCTTTAAAGTTTCTTTCTTACCCTAGAGAGAAGGTTTTCCAGGTATTTTTCCGCACTACCTTAGACAGGCTAGAACATCCTTCCATGAATCACTGTCGTTTTTCTGTCTATTGGTGACGCTTGGTACCTCTTTCTTCGTTATTTTGCTGTTTCAAATTAATCCGTTCCCGGGCGTCCTATATACCCCCGTTTACGTTCCACAACATGCCTTTATCCTTTAATCACGCGCCAACCTCGACATCCTCTGCAGCACTCCAGAACATTTTTCCCCCTTACCCTAACGTTTTCGTGTGAAATATATAGATTTCGTGGGCTCCTCTTTCCCTGTTTATCCGCCGGGGCAGGTTGCCCGATTCCCTACTATGCATTCC
>Ga0179593_1481504_pt1 | contig 11089 bp, 9 predicted proteins | sample CZODoug2_1_08_16_FD_185931 | JGI IMG/M metagenome (GOLD analysis project Ga0179593, IMG submission 185931) | Vadose zone soil fungal communities from Angelo Coast Range Reserve, California, USA - CZODoug2_1_08_16fungal (PacBio error correction) | ecosystem: Environmental > Terrestrial > Soil >... | reverse complement strand
GGGTTTTTAGTAAGTAAAGCTGAAATCGTCCCCCTTCGCGTTAAGATCTGTTTTGGTGTCTGCCGCCACTTTCCCCTACTTCCCTTGACATTTCATAATGCGAGGTGTCGCCTTCAAGCAGCTTGATTGATCACGTTAGTTTCCTCTTCCTACTTCTCCTTCCCGTCTTTTTTTCGAGGTGCGGGTGTATTCACACACTATCTGTACCCTGCGCTTTGTCTCCTCCCCGCAGCAGCTGCAGAGAAATGAGTTGCCCTGCTGCACCCCTACGCTTGCCGACAAGTTTCCGGAGGTGTCTTGGAGTCTGAGGGATGGCCCAGGGGTATTTTGATCCCTTTTCCCGTGAGACTATTTTATTTAAGAGGTCGTTGTCTTAGTTTCTCGGGTCGACACCTGGACCGCCCGACCGCGCTTTGAGGACGGAGCCCCGCTTTTTTCTCCGTTCCCGGCGGCTGCGCCGGTGAAACCGGCAGGGGTGTTAGTTAAGCCATTCGATTAGCCCGGGTACTCCGCCGAACTCCTTTTCCTTCCCCTCGCAAGGACCTCCCGAAGCGATCCCTTGAAGTTGTTTTAGTCTTCCCCCCCCCCCCCACAGACGGCCCCTCCGGCCCCCGCTGCCTCCCGCGCGCCTTTGAGCAGCGTCGTTTCAGGGCCCTATCTTCCCCCGGATCGAACACTGTTCCCTTCACAATGGGGTTGGGGTCTCAGAAATAAAAACCCGCTTTTGTCCTGGCCCGGTGCTCTTTGGGTAGCGATGCAACTGCGCCACTTTTGTTCCCTCTAGTTTGCAAATGCTTTCGTCCTCGTGCCGGTTATCGCTCCACGAAACCCCCCGCAGCTGACCCGAGCCCGCATGGCGGGGGTCTCACGTTCTACCCGTCAATAAGGTTTTAGCCTTCCCCTTTTTTTTTCCTCTCTGACACTCAACCTGCCTAGAGGCAGCGGCGTGCCCCAATCGCGGCCTCAAGCATTTCTCCCGGAAAAAATGTTTCTTCCCCGGCATTTGCAGAAACTGACAACCCCGGCTTTTTAGGGCAGCGTGCCGCCGAGGAGACTCCGCAAACCTGCGGTGGGAGTTTCCGTTTATGAAGGTCGATTTTGTGATGCGCTGCCAATCAGTTCCTTCTCGGCCGAGACTATTAAGTGATCGGACTCCCCATGTCGCCCGTTTGTATGATAGCCTTGGCCAACCGGATTTCCCCGATGTGACTTACCTTCGGGCATGTGCCTTCAACAGGTTGACGGCTTTTTAAACTGATTCTTGGGTTTCATGGGGTAGGGTTTTTAACCTAAAAAGAGACACCGGAATAAACATAGACCCCCTTTTTTGGTGTCCCGCCTCCTTCCTCCGAACGTTCCCCACATGAAAAGCCTGTCTAGCAAACCCCTCTTTCCCCTCTTAAAACAACAGGGGATAGCATACAACTCCTACCACCCCTTGGTGTGCCGAACATTTCAAAACACGGCTTCCTGTTAACCCTGAGACTTCCCCCCCCAAAAAACCCAAACCCCCTTGATGTGGACTCTTTCTTTCTACTAGGAGCAGAACAAAAAGACATCCTCCCCCCTACGATTTCCATCGGACCGTTAGAACCTCCCCCCCTCCAAGTAACCGCGCGCCCTCGACCACAATGCCCTCCCACTTTCGAGAGTCAACCACGACGGTATCTTCCCTCCTTGCGTAAGAGGATAGAGAAGGTTATTCCCGGTGGTTGGCGAGTAGAGGGCGGTGTCACAGCGTTTTCGTTGCGGGTTCCGGGACCTCTGAGGCTGGTTGCGGTGCCCTCGGACCATTCCTGATGCCTCTTTTTGCTAGAACCTTTCCTTTTTTTTTTCTTGCATTCCCCATCGGAATCTACGGCCGCCCGGTGTCCCGAACGCAAGAGCTTCCGTTGTTTCGCCGCCCTTTCCGCCCATGGGGACCAACTTTTCTTATCGCGCCTTATGGACTCCTTTGGTCTTTACCAAGAACCGCCTGCTCCCCAACGGTTGCCCAATTTCCTTCCCCCGGTTTTCTTCCGAGTCAGGAGAGCAGGGCTCAGTGAGCCATTTGCGTTCTCGTGCGACGAGCGGGTGCTTCCGTATGCAGCACCCCATCTCTCATTTTAATAATAACCTTTTTTTTTCTTCTTTTTCTCTGGACTGGCCCCCAAGATTACCAAACCCGGAGGAGTCCCCGGCCTTACCCCTTCGCTCCGGCGAGCCCGGCAGCTCGTCCCTCTTTCTACGCCTGATGTTAGGTGCAATAAGATTGGTGCTAATTTTTGGTTCTTTTTCGAAACTTTCGAAAGACAAGTAAATCGCCCGACTTTCCCGAGGTGAGCGACCAGGTGGGATTCTTTCGCCCAATTGAGATCCTGGAATTAGTATAGCTTTTCCTGGTTGAGCCCGCACTCCCTCCGTCCTTTACTCCCGTCTCGGCCTGCACGATAGCCCAAATGCCTCGGAGAGGTTCCCATTTTTGAGTCCTTTTCGTTCAATCTGGATTACCCCCACCGTCTACCGGATTCTAAGTATACCTCCGCTTATTCCTCTGACCTCCTAGGGCTCCCACGCCGAGTTCCGGAGCCGTGTTTGGACTCTTCCTGAACCCAAGTTGCCTTCTTTTTAGTCCCAGAGGGTGCCGTTGAGCACTTGGTTTCTGGAGACGTGAGGTTTCCGCTCGGTTCCGGTAGGTATCTTTTTCGGAGGTGAGTCCTTTTTTTAGTTCAATGAGAGGTAGCGAGATGGACTCGGTTTCCTTTGAACCGGAAAATTTTTCAACCTTCTGCGAAAACAGTTTTTTTTATGCGTTCCCCATTCCCCCTAAAAGGCGGTGGTTGGAAGGGATTTTCCGCCGACCAGGTTTGGAGGGTGCTGTTTTTTTTTAAGATTGAAACGGATGATCGGGAGTGGTCGGTGCTTTCTGGTTGCCGTTTTTTAATTGTTTTTTCCTCCAGAGTTTTCCCTAAGGAACAGAAGGGCCCCGTGATCGACTAGTCCGGCCGCGGCGTGTATGAACCCCTCTCGTGGCAGGCCCGGATCTGCCGTTTTTTTCCACCGGGCGCGTGCCTCGCCATTCTCTGTCGGACCCGTCGTTTCTCCCACGCCCTCCCCCCCTTTTTTTCCAGCCGCACCAGCCGCTTGATCTTTCGCTGACCCTTCCACGAGTTTGTACGCCTGTTGCACGGGGGGGTTTCGCTGAGCCCAGAGCCCCCAGCGGAGTAATACGGGTTGTGAGCGCTATCCTTTTCGATCATGCCCGGTTCGGGTGATCCTTCGCGCTCTCTCTTGTGTCTTTCACTTTTCCCCCTGATTTCTTTTTTACTCTCTACGCCGGTGCGGTTCATTTTCGCCAATCTCCTGGATTTCTGTCCCGTTGAGGCGGTCGTCTTGGAGAAAAAACTCGGATTTTTTTCTTTTAGCTTCCCCTCGGCCAGCCCGGTCGTATCGAGACCGGGTCCCCCCCCGTTCCTTTTCATTCATGGAAGCTTCTTTGCACTTGCTCACACTTGAATGATATCCCCCCCCCCCTCACCGTCCCCTCCTACGCCCCAAGGTTTTTTACCCAGAAATGGTTTTTCCTCACCACTTTTCATCTCATCAGTTTTTCTGAACGATGACCCCTCTCTCCTCCCGCGAGTCCCGGGCAGGATGATAAATTTTTTTTCTGTCGCTCCTTTGCGGTAGATTCGTTGTACTTGCAGTTAGGTTTTCTCCACCTCTTTGCTTTGCGCCGGACCGAGACTGGTCAGTTACATCTGTAGTGCACCACCTACGAGTTCGTCGGCGTTCCTTTTCCGGGTCCCCCTGGACGTGTCACCGGGCTTCAACTGCTCGACGGCTCCCATTTCCTCGGAGCAACGTCCGCACAGCGCCCTGTGGGCTCCTCGGATAAAAGAAGCCCTTTTGTTGCCCAACCGCGCCGCTGAAGATCACTCCCTCGCTCCTTTTGAAACCTTTCTCCATCGTCCCTTTCCTCTCCCCGACACTTCCCTTCACTTTCGCAAGCGGATCGGGTTGCAGGCAGGTCCCCTTTTACACTTTTCGAGCCCCGCGGTCGAAAGGGATCGACCACTCTCAGTTTATGGTTTTTTCCCTACTGACACGTCGCGCCCTCAAGAACGTCTGTTGTCACCTACGTTTCTCAATTCAAGCTGATTCCATTGTCTCTTTTTTCATCTCGCATCACGGAGTGGGCTCCTTTTTTTTCCTCATTCAACCGGGTTGCCACCCACACACAGAGTGTCTTTTTTTTGTTGGTGCGTGGTCGACCTACGCGCTTCAGTGTTAATGGCTCGGTCAAGTTTCCGGACGCTTCCAAGAAACCTCTTCTCGTTTTTTGTGAGAGCGTCTGCATTTTCTTAAGTCCACCCGACACTTCCACCCTTAACCTTTTATTCGCGCGTAAAGTATTGCGTTTGACTCTTTGTCTCCGAACGGCCTTTCGGCTCTTGACCCCTAGGGAGCCCCTGTCGTTATCCGTTTTTGTCGTACCCCCAAACGAAGGAAATCGTTGATCACTTTGCTTTTCCCTCCCCCTTCGCACGTTCGTATGGAAAACCCCCACCCCGCGTTTGGTCGGACGTTAGCTCCCTCGCCCCTTGTCTTGTTGAACTTTTGAAACCCCTTGCCGACCACCTCTCCCTGTCCCAAGGTCGGCTTCGGTGTTTTTTTTCGTCTTCCGAGAGGCGAACGGTTCTCTTTTTTTTTTCCTTAGGACGATGCCTTCACGGCCGCCCTTGATGGATGCGGCAGGTTTTCTTGCTTGAGGAAAGAGAACGTCGATTTTACCGGCCCCTTTTTTCTGCTGTGTTCTTTGACGTGTCTCCAGGACTCCCCCTTTGCAACCATTTTTTCCTCTATCTGTAGACATGTACTCGACGACGACATAGTAGTTTCTCTCACTTTTTCCCCTCCCCTTCTTCGGTAAGCTCTTGGCCGCTACGTTTCCGGTTCGGATTCCCCCCTACCCCAGTCCGAAGCGCCCCACTCGCTTAGCCCTCTCCTTCTCCTTGAGCAAGGCCCTTAGATCTCGGAAGCGGCTTTGACTCCGGCACTTTTTTTTTTTGCTGATTCTTTGAACAATGGGCTTTTTTTCTCCCACCCCCCCACTCGCTTTGTCGCCTGCCATTTTCTGTGCGGTTATCCGAATGTTTTTCCAACGAGCTCTGCTTCCTCGTTTTTTGCAATGACTAGGTGCCACTCGCTCGGCAGGATCCCGTGGGGGGTTTTTTTGGACCCCTTTCTCGTCTAAGCCTTTTCTGGCCCATAGCCCTTTTCTCGATGGACGGGGTTGGTCGATTTTTCCCCCTCTCCCGGATCCCCCCCTCGTGGTCGCCGTAGTCTTGACCCCCCCCTAATGCGTTCGGATTGGGCTGAACTTCGAGCCAATCGACTCCGCCGCACAGATTGCTCCCTCAACCGGTCGATCTTTTTCATGCTCCCACCAACCGTCTACGGCACCGCTGACTAGTGGGCTCCCCTTTCTGCTTTTTTCTCCTTTCCTTTCCTGTCAACATGATGTGCTTTCTTCTTTTTATCGGGAGAAGGGTTGGTGATTCGGTCCCGGGTGTCCGGCTTCTTGGTGTCTTTGGTCCTTTCTTCCGAGAAGTTGCGGATTCTCCGCCATGCCCGGTTGTGCTGCGACTTGCATCTCCTTTTTGGTTCTTGGTTCCACGTTTTCTTGGTTCTTGACCTTTGACCCCCCTTTTCGGGTCACAGGGCTGGATAGTAAGTTTTTTCACCTGTGTAACCTAAACGCCCCACTCCTCACAACCTCATTGAAGGCCCCCCCCTAGGCCCTCCTGCCCATGAAGAAACCGCCAACCGTCCTCTTTTTATCGACGTCTCCACCGGATCACCCCCCTTCCCCACGTCCGCTACAACAGCTCGCATCACCCTTGTGTTGTTCCCGGTTTTTTAACAGTGAGAGGAGTTTCCCCAGTCTATCGGGAGCGTGCCCCACGAGGAACCTGAAGGAATGGAGATACCCCAACACCCCCCAGTCAACTCCCTTCGAACCCCCACCCCCCGGTTCCCTTCAGCACTTCAAAGCGGCCGTAGAACGACTCACCCCCCTTACCCGAGAGCAGTACTTTACACCTGCCTCACCCGGTCAGAGGGTCCACCTTCTCCTTGCGCGACCACGAACTCGCCCCGGTAGAGGAAATTGGATAGGGAGAACGTTAGGCTGGTGCTTTTCTACGGGGTGTACCCCCGCTTTTGACTTCCCGTTTTGGTAGTACAGCGCTTTCTTTCCTTTATAGTTAAGGAATCTATGATGTGAATCGCACCCCTCTCTTTGCGGGCGGTAGAACGTCACCCCCCATGCCCTTTCACTTTTTTCCCCGGGACAACCGAGATCTCCGGTGTTCTCCTCCAAATTGGGGGTACAAGAACCCCTCTTCCTGCGGACTAGATGGACGCTGCTCCTTTAGAACCCCAGTAACCCCCTCGGGGAACGCCTTGAGAAACCAAAATGAGGCTTGTCCCCCCTTTCCCGTAGTAAAGTCGATTTCTTAGAGTCTTTCCATTTGAGACACCCCGTGAGTTTTTTTGCCTGTTTCTTGGTCAGATTGGCAAGGTACCAATCCATCCCCCCCTTTTTTTCCGTGGTTTTGATATAATGGGTTCTTTCTCCCACATTGACGGTCGCACGGCATCGCCACGAGGTAGGCTTTTCCTCCTTCCAAATTGTTCTCCCTGGATGTTCCGGTGAAAAGCTGCTGGTTTTCCCTTTTCCCCGCTGGGACTGACCTTCTTCCCCTGAACCTGTCCATCTCGGCTTTTGAGAAGATGTGTCTTTCAGGTGGGAGGAAAGGCGGCTCCCACCCTTTCTTCGCTTTTTAAGTCCTTGGCTCCTGGTCCTCTTTTGATTGTCCGGACGGCCTAAGAATGGCTGGGGCGCTCTTTTCCTCTTTTTGTCAGCTCTACCTCAAACACCCCTCGGCGAGGTCCTTCTTTCCCTCCCACAGGCGCCTGTCCTCTTCTTTTCCCCCCCTCTTCCTCGGAACCTTTTTATACCTCCTAAGCTTTTCTATACCTTTTTTATGGTTGGTCACGCCCCTGAGAAACAGGCCGTGGTGGACTCGAGAATGACCAGGCGTTTTTTTTGTTGGTCCCCAGCGGGGCCCTTGGGGGACTTTTCTCCTTTGAAGGATTGAGAAGGCCTCTTCATTCCCCCCAGGTTTCCTTTAGCCTAGAGAGGTCTGCTTTTCTCTTACGTTTTAAATCCCTATGGTCGTCCTTTTTTGGCCACCAAGTATGCATTGAACAACTTCCCCTTTGTTCCACCGTGGAAACCCATGGTCTCCTTCTAGTAGATAACGTAGTGATTTCCTTTTAGTATACGGTTGTTCCTACTTAGTCCTGTGGGAGGGTTGAGGTGGCCGCGGGCATTTTTTTCACCGCTCTCCTCGGGCCTTTTATCGATTCCCTTTTGCTTTTTTGGCCACCTTTGTCCCAGGGCGAAAGCTCCCGCCGTCCCGAACCTTCCCCTTTGCATCGATTTCTCCTCCCCACTGACCAACGGCGTGTCGCCCACAAAGAGGAAGGCTTCTTTTTACAGCACCCACGTCCTTTCCTTCGCCCCCCTTCTCGTTTTTTGACGCTTTTGCGGCCCCAATTCGTCACCTTGGTTTCAAGCCGCCCCCCCTCCCTCCATTAAAACTGACAACATCAGCCTTTCCACCTCAGGTGTCCCTTCGAGATATGATTGACCCCTTCAACACTCTTTTTCAGAGGTTCCTCAGGGTTGGTGAGTAGGACGTTTCTTTCCCCTTGACCTTTAGTTAGGTTCTCCCCCCTGTGCGGTCTGCGCGATTGTGCGCCTTTCAGATTTCTGACTCTCTTGAGGAGTCACTCTTCTCCCCATCTCCGGGCGGAGCGCCGTGTTCTCTTTTCCGACACTCCAATCGCCCGTCAGAGATTTACTTAAGCCTTTGAAACTGACCAGGTAAATATTCTCAGTGGGCCGACGAGTCACGTGCCAGCTGGACTCTTTCCCTCCGATCACACTCCCGAAAAAAGTTTTCTCAGCCCCTTCTTTGTTTTTGTCTCAAACAAAATGGAGATTTCCGACCCAGATTTCCGAAGAGTCCTGGCGCTTCAGCGCTATACTGAGAAGATATCACTTTCGCCCGATGGGCAGGTAACCCCCCGGTGGTTTCAGGTTTGTCCACATCCAAGGCTTTCTCTTCTCTGCGACCGAGGTTTTTGCCTTCTATCCAGACTTTTTAAGAGTTCGTCATCGTCTCTGTAACGAGAAGTCTCAAACCCCCGTCTTCCTTTCCCTGAGTCAACCTGATCCGCCAGGGAAGTATAACCTCCCCGACTTCCCCCTGAAGGTCGGTAATAGATCCTCTTCTACCTCCAGAAGCCTCAGCTCCTCGAGCCAAGATATAGGACTCACCCCGTACTGAGAAAAAGTTTTCGTTTACCTCCCCCTAAACTCGATAACCCCCTTTTTATGATCTTGGCCGCGGATCGGGTGGCAGTTACTTTTTCACCCTTTTTCCCCTGGAGCCGATTAGAAAAGGATCCTCATCCCCTCGCCCGCCCACAATTGTTTGGTCAAGTAAGAAACTTCGAAGAGCCCTTTACTTTCTTGCTTTTTATACCGTCTCAACGATTTAACTCGTTGCATCTTCTGACCCGGTTTTTCTTTATCTAAACAGGTTGGGGCTAAAGTCCGATTCACCCCCCTTTCGGCGAACCCCAGCAACGATCTTTACTTTTCTGCCTCTGTCATGGTTGTGCTCCCTCGGACGGACGCGATCGGACCAACCTCCTCCTCCTTCTCCCCCCCATCCCGTTTTGTGTTTGACTCTCTTTGGTACTGCGTATCAAAGACCCTCCTTTCCAACCAGGCAAATCCTCGTAACCTCTGTTCGTTTTGCCCCCTATTTGTCTTTCTCCCCCCGGTAAAGGAGAACCCTGTCTATTTGATGCACTGTTTTACCCCACCGCACTTTGCATTTCTTTCACTTAGGACCCTCCCTTACCCCTTTTGACGGTCCTCTTCGGTAATGGACAACAAACCCCATGCTCCCCTTTTCATTAGGTTTCGTCCTGATCCTTTCGTTTGAGAACGACCCTTTTTCCAATGAAGTCCCTATTCCGCTTTGCCGACACAGATTTTCCCCTTTTTTCTTCATTGCGGTGGGCAGGATTTCTCACGTTTTCCGTTTCGCCTCGATTTCTTCTTTTCCCTTTTCTTGTTTGGTCAATAGTGATGGCTTCTCCACCCTCTTCTCCCGGAGGTTTCTTGCGGGCGAGGAAAAGCCGTCGCTTTCCTCTCTGATCTTCCTCGTCTGGGGTTCCCCCCGTAAGGCGAGAAGGTAGAAGGGTGCAACTTTACCCGTTTAGTAGACCTTTTTGATTTTCTACGACACTCGTTTAGTCTTGATCCCGAAAGCCCGTTCAGCGCGCCCGCCGAATTGAAGATTTTCCCCTCACCCGGCCAGTACGAAACTTTTTTTCAGCGACGGCGACGCCTTCCAGCTGCCTTCCTGATCGGTTCTCCCGCGGCTAGAGCCATAGCTTTCTCGTTTTTTTTTTCTGATCTGACCCCCTTGGCTAAACCTTCCCTCCCATGAACCCCTTCGATGTTGTTTCGGGCCTTTTTTTTCTTCTGGATCCCTCAATGCAACTTGCAGCAATTTTTCCCCTTAGGCTGCCCACTTCTGCACCTGGCCTTTTGCATTCCTTCCCCTTTTCATCGAGAAGAGGGCTGCTACTTGCGTCATTGCGCACAGAATGGAATTCTTTTTAGACTTTGACTACCGGGTCCTCCCGGAGATGGTCTCAGAGTTCCAAGAAAACCGGTCCGAGTAGCGGCCCGCCAGCTGAAATTCGAGACAACAAACCTTCTCTCCCTGCCTGATAAAAGTATAAACGTCCTTTCTCCTGCATTGCAGTCAGAAAACCCCCCCGTTTTTTCTTTGTTTCGTCGGGAGAGAAGAGTGATTCTTTACGGATCGATAGAATTCCCAGTTTTTTTGGCGTTCCGGACTCAGCCCGAATAGGCTGGTATGAGCATTTCTTCCAACTGTGGCTTCCTGGTTGTGGCTCCTACTTTTCCAGAATCTCCTGTGCCCGAGTGTTTTTTCTCCTCCGCATCTTCTTTGTGCCTGCTAGAAAGGAATTTTCCCCCCCAATTAGAACGGCTTTTTTGTGTCGACAAGAAGTACGTCGTCTTTCTCCGATTTAGAAACTTGGTTGCAGGAGCCAACGTCCCTTCCTCGCTTACTACCCAAGTTTACTCCCTGTTTGGCCAACAAGAAGAAACCGTTCCCTCTTCCCCCTCAAAGTATCCCTGTTCCCTCTACTCCTGCCACCGCCCAAGAAAAAACTTTTCCTCCCTTCTCGCGGCCGAAGAAGAACCTTATCCCCCTCCCCCCAAAAATCTTATTTCCCCAAAGCCGCTCACTTGGTGTTGGACCCTTCACAAGGGATTAAGGGTTCCAGGTCGGGCCTAGTGACGTCCTCTTCCCTCCCTACCCCGTCCATCACCGCGCTCCCCCCCTCTTTCTTTCGCGAAGCCGGCACGAGGACGTCGAACTGTCCCCCCACCTTACAACCCCCCCCCTGCCCAGACTCTCGACCCGCCAAGGGTAATTTTTCGAGTCCCCCTGCTTTTTTCGGCGGACCAGCCTCGCCGTTAAGAGGAAGTATTTTTCCTTTCGGCGGGTCCATCTCTTTTTTCACCAGGTGAAGGACTACTTCCGGGTCGCCAGGACCCATAGCCGAGGAGTTCTTCTTTTTTCCTGCCTATGCCCTGGTTTGCCTAGAACCTTCCCCTTCGGCTCAGTCGGAGCATGTCCCCTAGTTCTTTAGAATCCTTTTTTTTTGTTCCGGCGATCGGTGGTGGCCGAAAATTTAAAGCCCCTTGATCCCGAGGATCCCCTCCTTCGCGCCGAGTGGCCTCTCGCACCCGGTTTCTCGCCCCCACGCAGGGGTCCAGGGAAAAAAGACTTCTATTTCTTCCCAAAGAACCTCTGCTTTCCACGTTCGGCGAGATTGTTTCAACTTTCGCCCTCAGTTGTGATCTCCGTCCTCCCCCCCTAGCGGGTTATTCTATTTAATTTGTCCAGTTCCCCCCCCCCCT
>Ga0179593_1427848_pt1 | contig 11089 bp, 13 predicted proteins | sample CZODoug2_1_08_16_FD_185931 | JGI IMG/M metagenome (GOLD analysis project Ga0179593, IMG submission 185931) | Vadose zone soil fungal communities from Angelo Coast Range Reserve, California, USA - CZODoug2_1_08_16fungal (PacBio error correction) | ecosystem: Environmental > Terrestrial > Soil >... | reverse complement strand
GCCTACCCCCCCATAAGCTAAAGCTGCAAGAGAGCACCTTAGCCCCGGCTTAGTGGATCGCCTTTCGTGATGGCCGTCCCGTAATGGTTCTCGACATTTGCCACAGACGGGTGAGCGTTTTCCCAACAGAATCTTTTTTCTACTCTCTCTTGTGAAGTCTACCCCCGGCGAGTTCGTCTCATAGGACCCCTAGAACGTCGTTGTGGTTATCGGTCCCCTTTTTGGAAAAGATATGATCTCTTATCCTTGGGTGTCTGTCCTCTTGTACCTATTTCCTTGGGTGAGTGTTCCAACTGGTTTTACCCCCTTTTCCGTGACCCCCCCCCTTTTTTTTCATACCTAAGGTCCACACTTTCTAGTTCCCTCCTTTTCATGCCTTTGGAAACTTCCCTGCTCGTAAGACCACCTTTTCTTTCTATGAGGTGCCACCTCTCCTAAATTCCCCTTTTTCTTTCAATGTTCCTTAGTTTCATATGACCCGTGAATTTGCGGCCCCCCAAACCCCCCAAGAGGCCTGGTTTGACTGACATGAAGTACGCTGCATGACTTTCCGAGAAAAGGCACCGTCTCCATTTTTTTTGCCACCTCTGGTAAGGGTTTGTGTTTCTTTCTTCTGTCCCCTGTTAGTAATTGACAGCGGTGGCTCAATCTTTTTGGTTCTGTGTAAGCACTTTCCACGGTCACACCGCGCGCTCCTCCGTCCTCCAGAAACAGTGGTTTTGGAATTCTACAATACTTTTCCCTTTTGTGGAAATGGCCTCAGCGCGGTCCTGGCGTTTCGATTCGCGATAGGATACTCACGTCTCGGGTTTAGGTCTCATGGGTTTTCTCGTATGTTGAAGTTTCTTCCCTTCGGTCCCCAGATTCCAACCAACCCATGTGCGCACACTGAGCAGTGCTGTCCCTCTTGTGGTCCTTTGTGCTGCACCAAGGCCCCGTTTGAGTCATTAGGCCTTTGCCCCTTTAACATTCCCCTCCCAAACTTCCTGGTGCGTATCATTCATCTGGCGTCCCATTTTCTACGTACCCCCTTCTGAGATTCCTTTCACATCTTTCCTTTTTTCCCCCAGCGCTCCCCATTTTTGGGTTTTGGGACAACCATCCTATGTACCCAGATCTCCCTGTTTTGCCCACGGCGTCCTTTTGTTTTCGCCCTTTTTTTGCTAGAGCAGTTTCTGTGGGCAGTTGCCCCGTGGTGCCAACCTCATTTCGCTGCCGCACCCCCGGTCGTCAGTTTAGTAGTGCACCCCTAAGATTTGTAACCTTTCTTTTTTTTCTGGATTTTCTGGTCGTTTCTGCCGTTGAGTGTCGTTTTTCATTGATGTTTCGATTCCAGTTTTGGCTGTTCTTCCTTCCATCCCTCCCTTCATTGTAGTTTCGTGCGTGCTTGTAGTGAGATTCTCGGGTGGACGCCGTTTTTAGTCCTGGATCCCCCCCCGAACCCAGTGTTTTGGGGTTTTCTGTGTCTTCCTGTTTTTCCCCTTCAGGTCGTGTTTCAGTACACGTGATACTGGGCACCCCCCACTATCTGTAGCGCAATTTCAAGTCGGTTTCATCCAACACTTCCAGTTTTTCCCCTCCTCAGTCCGTACTTTGGTATGAGACTTTCGTAGTATGGTTGTTCTCTTTTCTTCGACCCGATCGTCCTTTTTGTGGCCTGCTCAAATAGTCCCCCCCCCTGGGACGCGTTTCAAGACTGTCCCCCCCCCAGCTCCCTTTGCGGTCCACACCTTTCCCCCATTTTTATCACCCCCGACCAGAGTTACGGAAGATTCGCACCCCGAAACTGTGGACCTGTCCCGGTCTTTCCGATGGGCAGTGTTCTGCACTCACTGGCCTAGATTTGAGGGTCTTCTTTCTTGCCAGTCGATCATGCACAGTAGAAACCCCCAAGTACTTCAACCGGAAGCACTGTGTTCACAGTCCATAATCTTTTCCAGATCTTCAGGTTTGTTTTGTTTGAATAGAGCTTGGATGGTTTCACCGCCTCAGGACCGGGTGGGTTTTTGGCCTGGGTCTCTGGGCGAGGTTCCGCGGTTTGGAGTGGGCACGAGTTGAGACTCCTTTCGTAACCCCTAACATGTCCAACCCTCCCCCTCCGGTTTTTTTACACCTTGACCTCCCCAGCCCCCCCGTCAGTTGAGTTTAAGGCATAAATGGGAATACATTTGCTAAGGTATCCCGGCGAGTTGTTTGATCTAGCTTCTTCGCGGCACTGCTGAGTGACGGCCTCCCTTCATCCCCCCTTCTTTCCCCCCCCCAACTTCTCTCTCTTCCCCCCGGGTCCCCGGGTGATTCCAGCCTTTGGTGATTTGATTTTTTTGATTGGAGGATGTGGGACAGTCGGAGTATGGCTCGCCCTTCTCCCCCTAACCACCATTCGCTCCAGTTTTGATCCCCCACTGGCGATTGACTTTTGGAGCCTACCGGCCAAGGCTTGCCCTGAAGCCCCCCCAAGACCGGGCCCTCACAACCTGGTTTCTGCGCTCGTGGTTACCTTTGCAATTCGTTGGTTCCTGGGTTTCGACCCTCCCGTCAAACCCCGCTGGCTGCGATCATTTTGTAGCTAGATCCCAAGTCCCCGTGTCACGACCCCCAACACGAATGTAGGACATTAAGACCCCCCCCCCAGAATACCCCCCCCCCGTTGTAACCCCCCGGTTTTGTCTAATCTTGACCTCCCCGGGACCCAGAGTCATAACGGCCAGGCCATTGGACCCATAACTTCATGGAAAATCAGTTTAGTGTTGATATTGTGTCATCTGATTTTAAAGTCCGGCTCGCAGGGATTTCCCCTTGCCTACACCAGAACGCGTTTACCAGGCTGGCACTGGGACTTCGGTCCTGGGAAACGCCGTAAACCCCAGCGGACCGCCCCACCCCTTGTTGTTTAATTGATTCGCGAGACCAGCGTGGTTTGGTATTCCAGATTGCTTATTGCTGCTTTGCGATTACTTCCTCCCCACTACGTCCCTCTCGGAAGTTTCGTCCCCAGGTATGGATGTCTTTGACCCTGGGTAATTATATCTTGTTCCCCAGAATCCGCGTTTCTCCACCCTAATGAGTATGATGCAGGCGCAGACGTTTCCGGACCCTTTGGTTTGACACTCGCTTAGGTTCGGAGTAGAAGCGCATTTTTGTTTTCCTCGGACCCTGGTCTGCGAAACGTCATCCTTCTAATTCAAAGCCATGACCATTTTCCGCGTTGTCCAAATTCGTGCTGTGTCCCTGGATTTGTGCAGTCAGGATTCTTTGGGTCACCCCCCCCGGCTTTGGTTGGGCCCTTTGGCCCCAATTTGGTTGGCCCCTCAATCGCTGTTGAGGGCCCAGCCATTGGACCGTGGAACTGCGTGATCGTTTCGAGCTCGCGATTTCGTTGAATTCTTTTGACTTGTTCCTTTCCTCCCCAGCGCTGGTAGCCTTTCCACCTGTTAGTGGCCCCCTGTTAATTTTCCAAAACCTGCGGCGACGGGAGGACCCTAGTAACCGACTGAACCGGCCCCCACCCTCTTAAATTGGGAGACCAACCTCTCTAGTGCGAGTTTTGTAAGTTTGGCCCACCCCCTCCAGGCCAAACCCAACAGAGTGAGAACCACACATGCCCAAACTCATGCACCATCATGGTTAACCAGTAAGTTTAAGGGACACCCCAGTCTTGTCAGTTCTGCCAATCCGAGGCGTTTTTCCATGTCGTGATAACATCGTAATCATTAGCCTTACGGTGCATTGGTCCCGGCTCCGCCTCATTGGTATTTTCGCGCCCACGGGCCGTTCGATTAGATCCGCTGCACTTTTCTCCTTACGCGTCTTTTTTCTTTTTTCGTTTGACATCCTTATCCCTCCCCGAGGCGCATTCTTGTCGCGTTCTCTTTGTTGTCAGTTTCTCTCCCCGTCCCCTTTGCTGTGTGTTTGTCAGGCGTTTTTGGTGGTTGGTTCCGCTGCCCCCAGTCCTTGCTTAAGCGTTCTTGTCTTTTCTTTGTCAGTAAGAAGACGGTACGTCGAATTTGCCCAGGATCCCCCCTTTTTTCACCGTTGTTTCACGCGTTCCTTTTTTTCCCGTTTTCCATTGTGGACTTGATGTGCTAACTTCCTCCGTCCCCCTTTTTGACTTTTGGCCACCCCCCCCCCCCCCCCATGCCGGTCTTGTTTTTCACTCCCCCCCCATGGTCAACCAACCTCAATGAAACCCAACACCCACGCCCTCCCGTGACCCCATCATAGAGTCGAACCGTTTCAATTCCAAACTCGGAAAAGATCGCCCGTGTCCAAGTCAAGACCGGAAACCCCCCCTTTTTTGACCCCGACCCCGCTTTTTTTTTGCCCTCCCCCTTGGGATTGGTGTCCTGAATCTCCCCCTGTAGCTGTTGAATCTGAAACCGTTCAGCCCCCCCCCGCCCCCCTCTTACCTCCCATTCTGCTCCCTGACTTCCTCCCCTGTCCCCCCCCTGGAGATTGTCCAACAAGACCGGCACTGAAAACGTCGAAAGAAAAGCAGGCGAGGCTGACGCTGCTTTCCCAGCCAGACCTTACATCCACGTTCATATACCGGACATGAATCCGAAAGTTGGTGCCTAGTTATCAAAATAGCGGATTACCCCCCAACGGTGTGCTCTGATTAAGCACTTTCCGGCCCCCTCCATTGTTTTTGTAGTACTAGGGCTGTGGGCCCCTCACCGCAAGCAGTCCCCAAAGGCACCCCACCGGATTGTTCCGAACTGACGTTGATCAATGGAAGAACGCCAACCCCGTTCCCGACGGCATCTACATCCCGGCGGTACGGCCCCCTTCATGCTTTCTCTGAATCTTTTGCACTAAGTTTTTCTACCCTTGATGAGTCCATGCCCCGGGTCCTCCGAGTGAGGTAGGTGCCAATGACGTTTGCGCATTGGCTTCCCCACCCCCCAATGTGCTCACCCAGACGGTGGCCCAAAACATGCGCCTGTGTAATTGCCACAAGCATTTATTTTGTCCCCCCCCCCGACCTTGAACCATTCTTCTAAGCCCACATGGAATGTCTTCCCCACCCAGTTTGGCGACGGGTGTTCCCGCTCCATTGATTTGGGGACCTCTTTTTTCTTCATCCTACCTGGGACCCATCTAATGTCAACGTGCAGGGGAAACGTGGAAGCAGCTTTGTTATTAATTTTCGTTAGTGTGCACTGTTCGTATCATTTTACCCGGACAAGCCACACCATACTCAGCCAAATGAGTGGTTCACCTCCCCTTAGTTTTCTTACTGTAATGTTTTACCAATCTGGTACTTTACTTTTTTCTTTGCTAAACGTTGTCCGAGATCTTGGACAGTCTTGTAGCCACTCCCGTTGTCGTGAACGTGCTTAGCTGACCCTTTCCTTAGGTCCCCTCCCTTTGTTTTGCTCCCTCCTCCCTATGTTGCTGCCCACCCGGGGGTTGGAACAGGGCCCGTTTCTGACTCGCCGGTTTTTCGTCGGATTTTCGCCGACCTGCGACTTCAGTTAGGTTCATCAGCACTTTTCCTGGATGGAAGTTTTTCTTTGGAGTTTCTTGTCGGTTGTTTTAACACTTCGAAGAAAGTCCCCTTTGCGTCCCGCCCTGATTTCGAACGCATCCGATTGCCGTTTTTTTGTGCTGTTTTTTGGTGTGGGGGAAATTTTCCGGTGCTCCTAACTCCCTCACAGTGTCCTCCTCGTTCGCCTCTCTCTCCTTTTAGAGGTGGGGGATCCCCACTGGGGCGTTCTGGGTACCAGAAGGGCAGCGCTCGGCCCCCAACCCCTCTTTAAAGCAAGGCCGGGTTAGTTGTTTTCCTGTGAACCGTCCCCCTTCCCCTCAGAGTTCACACTTGTCCAAGGGGCTCTTTCCTACTTACTTATTCCCAATTTTCCCAGCTTGCCCCGGAGTATGTCGCTTCGTTGGCTTCTAAGATTAACGTCCCCCGTGACACGTTCCAGATGACCGAAATTGTTTTCCCAACTAAATTCTTTTGGGAGCTTCCAGCGACTTCAGTTTTTCGTTCAACCTTACTAACTAGTGTTCCACGGAATAATCTTCAAACCGTTTTAGGTTCAGATGGTCTTGGATTTACGGACTTCTACCAAGAGCAGAGACCCGGTCCCTCCCCGAAGCCCCAACGTCTCTCCGTGGGTCCCCCCTGGGGGATCCCTTTTTTTCGTTTTTGTCCCTCAACCCCGGTTCCCGTTTACCCCCGGGAGTCGTCCTGTCTATGTTTCCTTGTGATGTTTTTTAGTCCGTGAGTCCGTTCTTCGACCCTTTTAAACCCCATGGTCTGACCTTCCTTGCAAGTGCCCCCCCGAGACCCCCGGTGGTTACCTTGCGATTCCCTCAGTTTGGTGTTGTTTAGCCCGTGCGATGTACGTCTCGCTCGTCCGGTTAGTCCTCTGGGTTTCAGTTTTTTTTTTGTTTTCAGCCCTTCCCCTGCCGGAGCCATCTACCATGTGACCCCCCATGGATTGCGCCTGAGCTGCGGTTCTCTTTTGACCCGACGCCCGGTCACTCTTTTTTATTTGCCTTTCCCTGATTGCCTGAGGTTTGATAGCTCCCTCTTTTCCCGTCATTTTAGTCCTAGTCCCCTTTTTTTGTTACTTTGAAATGGGACGACCTTTCCTTCCAGACACTAAAAACCCTCGGCCGGTAGTCGAGTGCCAACTTTTCACGTTACTTCCTTGTGGTTCCCAATTTTTTTGCTTTTTCCTTTTTGCTGGCTCGGACGAGGATTGAAGGGCCCCCTCATCCTCCGGGGTAGAGTTTTTTTCTTTGCTCATGGGGCGGTTTGCAGTGTTTTTTGTTTGATAGTTACCGGCATGCGCTGGCGTCGGTTCGTTTCCCTGATTTTCTTCGGCCTCCCCTGAGTCTGCGGACTCCCCCTCACCCACCTGATGGAGGGCCGCTTTTCCCCTTTTCTTCCTTTCCTCAAGTTGTTTTGCTTCACCGATCTTCCTCCCCAGTGTGATTTTTTTTTGTAGAACCTTTCGTCCCACTATCTTTTTCCCACTGGACAGATCAGGGCGCAGGCCTTTTGCTGCGTTTTTCCCCCCCTCCATCCGCCCGACAATGGTGCACCAGCCAGCTAAGGTTGCGGGCTTTCCCCCTTTCCTTTTTGTTTTTCCCCTAGCCTCGGCTCAAGGTCGTCTTTTCCCACGGACTCTTCGGCCTTTTCACTACCTGTTTCACCGTCTCGTACAAGTGCTCGGTTTTTTCGTTCTGGGAACATCCCCTTTCGTAACGGTCCCCCCCGTCCCACAGGCTACCGTCCCTTTCCCTTCCCTTGACAGGTTACTCTATCGCAGCCAGCCCTTCCCTTGCCGCCCTGGTGGCCTTATCGATGGCACTCGTTTGCCCGTCCGTGTCGTGCCCCCTTTCAGGCCCCCCCACGGCGACGTTTAGCCTTTTGCTTAGTTCCCGATCCGTCGCCCCTCCCCCGTCTCCACCTCCGTTTCCCTATTCAAGTTCGACCCAACCAACTCCCCGTTTTACTTTCTACGTTGGAAACTTCGTTTTTCGGTTTTTTCTGGTTCGTTCCCTCCCCCCAAGGTTTCTCTGGTTACCCTTTTTTTTCCTCGTTAATCCTCCCCCTCCCTGGTCCTAAGCGAAAAACTGTTGTCCCACTTTCTTTTCCGCCCCTTCGATCACCTCCCAAGTCTCCAAACTGCCTGTGTCCTGAGACACCGGACACGGTTGGTTGTATTCGTCTTTCTTTACGGCTCCCTCCCGAGCAACCAGTTTCCCTTATGTTTTTTCCTGAACTGGTTCCTAGTTGAGAACGTTCCCACTTCTTGTGAGTAATTGAGTTTATCAAACTAGTGCTGCCCCTCTCTTTTACCCTCTTCTTTTGTTTGGAACCCCACTCGAGTCTCCCCTTGTCATCCTTCTTGGAATCTTTTTTGAACTCCCACTTTTTCTATCGAAGCCTTTTTTTTTCCGTGCATCCCTTCGTGCTCCTGATCGTGTATCTCAACGTAACCGCGTAGTTGAACTTGTACTTTCCCCTGGGACCCCACGACCATGTTTTTTGCTTTTCTTTGCGACCAGGGATTTCGTCGTGACCCCGACCTTTTGACCACGCCCATGGTGCAACTTCCCTTCTTTTTAACCTTTATTAGTCTTTCTAGTTAGAGTCTCCAGAACGTTCGCAGCAGGCCGAGGTAGTGAGTTTTGATTTTCCCTGAAAGCGTCCTCCACTACGTTTCTCACTTCTCCTTTTTTTTCTTTTCTTGACGACTTTGCCTCGGGCTTCCCCTACCAAAGACTAGTCCCGCTATCCCCTTGCCGGTAATCATCTCTTCCTTCGTTTTTTTTTGCCGCCCTTGCGATCACCCTCCCTTTTTCCCTGAACGGTTTTGCTTTCCTACCCCCCAGCACTTTTACCGTCGTTGCGTGCCCCAAATTGCCTTTTCTTCCCTCCCCCACCTAACTTTTTGGCAGCCCACGTTAAACCCCCCTTTCGTAGCAAGTCCGCCCTTGTGATCTCTTTGTGCAGGTTTCCTTACTCCCCCGACTATGTTAGGTCTCGTTTTTTTGTCCCCCAATTTCCCCGGCGGATGCCTTTGATCCCCCTGCGCTTTTCCTACAATCTTTTATTTTTCCTGGCTTCGTCTTGTTGGAATTTTTTACTGGTCCTTCCAGTTTCTGGAAATCGTCCTGGTCCCCCCCCCGTTCCGCCTTGTGTACTTCGGAGTTTGGCTGGTTTTTTTTCTTTGTAACTTTTCCCCCTAAACTGTTTTTGCTACCTGCCCTTGGACCTTGTTGGCATGCCCGTTGAGTTTTATTTCTTAACTTTGAAACTTCGCCTTAGGAACACATGGTTTCCTTCCTCTGGTGGTAATTAGATCTTGTCCCGAGTGGTGGAGTAACTTTCATTCTTTTCCCCCGGTCAAGTTTTGTTATAGGGTTATGCTTTTCCCTCCCAACTTCTCCCTACATTCACCCCACATGATCAGTACGAATTGACCTCTCCCTCACCTTTTTATCCAAGTTAAGGTTACACTCTTGCCTTTCTTGGGATCTGTCATTCCCCTGTGTTATACATTTTTGAACATCGGCTAAAAGATGCATGTTTGGATGCCCTTTTCAGAATAGGTATGACTTGATATAGACATTGCTTTGCCCCCCCCCTTTCTTAAAGATAGTTACTGATACCTCCCCATGTTCTTCGGAAGAGTTTTGGATTGCCCAGATCAGTTCTCCGGTCTTTTTTCTGTGCCACTCTCGTGTGTGATGCGTCCGTTTTTTTAGTTTTGGTGTGCCGTTGTTACCTTCTGAAAGTCAGGGTTGTATTTTCCTGTGATCTTTAGGTTCCTTCTCGGTTCCTTGACCCCCCCTCTGTGCATACTTTTTTTCCCCGGAACAATTCAGAATGCTTCTGCGTCACTCCTGCAAGTTTTCCCTTCGTCCCTTTGTCCAAAGCCTTCGTACGAATGATTTTGATTCGCATCAAATCTTCTTTTTACATTCTTATAACCCATAAGAGTTTCTTTTACCAAGGTAATGGTAGGACTAAAACTCCCAGAACTTTCCAAATTCTTCGCTATATTGCTCCCCCAGTATCTTTCCTGCCTATGTAGTCCCCCGCCCTTTTTTGTCCCCTTGTATGTTCCCATTGACCTACTGGAAGGGATGATTTTTCAATTTTGCCGTTGCGTAGTCCATGGTGAGTTGCTTTTGTGACGGTTGATCTTCGGTGTGGATTTCGGGTTCAAGACAACTATGGCACACCGGGATTTCTTATCCGATTTCCCCTTTCGACAGTTGTCGCTTTTTCTCCCTGACAACATTTTTGCTTTTCACTTGTCCAAGGGTTACTGCACTTTTTTTGAGTGTTAAGCCTGTTTCCCTAGCTATCTCATTATTCCTCATTGTGTTCTCCATTTTTAATAGTTTCTGATAATCGTTCTTTTTTTTTTTATTAGTTTCTCCCTTGCCTTTTGGGTCCCCCTCTGGTCCCCCCACATTGGCGCAACCCCTTTTACAGAATATTTTCTTACATTGGTTGGTCATTCCTCTTCTTTTTCACCCTTTTGTCTCGTTGCTTCACCTTGCGTGTCTCTTCCCCCGGAAGAAGTCCCACCCCTTTGGGCTGAGAGATTTTTCATATTGCTAAACCTCCATGTCTTCAGGACCCAACCCCGGTTTTTTTTTCTTACTCTTCGGTAGTACATTCTGTTTCCCCGCCCGCTCGTGGACCCCCAATCTGACTGATCCTTCCTCATATTAACTGTTTCGGCAAGGGAACTGGTTATGTTGATTGGCTCTTTTTTCCCTTGATAACGCTCTTCTCACCAGTTTCCCCGGCCGCGGAACCCCCCTTTGCTGCCCCTATGATTCTTCCAAATGGTCTTTCTCCGGTGGGTTCCTTTTTCATGGGCAACCCTTTAATCTTTTGCAAGTTCTTGTCCGGACTGATGGTTAGGAGACCTGTCCCCATGGGGTTTTCCTTGCCGTTGTTTCTACTCGTTTTCGTGTTCTTTTCAACTTCGCATTCTACTTCTGTTAGTTCGTGTCAGGTCTTTGTGAGTTTTTTCTTTTTTCGGGAGAGTGTTGCGTTATGTTTTTATACGAAATTTCCAGCTGTTTGGGTGTCCTTCTGTTGTTCCTTTTTCCTTTGGGGCCAAATTAGTGCCCGTACCCCAAAGTTTTTTACTCTTGGTGAAATCATCTGTCACCGAAGTTACCCTTTCCCAGGTGGTTTTCCTTCATACCTTTTATCCCGCTCATGTTCCTCTTGGGTCGCGGTGCAATTTGCTTTCGGTCAGTTCTGGGGTTTCTTCTCTGGTTTCTTGGGCTCCGGATTAGCGGCGTAAAGGGCCTTTTCGCCCCAACCCCTTTTCCTGCATGTGGCTCCCTCGGTCAATTTTTCCCCTCTCGGAGTTTTCCAAACAGCTACCCTCATTTTTTCACCCCCAAATCCCCTGAGTTAAGTAGCGTCCCTCCTGGCATGTTTTCCTGATGTGAACCCCGGACTCGCCATGCCGGCGTCGTGTAACTTCCCTGCTGAGACATGGGTGTATTTGCTGATCTGCTCCCCTGTGCCTCAAAACGTTTTGTCCCTCCGCGTGCGCGGCCACCCACCGCTGGGGTCCCCGACACAAGGCGGAAA
>Ga0179593_1670878_pt1 | contig 11090 bp, 9 predicted proteins | sample CZODoug2_1_08_16_FD_185931 | JGI IMG/M metagenome (GOLD analysis project Ga0179593, IMG submission 185931) | Vadose zone soil fungal communities from Angelo Coast Range Reserve, California, USA - CZODoug2_1_08_16fungal (PacBio error correction) | ecosystem: Environmental > Terrestrial > Soil >... | reverse complement strand
GCACTTCCCCCGGATAGAGGCGGTTTTCTTAGGTTTGTGGCACCCCAACAACTTTTTTTTTCGCGGATTGCGCGAGGAAGACTTTCCCGAGCCGCGCTGTGACTCTAGACCTTCGCCTCCCCAGGCGGCGACTACCCTCTTCCCGCTTTTTTTCGTTTGGACCGAGCTGCGTTTGCCTTCGTCGCTGAGCTTCCTGTTGCCGTAGTTTTTTCCGGTGTGCTATCGGTTTACCGATTTCTTCGGTATTCACCACCGCTCCTTCCTCCTCTTGTTGTCTGCCTCCCACATTCGTTCGTCTCGCAGAATTTTTTTTGCAAAAACTCCCCCCTCTTTTTGTGCTGCGCACCAGTTGGTTTTAGTTCTACTGAGGACCCCTCCATCTACCCCTCGGCCATGAATCAACGCTCCGACAATTAGGCGCGGTTCTGAGCTATAGCTTCGATCGTACGACTCTCCCGACCTCCTTTCGCCGCAAACTCGACCTGATGTTTCCTCCCGATTGCGAAGCGTCCCATGCCGCCATAAGTCAAGGCTGGCTGCCCCTTTCGTCTTAGCTGAGGATCGTCGACCGGTCTCTTCTCCGAAGAAAGGTCAAGTTCCTTTCAAGTTCAGGTCACTGGGGATCGGGATCCCTTATACTGCTCGGACCGGCTTCTTCCCCCCTTTTTTCTACTATGGGCGAGCCCTTTAGTTTTTAGAACCTGACGCTGGCTCAATCTTTTCTTGCCCCAGAGAATAGGATGGTAGCGTCTTTTTTGTGGGTCGTCCTCCCTTTTCTCGGGCTCTCAGATGGTAGTGCTTTTTTTCTGAGGGCTCCCTTGTTCACCCTGTTTGAGGAGGATTAAGCTCTTTTTTCTTTTTCTGGCTGCTTCCTAAGCGCCCCATTCGCCGCCTACTCCTACTGCACTTATCAGTAGAGGACTTAGCCACGATCAGCTCAGGTTCTTTTTGGTGAGTGCTGGTGGTCTGCATCGCCTTATTTTTGACGGCAATTCGTCCTCTATTCCCCCTATTTCAGAGCAGAGGTGGGGGTTCCCTTTGCGCTGCCCTTTTGATCCCTTCCTTCCAATCAAAGTGGTAGGGACCATGAGCGATTTTGAAGAATCTTCTGACGTCCTCCGCTTTTTCTCCCCCGATCGTACAGCGAACCCCCTCCCCCCCCTCACCACCCCCCTTCTCCTCCAGCACGATTTTCATCTTTCTACCTCCGTTGTGGTGGAGAGGAATATGCTGCGTGCTGTCCCCGCTCACGACCCGGACGGCCCCTCCCAGGCGAGTCAGAGCTTGCAACCACGATTTTTTTAGCTTTCTGCAACTGACAGTTGTTTTCAGACGTCCGCGAAGGTGTCGAGCCACCGTTTTTCCCCGTATAGGCTTGTAAGCGGTCAGTTTTTTCCTGCGTGAATCCACCCCACGGCAGCGTCGCCGAATTTGCGCTTTTCTTTTTTTTCGACTCGTCGGGGGAGCGCGTCTTATGGAGTATGAGAGCTGCGATTTCCGCTGGCGATCAAAAGTACACAGCCTTTGACGACCGCTCATTTCGCTTGTGACCCTTCATGAGCTTCACAGACGCGAGAATCCCCTCTTTCTTTTTTTTTCACAGCTCGCGAGCCCGACTTGTTCACCAAGTCGAGCAGTCCCCTAATTCCTCCTTTTCTCTCCTCTTAGGAGCTGAATTTTTGACTTCACTTTTTTAGTTTTTCCCTCCTCCGCAGGTCGTGAAAGCACCGCTTTTTCTTGCCCCCCACACCCCCCCCCCCCTTCCCCACGTCCCCCATGTGACTTTCGGCCGGAACTCGATCCTTTTTTAACTCTTTCCAGATTGGCAACGATCGTGTTTTTTTTTGCCGCTGTTCGTCGAAAGCTTTTTTTTTTCGACCTCTCTCGTCAGACTCCTTTGGTTTTCTCAAAACGGAATTTATCGGCTTCGCCTTGTGATCCCTTTCTTCTCCTGGCTCGAGCAGCAGGTGGTACCCTCGCTTTTTTTGGAGTTCTTGAGAGATGCTCGATGAGTTTCCGACGCGTCTGCCTTAGTTCCCGCAGTCCTTTTTTCTTTTTTTTTCGGCGTTTCTGCGAGCAGTGAGGTGTTCGGGTTTTAGTTTCCGCCACTGTTTTTCGCCTTTCGACCTGGGTTGTGCATCCGACTCGATGATGCGATCCGGTCCTTTTGAGCACCCCAATCTTCTTTTCTTAGAAAAAGTTTTGTTCCCTCCGTTCTAGGTCCACTACTTTATCCTCCCGACATACGTAGGTTTTGCCCCTCCCTTCCCCAGGGTCAGAAGATTTACATCTTTCCTTTCGGAGATTCGCGCAGGCTTGTTTATTCACGTCAGTCGAAACTTTTGTCCTCCTTTTGGATCTTTTTCTTTCCTTTTTTTTTCCTTCGTCAATCGCGCTCTGGCTTGTGGGGGCCACAACCTTCCCTCTCTTTCTTGAGGCAATGGCCTCATTCAGTTGTTTGTTGAGAGCGATTTTTTTTACAAGCCCGGCATCCGGTCGGGAGACCATTTTTTTTGGGGCACACAACACTTTTTTTGCGCGATGACGCGCTCGGCCTAACGCGCCGGACCTGCGTCTTTCTTTCTTAACACAAGTCTGCGCGAACCTCGCTCCCTAAACAATTTTTACGCGTTGGAAAGCCCGTTTTGACCTTTTTTCGGGTTCGCGTACTTCGTGGCGGATGGGACTATCGGACCGGTGATTTTCCGATACCTCGACTCTTTTGGCGATTTGGTGATCTTGCCTTCTCTTTCCCTTTTCTGACTGCGGCGAAAAGCACCCGAGGTTTTGCCTTTCTTTTTTTTTGCCTTAGCTACTCCGATGGTTCCCTCCACATTCATGCAGCTACCCGGGTTTCCCCCCCACGGGCTGGCGCTCCACTGCCGCTTTTCCGTCGAGGACTTTACGACACCATTAGGTTCCTCCTCTGCTCCTTTTTTTGCGAAGCGCCCCTCTTACCCCCGAGATTGCGAAACCCCCGACCCAACTTCTTCGGCCCAGAAGTCCCGGTTTAGCCCCCCTTTTCTCTTTCGGCTCCTTTTATAGGTCGACCGTTTCGAGTTTTCTGGCAGCCCGGTATTCGGCACTTTTTCAACTCTGTGAAGGTGGTCGACCAGTCAGTGTCCCCTTCTTATCTATCGCCGGAATGGATCCTCCCACTCTGGCTGGTCGCGTGCCTCGGAGTTCCGTGTCTTCCTCACCTCGCCCCTCCTGAGTATACTTTGAAGCTTACGACTGGCCACGTTTTGTCCGGTCGGGTCTTTCTCACTTGCTTTGCTCCCTTTCTTTAAGGCTGTCTCTTCTATTTTTTCGATGATCGGGGGCTCCTTTCCCACCTGGCGGGCCATGGTTTGCTGGCCTCTTTCCAGATTATGGTTTTTTTCTTGTACTCTCGCTCCCCCCTCTCTCGAACTTTATCCCCCGAAGCACTTTTATCGTTTTTTTCGCTTCGGCGACGCTTGGTTGTGTTTGTGGTGGTCTACGACTCGCTCTTCTTCCCCCCCTTTCCTTACCCGGCTCCTAATAAGTGTAGGAATTTTTTTTTTGGCCTTTCTCTATTTCTTTCCTTCTTTAGTTGAAAGTGGGCGGCTTTTTAGAGTGCTGCTCGCGCTTCCCTTTTCGGGGTCTGTTACGTATTTTCTTTTCTCGCGAGCAGATCTCTCCTCTTTTTAACCTTTTTTTTTTGATTAGATATTTTTGAGGAATCGCGGTCACGTTTCTTTCTTTTCGCACTCCATGGTCGAGCGCGCTTCTCCATTGAAGTTCCTCCCTTTCTTTGACATGACTACAAGGAGTTGCTTCGCGACCCTTCCCCACCTTGAGCTTCCCCCTCCTGTCCGGTCTAGGTACGATGGCTGTATTCTTTTTTTTTGCTAACCCCCTCCTTATCCCCTTTAAGTCGCCGAATTCTGGTCTTTGGCTTTTTATTTCGGGGGGGGGGGGGTCTTGTCTTTGGTCTCCCCTTACGGGTTTCGTTTCTAATGTTTTAGCGACGGCTCCCAGAATGCGACTTTACAAATGGTACCCCGACAAGCGGCTTTTCTCCTCTTGGTTTCACACAGGAAGAATGAGGCTCCAGGCCGTTTTCGAGAGCGACAGCTGAGCCCGATGGTAGACCCTAGGTGTTTTCCCTGACCGGTCCCCCTATTCCTGCTCAGCGTATTCTTGCGCTCCGTGCCTATTTCCTGTCCAAAGCTCACTACCGTGTGTTGTTTTTTCTGTTTTTTTTTTGTTTTGTGTTTTTTGGTTGTTTTTTTTTCTTTTTGGTTTTTTTTGGTTTTTTTTTGTGTTTTTTTTTTGTTTTTTTTGTTTTTTTTTTTTGTTTTTGGTTTTTTTTTCCTTTTTTGTATGTTTTTTTTGTTTTTTTTTTTGTGTTTTGCGCCCACCTAGAGTGTGGTGAATTTTTTTTTTTTCTTGCGGTAACTAGACCGTCCCTTTTCAAATCCTTTTCGTCTGGCACCGATTCCCTTGGGTCTCCCTTTTGAGTGCCTCGTCGTCCTCCTCCTTTCGGTCCTTTAGAGACAAATTTCCTTTACTTCTCTTCAACATTCTCTGGATGCTTTTTCCGGTTTTTGCACTGCTCTTTTTTTCCGGTTCGACTGCGATTCTAATTTTGTGGCGTTTTGTAGCGATTTAAGCTTTTTCTTCTCCTGACGCACGAGTCTAATGACGGCCCGTTTTTTTTTTTTCCGCGGTTTGCTGCGACCTTTTTTATTCATCTTCCATTCTTTATGACCCCTTCGGTTTTTTCCGTCCTCCCCCATGGATGATTCCATCAGGGGTACAGTTATCATCGACCCACCTCCCGGGAGGTTCTCACTTGAGCTCTTCCCTTATCCTTTCCAATAGTCCCACGCGTTGGGCTTTTTTCCGTGCGTCATTTGGTTTTCTCCCTCGTATTTGTTAGGCGGCGAGGGTTTTTTCTCGCCTATTTTTTTTTCTTCGGTGACTGTCACATGCGCGGTTTTTTTGCGTTAGAGTTCCTCAGCGAGCTTTTTTTCCCTTCCTCTCAGACTCTTTGCCGGGTGCAATTCCTATCTTCTCGTTGTTTTTGTTGCTTTTTCCCGGAATCGCTGCGGGCGACCTTTCGGGTGGCCAACCAAGCTGTTTTTGGTTTCTTGCCTCGAGTTTGCCCAGTCCCCGCGTCTTCCCTTCGGGCCGCCCTCACATTAGGGCCCCCTTGTCTAGTTGACGAGCTGGTATCCTTTTTCTTTTTTTTTTCAAGTATCCCAGTTCGGCATGTTTCCCGATTGAGAACCAACGTCTATTTTTTCCTCTTTTGACCCCTTTTGCTCTTGCTCCCCGAGGCTGAAGGGACCTCGTCCTTCTTTTTTCTTCCTTTTTCTGGTCCCAACCGCGTTGTCGACGTGCAGTTTTTTAGTGAAAATAACAGTTTTGACCCCCACCTCTGGCCCGAATTCCCCTTTTCCATATGCTGTCGGCCGCCTCGTTTTTGATTTCGCAATCTATAGCGAAATGGCGCACACTTGTTTTCCTTTCCCCCGACGCTAGCCGCCCCGAGACGACAGCTCACCCCCCGGGCGGACTCCTAGTAAGAGTTTTTTTTTTTTCCCCGGTCGGATGTATCTTATCGTCGACCTTTCATTCTCCTACCCGTCGACGGCTATCTCCCATTTTTGTCTTCCTCATCTGGTACTCCTTTCTGGTACTGGACATTAGTTCTAAGCTCCTTTATCACCCCACTGCTGGCCATCTTATTTTCCTTTGCACCGGCACTTGGAGTGGAGGACGTGTTCATTGTCTCTACGAGTTCCCTCACGAAGCGGCACCCTAGTTCCCGGTGGTAATGTTCTTTCCGCGGGTGGTCCCTTCATACGCTCTACTCTTTTTTCCTTTGTCGCGGTTAGACGTCTAAATTCTTCCCTTTTGTCTTAGGACGCCAGGAACCCCCCCCTTAACTAGTGGACTTCCTAGCCAATATTTGTAATCGAAATTCTCCCCAGCCCCCTTACGGCTCCCACTACGCGTTCCCCTACCGGCACTTTTCACTCGGCATTCCCCCCCGCTTTTTTGGGAGAGTGCTTGGTGTTCTTTCTGCGTCCTCTTGAAGGACCCATTACCCTTCTTTTGGTCCCACACTATTGGGGCATACTCTCTGCCGAGTTGTTGCCCTTTTCATTTACACTCCTTTCCTTCATAAGTCTCCTCTCGTTGTTAGCCCCGCTAGCTTTCTGTTGGGCCTTTTTTCTTATCGTGACCGGTCTTTTTCCTCGAGCCCCTCTTTCTCCTCTGTTGTTGTTTGTTTGGAGCCGCGCTCGCGGTCCCTGAATCGCTACGACAAGCGACCGGCCTACAGTTTTTCTTTTTTTCGCCTCCTCCGATGTTGCTACCCCCGTGCAGAGTGAGCCCCTGCAATCTCCCTCCTTTTTTAGCTCGAGAGGTGCCGAGCCCTCACCCCTGTCCTGTGCAAGAAACTTATTCTGTTACCTCTTCTCTTTCCTTTGGCCGATCCGTCCCGCACTCTCCCCTTCTTCGACGGCGGCACGCTTGTCCCTTTCTCCCCTCCCCTTTCTTCGTAGTTTGCGCTTGCGAGGCCTTCCTTCTCCGAGGGCCCCTGTATGGACACGACATATCCTACCGTGGTTCTTTGGTTGAAAAGGAAGGACCTTTTCGAGAGAGAAGTAGTCACTCTTTTATTTTTTTTTGCGAGACAGATTTCGACCTCGACGGACCAGTCTTTCTAGAGTCTTCCTTAGGTTTGCTTCTTTACTGGTCACGGTATTCCCTTCCATCGCTGGCCCTGCGCCTACTCCTCCTTTTTGAACAGAAGAGAGAGTCTGTATGACGATCAGCCGTCCCCCTTTCCTTCAGCTTCCTCCCCCCGATTCCCCCTTGGCGTGCTCCCTATTTTGGTTTCCTGAAGAAGTTTCCAGCGATCTTCTTCCGACTTTCATTTTTCTTTTCCCCCCCCGGAACGGGATGACGACGATTTTTATAGAATTTATCTTTTGCTCCTGTATGTATTGCTCTTCCCTCTTACTTAGGAGGGATTGGTACTCTTAAGTGCTAGAGTTTCAACGGCCTCTTTCGGCAGGTCAGTTGCTGGTCGGCGAATTAGTTCCGGTGTGTGTTGTGTGTCTAGTCTGAAGGAGTTTTTCTTCTCGTTTTCATCTTTTTTTCATAAGACCATGTTCTTTCCCCAGTTTTTTCCTGCCATTGAAGCATTCGTTTCTTCCGGTTCCTTTCTGGATGTAGACCGCGCCCCTTTTTTTGTGCGCGAAGGAGCTTTTGCTCCTCCTATGCCCAGTCTTACCCTCTTTGGGGATCCCGCTGGTCCTTTTTACAGCGTTCGGGTTCTTTTTGACGCGTTCAACGTTTCCCCCTTCCCCGTTTTCCTCTAAGGCCCCCCTTTTCGCCCAGCGGCCGTCCTCATTGGCTCGCTTCGGGCGTTGAACTCATTACCACCGCTTTGTTTTTTCTGATCCTCCCCCTATCGATGCGGATTTGAGGAATGTTCTTCCTTCCTTTACCCTTCACTCAGTTGTGTTTGTGATTTCAACTTGAACGAGCTTGAGAAGTTTCTTTTTCCACAAATTTGTGGCGGTGACTTATTCCCCGACCGACGCTTACTTTCCGCTCCCCCTTCGATGTAAAATAGCCGAAACCGGTTACGTCCGAGCTTACCCCCGCTTAGGCCCCTTAATCAAATTCTTTGTATTCTAGGGGGACCTATCTGTTCTTTCTCTTTTTATTCACCGCTCCTTTCTCGCCCACTCTTTGCTTGCTTTCACGTCCCTCGTCGCCTCGCTTGTGTCCTTGGCACACTTACAGATTTTCTGGCAAGCTTTTAGTCTCGTCCCACCCGAGTTACCCCCGGACTTTCTTCTTTCATCACGTGTCCTCATCAAGAGGGGCCGATTCCGGCCCTGGTTCCCCTTTTTGTGATTCCGAAGAGCATCTTTTCCTAGTCGCCAATATTCCTGAAGCGGCAACTCGATGCTTTCCGCCACCGGCTCTCTCTAAGCCCATCCAACACTTTTTCCCCTTCTTGTTGGTGACGCCTCCAAGTTTCTTTTTCTTTTTCCCTAGTCTTGAACTTCCTTCCCTCCTTAATCGTTCTCTTCTCTCGTCGAGTATGTCCCTCGTTGCCTGGCTTGTCTTCGGCTTGAAATGGAGGATCGAGCCCCTCCTCCTTTTCCCCCCTTTACTGTTTTTCTCCTCTTTCTTCTACATCGGGAGTGAAGACGTTGAATCCCCCTTTTTTGAATGAGAACTCTCATCGAACTGGGTTTCTGTGTTTCCCCTTCTTGCCTCCGGTACGGGTCTTCCGCAGCTCTTCCTCTGGTGATGCTACGGCGAGGGAGTTATTCCTTTTTCCCGGTTATTTATTGGCATACCTCTGTTTGGAAGTTAACCTTCTTGGACTCCCTCCTTCATGACCCTCGCGAAGAGCTACAATCTCTTTCCATGAGGCTTCCACTCCGTTGCAGAAGCTGAAGGTTCTTTTTTCGTTCGTATCCGCAGGATCGATTTCTTCTAGTCAGCTGTCTCGTGTATGTCCCCAGCTCTGGTGGGGCATTTTTTGGCACCCCAGCTCTCGTCGCTTCTTGCCCTCTTGAATAAGATTTTTTCTGCCCTGCACCAGCCCGAGAGTTTCTTTCCTTCTAGCACATTATTGTCGGTTATTCGGGTTTATGGTTGTCTACCTATTCCTGATCCCTAGCGCTTTAATATCTCTCTTTTTCACTCTCTCGCTTTTTTTTTTTTTTTTTTCGCTTTCCTTCCTTTTTCCCCTGGTACGATACTCACCCGACGGACCGACAGAATTTAGCTCTTTCCCTCGATGTGCAGGCCGACCATTTAGCTCCCTTTAAACTAAGTACTTCCAGCCGATCAGTCTTAGAACTCCTTGCGATTCTGACACGTAGTCTCTCCTTCTCGGTCTGGTTCCCCTGGCCGAGTCTCTTCGGCCCGACCACCAGCGACCGCCTTCCGCACAGTGCTCTTTCCTAAGGCCGCTCCCTTGCGTCTGTTTGATGGAGCTCGAGAGGCAGTCCAAGATTCTTTTCCCCCTCGAATAGATTGCTTCCGGCCAGACCGGGACCAAAGCTCCTTTTTTTTTGCCGAAATCGCCAGAGGTCTCTGCGACATTCCGATGGTCGCCCCTTTTGTAGCTCCACGTACCGGCCTTACATACTCCGATTATGGTATTCCGACTTCCCCTCGGGTGATCCTCCCGCTTAAACCACTTACTCTGCGCGAAAATAGTTGAGCCCTTGCGCCTCGTAGGCTATCTTCTCCCCCTCAGTTTACCCCACCCTGGTACACAGACTTTCCCCCCTTTCTTTGGTATACTCCCCCCTTCTTCTTTGGTTCTCCCGTCGAACTGGAGATAAGCCCCTCCTCCCTTTGTGCGGTAAAACCCTTCCGCCTGTTTGCCCATTCTCGGGTGCGGCGAGCTCCGATTCCTTTTTTTTTGATATCGGCTAGAGTTTTCGCAAGCTTTTTAGGGCTAATCCTCCTCCGGCGACTTGTGAGACGGTTACGTGGTTGCCGGCGCCGCGTGGATTTCTGAATGTTGGGTTCTGGGGTAATTTCTCCTTTCCATGCTCTGACCAGGTTCTCGGATGACCTATAGTTCCTCACGCTAATAAGGGGTAATTGATTGTAGCATGCCCCTGGGTAGGCTCTCCGTGAGCGGTTTTCACAGCATAACCCGTTCCTAGAAAAAACTAGTGTGATATCCGAAATGACGTGAATCGGTGGGAGTATTCCATCTCCTTCTCACACTTTGTAGGTCTCGTTTTGGCAGTTTTTCTCAGTGCAACTTGGACTTCGATCTCTCTTCTTTTGAGCGCTGGTCCTCCTCGCGAGGCACCCTTCTTGCCGATCACTTCCCCGCTCGGATGCCGCACTATCTGTTTGCATCTCTCTCTTTCTTCCCTTTGCGGTGAGAGATTCCTAAAGCAGGAATAGAGGGAGTGACACACAAAAAGCGCGGGTCTTTCCCTCTATTGCGAGAGGCCGCTTCGGCCAGTCACTCCCGTTTTTACATTCCGTCTAGGACGCCCCGCGGAGCGTCAACACTTTCCTTCCCAAGGTCTCCCTGCCTCTCTAGACCGTACCCTGAGAGCTTTATGGAGCCGGCCACCCAAGAGTTGACTTTTTCCATTTTTTTATGTCGGTATCCTCCCTCTTCCGCGAAACTAACCGTTGTTACAGAATGACGTGCACCCCATTATCCTCAATTTTTTTCAAACGAACAGATTTCTTGAATGCTGTTTTCTTACTACCAAGAGGGCCCCCCTTTCCGGCTTAGCACCCCTTAGTTAAATTTTTTCGGGATTAACATTCGTGAATTTCGGCTGAGATCATTTCTTCCTAGCCTCGACTCCCTCAATCATTCCTCTCAGACCTTGCTCACGTTTTTCTCCCCCTCCCACGGAGATTCAAGCTTTTAATACCACTTGTAATCGTCTCCGAGATCGTCGACCTTTCTCCTTCTTCCTTCAGGCACGGTTGCGCACTTTTTCCCCTCTGCATCTAGGTAGAAAGGCAGTTGCCTGTCCGTATCTTTCCTCCGTTCTCCGGACGGACATTCCGAAATTCTGTCCTCTCTGTGCTTTTTTTTTGTGAGTGCTACGTGACTCCTTTATGCGCGATCGAGACATACAAGTTCCTTCTTCCGGTTTGGTTCTTCGGGTCCTGTTCGTCCCATGGGAAACCGCAGCGCAGGTGTACTGTTTTTTTACTAGGGGCGATTTCGGCTTCTTCCTTTTTTACCCTTGTCTGATCCCGGCTCCCCCAGATTATGCGCTTAGTTTAACGTTTCAGCGCACCTTTCTCCCAGCCTCTCCTCGGCTCTGAGGGCTTCTGACTTTAGAGACGAATCGGGCGTCGTTGGCTTTCTGGTTCTAATTTCAGGAATAGGATTTCTTTTCAAATTTGTCCGGTTACGTCCCTTACCCAGTTTTCTTTCCCCCCCGCTTTTTCCATGGACTTCGCTTATCCTGCCACGACCTCTTGCTTTTTTTTGCATCAGATCTGAAAGTGGCTGTGCTTCATGCTCTCTCTCCGATCGGGGGCCCATCGTTTCGTACTTTTTATTTTCCCCCTTCCGCCACTGCGCA
>Ga0179593_1653120_pt1 | contig 11090 bp, 10 predicted proteins | sample CZODoug2_1_08_16_FD_185931 | JGI IMG/M metagenome (GOLD analysis project Ga0179593, IMG submission 185931) | Vadose zone soil fungal communities from Angelo Coast Range Reserve, California, USA - CZODoug2_1_08_16fungal (PacBio error correction) | ecosystem: Environmental > Terrestrial > Soil >... | reverse complement strand
CTACCTTTATGATTCATCGCGTGGAGAGCAGGACTGCGCCGCCCCCCCTGATTGTTAGGTCTTTCTCTTGTCCTGGCATGCCCCTTTACGTAGAGAGAGTCCTCTTCGGCATCGCCTGAGGAATTTCTCCTAGTGCGGTGGTGGTGTCTCCCCTTGATGCCCTTTATTCTTTTTCCTTGGTTTTTCCCCCGATCGAAGCCCAGTCACTGGCTGAGAGTTCTGCCGCGTCACGTTCGAGGTATTTTTTTGCGTGTTTTTCTGTAGTCGCCTGGGACAGAGAGGTTAGGATGTTACGAGTCTGACTGCACCCTCCCCTCGTCCAGGGGTTTTCTCTTTTCAATCCGCTTTTGTGTAGTGACCGGACCTCTAATAGGTGTCCCTTTCTTCCGACCGGTTAGGTTTTTCGTTAAGAACGCTTCCTACGGAGTCAGCAGCCCCGCTTTCCATTTCCTCAACCGATGGCCTCCGACGGGAAAGGACCCCCCTTGCTTTCTTGAGACGCTTTTCTTTCCTCAGGATTTTCTGTTCGCCGAAGACAAGGATCTTTCCTGCTCGATATCCGATGCTTTTCCCCCCCTCAAGGAGAGGGCCCGGTGCGGTGATTCTATTGAGATGAAAGTCTTCCCGGTTTGCACGCTGCGGAGTTCTCTTGCTATCCCTTCTTGTTCACCACTTCGTCTCCATGGAGAGAGGAAATTGTCCTGAGAGATTAGATACGAGAGGAGACCTCCCGAACCCCCCCCATGAACGGTGCCCCTAGATGTAGTGGTTTGGTCCAGTCCCTCTTCGTAAAACCCCCCCCCTTAGATGAACTTCTTAGAAAGAGTTCTCTCCAATCCTATGTGCGCTTCCCCCTCTCCCCCCCGATGATGAACTCGACGTCTCCTCCACCTTGTTGAGCCCCGATTTTCCAAGTCTGTCCACCGCCGGCCCCTCCCCCCGCAGACCCAACGAGAAGAAGGTCGGACATTTCCCCTCCCCCTCCACCGTCCCCCCGACAAATTTCTTGGGTTGCCCCACTTTCCTTCCCTTCTTCTCTGCAGGACTGCGCGCCCCGCTACTTCCCCCTTCGACGAAGCATGTGATTCAACCCAGTTATTCCCCACGGAACCCAACTGGTTCCGCCCACTCCCCTCCCCGTTCTAGGGCGATTCTGGGATGCACCCCTGGGCGTACTCGCCCTTGCAGGTTTACTCTGGTCCGCATATCCTTTGACTCTAGATTTGGAAGTAAATTTATTGTTTTGTGGCCTGCCCCTTGTTTTTGCCTTAGAATTGGCTTTTCATCGCGGACGAATATAGGAAGGCTCTTGTCATAGGGATGCTAGCTTCAACTTTTTAGAAGGAAGGCACCTTTCCCCGGTGCGAGAGTCTCCGCCCCTTGTAGGGCTAGGCGGTTTGGGGGGGGTGTGTTCTCTTGGGGTTTTTTTCTTCATGCCCAGCTTTAAATGGAGGATGTCTCCCCGGTTCTTGATCTTTCCTCAACTGGCTAAGGGTCGTCTTTTTCGCTGGAAATAAGGATTGCTTTTTCCATTTTTTCAATAGATTTTCTGCAACCAGTTTTCGAACCTTCCCCAGGAGAAAGTTGAGTTCTTGCCTCCCTCTTAGGCTCGTTTTTGAATAGGTTACGCCTAGTTCCTTTTCACGCCGAGCGCGTAATCTCAGTGTAGGATTCGCACCATTCCTAAGTTCACCTTTTTGCCTGGAGCACTTCAGCCCGAGCCTGTGTTGCTGCTTATCTTGAGGCCTCCCCCATTGCACTATCCTTCGACCCTCAGTTCTTCCGTCTCTAGCTCGGGAGATGTTGCATTACGCACGCCTGGCAACCCCTCTCCTTCAGCTTGGTGATAGTTCGCCCCGCACCCCCCCCCTTGTGTCGCCGACTTTTTTCTATTCTCTTTCCCCCAACGGATTTTCTAATGTTAGGCGAGGGTCTTTTTTCTCTCTTCCCTTGTCCCCCCCCCCTCCGGCAACTTCTCCTCCAAACGAGCATACTTCTTTTACGGTTTGATGGACCGACCCCCACCTTTGGATAGATCGACGACTTCCGTCCTCGGTCAGGATAGACCCCCGTTTCGGATCTTGAAGGAAGACGTGCCTAGACCCGTTTCCTGAGGCTGAAAGGGCTAACTGACTGGGCGCGTTCTAGCAGAAACGGAAGGAGCAGTTCCCTTTTCCATGTTTGGAAGAGAGATGCCTGACTGACGCTTTTTCGAAGCATCTAGCCAGCTTTCAGCAATATTTGCCCTCCCCCTCTTTCTTTCCTCCCTCTTGAAAGAGGCCTGAACTCCCCCCCGATGGAGCCAAAAAAGAAAGGGTGGTTCGACTTTTCGGAAGTAGTCGGCGTCCGGGGTGGGTCTTCCCTCTTCCAGCCGATTTCTTCCCGGGTTTTCCCTTACGGCCGGCAATCTCTCGGCCCTGCCCCCTTAAAAGTGATCACCGCGCTCGAGCCATCGAAGTTTAGTAGGGAAATCCCCCCCGTCTGCGCATTTTGGAAACGGCCTTGAAGAACTGCCCTTATTCTCAATTAAGCCTAGAAGAATTCTAAGAGTCCCACGAGACAGCTTCGAATATAGTACCGCTCCAAAGACCATTTCTTGAAATTTCCGACCTCCGGCTCCTCTTTTTTTCTACCTGGGTTGTTGATAGTTTTTATGGGGAGTTAGGAGAATATTTTCCCGCAACCCCCCACCCCCCACCCCCTTTTTCCCTCCCACTATTATCTATCTTTTAATTCCTCCCCTTTGTGTTGTGTTTATGATTTCTTTGCGTACCAAAGACTCCAAAGCCTCTTCGAGCAAAACCCAGGAGCCCTCCCGTAGATTCACATCCATGCTTCTCCCCAAGGGAACCTGTACATGCTCTACGTCTGATCTGTACCCCCAATAGTCGTTTTTCAACCCCCAGCTTCTTGAGGTGTTGATCTTTCAAGGCCCCCTTGCTCGTCGATTTTCCTCTAATTCTTGGATTTCCCCACCATGAGACTCGACCAAGGCGAGTTTTGCCCAGACCCTTCGATTCCCCCCCTGTGGGATCAAGTGTAGGCTTGGTCATCGTCAAGCGACCTTTTCCGGCAGAGTCATTTCGATCAACCTTTGAAGGGACTGAAGGAGGATGGCTTTTTTTTCCCCAAACGGAAGCCTTTTCCCGGCTCGTGGTCGAATAAAAAAAGGGCTTCCGTCTCGGGGACGGTAGTGGCTTTTTGCTCTGTCACATCTAGAGAGACGTAGGGGACCTTTCTGCGAGTTCGTCTCTCTGCGCTCCCCCCCTTTTGATCGGAAAGAAGTTTTTTCCATCAAGGTCATCCTGCTCCCAAGGCGCCCCCCTTTGATCCTGTCGGATTTTTTCCCGGCCTAAACAGACGGACCGCCTTGAGATTTTTCAGGCACCCCGCTCTCGGCATCCCAAGGGGTGTATTTCCTTTTCGATTATTCGATCGGTCCGGTCGGAAGATGGCTTTCCCTTTCAGAGTTGTTAGTTTTCCCCCACCGCTTTTCAGGTTATGATTTGCCACGGACGTCCGATCGTATTGTTTTTTTCCTCGGACCCCCCCCAGATCGCCATCAGCTCCCCCTGTTCGTTTAGGAACATCTCCTTCCCTCCAGAGTCTCCCACGTCGCGACACCGTGCCGGCACCCCCCTTGTACCAGTTCTTTTTGCTCTCCTTTCGCTAAGGGAGTAGAGTTTTCCACATCTCCGCTTCTTCATAAAGCTCGTAACAGTATTGCTCAATAGGATGTTCCCCTTTTTCCAAGATCGACAGAACCCTCCATTTCTGGATGCGGCCCTCCCACTGGGAATTCTTCTTTACCTTTTCCACACTGGCAGGCCCGTCTTTTGCGGTTGACGCTTCTCTTCTCGGAGGCCGATGCCCCTCGCGGCCGACTCGTTCCTACCGAAACAACGGAGCGAGCTCCCTGAACTTGTAGGCGATTCGTGCCCTTCCCCAGAATATATTGGCCTCGACCTCCCTGCCGAATTTCTCTTTCGGAAAGAGCCTTGGCCCGAGTTGAAAGACACCGAATAGAGCCCCTTCTTCCAGAAGGAGCTCTCCCCCCTTTCCACGTGAAACTTTTTGAGCCGAAGCCCTGTACACCGAACTTTCTCTCTCGAAAAGTTGGAAAGGGTTCTGACACGATCCCAAAGACGTTTTCGCTCTCCTTTTTTCTTGTAGAGCCGCTCCTTCTCGCCTTCCCTGCCAGGCAAGTAGACCCACCCCCAAAAGACTCTGCCCAACCTCTCCGCCCGTATCCCTTAGGCAACTTTCTCGCGTTACCCCCAACCATGACCTCTCGGCGCGATAATTTTTTTCTGCCACCTCTCCTTTATCTCCGTTATAGGCGTTCTAGTTTATGTTGTAGCATTTTTTGTTTTTTTTTTCCTCACGGGGTGCTCTCACCTCCGCTTCGACAAATTAACCCGATGTGCGCGCCAAATTCTTCCCCCCTCGCTTCCGAGGCTGCCCCGCTCTTTCACCATTGGTACCGAAACACCTCGGAAATTTAGTTCTCCTTTCTTCCAATTTAAATCTAGGTGTTGAGCCACGGTGCGTCTTCTCATCTTTCGAGTGATCGCCAGTTGCTTTGGCCTCCACGCTCTGTGACAGTCCCCCTTCGATTGTCTTCGCCGTAGACCCCGGAACTGAGCACCCTGCCCTAGGGTTGAGTGCGCGAGGGTTGCTTCTTTTCTCCTCCGGCGTGCTCTCCCCTCTAAAAGGTCCCCCTCATCACGTTTTGAACCCTTTCTCTACTCCCAATTTTTTTCCGGAAATCCATCCCCCCCCACAAGGTCATCCGCTCGTTCCCCGCCGCCGCCCGACGGCCAAATGGACACCGTTTCCCGCTTCCCTCTCTCTCGATCTTTCTCGGCGAACTCTCTTTTCTCGTCGAGTTGGTGCTTGCAAGAGCCGCATTGTCGAGTCCCTTATCGCCTCGGGTTCTTTCGTGGACAATTCTCTTTTCCTGTCTCGGATCAATCGTTTGCCGGCTTCAATACCGGGCTCCTCTTCTGTTGTGACAAAGATTATCTCAGCGGTAAGTCACAGCGGCACTGCGTCCTGTTCTCTGCCCCACACATTTTTTTTGCCGGTGCCTTTCCGACTCCCAAAATCTCAAACCTCGCTTCGCGGCCCTCCTCCAGACGATCTTTTCCCCCGATCGACAGCTCAATACTCGAACGGACGCGGCTCTCGCGCCCCTTCCCCTTAGCCTCCCCCTTCCTCTCCCCTCACAAAAATAGCAGATCCCTTCTTTTTCCAGGAGCGATACCACCGCCTAGATTCTCACCTATGAACCTTTTTTCCAGGCAGCCGTCCGTTTCGGCTTCGCTACGTTCGTCCCCCGTTTCCTGACAAGGAAATAGACCTTCCTCTATTCCCTCCAGCCGCTTTTCCCCATAGCGATCTGTCCCCCATATCCCTTCAAAGAAGTCAGCTCCTCTCTTTCCCTTTTGTTTTTTCTCTCTTTGCGAGAGCTACTTCTTTGAGCGAGGGGGGCGCAACTGCGGATTGCCATGCGTTTGGCCCTTCCCTTCTGATGGCCTCTCAACCGCGTCAGGAAAGTAGACGCCTGCCGAGCTCTTTCTTGCGTCCTACTCGAGGAGTTGGTTCTCTCGCTTTGTGATGCACTTTTAGGCGAGATGGGTCTTTTCCCTCCTTCTTCGACCAGCCTTTCGTCTCTCGCGCGTCACTTTCCCCTTTTCTTCCTTCGTTCGCTGTGTTGAGACGACTCTGGGTATCTAGCCGGGGTCTTATGTTGACTCCTAACTTCAACTCGGCCGGGCGCCAGCGTTCTTCGTCCTGACGCAGTTTCCCTCTTTTTTCTATTCGTAATCTTTTTCAGGCCTCTTCTCATTAGACCTTCTTTCCAGGACACTAGTGTTGAGCTTGTCGAAGCTTTTTTCTCCCCATAATTCCCAACTATTTATGAGCTCAGGGGCATAGACTTATGCCTCTCACAAGTTTTATGAGATAACTTTCTTTTTAATTGACCCCTCCCTAGAAAAGATTCCCTAAACGCTTTCTCATTTGGAATCCCCCTGACGGGGGTTCCAGTTGACGTTCGCGGGTCGGCTTTCCCCAGCCGAGTGGTCCTGGAGGATGTCTGGAATTTGTTTTCCCCCTGGATTTCCGCGGATTGGTTTCCCCCAAGATGAACTGGGAGCTCTGTCGAGGTGACGCGAGTTCCCGGGCGGCTATGCAATCCCCGTGCCCACCCAACCCGAGCAGCAGGTTTGTCCTCAGTGTTTTTTCCCCAGTATGCCTTTTCTTTCACCCCGACATTTCTCCTTTATAGAAAGAGGCGTGAGGCCCATCGCCGGCAACGTGCGACTGATTCAATAGAACGGCGTCTGCACGTTGATGGCTCAACACCTAGATTGCCATTTTCCTCCCTTCCCTAGAGACGAGTCCCGAGTCAGACCTTTTTCAGGTAACCAATTCCTGTTGAAGCCTCTGCGCCTATTAGTTTGCAGGTAATTGCTTGAACCGCTAGGGTTCTTTCGAAGCTCTCCTGACATCGTGAGTAGTGACCCCCCAATGAAAAAGGAAACGCCCCACGCGGTGACCCCTTTTCCTCAATTGATAGGCGATTAAGTACATTGATCTGCCAGGTTTTCGCGCATGGGGCTTCTATTCAGGTTCCTCCCCTGCAGCCCTGTTCCTTTTCCCAAGGAGAGGTTTCTCCAAGTAGTAGATTAGGTCGGTCTTTCATTTTTTTAGATGGATGTAGACTGGATCTGCTCGTGAACCTTTCCCTCTAAGAGGGTCTACCGGTACCCCCCCTTTCTAGTGATTAGTGGCTCAAGGCCTCGCACCTTTTCCCTTCCAGGATAGGCCGCGGAAGTTGGGCAAACGAAAGTTCGGGCCAATGAGACTTTATGGGCCTTCCTTCCGGTCTTCTTTTTTTTTCCTGGATAAGGTTAGGCTTCTCCTCGGCCCCCTTTCCGAATCGTTACGGATTCTCCGACTCTCCCCCCCTTTTTCGGCCCTGTCTTTCTTGCGCCCGTTGGTTCCTTTGCTTTCTGCCGCGGTTCCCATGCATCGGGCTCCCTTCAGTTCACTTCCGAGCGTACTCCGCTCAGTAGTCTCGAAACCACCACTTTCAACAGTGTTCCCTTTTTTTCTCATCCCGAGCCTTTCCTTTTTGCCTAGATATTGAGATCTCTCAGCTCACATCCCTCCCCACGACCGGTTTTAGGATGCGTGATGTCTTCAGCTATCCCCCAGTCCTGACTCCCTCTTGAGAAATAGTGCAAACTGGCTCCGCAATTCCAGCTTGGTGATCCCCCCCCTTTTCGACGACGTGATACTCTTAGCCCGTCTCCAGGTCCACGGATTTTACATCGATCTTTCGCGTCCTCCTTTTCTTCCTTCAACGACGCGTCCACTTAAGGGAAACTCTCTCTTGAACCTTAGCCGGGTGTCCCCCTCTTACTGTGGAATCAACCCCTTGCACCCAGCTCGACGAATTCCCCCCCCCGTTTTTTTTTCCTGCAGCTTCGTCTAGTCGGTTAATTATGCGGACTTACCTTGGCGCAGCACTCCTAAAGGATAACCCGTTTCGGAGCGTCATCTCGATGACCTTGTTGTTTAAGCTTTCTTCCTCCGCCTTCCTTTTCTCCTCCATATTATTAGCTGCCGTCCCCGCTTTTAGCTCAGAATCTCCCCCCCGCGCACTCCCTCTTCCCTCCAAACCGCCCTTCCTCAGGGACTATCTCCCCTTTTTGGTCTGCAGATCACTCCAGCCGATTTCGGCTTCCCTCACTACACGGCCTTTAACAGATTTCTAGGGGACGATGACCACCTTTCTCACGCTGCTCTTCCTCCCGTGCTCGTGTCCCCTGGTGAGATGACGGCCATTTGCATCGAGGTCAACCAGGATACTTTTCCCGTATACGAGATCAAACCCTCAGATGGGGTGCTGCCGATCACAGCGCCTCACACCCACAGAAAGGACCACCGTGGGACTTCCAAACCCCCCCCCCTTTCCCCCCCCAAAAAAACTTTTCCCCCCGGGGGGGGAAGCCCCCCAGGGGACATTCTCGGCCACAACCACAAGGGGTTCTCGTACCTCCCCCCCGGGACCGACAACCCCCTACCAACCCCCCCCCCCCCTTTTCCCCAATTTTTTTCCCACACCCTCCCCCTCCCGTAAAAAGGTCCCCTCACTCCTTTTTTTTTTTGGGGGGGCAAATGTGTTTTCCCCCCCCCACCCCCCCCCATTTCCCCCCTTTTCCAACCCCCCCCCCCCCCCCCCCCCCCCCCCCCCCCCCCCCCCCCCCCCCTCACATTGTCCCGACCTCCTTTTCCCTCTAAGTCTGTTCTCCGCTTTTGCTAGTGAAGGCTCCTCTGTCGTTTCGGCGCCCTCTTCTTTCAACGCCTTCCCATTACCTTCAATCAGTTTTGAGCGAGGTAGTTTTCATTGAACGGTTCTTTTTGCCAACGCCCCTCCCGAGCCCCCCCCCCCTTCTCCTACTTTCTTTTAAAGACCTCGGTCGCAACATGGCCACTTTTTCTTCTCGAACAAGTAAGTCATCGTCGGACCCCCAAGCTGCTGGCCTTCCGGTACCTCTTTCCCTTAGCGATCCTGTTTTTCGCGCGAAAAATGGAGCTCCCCCTTCGAGTTGTTTCCCTTCTCGATGGCTCTCTTTTCTGAGGTTTATAACCCACGCCATTGCCGGTTTTCCCTCGATTCAACTTCGGAGGTCCGTCCATGTTTTCTTGCCAGACCAAACAGCCGCCCGACTCCGTTCCCGGCTCTCCCCAACACTTTCCGGTTTTCTTTTCTCCTAACGGTGTTTGTTTTTTTTCCTCTGTCCCAGATTCGGCCCGAGACAGCCAGGTCGAGGACCTTCTTTGCTCTGTAAGAGATTTTGAGCTGACCCCCTGGCCCGGTTGATCATGTAGGATCTTGCGGCCCCTTTCCACGCCGCAAGGACCGCTTTCTAGCGCGGTGCAGGCCAACGAGATTCCGGCTTTGCTTTTGTCTCTTTTTTCCCGATTCGGCGCATTCCGTCTTTTTTCACGGTTGCCCAGAGGGCTTTTTTTTTTCCTGAACAGGGCAGAGGTGTCGTTGTCATGTAGCCACCCGTCTCAGGTTTCTTTTCTCCGTTTGTCCTTAGTCGACGTTTCTCTCGCGGGTCCCAATCCTAGAAATCAGCCCCCCCACAGGTTCGATGGGAAATCCGGCGATAAAATCCTGCGAGACAGCTGCCGGCCCTATCCCCGTCCCCCCTGCGCGTTGCTCTCCTTGCGTTCTTTTTTTTGCCCCTCTGAATAAGAGAAGATTCCCTCCTGCCACTCTTTGCGAAGTTGGGATGTTGCAGCTGCTGATCATCAAGTGTTCTAAACTTCACGGATTTTTTTTCTCCTTTCCTACTCCCTGTGACTTAGGACGGACGTTTTCCCCCTCAGACTACATTGTAAAAGTGTACTCTATCTGCTTCCCCCCCCGATGTTTTTCCTCTTAGCCATCCTCTCCTCTTTTTACGCACGGACCACTTTCTCCGAGCAGACATTCCTTTGATGCGGAAGATAATCTATATGCAGAGGCGGACCTCCGTATCTTTTCTCCCCTAACTTCCGAAAGTTGAGACCCCTCACTGATCCCAGACCGTGCCCCCTTTTCCTGAAAAGTTTCTGCGAACTGCCGCGGCAGATGCCCCCCCCCCCTTTTAGGAGTCTCCCTCCCTTCTACGTGCCTCTCCGAAAGAAAGTTGCCTTTCGACCCCCTCTGAGCTTCTTTCAGGCCGAGAGTCTCACGCGGCGCCGACGAGCCTCCTAAACTTTTTTTTTGGTTGTGGGGGGGGGTTTTTTGGGGTTTGGGGGGTGCGGGGACTGCCTGTTCTCTTCCCACCGCTCTTTCCTGCACGTCCTCTCCGAGAGGTAACCCTTGCCGGGCCCCGTCTAAGCACAGTTCTCCTCGCATAGGAGATTGATTCCTTAGTTTATCGTCTGGTAGGCACAGCGTTTGTTTGCTTCCCCTTTTGCAATCTCACCCCCCTCCCAGAGCGTTGCGTCTCCCCCTAAATAGCGAAGGAAGAGGAGCCGCTCAACCACACTTAACATTGGTTCCCTTTTTTCTTCCCGTAATAGTGCGCGAGGCGACCGTCGCCCCTTGTACTTGGATTCTCCAAAAACCTGTGCCGTAGCGCCCCCTCCTCATAGGCGAGTTTTTCCCCCAGTTGGGGGGGGGGGTTGGGGGGCTCTGCGGTTGGGGGGGTTTTTTTTGGGGGGTTGTTGTGGGGGGGGGGGGTTTGGGGTGGGGGACTCCCTCAGCCTCCGTGAGTGTCATAGCCTTTCGAAGAACGGCGTCGAACCACCACTACATCGGCTTTTTTTTTTGCGCGTTTTATTGCATCTACCTCCGCCTTGCTTCTCCGATAGGAGTAAGAATCGTCCTTCCCCTCTACACGTTTTTACACCAATCCGTCGTGCTTACATCGCCCATGCGTTTTTCCTCCCCCGGCCCCCCTTCAGACCCGTGTCCCCATCGACCCCCCGGAATGGATATAACGAAGCCTTCCCCGCGCCCTCAAACTGCTTTTTCCTTTCCCTTTCAAAGAGATCGAGCCCCTTTCCGTTATCTTCTCGGCGCACACCCTTTTCCTCCTCTAAGGCGTCGTCCCCTGCCACATTGTCGAGGGTGCGCCCCCCGCTCATCGCTCCTTTACCAGCCTGATGTTCTCCTGTTCCCTTTCGAACTTCCCGCAGTACGAAATACCCTTCGAAAGAGCCCTAAAAAGCCAGAGTTTTCTCGTAAACTTCTCCCTTAGACTGATCCACACTTGTAGTCTCCCAGTAAGGTGCCTTCGAGTTCCAAAATCCTCACCCTTTTCCCCTAGCTCCCCTTCCCCCCCGTATCGACGACTCCCCCTTTCAATACATCAGAAAGTGTCCTCTGCCCTTTCCCGCAGCTTCTCTCCCCCGAGGAGAGAAGCCCCCACCCTATCCTCAAGGAATCAAGGTATTTTATTGACGATATAGGACGATTCCCCTTCTGAAGAGATCGTTCGCGCTACGTCATGAACACCCTGTAAATAGAAATGTTCCGACCCCGCCAGCCGGAGTGAGCACGTCTCTGAGCCCCCGTC
>Ga0179593_1484320_pt1 | contig 11090 bp, 16 predicted proteins | sample CZODoug2_1_08_16_FD_185931 | JGI IMG/M metagenome (GOLD analysis project Ga0179593, IMG submission 185931) | Vadose zone soil fungal communities from Angelo Coast Range Reserve, California, USA - CZODoug2_1_08_16fungal (PacBio error correction) | ecosystem: Environmental > Terrestrial > Soil >... | reverse complement strand
TGGTCTCCCCCCTCTCCCTAGTGCCGTCCTTGTTCGAACGCTGTGTCCTCCCCTTTGCGAACTTTTTCCTTTCTCGGACCTTTTGGATTCCTCGTACCGTTTTTTCCCGTTTACTTTGGGCAAGGCTGTTCTCCGATTCTTTTTTCCCCCCTTTTCATAACCAAAAGATTCCCTCGCCCGGCTGGCTCCATTCTCGTTGCCCTGGAGCATCCAACCAAAATCGATTTCTGACTCCCTTGTGAGTCCCCCCCCCGTCCTTTTAGTGACGGACTGTTTGGTCCCGAGATATGTCAGTGGGTTACCCTCTCAGTTTCCTCGCTGAGTTTTTCGCCGCTGAGTAGTTTTACCTCTTTCCTTATTTTCTCGCCTGAATTTGTGGGAAGCCTCATGTGGACCCAGCGTCCCTCGCCGTCGAGCCTCCTTTGAGAAAGCCTTTTCCCCCTTCTACTCGTCATCCTTTTTCGTCTTTTTCGCCGGTTAAAGCAGGGTGCCCAACTTTTTTTTTCAAGGCTCCCCCCCTTAACCACTTTGCTGGGTCGGACCCCCGTCTATTTTTCAAGCCATCCCCGATTTTCTAATGTGTCGATCCCCTTTTTCAGCGGCCCTCCGCGTTTTGCAGAGTGGAGACGCCGATGTTCCTTGCGCGACCCTCTTTTTCTTCTGGTGCAGATGACATTCTTTTGTCAGACTTTCTTCTGGTTTTCGAGTTTTTTCCTTCCTTTTCCTGACGTGCATAGCTCCAGCATCCGGAGACTTCCCTTTTAGTGAACGATATTCTTTTCTCTCCGGCCGCCTTTTTTGAATACTTCTGTGATGGACTATGATCTTGACTTAGGCTGTTTTTCCTACCCGGCTTTCTCTAGTGGAGTTTTTTACCTTTGAATTGATTTCGACGCTCTTTTCTTTTTTCCGCCTTTTGACCCGCTTTCCCCCCACTATGCCGTCAGATTCATCCTGGCCGCGGCTGATGTCCATGTTGAAGACTTCTATTACTTCCTCCTTCAGGTCTGAAGAGACTCTTCCCTTTAGTGTGGTGGTTTTTAAACGGGTGCCCCTTTCCTCTCTGATTTCTACTCCCACCAGTACCCTCTGGGTTGACCTTCTCACTGTATAGTCTCCCCTTTCTGATTGTCCCTTTCATTTGGAAGTTGATTCTGTTCTTATTTTTTGGTTGCGGGACTTGTGTTGGTCCACAAAGAGGGATCTAATTTCGTCGTCTTTTTCTGGAACTTTTTTCCTCTTTGAGTCTTCGCGCCGAGATGCTGCACGGGGTATCAATCTTTTTTTTTTCCTAATCCTCCCAACTTGAGGCGAGCAGTCTGGAACGCTCCTTTCCGCGATTTTTCTTCCTCCTTTTCCCTCGAGCCGCCCCAGCAGTATGAATCGCCTTTTGTGCTTGAGCCCTCCCCTTCTGCTCCCGCTTGACAAAACTAAACCGCCGAGCCCTTTCCACGAGGGAGCCCCAGCCCCTTTTTCACAGTTGCACTACCCCTTCCACGAATGAGCGACTCCCTCCCCCCTTTCACTGTTTCTCCTTCCCCCGCATCAATGTCCCTTAAGGCGCTATTCTAACTCGCGCATAGCCTCTCTAATGGCATTACCCTACAAGCCCCCTTTCGGATCCTGACGTCCAATCCTTGCATTCCTGAGGCCGGATCTCCTTTTCACGGCCCTTCCTCGAACTTTATCGCAAGACGGGCATCTAGGATCTTATCCCGAAGAGTACGATAAAAGATCTTTCCACCTAGGCCGTCTCCTCACACTCCTTTTACCTCGACTGGTATTCATTGTTTGGATTTTTCTCACGTATTATGACACAATGGAACACTCTGCTCCCCTTCCCTGAACAATGACTTCCCATTCGCTTTTACGTTCTTCATCTTCTCGGATGTATCCCTTATGCCGAATTCTCGACCAACTTCCCGTTCCCCCTCTCCTTTTTGCCCGATGTAGCGACCCCCCCGAACCCCAAACGGATAGTCCTTTCCGACCACCCTTTATGTCCGCTTCCCTTGGAAGTTTGGTTCAATCTCCCTTTGGAACGTGACTTGGGACACGCCTCCTACGAGCTTCTCAGTCCACCCTTCTGAGGAGTTGCCCCGACCCATGAGGTACTCTCGAACGACACTGAGTAACTGTCTCTTACCGCCTCTGTTGCCTAACCCCCCTTCTCTCCCCCCCCCCCCATTTCTCGGAGATTCCCACTCCTCCAGCGGATTTCCGATCAATAGTCCGCCAAAGTTCCCCCTTTTTCCCGCCATTTTCCGCTCCCTTTTTCTTTTGTCGCTCACCTCTTAGACTATTCGACGTCTTTTCCCTCTGGCGTTCTTCCCTTAGAATCAAGCCCTTCCATGCGGAATTCCCCTTTACCGAAGCAGCGAGATTTTTTTCTTTTCCTTTATACATTTTTTCCGTCGGCCCTGAGCCTCCCTGCTCAGTAGACTTTCCCATCCGTGCTTTCCATAATCCGTCATTACCCCTTCTTTTCTTTCTTCCACCACGTCTTCCGGATGAACTTGAGAATCGTCCTCAAACTCCATCCCTGTAACTAGGAAGCATCGCTCCGTTCAAGCCCATCCTTCCCTACTCTTTTTTCTCTCTTTGGGGCTTAGCTATGCATTAAGCGTGACCCCTTTGTTCTGGTTTCCCCCGTGATGGTCCCTTTTTTCCCATTGCACACCGCGCTATGTGACGGAGGTTCTTTTCCCCTTTCTTTTCTCTTTCCCTTATGGCAAGTCTACTACGGCGCTCTACACATGCCGGACTGTGGGCAACCCGGATCTTAAACCCCTACTTCATTTTTCGGCATTTTTTGCAATAGTCCTTTTTTCTTTGCTGCTCTTTGATTCCCCAGCGGAGTGTGCTCGATTTTCGATATGAGTGTGGTCTCCCCGAAGTTTGATCTGAATAAGGTATTCACCCTTGTCATCTCGTTCAGTTTTTCCTGTCTTATCCTTTACTCTTTCTTCTTTGAAGCCCCCCTCTTCATTTTGGACGCATTTGTCCCTTTTCGGTTCGAATTTCTTTTGACCTGGGCCTTTTTCTGCGTCACCCCCTCTTCTTGGCTTTTTCAATTTTTCCCTTCCGCCTTCCTTTCCGGATGGGGTGGCCCCACACACGTTTTTTCCCTTTATCCCCCGAAAACCCTTTTGGCAGCTTTACAATAGCTTTTCAGCCTAAACGATTGTTTCCAATGGGTTCCCCCCCTTTTCTGGAAATTTCGCTTTTTCTCGATTTTGAAGTTCTCGCGTCCTCGCTCCCCGTCTCAGGTTTCCTTCAGAAAATGATTCTTCCTTTAGTCATTTCAGATGGACGTTTTTGTGCATGTTTGCAAGGTCCCTCTTCCATCTCTCTATCCCCGGCTGCCGCGAGTTTCGGACTCCGTGCCCGGCGCTTTTGACGTTTTTGAAGCGTTTTGCCTCTTTTCCCCCTAGTTTTCCACTGCAACTTTTCCCATGGTATGTTCCTTTTCTTTCCCAATTGGCGCCATTCTCTTTCTCTCCCGTTTTCCAGCGGAAACCCTGACCGTCAGAGGGTTCTGAGCTGAGTGGATTGCCCTGTCATTTTTCAGGACATGGAGCGGGTTCGAAGCTATTAGGATTGAGGACCTGCCCCCGCTTTTCGTCCATTTAGAGTCCAGCCCCTCCTCCGTTGCCTTTTTTGATTCACCGGTATTGTCCCCTTTAAAAAGCAGTGCGGATTGTTGTCCATAGTGGTTCCCTTTTTTTCCTTAGGTTTTTCCTTCTTCTTTTTTATTACGTACTTGTCTCATCTCACCCAGAAAGATTCCATCTCTTCCCTCTTTCATGATGCTGAAGGTAGAACTTTTGATTTTGTTCCCGAAGAGATGCTCTGACGTTCCCTTTTATATAATATTTCACCTCCTTAGTTTATTTGTTTAGTTTTCCGAAGTCGACTTGACCCGATATGGACTCAAGTTTTAAGCCTTTCTCCCCAGTTGACCACTCTTCCTTCGAGCCTCAGACTTTTTCCTTTTTTTTTTTTTTTTTTTCAAAGCACCTGTTACGTGAGTTCAAACCTCCTCCCTCCGAGAAGGTCAAATTCAATTTCACAAGAGCCTCCGACCCACGGTTTTGTTTACCTGCCCCTTTCGCCCCTCATGCTCCCTATTTTCTTTTGCCCAAACCCGGGGTACTGCCCTTCCCCCAACCATTCGATTCTTTTTAACTCGTCATGGGCATTATATTCACATTTATCCAAATCACAGGCCCCGGGATCTCATCCTTCCCAATAGTTTCAGCCCCTTTTTGATCTAGCCGGCCCTTTTTTGTTGAATCATCTCTGTCCTCTACCATAGAAAGCCGGGTCAAGCTGGTCCCGTAGTCCAACGACCCCGCTCTTTTTTAGAAGATCCCCTCCGTATTCAACCTCGACCCGTTCACGTCGCACCTCTTCTTAACCCACCCTTTATTTCTCCCTATAGGCTTTCTTTCCCCCATGTTCCCTTTTGCATCCGGCACCCCACGGAATTCAAGATCATCGTGCCCCCTCCTCCCACTCCGATCTCCGTTCTCGGCCTCCTCGGCAGTTTAACGATCGGCCCACTCCCATCCTCTGCGCTTTTGCCTCTATTAGTTTTTTCCCCCTTCGACCCCCCCCCACCTCTTTTCGGATCTTTTTTTCACCCATACCATGGAAACGGTTCCCCCCTGATCGCACCCCAAACGTTTGTCAGTGGCCAATCCTTCCATTACCGGTCTCCTCTCCCCCTATTTGTCTGAGCACGCATGGTCCTTTCCCGTCCAAATTCGGCTTTTTTTCCAGTAAAGTCCGAGGTGCCCCTTCTTTTGCCCCATGAGCGTTCAACATCGCTTTGCTTCCACTCCTGAAAGTTTTAAAATCTAGCCCTATACTCCCCCCTGGGCCCATTGCGTCCGTTTGCAGGTAGGAATAGTCTTCAATGCTGTCTCACACTTATCTTCCCCCAGGTTCGGCCAATACTTTTTATTTGTGAGCCTCTCCCCAATTTCCTCCAATGTGCCACTCAATGTTAGTCCCAGTAAAGTTCGTGATCTAATCCCGTATGGACAGGGACGTTCCAGTCCACCCTCTTACATTTTCCTCTATTTCCCCTTAATCCCCCCCTTTGTCCCCCTTCTGCAGAGAATCTCCTGACCAAATTCTTCGCACCCTTTTTTACTGATGGAATCGGATTCCCGGTCCTTAGAAAACTTCTTCCGGAGTACTTTAAGCCGTTTAGCCATCCAGTCCCTTCCCTTTTCCAAGACCTTCCCCCCCCCCCGCAGCCCCCTCTCCTCCTTTCCTCTCTCCGTTTTGTGTTTTTTTCTTTGCGATGCTAGTCCCGTCAAATGACTGCGATTTACGACGCGTCTTCAAGTGTCCTTCCTGAAGGCCGTGTTCTTATTCTATCCCGATCTTTTCTGGATCACCCTCTTTATAAGCTGGACGGGAAGTCCCTTGACTTGGTCCCTTTTCTGAGGCGCGGCTACATCCCCACCAAGGATTTCCCCCTTGATACAAACCCTTTTCTCGCCTTTTTTGCAATGACGTGCTTTGTCCCCGGCTCCCCAATGCGTTCTGTAACGTTTCTTAAACCCTTCGTCGCTTCTTTGTGCTGTGCGTTTTCCCCCCCTGCTTTTTTGGTCAGGCTAGTCTTCACCCCCCCCCCCCCCCCCCCCCCCCCCCCCCACCCCCACCCCCCCCCCCCCCCCCCCCCACCCCCCACCCCCCAACCCCACCCCCCGTGGCGACTCATTCCCTTTTTTTCTTCCCAAGATGCTTCTATGATCCCATAAGTTTTGGGCCGGAGTGGCTTTCACCTCGAATGGGTGGACCTTTAATGTTTTTCGTTTGGAGCTTTTCCCTTCGAAATTTCTACGCGTACATTTTTTCCTTCATAATTAGATTCCCCGTCTGACGGTGGATGTCCCCCAAATTGTTCTTTATCGGTCACCAGTTTCCTTGCCGCTTTTCCCAATAGCCCTTATAGATTCGACATGGGTCGGTCCTTCCCTATTGCGGACCCTCCTGCGCGGGTTTTCCCTTTTCTGCTCTCTAGAGAAGTTCTCACTCAAAGGCTCTTTAGCCGAATGCAATTGTGACCTTTTGTTTGCCCTTGTCCCCCCGACCTCCTGTTGCAAACTACTGGTTGCCCCTCGATACTCACGCTCCGCTGAGGTCATTTCCTTTCGGGTCGCTATTGTCCTTCCCCTTTCCACTTTTCCCTCACTTTCTAGCCGAATCTTGCTCCTCTGACTGGCCCCGGCGTGCGCCTTGCTTGACATTTTCCCATTGGAAGGGTTCAGTTGAAAACCTGTTGCCGCGCTCTCTCCGCGTCTAGGCCACCCCTGACGTCCCCAGATATTTTTTCTTTTTTTTATATATTCCTCTAGGATATTCCCCCTGTCGCGCCAGAATCAGAAATAGGCATTTCCCTTTTGGCCGGTACACCTGGTCGTCGTTTCCTCCCCAATTGTCAGTCTGGTGGGCTTCCATTTTGAAACTTACATTCGCGCATTTTTTTTTTCTTGCAGTGGCTTTTTGCTGCCTTGTTGAGTCTGTTTGTTCTTTTTTCTCTAGTCCTTGCTTTCAATAACTCCCCCTGATGATTCATCATTTCTGCGCGCTTTATGGACGATTCCGGTTCGCCTAAGTCTTTTTTTCTCTAAGGGATTTTCTTTTTATTTTAACATTCTTTGTTTTTTTTTTGTTTCTCTCTAAATACTGCCTTATTTTTAAGCTTCTGTCGAAAACGTATTTTCCCCTCTGTTTTTCTTTTCTGCGCCAACCCAAGGATGGTCCTTCTTGTTGTTCTTACTGAAAAGTCTGACGCCCCACCGATCCAACCCCTGAATACTTCCGAGACGTTTTCCCCCTACTGCCGAGCCCCCCTCCTCCCCTATTTACAGTCTTTGCCAATTTCCCCCCCACCGATGTCATATTCTTCCCCCCCCCAATTGGTTTCCGTGAAACGTTCCCCCATCCCTAGCCCCCCCTCGCTTCTAACATTGAATCAGCATAGCACGCGCCTTCCATCCGTCCTCCTTTTTTCTATGCGCCCCGTTTCGCCATTGCCTCTCCGCATCATCATCGATTGGCAGTCAAGATTTTCCTTCCTACGTACCGTTTCGGGTCCAGTCTCCTTGCTTAGTCATCAGCAGAGTCCACCTCTATTCCAGAAGCGCCCAGTGGCGGAAGCGCCCCTCTTTCGCACTACCTCGTCGGCCGTCCTGGTCTTGAGGATCATCAGTCTTGTTTCCCGTTTTCATTTGTGCCCCCAACCCCTCTGTTCCCCCTCCCTCTTTTTTCCATTGCCATCCCCCTCCGCTTTACTGTCTTCGGCAGTCGCTAGATCCTCTCTACCCATTCCCGCGATCCCCTTCCTTCTTTCGATGTAGGCAGACCCCCCCTAATGATCGGCTTAGACCAAAAATCTGTCCGTGCCGCATTTTTTTTCCCCCCTATCTTTGGCGTGAGTGCCAGACTTTTGCCGTCCCCGGCGCCATTTTTAAAATTTTGGAGAAACAACTTTTAATCTCGCAACATTCAGGTCCGTAAGGTCTTCTCTTATGGATTCCCCTTCTTAACTCCGCGGAGATCCTCCGCCCTCTTATACGCGATCGGATTCCACCCTGATGTACTCAAGATAGATCTTTCTTTTGGCCCCCCTCTGTCCTCCCCCACACTCATCTCTAGTTTGGCAAGCCGTCTTTTTTCGGATTTTTAGACATCAGCATCTGCTACTTCAGTGCCCAATGCCGTACTTTGAGATTAGTTGATATTTTATGGAATCCTTTTCTCGAAAACGTCATTCCATGCTTACGCTCGTCCCTTTCTCTTTGCCCACAATTTTTTCTTTTGTTTAGGGAATCATGTTCCATCCCTCGGCAGGTTGACTTTCAACTTGCTTCCCGTCTTTTAATGTCTTCACGTTCGTCGCATCCAGTCCGTGGTTTTCCTTTTTCTTGCATCCGTCTTAAGAAATATCTCGATTCTCCTCCTTTTTTGGTTTTTCTGAGTCTGATGGCCTTCTTCTTGATGCTCCGTTTTCAATTCTTGTTCACGTCAAGTGGCTCCCTCCTCTTTGGCGACGCAACCCCTTATTGACTTTCCCTGACCTTTTTTGCGACCTCTTTTGTTCGAGCGTCAAGCACTTGCGGACTTGGGTCAACCTTTACCCTTTCTTCCCAATCCCGAATGCTGACCTGGTTGTGATTTTTTTCTTTCTCACTGTAATGGCTTATGCTCACGTTCGTCACAACTCTTTTTTTTTTCGACCGGAGTCTTAGTGGGTCTTTTCCTGTTTTGCGATGACCATTCGTGACTCTTTCACCTCCCTTCGTTATATGGTATCCCTAGGAGTTCTCTTGTTTTTACCCATTGGTGGTCCTCGCATGTTTAATTCGCCATCCGGCTTTTTAGTTACTGGGAACCTGGCCGTGTTTCCTGTCTTGTAAGAACCCTTTTCGCTTGCATCCTTCCACCCGGCATGGTGTCCCCCCATTTCACTTTTTTTTTCTGTTTCCCACGTGTCTTTTCCCTTCATCCTTGTTATAAGTCCTACCCCCCGATTTTTGCGGTCATGGGTGCTACCTCTTCGTCTTCCCTCCGTTTTTTATTTTAGATGAGACTTTCGTTATATTTCTCCTCCTTCTCCCCCGAGCAAGGGCTGACGAATGGTCCCCGGTTTTTTTTTCAGTGTCCTTTCTTAGGAAGTTTCTTCAGGTGATTTGGTCAAGTCCTTTTTTAAGATGTGAAAGATCCGCTTTCTTAGATGACCTTGACTAAGTTTCCAGAGAGTTAGACCCCCCTTCCTAAATGTTGACCTCCTTTGATGTGGCTCTTTTAGTCGTCCCTGACGACCTGGCGTGCGATCTTTGCGGCTGACAGGGTCCCTTTGCATTAACTGAAAACCTGGTTTCGCCGCTCTAGACTCTATATTTTTTTTAAATATTGGAAGAGACTAAGGGATACGATTTTATGTGGCTATGCCATGCCTTTCCTAAGCCCTCTAGTTTCTAGCGATTTCTTTCTTACTTCCTCCCCCACACTCCCCAATTGGGTCTTTATTTTTTCCCACAGTGGCATTTTTTCAAATTATTGAAAATGTTAAATTTCTCGTCCGTTGCGGATTGGTATTTAGTGGACCGCGGTTTTTCCGGTTTGGGCAGTCTCTCTTTCCTTTCTGGTGAACTCCGAACAGCTGCGCATTCCGTTCTTCGGCTCTCGGTCATGATGTTTTTAGAGGCTAGGCGCTTTTCGAAGACCCTGCTCCTGCTCTCCTCCCCCGGAAGGGAGCCCCCTATTTAATTCCCTCCTTTTTGGTCTCGAATAATGTACTGGCAGTCGTAGCAGCTCTGAGGTCGACCTCCGTGACCTTTTTTCTCTTTTTTTCTTAGAAGCAATTCTTGCACTCCTCTTGTTGGGATTTCACCTTGCCGTTCTTTTAGAGCCCCTTAACCGTTCTGGCCCCCCTATACCCACGAATCACCCTTAACGACGTTTTAAATAATTGGATCCCCCACTTTCCTTACGCACTCTTTTGCTTTTTTCCCTTTGATGTAGACGTTCCTGTCATACCCCATGCCTATCTCTCCCTTTTTGCATGCTACTGGCATTAACCCCTAAGAGTTCTCCCCTGATCTCTGACCGATCTCTCCGGCCCGGTTTAATCATTACGCGGGCGCCTGGTTTTCCGTTCATGTCATTGTTCCCCTTTCCAAACTCTTTACCCGCCGGGTCCAGTAAGTTTCCCAGTCACGCATTGATCTTTCCGTTCCCCCAGTCCCCTTCCGTTACATGCGGCCACCGTATCGCTCTGTAGGAAGTTAGGTAATTATAAGTGACTTGAATATTTGAACCCTTTCTTTCAACGTTCCCCCCTCCCCCCTTATGCTCTTTCAATACATCTCAGTAGAAGTTTGTCTTCTTCCTTTGATATTTTTTGAGGAGAGTTCCCCCTACCCTCCTCCAATCTCGAGTTTTATGGTTTTTTTTTCACCCTTTTACTCCTGATAGCGTAGACCCTAGATATATCTGGCCCCACTTTTTGTTTTACCGTGATTACAGATGGACCCAACCCATTTTTTGTTTTCAGAAATTCCTTCTCGTGCTTTTCCAAACTAGGTGGGCAAGCCTCCTTTTTTTAAGCATTCCCCCCCGAGGCCAGTCCCCCTCTTCCCGTTCCCTTTTTTTTTCTCCCTACAGTTCTCCTGTGAAATACAACCTTTCGAGGGCGCTCCACAGCCAGCCACGATCTTTTCTCCCATCAAAGGTTTCCCAAGCCGCTTCGACCTTCTTCGCGTCCCATTTCCTTACCATTCCTCCCTGGACTTTTTGTTGATACTGTTAGCATCAATCCCCATGCTTTCCTCCAATGTGAAATTTTTCTTCGGAGTAGTGTTGTTCTTTGGATATTCCCTTCTTCCCCGTCCGGCCTTTTCTCCGTTCTAGACTTTCATTTTTTCTTCCCGTTTTCGTTACCCTCGGCGGTAGGTTTGCTCCATTTGCTTAATTTTCCTTAAGTCCCGTCCCCTTGGTCACGGAAGTATCGATCAGTCCCGAACCCCCTTTCCCTTCTTCCTCCGTTTTTTTTGTGGTCTTTTTGCGCTTGCTTCGACCCTGTTCCTAGAAGACTTTTCCCTTTTGCTCGGTTGAAGCCGTTTGCTGACGCATTCTCCGATTCCTTTTTTGGCTCCTGTTTTTTTTAGCCGAATTTGGTTTCTACTTTTCCCTTTCCGCCCCCCCTCCGGAATTTCAATACCCCCCTTTATACCCCTAAAAGACGACTTCAAATTCTTTCCCTGAAGTCCGCCTTTTAATGGTTCTTGATGTGTTACCTGAAACAATCTTCTTTTCCGCTCCTTTGAAGTTTGTGAGACATCTTTCTCGACTAGGTCGCATCTTCGGACAGACTTTCTTTCTAGTATTGATCGAGTTGACGCCTCGAATTGTGGCCTTATCATTTTTCAAATTCCCCGTCCCCGTTTTTCACGTTTAATGCTTAATGTAGTCCTCCCTTTTGAAGTTTTTGAGGTCGCAGGCGACGATTTCTTTCCCAAACTTCTTTGTGAAGTCTTCGTCACCCAAGCGAAGACGGGACCAATCTT
>Ga0179593_1373787_pt1 | contig 11090 bp, 12 predicted proteins | sample CZODoug2_1_08_16_FD_185931 | JGI IMG/M metagenome (GOLD analysis project Ga0179593, IMG submission 185931) | Vadose zone soil fungal communities from Angelo Coast Range Reserve, California, USA - CZODoug2_1_08_16fungal (PacBio error correction) | ecosystem: Environmental > Terrestrial > Soil >... | reverse complement strand
GGTCAATTTTTTCCCTCCTAATATACTCCCTGAATGGCGACGCCCTTTTTCTTCGTCCCGGCAGCGGTCATTCCTTCCAGGCCTACTTTCAGTCTTGCGTTTTTCTTCTCTCTCTGCCATCGATTGGCTTGCCCACCCACCCCTACTCAAGATGGATCGAGCTCTTACCTCCTTTCCCTCAGCTTGCCCTTAGACGCCTCTTCTCCCCTCGTATGTCTTTTCTCATTTGTTCCCCCCCGATGCCAGCTATGTGAGAGGAATCTTTTCATCTATGTCATCACCACGGGAGGTACCTCACGACCAATTTGTCCCTCCCTGATACAGCAGTTGTCAGCTTTTGTGTTGAATATTTTCCTGACCTTAGGACTCCTCCCCTCTTTACCTTTTTCCCTTTCAATTTGAATTTATCCCCCTCTCTCCCCCCCCTATTCGGCACTTGGCATGACGATTCCCGATATCAAGACCCCCCCTTCCTTCTCTTTGCGCTTCTTCGGAGGTCCTCTTCTTCCGTTTCACGATCTACGTTTGCGGACCATTTCCCGACATACCTTTATTCTAACTCTGACAACCCGTGTCAGTGATTTGCCGTCTATCACCCGTTCCACTTTTTCGTCCTTTCTCCTGTTTCGTTTAACCAGGCCGTCGACCAGAGGTTTTTTTGACGCTCGGAGGGCCTTTTCACCCTCCTCCTTGCCGTTCTTATACCGGGGTACGACAGCGCACCCCTTCCCTGGTTCTTTTGGTCTTTCCCCCCGTACATCCGGTCCCTTCGGTCAGGTTCTCCATCTATATGGCACACCTTTCTGTGGCGTTTAATTACCAAGCTTTTTTTCATTTCTTTCCCCCCCTTTCCCTGGGTTTGCGTGGTGATGCTAAGAACTCTTCCTTGTGAAGGGCTTGGCGCTTTTTTTTTAGGTCGCAGGCTTTTAAAGTCCCTTTTGGACATCCCTCCTTCTTTTGAACTGTCTTTTTTTTGTCAGAGGTTGTTCCCCGAGGATCCCTTTCTCAAAAAGAAGCCCTTTTTCCCTTGCCCTGGTGTTAATCCTGTAACTCGACACACTTGGTCTTTTCCCTTCCATCCCTCCTCCCTGCTTAACGCGTGCGCCCTCGTTTTAGAACTCCCTTAGCCTTCTTTTCAGTTCCTTAGGACCGCTGGTCGTTGGGTCCCTTCATTACTCGCCCATCTTTCACCAAAATTTCTAAGAAGCAATTTCCCTGCATCTTGCACTCCTGCTTGCTGCGGATAGAGTCCTCCTTCCCCTGTAGTTGTTCTCAGCTCTTTCTTCCGTCCGCGTTCACCTTTCTTTCTTTCTGGGTTTCTTCGAACTATATTATTTCCCAGAAGTATTTTTCGAGATATGTCGAACGGCAGTAAATCTCTCCTAATCTCCTTTTCCTCTTCCCTTTCTTCCATCCTTTCCCCATAACCGGACGATTAAAGCTATTCGATTACGGTCCAGGGGAAAGTCCAAAGTGATTCCTGGTACCATTTCTTGCTGTTATTCCTTTGGTTGTGCCCCTATTTGCGCTCTGTTTCTTAAGCTACACTCCTTAGGGTAATAGGACCACGACCCAAAGCCGCCATCTTGTCCGAATGGCGTTTTCTGAGCCGTTTTCCCGAGTTTGTGATTGGTTGACGTTTGTAAAAGCCCTTTTTTGAGTCCGGATTTCCCGAAGGGAAAGTTGGTCCCCCTTTGGAGTTTTTTTCATATCAGCATTTTGTTCCACCCCCCTTCTTTCAGCCACAACCCCGCAGTTCCCCCCGGCATTACCTTCCTTTCCCCCCTTGCGACTGAACGCCTTCTCACCTTCCCAACAACCAGTCACGTTGCCACCCCAAGTTCCTACGTCCCCAAAGTCAAAAGGATTTTGGGGGAACTATTACGAAGTTTTCCTTCACCTCCCCGTCCCCTTCTGCCATCTCTGCGAAAATTCTCTCACTTTGATTGACCTTCAGTTCCCCCATCTCAGAAGATGAGTGTTTCGCTCTTCTCCTCTCCCCCTGTTCTCATAATTCGCTTTCTTTCCTCCCGAGATCTTTTTTTTAACACATAGAGGTCGTAATTGTGACTCTTTCCTGAGCCCAGCTTTTCTGTGGCCCCTTCCCTCCTTAATTTTTGGTCTCCTTTATTTCTGTTAGTTAGATTCTTTCATCCCCGTCCCTCTTGCGCTTTCAAGTTCGCCCAGGAGACGTTTTTCGTTTATCTTCGGTTTTTTCATTCGTTTATTCCGCCCTCCGACCTTCTTCCTCTTAGGGCTTTTCCCCGTTCCCGGCTTCGACAGCTTTTCTTCGAGGCAATTCTTTGATCCAAACCTACCAGCAAGTGCTGATTATTAATTCTTTATTGGCCAGGTGATGTGGCTTTGTGTGAGCAATCTGTTTGCCGATTTCCCTCTCCCCATCTCATTTCTTGGTTTTCCTTAGCAATGCCGCTCATGAAGCTGGGCCTCCTTTCGGCTCCGGAATTCCCGATTTCCGATCGACGTAAAGAAGCCTCGTCCACATTCTTTGAGTTTTCTTCGCTGGGTTTCCCCCCTCTGATTTTCAGAAGTCGTATAAAGTCTGGAGTAATTTAATTTTTTTGACTGGAGTTTCGCTTCTCGGGACCCTTCTGCGATTTATGTAGAGCCTCGCTTTTGATTATCGCCTGCATTTCTTCCCTCCCTTTGCTTTCTTTCATCTTCCAAGGGTTCCTTCCTCTTTCAAGTGTTCCGCATAGAAACCCCCTATTTTTGACTGTTTTTTTTTAAGCCCGGCCCGCCCAGTCTTAGGATTCCGTCCCTTTTCTGCCTTCGTTCCCTTCCCTTGACGTCTTGCCACCAGGCTGTCGTATGTCTTCTTTTTCGAAGGAGATTATACGTTATTGGAATTTTTTGTCGTTTCAGCAAGGGTTCTTGTGGCGCTCCTCTTGTTTACGGGAGTCTGCTTGCGATTCCCCATCTTCAGTTCTCACCCTGAGAGTTTTTGAACCTATTTACATGAACCCTCCGTTCCCTTATTCTTCTCAACGCCTACATCGTTTGGTTGTCGATGCCGTCCCCTTCTTTTTTGAACTTACTCTTCCCTTTGGGGACGGTCCCTGTTTAGTTTTTGCTTGACAAAACAGTTTAGTTGGCGAATGCGTACCGCTCTTTTTGTTTCCCTTCTTTCGCCTGGGTTTGTCACAGGACCCACATCATGAATAGTGTCTTAAGGCGCGATTCTTCCCCCAATACAGAGCTTGGACTTTTTAGGAACTTGCCCTTCTCTTCTCCTCCATTTTCCCCTCCCTCCCTCATATCGCCCTGGCACGTGCTTTAGCCGAAAAAGACCATGGTAGGCGTCATCCCACCCCAGACAGATTTATGATGTCTCCTTTTTCTGCACCTTTTGTAGTTTTCCACATTGCCTTCTGACGTCGTACGCTTTGTCACCAAAGCTCTTTTTAATCAGATGCGCGTACTTTTTTTTTTCCTCCCTCTTGGGACGCAGATGCCCATCCCAGGGCCCCCAGTATTTCTCTTGCCTCGTTGCCCCTCCTTTGCGATGCTGAGGTGGGTCGTCTTTTGCGAGGCGATGGCTTAGTTGTAAACCCCACAACCGCGGGCGGTACAAAAACTTTTTCTGTTAGGCCCTCCCCTTAAGAACGTTGGACCCCCTTTTCCCTTCCCCTTGGGCGTTCGAACTTTTTTGACCTTTTGGTTTGATGTCCACTCCTTTTAGCCTCCCTCACCTTCCAAGTTTAGCCTCCTCTCTTTTGTCCTCGGTGGTCTCCCTTCTTTCTTTTCTTCTTGAACCTTCAAGGTAGGACCCTTGAGGTAGTCGAGAGGACGTTTTTTTGACGATTTGTTGAGGCTAGCTCTATGTTCCCCCTGCAAAACTTTTTTTCTCCTCCTTTTTATCTCCCCCCCACGGTCCCTTTCCCCTACCAGCGCACGCGCTACCCAGTTGTTTTTGTTCTAGTTGAGTTATGTTTGCCTTCTTGTTCCTACATCAGTTGTTGAGAGAGTGCTCTGAAGCCACCTTCGTTAGTTTTCACGCTTTCTTTTTTTTATTGGTTTTTTTTCTCCCTCTCGCCCATACGTTTTTCGCCGAGATTCCAGCGTCGCTCACGTTTTCTTGACTCCACTCATTCACTATTAGACCCAGCCGGAAAAACCTGTCTCTCTTTTTTGCGACTCTCCAGGTGATGGGTGATTTCGATTCTCTCCTTAGCATTGTTTTAGAGTTCGCTTTCTCGCACTTCGTTCCTCCCGTCGTTCGTCTTATCGACCCGTCCCTTCCATTTTATTCAATCTTTATGTCGGGTGTTAAAAGTATCCATCCCAGTTCCTCCAACGAATAATAGAGCACACTTTCTCTCCTCTCCCTGCTTTTGGGATGGACCTTCCTTTTCCGGCACCGTCTGGCCTAAGTTTTTTTCTTAAATCTTTGACTTTTTTACTACGTCTTTCCTCCCGTAGATACCCTTTTCCTTCCACAGCCAGCGTTCTGCTTTTTCCTGCTCCCTACCCGTTTTTTTTTTCTACCGATTTTTTTCTTTCTTCTAGGTTAGACGATCGGACTCAAGGCTGTTCGTCCACGTTTAAATCGCATATTGAAGTCCGGCTCCCTGGTAACCTACTATTCCCCCCTTTTCGTGCTTCCCTCGTACATTTCCCCCCTCACAGACTCCTGAGGCCGAACATCACTTTTCCCACCTCCATAGAAAGTGCCTCCCCCTCCCGTCTCCTTGCCCACCTAATGGTCCGTTTCCCCCACCGGCATGATATTTCTTTGCTTCCTTGAAGCTTTTTTTTTGAGGTCTTTTTGTAACCGCTCTTTTCCTGTCAGTGTTCGACTATTTCCCTCTCCTCTACTCGGGACAATGCTTCCCTCTCCACCCATCCCACCCTTGTCTTGTCACCATCTTGGAACACTTCCCCATTTTCTTTCATAGCCGGCCGACTTAGTTTCCTAAGGAAGCCAAGCCTTCGGCACCCGACCCCTACTTCTGCGTCCATTCTCGTCTAAAAAACGGCCCACCCTTTTTTTTGCGACAAGGTCATCTGGCATCACCAGCTTTCTCCCCCCTCCAATCCAAAAGGTTCTTTTTCCCGTATCCTTACGACTTTTTTTCCTTTACCTGCGCTCTTCCTCCCGCGTTTCCGACCTTTCCCCCTGTCACCTCTTACGCCGCCTGGTTCATTCCCTAGATGTGCAGAACCAAAGACTCCTTTCCGCTTTCTTATTAGAACGCCTCCGTTTTCCCCTGGATTCGTTTTATTCGAATGGCATCCCCGCGGTTTTTGAGAGGCCTCCTGAATCTGTCCGTTTCCTCACCAATGACTCACACTAATTTCTCAAGGAAGTCCCCTCCTCTGGCGTGTTACTTTTCTTCCCTGTTTTAGGATTTCTGCCTCGACTGTTCCCATGGACGACGTTCTTATGATAGAAGCTCTTTCCGGCTGCTGATTCGAATATGCAAGCTTCCCCCTTTTGGTGCTTATTGTGAGGTTTCGCCGATCCTTCCCTTATGCTCTCCTCGACCCTCCGCCTTTCGCACCAACCTTGCAAACATGGGATTGGCCGTCGATCATTACCCCCAGCTGGTTCTTAATTTCAGTCTCTTTCCCCCCCTGACTTGCGTATCGAGTTTTTTTTCAAGCCTCCCTTTCGGCACCCTCCCCTCCCTCCCCCCCCTTCTCCCTTCACAGGTTTGGTCCTCAGACGTAGTCGTTGAGATTTTTTTTTACCTCTACCTCCTGTACCTTACTGATTAAGTCTGTCGTCTATCTCTGGCAAACCACTTTCTTGTCAGGTTTACCTTTTTTTCACTCTTCTAAGTACCGTTCTCTCACGCCGTGGTCCCCCGTCTGCTCGGATGTGGGTTTGGCGTGTCCTTGGTTGTGATTTTCTCCGTCTTTCATTTCTATTGGCCCCTTTAAGGCTTTTCCCTTTTTCTGTTTCACCTGTGTTGTGACGCCCGAGTTCCAGTATTACCCCCCCCCCCCGCCTTAGCCCTGTGCCATTTTTTTTCATCCTTACCCGCCTGGTCGTTCCCCACCTAATCACGTCCATTTGACACGGCGAGAACCTCCCCCTTTATTGTTCCTCTCGATGGAGGCATGGCTTTCCTTCGGTTCATCTCTTTTCTTTGTTTTAACTTCAAGTCCCTTCCATCTTTTCCCAAACCTTATCGCAGGAACTCATCCTCCCTTGCTTCCGCGCTATTCTTGATGGCTTCTTGTGCTTTCAGGCTTTCCTTTCCAAGGAAGATTGTAAAATTACCGCAGGGTTCCGGCCGCATCCTCTTTTCCTTCCTGTTTTTTTGTTTTTTCTCCTCGGCAAGGTGCAACTTTTTCTTCTTCCCTTTTCTCCTCGGCCAGTGGCAATCTGACCTCCGGACGATTCCCTTCTAAGAATGAGTTTCTAATCCTTTTTCAGTGGTTTTTTTTTCTTCTACGGTTTGGTTGTTCCCCTCTGTCGAGTTATGGCTTAACCCGAGCAGCCCCCTTGAAGGCCAATGTCCGCATCCAGTCTGGGTGCTGTCGTTTTAAGAAGTCATTTTTTCTGTGATGGTGGTTAATTTCTTAGTAACCCCCTACTTTTTTCTGATCCGGAAGTACCGTACCCGGGCCAGGCTTGTGTCTTTGGGTGTGGAAGACCCTAAGCCTTGTTCCGTTGACCAAACTGCCTCCCCCAGCTTTTCCTTCGACTTCCCGACGTCTCCCCCTTCGAGACTCCCACCCACCTCCCATGCACACTCTCAGCCCTTGATCTCACTCCACACTTTTATTTTTTTCGCCCTTTGATTTTCTCCAATGTACCATCCCTTGTGTGCCATCTCCCCCCCTCTACCTGACCGTCACTTTTACCGTTATCCTTGACCCTCAACCAGTGACGTTTTTGCGATGGTCCCCCCCCGGTTTCTACTGCGCGTTCTTCTCTCGAGGGTCCTTTCCAAGTGTGTCGCCGTCCTTGTTTCCCACTGCCTTCCCTGAATCCCCTTTTTCTTCGGACTCTTCCCTGAATCCCCCCCCCTTTTGACTATTTTTCGGGTCTTCATGTGCGCAGATCATTCCGTTACCCTTCTCTTTTTTTCCCTTCCCAAGAGCGCCCGAGACTGATTTTTTTTGATATCGGCTTCTTTCCTTAGACCCCAATTGTGCTCTCTTATCTTGCTTGTGTCCTGACCGGCTCCTTTCGGGCCCATTTGCATGCACATTCAACCCCGCAACATGACTTCTTATTTTTCCTGTTTTTTCGTTGAGGACTTGTGCGCCAGAGATGTCGTCTTTCTCAGCCATTTCTTGGCTGTCCCCTCCAATTCCGCCTCGAGGGGCCGCTTCTTCGTTCACGGCTCGGATCTAGGAGCCAATCACTCAGCTTTTCAATTCTGTCCGTCTTTTTCACAATCGATTTTTTCTACTCCCCTGTCGGCTCGGAGTTGCTTTGGAATTTTTCCTGCCCGCGGGATGGCTTGACTTATTCGCATTTGCCTTCGGAATTCTGCCTTATTTCCCCGACCTTGCCGTGATACTCCTAAAAAGGGCTCTGTCCCGCTGGTACCGTTTCCCGCAGCGGTTTTAAAGATGGCCTTTTTTCTTCTAGTTGCCCCAGTTTATGACGTAATGGTCCTTTGCGTTTGACCTTGGGTCTTTCCCCATGGTTTTTTTTTGTCTCCTTAGATTTTCTTCTATTGGAAGTTTAATCAATTAGTCTGGGCTTGGGTGTATTTTGGTCTGGTCTTTTTTAGGTGCCCGGGCATTCCCCGCCTGAAAATCCTTTCCCTTGACCCCCCCCTTGATATCGGCCCAGTAGCGTGGCGTTGACTTAATGCCGTTGTCCGATATTATTTTACCCAATGTTTTTTTTTTCAATGTTCTTTACGTTCTGGGGCTTTTTGCCGCTCTTTTGCTTTTTTGCCTCTCTGTCTTCGAGGTCGTCCCGCCCTTCTTTTGGTTCTTTGTTAGGCCTTTTGAACAGATTCTGACTTTTTTTATTACTTTTTCCCGTGGGTTTCTGACTGTCACTCTTCGCGCTTGCCTTTTCAGATTTTTCATCCTCCTTTAATAGACCGCGACCGTTTGAAGTTTGGTCGCAGACCACTTTTTTTCGTTTTTCTACCCCAGTCCTATTCTGTGCCTTTCCCTTGTTTTTTTTTTCGTTAAAAATGGGCATTTACGAGCTTAAGGAAATAATTGTGTTTTTTAAAATCCTCATCTAGACCTAGTGCTTTTTTCTTCACGCTCCTCCCCCCCCTTGGCCCTCAGATGGCTCTTCTAACAGTTTGGCCGCCTTTCTCTCTTAGGTTCCCTTTTGGAGATGTTTGTTTTTCCAAAACCCAAGCTGGCGGCAATCTTTGGTCTTTTGCTCCGCCGCACGGGCTTTTCGGTAAAGGACGTGCTTGACCCATCGCTAATAATTTCTGAGAGCCCGCCCATCCTTCCAGCCATCCCCCCTTTGGCTTCTGATTGAGTGTGTGTTTAAATTGATGGGTTTATTATTTACTTCAAGATGACGTTGAGTCCTCTCCTGACTTTCTTCTGCGACTTCTTTTCATCTCTTCTCCCCACCTTCTTTTCTTTGGGGAGCATCCCCCCAACGGTACAAGTGCAGATTTGGATTTTTTTTTTAAAGTTCAAACTTGATTCAGTGAGTTTTTTTCTAATAGCTTCCTCTTTTGCTTGGAGTATCTTCCCCCCCCCTCACCCTTTCCTCAGCCACTTTTTCTCGCGTTCTTGGTAACGGGCGACAATTTTCCGTGGTTTTCGCGAATTCGCCATCTTCCTTTTCGCCTTTTTAAAGCTGTCGCTCCAGCGTTTTCGCGACCAAGTCATAAGGGTCTATTCTCATCAGTTTTTATGTGGACCCAAAACCTCCTGGCCACCTCTCTTATTGCGCGCCCTTTTCTTTTATTCTTTTTCGAGTTTCGCAGTAGGGGCGCGTTCGTTTTCTCTCCATGCGTCACCCGCGTCCCATGTCGGAACCGTTTTTTTTCCAGGATTTTTTACGCGAGTGGTGGGTTCTGAAAGCGGCCAGTTCGCCCCCCTCCCCTCTTATTTCCTCAATCCTGCCGTCGCATTTCTGCCCACTTCTTTCCCCTGGGATGGTTTCTTCGCTTGCGGAGCCCCTTGCCGATTGCTCCCATTTGATTCCTCCCCTTGTGCCAAGATGAAGTTTAACGTAGTGAACTACCCCCGGGCTACCACGCCTGAAGCCTCTCTTCATAGACGCCCTACTCCCGATGGTTGCTACCCTCCGGAGCTAAGGCGACTAGCTTCTTTACCAGCTTTCCTACGTCAAGCGAGATCTTTCAGTTCCTCCTCTCATCCGTCCCACTATTCAGATTTGTTGTCCGTTCCGCTCCCCCTGTGACAGGCACACCATTAGAGATCTTTTTTTTTTTTTCCGTAACCTTCTCATTCCACAAATCAAACTCCCACTGCGACCCTCCCAGACCAGAGTCCTCATGTTCCCACCCCTTTTCCGGCAATTCCTCAAAACGGCTGTCTAGTCATTTTGCGCCTTGAATTTTGTCTTATGGTCTCCTTTGACCAGTTAAACGCACCCTCTATGAGTTGTCTTTTTATTCAGTGATATTCCCCAAGCTCTCGCCCCACCCCCCCCTTGTCTGGAAAAGATGTTACACTTCCAATGCCAGTTCCTAACTCAACCTCTTTTTCGTCCACAGACCCTTTCTGTTCCCCTCATCCTTCTGACCTCCTGAAGGATCAAGCCCAATATTCTCTGGGTTGGTCACCCCTTTCTTTTACGCGCGAAAAAGACTGCCATACGTTGCCGCTTGCACTTCCACCTTGCGCATCACCTCCAGGTCGTTCCCTTTCAGTAAACTTTCGATTAGTTCTTACTATCGACGCCGGCTCGACTCTTTGCGTCCCTCAGCCGCGGTTCATGAATTCCCGTTTGCGAAAGTAATTACGCCGTTTTTCGGAGACTCTAACTTCCGATGGTTCCCCCCCATATAAATCTTTTGGCTCATTTTATCTTCGTTCCCTGTAGGACGCATAAGTTTTTAATCGGATTCGTCTGCGAATGGCGGAACAGCACTCCTTTTATGGCGTCTTTGACCTCGGCAATCTCTGTTCCAAAGTTTGTCTCCCTTCCAACCTAAATGGCTGCAACCTGACATGCTGATTGTTTTTTTTTTCCATCTTTTTCCCTGAGGATGTCTCGAAAGATTCTTCCGCGTCCGGGACACTGGAACGATCCGATATGTTTTTACAGTTTCCCTTTCTTGCTTAAGATTCAATTCTCCAGCCACTTGTTTTCGCCTTTTTGGAGGCGTGCCGCTCAGTTCGGGGAATGCTCTCCTCCCCGCCCTGAAGCCAGGACATCAGCCCCTTGACAACAGTTCCTTTCTTGCCGTATATAGGACACTATTTTTTTTTTGTCCGTGGCCTGCAGCCCAGGAAGTTTTTTCAGTGTTTGGCACTGCCGTCGCTGGAGGTCACCCTCTCCGCCTTTCTTCCCCTGGGCCCTCCCTCTCCAAAACCCTTTCAATTTTTCTCTGTTTACAGATCTCCCCGGTAAGACTTTTTTTGTGTTGCTCTCTCTGGCCAACAGGATTTTTTGGTTCATTTTAATCCTCTTTCATTCCAGTTCCCCCAAGTCCTCCGTGGTGCTTATTACTGTCTTAATGTGAACTTCTTCTCGGGTTTTGGCTGTGAGGTTTGTTTTTTCCTTGTCTCCGTTCTTTCTTAAGGTTGGGAAGTAGCTTTCACTGGGGTTTCTTCTGAAGATTTTTGTTGCGAAGCTTCTTCTTTTTCACCCCCCCCAAGCGCTGGAGCCCTGTAACGGTTTCTTTTAATCCGGCCCCGTTCCCCTGTTTTTTTCTGTTTCCACTTTCCACCGCACTTCCCGCGTGAAGGTTCTCCCGCCCTTTTTTTTTTTTTTTTGCCCCGCAGTAGATGGCTTCCTTAGTTCCGGAGGACTTTTTCCGTGTGAACTTGAACCGCTTCCTTTCCAACACCCGGCGCGCAGAATACCTACTCCCGTCCGTTTTTTCCTTCGGATAGGCTTGCTCGTACGGTAGGTTCTTTTCAGCTCTGCAATCCCCTGCCCCCTTTCACAAACCATTAATCTTCGTCTTTTGTGGCTGGCCGGC
>Ga0179593_1351001_pt1 | contig 11090 bp, 13 predicted proteins | sample CZODoug2_1_08_16_FD_185931 | JGI IMG/M metagenome (GOLD analysis project Ga0179593, IMG submission 185931) | Vadose zone soil fungal communities from Angelo Coast Range Reserve, California, USA - CZODoug2_1_08_16fungal (PacBio error correction) | ecosystem: Environmental > Terrestrial > Soil >... | reverse complement strand
CTATACTTGATCTGGCACCATTCTGCTGGTTCTCCCTTTCCTATGGCGTTAACCCCCAACCCCTTCCTCCCCTGACAACTACGGTCCGTTTTTTTCACGCTGAACTGTTTTATTACCACTTTGCTCTCATTCAGAGAATACCGCTTTTTTTTTCCTCTTGACAGCAATCTCCCCACCTGACTTCACCCACTTTCCCTCCTCCACCACTTTTGACTATTTCTGGTTAGTTTTCAAAATATTTCCCTTTTTCTTTTAGCGGGAAATACGACCTATTTTTCCCCCCACGACAATTTTCCTCTCAATGTGTCACCATCTCTTCTCTTTGTAAAACATTTCAGATCATCATCCCTTTCACCATTCCGTTATTGCAACCCCCTTCCCTTTCCACTCTTTTCTCATTTACACACCAATAAAACCCAAAATCAGACTTTTTCCTTATTTTTTTCGACAGTAGGAGTTTTTTCTCGTCTTCCTCTTGTTTTTGCTCAAAATCCCCCTAGTCCAAATCTCTTTGCCCTTTCCCTGACCTTTCTTTTATTCCTTTTCCCCCCAAATTTAATTCTCTATCCCCCCCTTCCTTGCAGTCCAACTTTTTTGTTTGTCTCAGTCTTTTTTTAGTGAACCTTTTCCCACTCTCTTGAGTTGTTTCAATTGCTTTTTTTCCCCCCATTTACCTTTGCCCTCTTCAACACCCCTTGCACAGACTTCTTTTTTTTTTTTTGAGTAAGAACTGTCTTTTTCCCCCTCTCCAGTGGCCCTTCTCTCTTATTAGAGAAATACCCCCACAATCAACCGCCTTTTTCCCCCCCCCCCTCACAATCATCCTAACAATTTCAACTATCTTAGCAGCCTGGTCTTCTTTTTTCTTTTTTTTTTAGCGGGAACTTTCCCCTTTCCTCCCTTTTTACCCCTTTTTCTTATTCAGAGAGAACCTTTTCTACCTCTTCCCCCTTAGTCGCCCTTTTTTTTTTTCGATCTTTTTCTTCATTTATCGCACCTATCTTCCCTACCTTCAACTTCCATTTCTGAGTTGGAACCCTAATTAATCTCCAGTTAATTCGCGTTGCCTCATTCCTTTCATTTTTTTTTTGCCCATGGATTAAATTTAATCTCCTCTTTTGATTGCCCAGTCCCCCCCTTCTCTCACACCCAAAATAAAACGCTCCATCAATCCTCATTTCTTCTTAAGAGATTTTCTCCTTTTTTCTTATGAACCACCATTGCTTCTAGCCAAATTTGTCCCCCGCCCATTTTTTCACCTGCGTATTCTTCGTCTTACGTTCCCGTGCAATGGGTTTTTTTTTTTTTTTCCTAACCTTCTTTTCCCCACTTGGCCCGAATAGATCTTTTTTCCCACTTTATCGGGGTGAACCTTTTCCTCCCCTCTGTATGGTTATGCCTAATGTTAAAAGTTTCTTTATTTTTTTTTCCAGTTCTTTCTCGTCCCCTCTCTTATGAATAATTTCTTTTATCGAATTTCCCCGTGTTACTTGTCCCCCCGTGCTTTAGTTTTCCTCCACGACTCTTTCTTAGTGTCTTATTTTCCTTTTTTCTTTGAACCTAACTCATCGATTCCACCTTCTCTTTGTCTTTCAAAATTCCCCCCACCACAATGTCTTTTTTTTACTCGAATGGCTTCCTCCGTACTCATTTCTTTTCGGGCTTTTTTCCCCGTTCTCAATTTCCTTTTTCACTCCCCTTCGTACAAAACGGGTACCTAAAGCTCTTTGGACCCTTTCCTTCTTTTCTGAGACGACCCTCTATTTTCCCCCCCCCCTTCATGGACATTTGATAATCTACAAAATCTACTTTTTTTCCTTTTTTTTCCTTCCTTGAGGCGTTGGCGATTTTTTTCGCCATTCATTGTCAGTGGAATGTCCCTTTTTTTCGTGACTTACTCTTTCGCTTCTATCCCTCTTCGGGAATGGATATGCCTGTTTTTTTTATTTCAAAGATTCCACCTCCCCTAATCGTCTTGCCACCCTCAGGAGTTATTTTTGTTTTTTATACCCAATTTGACACCATCTTTTCATTCTTCTTTGCTCTTTTATTCCGTTTCACTAAGGATTTGGGTGTGCCCCTCTTTTTTTTCAGAGAAAACCCTTTCCATGTCAGTACTTTCTTTGGTTTGCAAGTACCTTCATTGAAGCGTCTCCAGTGGTCTGCTGGGACAAAGAGAAGGACCCCTCCGTCCGTTAAACTTTATTTTTCCCCAAACATATTTTTCGTTTTTTCCCAATTCTTTCCCCCCCTCTTTCTCCTTTTTCCCCTTAAACTTAACTAATTACGAATAACAATCCCTCTTTTCCCAAATATTAATTCATTGTAACCTTCTCCTTTCTTTCATCTACAATGTTTTCTTTTTCGAGATACATGTGAGCATTTTCTTTTAATCCTTTATGTCGGGTTGCCTCACTTTGATCTGTATTTCCCTTCTATCAGTTCTCCTCTCCTGTTTTTGAACAAATAGAAGTGTTTTTTCCATCCTTTTTCCTGAAAGTGCTCTCACTTTATTCCTATTCCTGTCTTTTCCAACTTTTCAGGATAATGTTCTGGATGCGAATTACTCTTTCTCTGTTTGTTCCCCCCCGTGTCATCTCGTTTTTGGTGTTTTTTGGTCGATTTTCCCACTTCAAGCCTGCTTTGTAACTCGTTGATTGCTGATTTTTTGTTAGTTACTAGAATGCCTCTCATTTTCCAGTTGATTCCTTCCTCCACCGCCCTTTTCCTCTCAACTTCTTTCTTCCTTCTGATCTCTCCCCCCAAGGATACCATTTTTCCCCTCTCCTTTTACTTCCTTGCTTTTTCTTTCCATCTGACGAGGACTTTCCCCAAACCTTTTTGGTTATTTCTCACCAACCCTCCTGTGTTATTGAAATGGTATTTTGCCCTGTTCTATACAATTTGTGCTTCCTCCCCCCTCTTTTTTTTTTTTGTACTCGTCATGATTCTTCTGTGGAACGTTGACGCCCCAAAACTTCTCACCCATTGATCTGTGTTAACAGTGTGCCTTCCATTAAAAGCCCTATCCCCACTCACTTGCCTTACTTCTCCACTTAGTTAGTCTGATCTTAGCGTTTTCAGCTTTTTTCTAACCTGGGTAGCTATGTCTTTCACGAATCATCTGGATGCTTGCTTTCATTGCGCTGGCATCCCCGGCTTTTTTTTTCCACCTTTTCTCTAAAGGTACTCCAAAATTCCACGAAGTTTTGCCCCCCACCAAGAGAGAAATCCCGTTCGTGGCCGTTGTTTCGTCTCCATTTCCCACATTGGGTATTTTCCAATCCGGGTTTTGCCCAGCCACCTGTTATATCAATCCTTTCGTCTGATAAAGTACGCCAAAACCTCCTTTTTTTTACCCAACCCCAAGTCCGCTTTCCCCTGCCTCACTCCTCCCCTAAAGCACGTTCTTGCGGCGAGCGTTTGTTGTCCTCTTCCGCTTTGTTTCTTCCCGTGTTACCATCTCTCTCTTTTACTTCCATTTTTTTTTTTTCTGATCTTAACCCTTGGAAGAAAAAAATTCCGTCCTCAGCCCCCGCCTCGTCCTCCCACTCTAATTCTCTTTTTTTTTAGTCATCTTGCTGTCGTTACAATCCGTCGTTGGTTTGTTTGAAGCGTCTTTGGGTGCTCTGTATCCGACTGCCCATCTATTCACCTCTGTCCCCCTTCCCCCAAACCTTTTGATACGGCCCGGTTTCTTCCTGCGCCAAAAGGCTTCGAACCTGGGTCTCCGTTCCACTTTTCCTTTCCGAAGGAGTTGAAGTCTCCTGCAAAGAGAAGCCCCTGGTTCAAAACCACGGGGAAGTTTCTTTCCCATCTAAGTACATCGATGCTCTTCATTCTTTTCCACACCAGGCGCTTTTCCCCCATTTCGCACAACACCCCTCCTTCCCCCTCTCCGCTAGATTCTGCTTGGTCGAAGTAACATATGTGAAGGGTCCTTGTCATTCTGGTTGCCCCCCCACTTCTTAATTCCTTTCTCTTGTTTTTACTTTTTCCGCACGTTCCCCAAAGCAGTTATCATCTCGACGTCATTCCCCCCTTGCTCTGCGCAATACCACAATAATTGTTTAATTTCCCTTTTCTCTTCACCTTTCCCATGGCAGCCTTCCCACCCTTAATGCCTGTGGTTTTCGAGAATTATCTAACCCCCCCCCACAGGTTTTTTTTATTCCGGTTTTCCTGATTAACTGTCCCCCCAAAATCCCGAATCGACAAATTAGCGGCGTTTACCAAAACAACGTCAGTTTCTGCTCCTGAGCTACATTTCTAAAGGTCTCCAGGTTGCGGTTTGTCTGCAACTTTTTTTCTTTTATCGACTTTTCAAATTCATTTTTCCCCCTTTTCTATGCAATCTCAGTACACCCTAAGAAGCTTTTGACCATTCTCACCCATCTTTTCAAAAGACCTCCTCTGAGCCATGATTCCGCCCCCCCCCCCCAAACCGTCTTGATTTTCCCGTTTTCCCACACCTCCCCATTCCCAGTCGCCCCCCTACCCACAGACACCTTTCTTCCCCTTTTCCCCGACTGGAGCCTTTGATTCGGATAAAACCGATTTCTCTTTGTGTTCTTCAAAAGGAGTCCCACTCCAGGTGAGATTTGTCCCACAACTTCGGCCCTTGCCTGCTCTTCAATTGAGATTTTCCCCCTTCGCTCAACCTTCGCCGCGATCCCCTGCTTTTCAAGAATTTCTCGGTACCAAGGGAAACCGGTCCGTTTGGCGGCATTGGTTTTCCCAGTAAGACTGGAAAAGTTACGCAAATTTCTTTTACGTTTGTCTTCTTCACTTTTTTTTTTTTCTTCTTCCCTTCTGTAACCGTTTCCCAGTAACAGTCCGATTATGGGGCAGAAGATTCCTTTCCCTCGTTTGGGATCTCCCAAGTTTCCTCTTGGCCGGGTCTTCAATATGTAGAGTTTGCCCCACTCCAGCTTTTTTTCTTCCCCTTGTTTTCCGCGTTACCCTTACCGGGAGAACTGCCCACCCCTTGTTTCCCCTTTTTTTTCTCGTCAAGGTTTCTGGCTCCACACCCACTCAGTAGTTTGCAACGGAATCATTTTTTTTTTTTTTCCAGTCGCAAACCTTCCCCTTGTCGTTGGTTTGCAGTTGTTTGTGCTCGTGACCTCTCCCGCTCTTTTTTGCCTAAAACTTCTTCCCCTTTCCGGATTCTTTTTCTTACTCACCAAGCGTCCTTAATTTCCCCACAAGAAGCCGATTTTATGATCTCACCTTCCCTCTTTCCCTCCACTGGCAGGGCCCCCTGGAACTCTTTCCCCTCGCTATGACACCCTTTCTCCCCAACCCCGGTCGGCGCCCAAAAAGGCGCCCTTACTTTTGGATTTTTTTCCGAACTTTTCTCTTTCATCCCAATTTCTTTCAGGGGCTAGCTTTCTTTCGCCGTCAACCCTCCAACTTGCTTTCAAACCCAGAGCCTTCTTCGCAATTCATTGTTTGCCCCCTTCTTGAAATGAAATTCCCGAATCCCCTGTCAAGACTTCCCACAATTTTCCCCTAAGTTTTCCTTCTTCTCCCCTTCGCCGCCTCCCTGAGGTGGTCTGATTCAATTAAACCCTCCTCTTTTTTTTCCTGCGTTCAAGTTATGACCCCATTTGTCAGTTCCACACCAGAGCCCCCCCTTAACGTCCATGGTCGTCATCCAAGGGTAGTGGTCGGGACAGGAGCCCCTTTTCCCCCGGCTAACGCTGGGAAATTTCCTTTCTTCCAGTCTCCCGATATTTTTACTTCCAATCCCACAAAGCAAAACAACCACCAAGGGTGGGGGGGGGGGGGTGTTGGGTGGGTGGGGGTGTGGGGGGGGGTTTGGGTTTTTTTTGGGGGTGGGGGTTTTTGGGGGGGGGGGTGGGGGGTTTGGGGGGGGGGGGGGTGGGTTTTTTTTTGGGGTGGGGTGGGGGGGGGGGGGGGGGGGGGTTGGGGTTCTGGGGTGTTTCCCCCTCTACCTTTAACCCTGTTCACCTACATACCACCAGCAATAAAGTCCATTCGAGGAGGGCCAGCTGCTCCCCCCCCCCGGCTGGGTGTGAGACACCCGTTTCCCCGGACCTATACCGTCCATTGCGATCCTTTACTTGTCCCACCCTGCATGATTCTTTTTACCCCCCACTTACGGGTCGCTTTTTTTGCGTCTTTTCTGTAGTACTGCGGCTCCACATTGGCCTTTTTTTTGACACTTTTTTTCCCGATTCTTTTGCGAGAACCCGGCGATCCGATTTCTCAGACTTCTGTTGATTTCTTGTGTTGGATGTTAAGTTTTTCCGTATTTGTTTCTCCCTCCGTGAATTTTTCCCCCCTTTTTATCAACCCGCATCGTGAGCGCTTTCATTCCCCATCCCCGTTTCCCCCCCAAACCTGAGGGACCCCCATGGCATTCCCGTGTTCTTTTTTTTTTCGGGTCATTCGGCTTTTCAGCAGCATGTCGTTTTCCTTCGATTGTGATCATGATACTCCCAACACATCTTCCTTCCTCCCTAGCTGCTAGGTTTTTTCGCGATGTTTTCTCTACCATCCCCCAACTTTTCTTTTAAAAAAACGTTGGCTTTTTTCCATGCCCCGCTTTAACAGAGGGTTTTGTCAACCGCTGCGCAAAAGTTTCGCTCGTTGAATCCGGTGAATTTTTACACGTGATCATATTGTTGTTTTTTTTCTTGTTTTTTCCCCCATTTTTTCTTTTTGGTTGGGCTGCGTTTTCCCCCCTCCTTCAGGTTTGACCACCTTTATTTTTTTTTTTCTTTTTTTTTTGTTTTTGTCACGACCCTGGTTTTTTTTTTACCACTTTTCCAAAATAAGTCTTGGTGCCCCCCCCATGTTACGTCTTTTTTTTCTGTCCATAAATTTGAGAACCCCCGCATTGCCAGTAGTCCCCTTTTTTCTTCCACACCCCTCTTTTTCAAACGCTGCGTAACGGACGGGTTATTGACTTGTTCAAAATTTCGTTTGACCTCATTTCTCGTTTTGTACACTTTTTCCAATTCTTTTTTGCCCTAGGTGTGACTTTTTCGGTTTAACCGGCGCCGCCCCCCTGAGGCCCCCAAAAATCAATCCCTTTTTTTGTTTATTTGGGTTGTTCCTTTTTGCCAACTTTTAGTTTTTAGTTGTTTTTTTTTCTCTTTGCCTTTTTTATTGCGGTTCAGTGTTCCAAGTCGGACGCATAGGGGTCCAAATTTCTTCCATTTCTTTTTCCCTTTCATATTCTAGGGTTTAAGCTTGCGTGTAGCCTGTTCCCACCCTACCCTTTCCCCGTGCCTGCACCAGAATCGGCCCCTTTTCCCTCTTGTATTGTGGTGAGGCATTTGTTTTGATTTTCCCTGCACAGCGTCGTAATTCTCGCCGCGCAATCTCCTCCCTACTTGGTGTTCTCCGTTCGTTACTTTTTGTTGTGTTTTTTCTCCGGTGTTGGTAAAACTCTCAGTTTGACTTGTTTCGCATTCCGTGCTCGGCATCGTTTTTTTTTTACCTCTATAATTCGCTTTCTACTCCCTTTTTTGTTTTGAACGGATATGGAGTGGTTTCCCCCCTTTGCCTGCGCGTGGATGCGAAACGTTCCCCCCAAGAGGTTACCAACCACCCTCGTTCACACCCCCTCCCCCCCATCCTTCGCCTCACGCGCAAGATTCTTCGCCCCCTTTTTGTGCGTGAATACGTCGGTGTTTGGACGAACGAAATTTCAAAACTTTCCCCCTCCCCTGCTCCCTTGTGATTTTTGTGTTTCCAGTGGCCTTGTTTAGTCCCCCGACCGATTCGGGACCAACTTGAAGATTGAAAAGTTTATTGCAATGTCCCCCAAAGGTTGGCCAGGCGGTCTTTTTTTTTACACATGAGATCCTCCCCCCTCTTTTGTCCCCTTCCCTTGAACCTCACTGTTCCTGGTTTCAACATATTTCAAACCCCACACACCCCCCCCCAATGCCTCTGAATTATTTGTTTTTTCCTTCGGATTCTTTGCGCTTCACCCCCTTTTTTTCCCCACCATCCACTCTTCTTCCACCTGGCTTTGGGCCCATTACTGGCCCGTTGGGTTCCTCCCCTTTTTCAAAAAATTTTTTTCCTTATATCGCCCCTTTTCGTAGCAGGTTGCCTTTTTTGTTCTGTCTTCCCCCCCCTGGGAAACTCTTGGAGGCATTTTTTTTATAACTCTTTTCCGGCCCTCACAAACCGGGCCCCCAGTCCAACTTTTCGTCTTTCAGGCGCGGCCCAAGTTGTCCCTTCCTTCGGAATCGGGCATGCCCCAACTCCCCCCATCACTTCCAACCACCCCAAACAACAACCTGACACCAAAAATTTTTTCACCCCTCTATTCCGCCCCTTTTCGGTTGTCCTGGTTTTTTTTTCGGGGGAAACTACCCTGACCCCCCAACCTTCAAATTTGTTTTTTCTCACCCTGGATGTACCCCCTTCTTTCTTACCTGCGGCCTAGCCCTTTAATTCTTCCGATTTGTTTTGAGTATCATGACTTCCGATGCCCCCCCAAAACGACAGCGTTTTTTTTTTAGCCTCGATGTTCTCCCTGCCAGCACGCGTTTGTTTTTTTTTGCTTGCCAATTTTGTCCCCCTTCCATTTTGCTAATGACTTTCGCGTGTTGTCATTTTTGCCTCCCTTCAGTTATCCTCCCACCCTCTCACCCCCCCTTCTCACACCTCTTTCCCCCCCCCTTTTCGGCTGGAAGTGGATTCATTCCTTTTTTCAGCGTTTCTTCCCACGGGCTTGAAAATGTCCCCCCCCCTCTTTTTCATTTCGCCGTTTTTCGTCTTACGCGTGACAGGCGACCCTTTTACTGGCTGTTTAACCCCTTCTTTTTCATTGCCGAATCGGTAGTTGTCCCTGTCTCGGTCCCCCCCCTTTGCTTCACCGAGTTTGATCTTTTGTCTCGTTTGAAATGTTTGAACACGTTTGATTTTTTGCTTTTCATGTCCTTTTCCGCTTTCGTTCCAACCACGTATTAAAATCTGAGTATCTCCCTTTCTCTTTAGCGGTTTTAGGCTGACTTTTTCCCGCTGTTCCGCTTCTTTCCCCCGTTGACCCCCTTGTTCCTTGGGGCCCCTTTTTCCACCCTTGTAACGCAGCCAAAAAACCTTTTTTGTACCTTGCACCTTGTACCAACATCTGCTTCCTTGGTTGGGGTCGCACTTTTCCTCCGCCTCCGGATTTTTTTGCGGCTGTGAAACGTGCTTAACCATTCCCCCCCTTTTTGCCGCGTCCCCATCGGTTTGTGTTTTGACTTTCCGGCTCTGTTTGGAAAATCCCAGTTTTGGTTTTTCTTCGTCCCAAGAACCGTTTCCAGTTGTCACATCTTTTGCCCGATCCCTCCTCCCCCCACACCCTGGGACGTTTTTGCTTCCTTTTCAGTTTTTGGTTTTCCCCGGATGTTCGAAAACTTATGTCTTTTTGCCTTGCCCTTTACGCCCTCCCTGTATTTCTCCGTCGTTTTATTTGGATCCCTGGAATTTGCCTCCTGGTTCTTTCAGCTATTCCCCGCCGCGACGTTATGCCCCCAACCCCCAAAATCTGGGGGCTTTTTGTGCGAAACCCCCCCCCCCAAAACTGAACCCACCCCCGTTCTGTTTTCATTTTTTTTGGCCCTGCTTTATCCGTTGACTCTTTGGTGGCCCCCGTATTTGTGTTTTCAAGTCTGGCATTTTTTTCTTGCAGTTTGTTTTCACGCTTGAATTGGAATAACTGACATTCTCCATTTTTTTTCCCTGAGAAAGATTCCATCCCTTGTGAAACTTTCTTTTCCCCACAATTTTCGTTCATCTTTTGCCCTATCGACCCCCTTAATGTCCCAAACGGTACCCCGAAGGGCACCTCCCATTCCCAACTGACGTGAAGCCCATGAACCCCCCTTTGAATTTGCCCCCGGTTTTCCCCCCTTCTGTCTTTCAGTCCAGTCCCCCTTGTGTTTTCCCTGCGTTAAGGTTCCCCCCCCCTGGCCCTTTGTAGGGCTGTGTTTCATTTGAATTTCGCTGATTCCTCTACCTTTTTTTTTCCTGCCGCCCCAGTTTTCTGCCCTCCGGCCCCCGGCTTGTCCACTCTTTTGCCTTAACAATCCAGAGCAAATTTTTTTTTTATCCGGATTGCCGCCAACCCTGTGCCTTTTGCACAGGTTAATGTTATTTTGTGGTCATGTCTTCCTTGATTTGCTCTGCACCCCCGCTCTTTTTTTTTTTCGGGGTATCCCCTTTTCTTCCCAAGTCCTGCTTGACACCGCGGTGGCACAGAGCTTGTTCGTTCTTTTCGGATGTCCTCATTAATTTTTGGTAATTAGCTTCCACGTGACAGTTTTTCACCTTTTACGTTGCTTCCCCGTTTCTGTCTCTCCTTCGTCGGTTTTTTTTCGTTCTTTTTTTTCCAACCGGCTGCGTTTAATCCGTGGATTTTTCATGGGCCTTCTAACTTCCTACCACACTGTGGATTTATGTTGGCCGACACTTCCCGGTTTTTCTCTGTACCCGGTAATGCCCCGGTCTTTTCTACTTTTCTCACCATTTGTATGCCTTCGCGTGATGGATCGCTACTTCTTCCCTTCTTGGGGAAACCTTGTTTTCGGTCACTCCTACCCCCCGTCATCAGTGGACCACACGTATTGCCCTTTTGACAATGTCCTTTTTCCCCCCCCCCTAACTGGTACCCCTTGCGCCACCCCCCCCCCCCCGATTTCAGCTGTCTCGTCCAAATATTTTTCTTTTAATCCAAGCTCTGTGTAAGTCCTATATTCGTTTGTTTCGTTCCTGGTTTTGGTCTCTTGTCAGTTCCTTTTGGTTTGAACCTTTCTTCCTCAACCGTTCTGAATCGACCAGTTGGGCCCACAATTTCGTCTGAATCCATTTTCTCCTTTTGGTCCGACGAACTTTCCAACAGTGGCAGTCTTCCCCAAAGTCCTTGTTTTTTGTTCGACCCTCGTAGATCATAGTCTTATCTACCAGACGCCCTAAAAAATCCCCGCTTTCACCAAACCCCCCTCAGTCCTCTTTTTTTTCCCCCCCCCGTTCCCGATAACTCTCCCTTTCAATTTTTTTTTTATTTGTCTGTAATCGGGGGATTGGTGTGTTTTTTCCCCTCCTTTTTACAAGTGTTT
>Ga0179593_1336547_pt1 | contig 11090 bp, 6 predicted proteins | sample CZODoug2_1_08_16_FD_185931 | JGI IMG/M metagenome (GOLD analysis project Ga0179593, IMG submission 185931) | Vadose zone soil fungal communities from Angelo Coast Range Reserve, California, USA - CZODoug2_1_08_16fungal (PacBio error correction) | ecosystem: Environmental > Terrestrial > Soil >... | reverse complement strand
TTTCCCTCTTCCTCCGCTGGATTTAGCGGTCCCGCATTACACGATTGCACTTCCCCTGTTGAAGAACTAGTCCCCCTTTCGTGTAGGCGCGCCCTTTCCGTCTCCTTTTAGGACATTCCCTTCTTCCGACGGAGTTTTGGCAGCGCGAATAAGAGAAGAACAAAAGTCCCTCCTTCTCTCGGAGAAGACCCCTTCCCCTTCCACCAAAGGAGGGCTCTTGGCACGCCTTTCTCTTTGATTTGTAGCCTTCACTCGGAGAGGTTCCAGAGAATCCGTCGCTATAGCTGACCTTCAAGAGATTATTCCCCATTTCGTGATCAACAGGCGAAGGCGCTCGATTGCGGTCTCTCACCCTCCTCCCCCCCTCTTCAGGCCTATCGAGAGAGACGACCATGCAAAGCTAAGAGAAAAACTAGCGAGATCACGTTTCCCTTTCCTGGTCCGCGGAGAACCCGCCTGCTCTTTAGAGCGTGATTTCCTCTCTCCTTCTCCTCTTTCCGGAGCGCCGCCGGCTCAAACAGCCCTTCCTCCATAAGCCATCTCTCTCTAATGGAATCCCCGCTCTTGAAGTCTGTAGCCGCGCAGAGGAAGATATGCCCACCCCCCCCCCCCCCTTTTTCGCGCTGCTGACGCGTTCCTTTATATTTTTCTTTTTTCGTGAAAGAGCCAAACGCATCCCTTTCCCCCAATGCACTCTCACCCCTCTAGAGTCAGAGTCGTCTTGGCCGCCTTCCATGCTCCGCGAATTCCGGTAGCGAGCGTTGACTTACATCCCGCCCTCTCTTTGATCGATCGTCGGCGCTATCTTTTTTTCGGTATTTTCTCCCCCTTTTCCTTCTGAGAACCCCCTGTAGTCGCGGGCAGTTGGGAGAGCCCGAGATCACGTCCCCTTAAAAACAACCTCGCTTACGAACCCCCTCTTAGTCGACTCTTTCCTAACACATTCGTTGAAGAACTCATATCCTGGCAGAAATGTCCCCCTATAGGTCAGGCTTTCACAGGTGCCCGCTCCACAATCTCCCCCCTTCTTCTGAGGGAGACCAGAATCGACGATTTACCCCGAAGCTGTTTCACCGCTCTGCTTTGACCCCAACCGTATATTCCCCAACTCTCCCTGAAATAGCGTCCCCCGTATCGGAGTACCCGAGTAAACTTCTTACCACCCAAGCGTTAGGTATCGCTAGTCTTCAGCAGTAAAATTCGCGAGAGTAGAAATATGCTTCGTATTTTTTTTTTGGAACGTGGCCTCTCTCTCCCCCCCTCTTTTTGTATCCCCAACGCCTCCAGCTGGGGTGAGTAAATCTTTCTAGAGCGTGTTGAGGAAGGCTCCCCCCAGACCTGTTCAGCTGCTTTTTGAGACACCACTTCAAACCCCTCCTGTATAGTGCCCAGGTGGAGGGCTGCGCACAGCGTATCCTGTTCCGATGACAGGCAGCGTTTCTCACCATGCCTCCCTAACCGACGCGTCTGCATTCCGACCGCATCTCCGCCCAGTTCCACCCGAAATCCCATGCCTTTCGCAGACTTTAGCAAATTCCTTGCACACCGGATAGCATGTTTCTATGCAAGCCGAATCTTCACATCGCTTTTCCCATTTTTGAAGTGAATGCGCAAACCCTCGCTACACTTCCTCCAGAGAACTCCCCGTCGAGAGATCTCTTTCCGAGCAGCGTTTTACTTCATCCCCCCAACCACTTCCGAAAACGTCGGGAGAGAAGCCCCAACCATGATAGCCCTTTTTTCCTCCCCTCATCCGATCAGTGTCATGACTCTCCCGTGAGAGCGCTTTGAATCCAGACGACCCAACCTAGCCCAGCGCCGTCACGAGCCTTTTCTCAGGAAACACACCCCCCCGATTCGCGCCGAAAGAAGTTTTTCTAGCTTCTCTCCTCGATATGAGACTCGTCTTAAGTCTGGTTATGACCTCAGAGGGTCCCCTTACCCTTATCGTACCCTTCCTCCCTTGATCCATCTGCAGCAAATTGATGAAGAAGTATTCAGTTCCCCTGCTACCCCCCTGCTATGTCTTCTGCTGGAACCCCATCAGGCGCCGCCTCCCTTTCGAGGGACTCGATTCTGTTTACATTTCGAGTTCTCCCTGTGAACAACCGGTTTTCATGGGATGATAGAACCCCCCTTCCCCCCCCGTCGTTTTCTCTTAGGGCCCGATCCACAGTACCTTTTGCTTACACTCACCCCCATCCTTGAGAGCTGATGACGTCTCTATTTTGGCCCCCATCTCCTCCATAAGACTTTTTTTTTCGAGATTTGCCTTTTGAAAACATTAGTGTTTTCCTCCTCCAGCGACTGATCTTCTACCCCTGCAAACGCGCCTGCATCGTCGTTCCGCATGAACGCTTCCCCCCCAGGAGGCCTCTACTTTACTTGGCGCTCGTTCCGTTTTCCCACTCCCTCAACGTTAGTTCCCCTACCTAGAGACAAGACTTTCTTGGAGATCCCTCACGTCGCGGCTCGAATCCCTTTTGGTTCAGCGCCCCCCCCATCCGTTTTGCCTAAGTCGAAGCGGCACGGTCCCGTTCGACGCCGTCCTTCCCATTTTTTTCCCCTTAATCTTGCCGATGATGTGTCTCTTCCTAGCCCTTCTGTCTCCCATCTCGAGATCGACCAGGAGTCCCCCACCTGAGATGAGTACCCCCTCGAGCTCGCCCGATTCCAGTCTACTCCCTACCCTTTCCCACCCTTCTGCCCTCTCGCACTGAGTAGAGAACTTGCAGAGGGCCTTGCCCAGGATAAGGCTCACAGTCTGAAGGCCAACCTTCTATCCCCAGCCACGGGAGGCACACCCTGCACGGGGGAAAGAGGATTGCCCTGACTCCAGACCCACAAGCTCTCCCTTCACCCAAGAGAGGAGTGAGACGCGAGAGATGATCAGGAAGGGACGCGGTTATTCTGAGCTAAGAGGCTTGTGTACCGTCCCATGCCTTTGGAGCTGAATCGACTAGGAGCGAACGATCTCGGGCGAAGGAGTTAGATGATATTGTGATCTCAAGTCGTGCATAAAAGACACTCCTGGCACCCTTAAAGAGTTTATGAATCCGATAGTTCATCGCAAAAGGAGATAAGGTTGAATTTAATGTTCATGGATTCACTCTTATTGTCTGGTTTTTTTGTCCACCTTTACTTCGGGCGAGTTGCTTTTTTCGAAGTACGCTGCGCGACACTTTCATGAGAATGGATGAACCGTGACCCAGCCTTCAAAATGCTCTCTGAGATAACTCGAAAGACTCTCACGCTTCTTCTTGGTGGACCTTGTTCTAGAAAACTGATACTTTCTCCTCTCTATTGTATCTTGGACATTTTAAGATTCACCACGGGGAGAGACCCTGACTCTGTGCTGCCCAACCAAAGCCCCGGGTCAACACTCCCCCCTATGCCACTTTCTCATTAAGGCCCCTTTCCTAGCACTTCCATCGAAGGGCAACGCAGCGACGATCATTTTCTTCAGTTTTCTCCCGACTGTTTCAGATTCCTTCCGCCTCGCTTGGGGAAAGATTCAATTTGCTTACTTGCCCCCCGTCTCTCAGTCCTTTTCCCCCTTCTAGTGAAAGAATCCGGTGAAGATAGTAGACCGGCCCCCGTTAGCATACTAAGTTAGATATAGTCCCCTTCCCCCTTTGTCCTAGCTATGCGGTGTCGATATTCCCCCGGATACGCCTTTGCGCTGCTTAATTGGTCGTGCCCAGATCTCCCCCCGGATACTAGGTATTCAGATTCTGGGGAGGAAGTGAGTTCGACTTTTGCCTCTGATCCACAAACTTGAAGATCCCTACCCTTTGCCTTGGTGGGCTCCTCCAAGGGGAGACATAGACAGATTTTTCCGCTCCGGAATAGGCGACCTTCCGAGCTTTTTTTTTGCTTTTTCTCCCAAGTTCTGAGACCGAGCCCTTCTTCCCTCCCTTCCTTAGTATCGGCAACACACCAAAAGATATACCCCTCTCTTTATAGTCTTCTCTGAAGGTTTTTTTTTGGCACTGCCAGAGCTTTCTCCCGCCAGAAACACGATATACGTATTTCTGAGAGGAACTTACGCCTTCAAGTCTTCTTCCCCCTATCTTTTTCTTCTTCTGCTCTCTTTAGGCGTGCCTTCCCCTAGAGTAGACTTCTTGTCCGGGTGAGTCTGTTTCTTACACTTTGTGCGCTCTTGCGATCCCCTTCGGCAATAACCCAGAGTGGCGGCGTCGGTTACTCGGTTCCCATTAAAGTTGACGACTATCCACAGCTTCTCTTGGTTTTTTTAATCTTTCCTCCTGGAATGGCTCTTCTACGAATGATCGGCTCTGGGGATGTTCCAACCTGCCCGAGCTTCGAGCCTGAATCTCGGTGGACTCCCGTTTCTGGCAATATTCCCTCAAGGAGTTATGAGGAGAGACCCCCTCCTCAGGTATAGCACCGGAGAGATTTTAAAGCTCTCCCTCACTTTTTGGGAGCTAATTTATTCTGGAATAACGAGGAGAGTACTTATCTTTTATCGACTTGATAGACTATACATGCCTTTAGAGACGTTTTTCCCTTCGAAACTCTCCTTTACCAGGAAGTGCGCCGCTCAAGAAGGGCCGTTTTCCAGTGTCGCCCACTATTGTTTTGCGACCCGCCCCATTCTTTCCTCTTGCCCCATATCTATTATTTTCATCATGTGTTGTGTGAGCCTCTCGGGAAAGCGGAAGCGTTCGCTATGTAGCTGTAGCCCCGTCCCTTGCTCTAGACTCATTGATAACTTGCCCTCTTTTCTCGCAGACGGGACCTGAGCGTAGTTTGCTCCAAGTCGGTAATCCTTCCTTTTTGATATCCATGAAGACCTAACTCATTGAAACTTTGACTGCTCCGCATTGATTCCTCACGTAGGCCCAAAAGTTCTGGAGCATAGTGACCTGTCTAGTAGTTCTATGTAGTCTGAGTCTTTTCCCCTCCTCTATCTCTCGGCTTCCCTTGGCCCAAGAAGATTAGGCCTAGGGTATTTGATTTCCCCCCCAGATCATTCGCTCGGCTTTTTCCGACCAGAGCCTTTTGAACTGCCCCCGTCTCCCTGTCCGATCATTTTTCTGGCCCCCCAAAGCCCCGATAGTACCGACAAGGATCAATCGCCAATTATCTTAGTTAATTTTCAACGAGTTCATCCCCCTAAGTTTCCACTCTTCGTCCGTAGACCGAGCTATTAGAAGCAGAATTCTGACCTGACACTGAGAAAACTATTTAACCAGCCCTTTTTTCCGATCAGTGACTTGATCGTTCCGAGATGATGACCATCTCCGCTCAATCGCTTCGTCTTTTGTAGAGCTGACGATTCTCTTATGTTTTGTACGCAGATCCTCCCGATCCAAAAAGAAGGCCAATTATAAGTATTCTCCTTGAGAGTTGTTTTGCCTACTCGATCCCAGCGTAGTACTCGTTCTTTTTTTCCCCTTGGGGAAAGCGAACCCGACGCTATGAAGCCGTTAGGCTTCTATTTACTATCCCGTCTCTCGCGGACCTCTAGGGCATCGTTTAGTTCGTCTTACGAGACAGCTTAGATCCGTCACACCTACTCTCCTAGAAGAGTCGAATAGTTATACCCCTCCTAGGAAGCAACCTCAATTGTCTCCCCTCAATTATATCCTTACGAAAGCTTCGCAATTCAGCTTCCTTCTCCCCCCCCGTAAAGCACCCTCTTTTCTGTCGATTTTTTTTTACAATGATGTCAATCGCCAGCCACAAGAGTTTTGCACCTATAGCCCAGGTCCTTCTCCAAAGAAAAGAGAACTTCGCGACCCTTCGCTTCAGATAAATTCGCACCGACCGGTTCGACTCGAGCCCATTCCCCCCCTTTTTCCCAAGGTTTAGGCCCCCCTTCCGCGATGAGTTACACCTCTTCGGTCGCCTTCCTATAGTGTGACAGCGTAGCTTGACTCTCTTGTGTGCTTTTCCTTGATCCTCCCGTCAGGTTAGTGGTTTTCCTCCCCCGTGGCTGCCTCCCTGCTTCTAGGGCCCCAAGCGGAATGTAGGTGGGGCTCTGCCCCCCCCCCCACGGCCACCCAACCTCTTTTTTTATTCTATGTTGCGCGGTCGCGCTCTCGTTGGCCAGGAGGTGTCAAGAGGCAAGCTGAATAGACTTTGATAGTTACTGCTTATGCAACTAAGACGCTATCTTCCCTACAGGAGCGCACAAAAAAAGACCAAAACAGAACTGTCCGGTGCGCTAAAGGCAACGATCCCCTGCCAGGACTCTTGGTGATGAAAGCCCACACTGCCGTAAAGCGCAGGTACGCTTCGTTCGGTTTTCGACGAGATAGGAGTTAGAGCGAACGCCCCTGTTTCGCCCAGTGATCTTTAGCAGAGGTGCCCCTCCAATTCTGAGAACATAGTTCTCTCTTTTGAAGCCCTCCCATCGATCTGTAATAAGCTAGAGAACGTAATGCCTCCTTGTGCTCTGATTTTAATCCCCCCTATCACCATCCTCCCCTATCCGTCACGATTTCGGACACGAGCACCTCGATCGCAGACTGAAGTTTGAAGCGTTTTATTCCGAGTTATCTAGCTGCCGTTTGTGAACTCCTGCGCATTCAGCGGTTACTGCGACTGTCTCGTCTCTTTTTATACAACTCCGCGGGAAGTCTCACTTTGTGAGGCAGAGTCCGTGGGCCGCCTGGCGGTTTACATTTATAGTACTTCCCTCGCTTTAACTAGGCGATGGTGGTATATCTAGACCTTCAACTCCCCTCCGGTGCCACAAAACATTCTTCTGTGTGCGCTCTAAATATTCAATAAGTCCTGGCGCTCGCCGAGCTTTCTCTTCTTTTTTGTTTTCCCAATCACTTGCTGCGTGCGCGACTTTTATTCAACTTTTTCCCCTCTTTGTTTGTAGAGTATTTGGACCCGACCACATGAAGAGTCCTTTCTCTCTTTAGTCAAGCTCCTTAGCGACTTAGGGTGCCAGCACTGCTCCCCTTCGGAAGACGGCAGCTTCGTCACCCTTTTAGTTCCCCTTTAGCAATAGAGTACCCTTCGTTCGATGATCTCCCTATCTCGCTCAGTGATGTTTTTCGGTCCTTTCAGCAGTCGCGTTTAATTCCACGTGCCCGAGACATAACCTTGCCCTCCTCGGCTCTAGACTTTTTTATAAGTAGACCGCGATCCGCCTATCTGACCCTTTATTCCATCCCCTCCCAGACGCCCCCCCGTTTCGAGGCGCCTCCCTGAGAGAGTTTACGATTGCGCTCCTTACTCAATTTATATTCTCGAGGATACCCCCATAATTATAGATGACGGTCGATGTCGCTTTTTGTCTGCCCTCGTCCACTAGCCCAACATGTCCAGTACGCCAGAGAGGGGAGAGAGTAGAGACAGGCCCTGGGTTTCAGTCTGCAAGTTTCTTCCACCCCTTGTAATCCACGCCGGATTGGCTCAAGAGAATCGAGGCCAGCTGAAATTTCCGCTCTAGACAGGGCCGTTAGAGGAGAGCCGGCTAGCCCGATTACTCCCCTCATACTATGGCCCCACTGCTTGGTTAAGCTATTTCTTCTTCGTATGCCCGACATTTTTCAGTTCATGCGTTCCGGAAGGCGTCATGTTTTTTTTGGGAACCCTCGTCGGCGAGGGTACTGGGGTGAAATCCCCCCCTGAGCCAATCTGCTCATTTAAACCCGCATGCCCGATAACTCCCATCGGAAACACACCTAGGCTCCCTCCCTAGTTCTTTAAATTTGTTGCGGGTGTTGCCTTCCCACCCAAGCTAATGTTCCCGTCTCTTGAAATGCGCCACCCGAACGAATCCCTACAACGATAACTTCAATGACTTTGCTGCTCCACTCCACACGCGTGTACAGACTTCGATCAATAGATTTTCCCCTTACTGATACGAATTCTAACTTAGCCGACACCGAAGGATAACGCAGAAACGTACCACTAGTGGGAGGGGTGGTTTCCTGTATCAAGTCCCGCGATTCTCAAGTGTTCGCGGTTTTCGCCGGTGCCCCTATACGCGTGCACCTCCAATCTTTAAGATTAGCGTTCGAGCCTCGAAGTTGCTGATCGTCTTGAACCTTGTTAGAATTCCCCTTTTTGGGCCGCGCGGTAGGAATATCTAAATCCACGGGGTAGGCCAATGGAATGTAGGGCTCTAGGATCCTCGATACTGTTTAGAGCGGTTTTGGGTCGTTGAGAGCTCCTGTTTAGAAGACACCCCTCCCGAGACCCTCTTTCTTAGCGCTACGCCGCCCCGCCCAGGCTGACCTACGCCGCGCTCTGATCTTTTGACAAGCCTCCCCCTATTGTCGCTGAAGCCCACCCTACCTCGTCTGTGCACAGCGGACAAACGTAAGAGATTTTTCTCTTTCCTGCTTGAAGTTCAGGGAACGGCCGATCTTTCTACAGAACCAAGATATACTCGAGCTGCTCTCTCAAACTCCTTCGTTCGCTCTTAGGATTCAGAGTCCCCTTGATCGATAATAAAGGGTCTCGGATATGTGCTTCTGCCTCGGTTTATGAGCGAGTTCTCTATCCTTAGGATTCGAATTACCCTGCCGCGTTTGCTGGCGTTTTTTCGGGTTACCCTCCCCCCCCATTCCATTTAACGACTCACTGATAGCTCTTTGTCCCCCGCGTACGATTGGACGGAGGCGTGCCCTCCTAAGCATGAGCTTAGAGGTTTTTTTTTCCCAGCAGCTTAGCTTGAATCCTTCGGCCGGTGGAATGTAAAGCACACCCTACTCTTTCCAATACTGCCCTGGCAGTTCGCGAGAGTCGCGTAGGAGAGTCAGCCCGCCTCTAACGATTCGACCTAGGTTACGAGATAAATACCCTTGGGCGCTGCTGTATCGGGATAGACTAGATGTTATGATGCTCTGCTGCGAGCCCCGCTCTTCCTAAAACTTCATCCTAGCAGGCCCCGGGCCAGGGCCCCCCCTAGAAGACAAACGACCGTTTCCCCACGGTCCTAATAGTGGAGAACGCCATTTCTACTGTGCCCTTCTTTTTCACTCTTTGTTTCGTTGATTCTTCGCTTTCAAGCCTGACCTTCGAGAGTATCGGCCGTCCCCTGAGAGAGTCACACGCGGCGGCTTTTAGATTGTATCCATGAGCGTACCCCTTTCTCACGGTCATCGTCGCGCTATCGTGGAGACTGCATCTAAGCGCCTTTCCCTTCCACAGGACCCTTTCCCGCGGCTACAGGCTCTCCAGCTTGCTAGTGCACCCTTGTGAGAGTTCTTATGCGCATTCTAGTTTCTCCCTCTCGCTTTCGGCGAAATGTTTCAGCAGATTACTTCAGCTATTTCCTTCCACCTGCAGCCTTCTTCCGCGCTGCGGTCACCAGCCCCCCCCCGTATATTCGAGTAGAGCCCTGGCGCGGCAGCTCTCACCTCCGCAGCTTCACACGTTCTTGCGGTCTTTTCGGAGACTCCTCCCGCTCTTGCGCCGACCTGCCGGAGGATCCGCGAGGATCGACGGCCCGACACAAGAGCCCTCTCCTCATCTAGAATCTGGGCGCGCCCTTTAGACCTTGCGCTGCGCAGCCGATCGCCGGTTGCGCCTTTGTAACTCTCCCCTTAGACCGCGTTCTAGCAGCTCGCGTCCGATCGACGCCGTCTCAAGCTCTCACTACATAGCGTGTTTGGAAGCCTTTTTCTCTCGTCTACTCCCCCCATTTGTGTGTTGGTGGGTGTTTTTTTTTTTGGTCTTCCTGGTTGGTGTTATTTTTTATTTTTTCGTGTCACTGTGTGTTGTGTGTGTTTGGTGTATCCATTTTTTTTATCGATAACGAGTACCTCTTGAGACTGGACAATCGAAGTAGGGCAGCCCGTCTCTTTGCTTAGAGAAACTCTCAGCGCACGTCCGCCAAATCCAGTCCCCCCAATGACGGCATCTCTCACGGACCAACCAAAAATTCAATTTAAGAAGAACTCCATCTCTCCTGCCATCCATCGAAAAACCAGACTGTCTCGACGCCAGACTCACATAGACCTCTAGGGCCCCTGACCCTTCGGACCCCCGAAGACTATCTCGAAAATCTGTAGCCCTCAAACAGGACGGACCACCCTGAGCCAGAGAAGGGAGAGCCCACCAGTATATCAGAATGAAGAAGTGAGGACCAAGGGAGTGTACGCGAGAGCTGTCGGGAACCCCCGCTCTTCGTTAGCCAACATAGAGACCCTGTAGTCTTCTTTTTTCTGATCCTGGCCTCGTGAGCCTGGAGCACTCAGTTTGGGCTTCCCTTTTTGACAGACTGAGATGGAGCAACGACTTGCAGAGAATCGTCTGGGGCGGCCCACCCCATTGCCACCCGCAATGCAGCGCCGTGAGGATGGAGTCGGTTATCCCTGTTTCGTTGTTACGCTGTCCCTGCCATTAATAAGATCCCGCTTATGTCTCCGCAGCTCGGCAGCGCCTACGCTGCCACATGACATGTTATTTAAGAACCCACTATCCTCCCAAGGATCTTCTTTTACCTTCAACACAGGTTTCCACTTAGGCAGGGTTCCCCAAAGGCCGGAGGCTGTCGACCAGGCTCTTAGTATTGACCCTAGCGAACCCCCTTTGTCGCCCTCGCTCTTTTCGACTCGTCGCTTCCAGATAATCCCCCCTCAAAGCTGCGAGCCTCCCCCTTCCTTCCTCTGATCTCGCCTTTTTATATCCTTGATCATGCTACTTGTTCGCATGAAATGTGAACAAGAGCCCGTCACGAGAATGTTTCTCAGGACCAACAGAGACCCGAGCCCGCGCACAGAAGGTGACTTGACGCGATCTGAGAGTTAGTAGAGAGGTTCCTTCCATATTCTTGTTGAAAGATGTCCGATGAGCGCCATCAGGGAAGCATGCTAATTCTATCAGAAGCTATACCCATACGTTTGTCACCTCCTTGCTCCTCCGTCGCGTTAGCCATTCGTCAATTTTGAGAGTGCTGAGTTATCTTCTCTGGAACCAAGTGCGTCCCTAGCCCCCCCGCCCCCGCCTTGATTGGAGGGCACCCCTTTCCCCAGATTCTCGGTTACCAGCAGAGTAGAAAGGCAACGGGAGACGGCCGTGGGATACCGAAGCGTTAAAGAAGGAGGCGCGATTGGCGAAAGCATGAACGTCTCCGGAGGGTTCACCCTCGCGGT
>Ga0179593_1312234_pt1 | contig 11090 bp, 15 predicted proteins | sample CZODoug2_1_08_16_FD_185931 | JGI IMG/M metagenome (GOLD analysis project Ga0179593, IMG submission 185931) | Vadose zone soil fungal communities from Angelo Coast Range Reserve, California, USA - CZODoug2_1_08_16fungal (PacBio error correction) | ecosystem: Environmental > Terrestrial > Soil >... | reverse complement strand
GGCTGCCCGGTTGGAAATGCCACCTCCGGCCCTCTTTCTTTTTTCCGAGATTCGCCAGTCTATTTTCCCTCCCGCGACCCCCTTACGTTTCGATCCAACCCCGTGTACTTTTTTTCAATTAGTTTTTTTTCCGCTCTAGCTCGAAAAATTCTTTTTGTGGTCCTTTTCGGCCCATCGGGAAGATTTGAATTGGACCTTCCCCATCCCTTTCCCCCCCCTGTTTGGCCCCTGAGGCTTTCCTTTCTTTTTTCTCAGGTTGTGTTTTTTACCGGTTGCCCTTCCTTTCGCTCTTTTGCCCACAAAACTGTTTTTCATCGTTTCTCAGCCAAAACGTATTTGTTCGAGCTCAAAAACAGCTTCCCCCCCCTTTGCGCTTTTTTTTCCTTTGGTGCCGTTCTTGGAATCTCTCCCCCGGGACAGCACTTTTCTTACCGTCTCTTTCCTCCATAAACCGTTCGCCGCCGTTGCACCCACCCCCGGATGTACTTTCTGGTTGGGCTTTCCCCCAACCCGCGTTTTTTTCGGTCATGTGGACAGGTGCCTTTCCTGAGTACCCTGGCTCCTTTCATTTTCCAGCTTTGTTTTCGATTTTTGAGTTTTACGCGTGACCCCCCCCCCCCCCCCCTTACAATTCCTCCTTGTTTTTTTTTTCCGTTTGCGAATACCGGACTTCCCCCTTTTTTTCCTCCCCCGGTACCCCTTCCCTTTTTTTCTCTCTCTTTTGCAGCAATTGTTTTCAGACCTGGCGGGTTTATTTAAACTCTGGGGGTGGCAACAACCGTGCTTGTATTGTCGCCGCGTTTTGACGTTTTTTCGGAGCGGGACTTTTTTCAGCCATGTTCCCCCCAGACCCGTAAAGTACCTTTTTCGGAGGGTTTGTCCCACAGTGCAACTCCTCGGGCTTTGGGTTTGCATGTTTCTACTCTCTTTTTTTTTTCCAACTTTTCCCCTAGTTAGAATTGGCATAGATTTGAAACCCCCTCGTTTATTGAAGCTTCCCACAGCGTCCTTTTCGTTAATCCTCCCCTCACACATGGCCCACTTGATTTCCATGTCTCTTGTTTTTTTCCAAACCCTCCAGGCTTTTAGAGTGTTTTCTGAACTAAACGGTCCCCCCCTTTTTTTTCATGTCAACTTTTGGCGGTTCAGTTAGTCGTATTCCCCTCAAAACCTGGACCCTTTCCCCCCGCCAGGTCCTTGTGCGGGAGGTCCTCAAACTTTTCCTCTTTCCTTCGCATCGAATCCGGTTTCCCACGCTTTTTGTGTGCCCCCTCCTTCTCCGGGTACACCCCTTTTGTTCAACCCCGTTTCCGGCCGCACTTCCTCTTGCGTCCGCCGTGGCGTTTTTTTTCCGGGGATCACCCCACAAAGGGAGAAACCTCGGTCCTGTTGCCCACGCTGCCTCAAACCCACGGCTACGCTGTTTTTCCTTTTTTTTTCCGCTTCGTGTCCCTTTAGAGATTCTCGCCTGTCCACACCATTATAGGAGTTTCTGAATCTCTCGGTTTTTGTCCCCTTTTTTACGTCGGGCCCCTTATTTTTTTTCTTTTGTTTTTTTTTTCGTACGAAGATGGTATTCTTTCGGTTTAACCCGAAGCGGCCCGTATGCTCACTTCCTTCCCTTTCATCTTCTTCTTTCACCTTTCCCGCTTTTTTTGTTTGGCTCCCCCTTTTTTTTTCTGGTCCCATTGCTGGCTTGTGCCTGGTTTTTTGCAGTACAAAAGTTTTATCGAAGAGGTTTTTTTTGAAACCCCCCCCCCTCCCTCTCGTTTGCCTGGGTTGACGACTCGTCTGGGATTTTCCCCCCCCATTCCGTTTCCGGCCTTCTCTTTCCTTTCGTAGTGAGTTTCAGGTATTTTTTTTCACGCGGATTTTCGGAATTTTCGCAAATCCTTATCTTTCCCTGAACATCGTTGTGCTCCGAGGGGACCTTGTGTGCACTTTCCGCCCATTCCCCGCCTTTCATCCTTTTCTCGGCTCGTCCGGCCTGGTTTTGGGGTTTTTGACAATTTGAGGGGATTTTTCTTCTTAGATCTGGTCCCTCTTTGGACCGCCGCGTCATCAGCGATTCCTTGTTGCTCTTTCCGACGTGTGATTGGTCAACCGTTTTCGGCTGTCGTTAGGGCGGCCTTTTGGCAGATCCCTCACCCTATGGAGTTTGGGATCACTGAACCAATTCGGCACATCTTTTTTTTTTCCCGGTATTCCCCTGTTGTCCGTCTTTGTCGTCGTCTTTCCAGCTTGGATTTTTACCCTCCATTTCTCCCCGCAGCCCTCCCTCACCCATTTTCCCCCCTTTTTTTTTTTTTTTGCGGGATGCGTGCCCCTTTCCTTTGCCTCGGTTCTTTTTTTTTTAAGTGAACCCTTTTTTTTCTGTAAAACGGCGGATTTCGTTAGTGGCACTCATTTTTTCAGTTGCAATCCTTTTTTGTTGTCGGTGGGGTCCGCGGGCAGCCGTTTTTTTTTTTGTCCTTCGCACGTGAATTGTCTTTTCCCAGCTGAATCCTGAGTTGGAAGTTCCGTCTCCTACTTTGCCCGCCCCTAACGCTTTTCCCTCACGTGACTTCGCTCTTACCCCCCAAAGCGCAGAAAACGGTTTTTCAACGCCCCATTATATATATAATACTCCCCTTTGTTTGTGTTTCGAGCGATTTTTGGCGTTACAACCTTTTAGGAGCGTTGGGGTGTAGCGTTTGGTTCCGTTTTTTCTTGTGACCTCAAGTCGGTCAGCGTGGGCCTGCCAATGTCGCATTACCCGTCCCTGTTTATGAGCCCCTTCTTTTTTTAATTTAACGGACCTTTTTTTCCTCGGTACCTGTGGAGGTATGTTTTCTCCGATGTATTTTCCAAACCCCCAGGATCCTTGGCTGCCTTCCTTTCCCCCTTCCGCCCGACGCGGCTGTTGCTCCGCCCGACACTTTGCTTCCCTTTTTTTTTTTGTTGCTCCCTTTCCCACGGACACGTTGTCACAACTGCGCCGGCGCCCTTTTGTAAAGGGGAGAAGCGGATCGTCGTTGGTCCTCGAGCCAATTTTTTCACTTCTCTCTCCTCGAGGGTTTTCAACCCGGTTTTGACACCACTTTAATAGACGGTTTCCCACGACCAGAAAATGGCCGTGCCAGTAGTCTCTAAGTGATCGGCCAATTGTGATATCGTAGTTCTGCAAATACCTATAATATGCTTGGTTTTTTTGTCAGAAAAACGTGTCCCCCCCCCCCCCTTTTTCCCCCTCCCCAGTCAAACGGGGGACGGACACAGCTCTCTTCTGTCCCTTCTTTTTTTCTAGAGAGGGTGCCTTGCCCCTTTTTCTCCCCCCCCCCTGTTGGTGACGTCGCCGATCCCGTTGGACCGTGGGAAGTTTTTATTCTTGCTCCCCCCCCCTGGTTTTTTTTTTGAGCCAAGACGTTTTTTAGTCTCCTGGGCGTTTTTTTTTTTTCCCCCCGTGCCCCCCTACGTTACTCCTTCCATTATCTCAACTCCCTCGGGGCAACGAGACCCTGCCCCCCCGTTCGCAGGTCCCATTCCCCCTACTCTGGTCCCCCCGCCGGGGGCACTCCTCCTTTTTCGGTTTTTTGTCAGTAGCTTTTCCCCCTTCCCTTTTTTTCTGGCGCAACCAGTTTCAAAGTTCCCAGCAGAAGGCCGCCCCCCCCAACTTTCGGCTCCCGCGACGAAAAACACTATTTGGGAACTTTTTTAAGGACCGCCCGTGGTCCTTCTTCCCTTTTTTTTGCTCGTCCTGCCGCTTGCTCTTTCCCCCAACACCCGTTTCCCCCTTGTTCGTACCCTACAACCAACCCTTTGGAAACTTCTTCAAGTTAAACGCCTTTAACCTTTTTTTTACTGCGCGCGGGTGCCTCCCTATTCTTTTTCGACTTGCTCGTAGGAATATGTCCCGATTTTGAAGTGGATGCAAATTGAGTTTCCCCCGTGTTTCTGTTGCAGTTTTTTTGCCCTTTTGGTCTCGCCGTTTGTTGGCATTTTCCGGAAAGCAGAGAAGTTTTGAGGAATTCTTAGTTCCCCCTTTTTCCCGCGTGTTTTTTTTACACGTAAGCTGTTTTATGGCGGGGAAAAATCCCCTTGGTTGCCAGGATCTTCCGGCCTGCGCACGTTTTCCTCTTCCGTTCTCGTTTTTCTTTTGGCCACTGTTTTAGGTTTGGTTTAAAGAGTTTACTTTTCCCCTCCCGTCCAAACCCACGTTCAGCTCCAATTTCTTTCCTTTCTTCTGGGATTTTTTTCAGGCTAAAGCCGGGGCTTTTTTCCCCATTCCAGGCTCCAGCGACATGGCCCATAGCGCCAACGTTTTCCAGTTTTCCCTGTCCCGAAGCGGCACTAATGCTTGTAAAAGTTGAAGTTTTCGACCCTCCCTTCTTGGGTGTTTCTCTATGCCCCCCTTTTTTTCCCATGCCCCGTTTTCATTTCTTTTTCACGGGCGGAGGTATCCCTTATTCATGAAGTTACCAAAGGATTGGGTGATTTTTTCCCTTTGTTTTTTTTCGCGATCCGGTCACCCCCCTGACTTTGCCCTCCGTGTTTGGGCTGAAGGAACCCAATTTCTAGCCACCGTTTTCCTCCTCTCTTCCCATTTTCCTTGCTGCCCGACAGTTGGACCAACCCCCCCCCCCCGCTCTTAATAAACAGCAATTTTTGGTCCCATCTTTCTTCGTATGGCTGTCCTTTTTGCCCCTTTAGTGTTTTCCCCTTCCTTTTCTTTATCGCTGAACTCAACAGCTTAACGGTACCCACCACGCTTCGTTTGATTTCTTTTTTTCTTGGTCTTTTTTTTTATTCCAAGACAGGCAGTTCTCCCCCAATTACCCCCCAGTCTGAAACCCGTTTAGTTCACGTTGTTTCACAGTTCTTTTCCTTGTCCTTCCCCCCCCTAAGAGCGGTTGTTCCCCGTTTTAGTTTTGTAACCCCTTCCTTTTTGCCCGAACGGGCTTTTGCGGGACCGTTTACTTTTCGCCGTGTTTTCCGTTCCGTGCGTCCCCCCCTTCCTTTTTTTACGGTTTCCCCCGAGATCAAAGACGCCGTGTTAACCTTTTAAGCGCCCCCCCGGTTGCGCTGGTAGTTTTCTTTCGGTCTTGGTGAAGTTCGTCCCGTTTTTTTTTTCTGGGGAGACAAGAAGATCCCCATTTTTGGTGGGAAGAGCGACGAACTACCGTTTCGGCCACCCATTTGGCACGGTGTACTAACACCGTCCCCCTGTCACCGTTTTTCTCTTCTGGCCCTGCTTGGAGTTAATTAATGGGGGGGGCACTTTTTTTTCCCTCTCTTGTTTCCCCCTCCCATTGCTTTTTCGTGGCCATGCAAGATGTTCTCAGAGAGAGGGCGTAACCGATTTCGTTTCCCTGTTTCCTTGACCAACCCATCTGCGTTTAGGGACAATCTTTTGCGTTGTCTACACCCCTCTTCCCCCGCTCTTCCTAAACCTTTTTCGCAATTGTTTTGCAAAAAATGGCAGCCCCCCCCCCATTTCCCCCTCTCTCTTGTTTCGTTTTCTCCGTCATTGTGGGCCAGGTTGCCTCGGCAAGTTTTGGTTTGTCGACTCGGGCGTTCGCCGCGTCCGCTTCTCTCCCCCGATTCCCCCCCTTACGTTTGGTTCGAGCCTGTACCCTTTCCCCTTTTTTTACGTCTCTCTCTCCAACAATCTTGTGTCCCTCCATAGAGGATTGTGAATTTTTGACTTTTTCCCCCCTATACACCGCGCCCGGTTTTTTCCCAGCGCGGATTCTTGGTCGACAACCCCGTGGGCCCGTGGGTTTTTTGCCTTTTTTTTACCGTTGTTTTCCCCTCTCTCTTTGCCATCACCAAACTGGTCTTTTTTTCCAAGCCCACAAACGTACTGCCAGACTTTTCGTTTTGGGAACCCCCCCCTGCTTCCCCCCGTGTGCTGCATGCCCGTTGGTGCCGCGTCTTGATCCCTCCGGAACTCTTGCCTGAATTCCCCTCCTTGTCTCACATACACCGGTCGCTCTCAGTCGGTCCACTCGTGAAACCGTCCTGTTTTGACCCCCTTTCTGTTCCATGTTGCAGGCATCGCTGGTCCCTAATGTTTCCTCTTCTTTGGTTCCTCTTTTTTTTTTCTTTGAAACGATTTTGTTGATTTCCCCCCAACAGATCATCTTTCCGTTTTGAGACCTGGTTGTCCCCCTTTCTCTCTTGCGATTAGGTGCTCCTTCCAATTGCACTTTCCTTTTTTTTTCCATATGGGAAGGCTCTGTAGTGATTCATTCAGGGATCTTCTTCCGGGTTGATGTTCCCCTTCAGTTTCCCCCCGTCTACATTGTCGCCGCGAGCCCGTTTCTAGTTTCAATAGCCCCCTCCCCAATCTTTACCAGGACAATTGGGGCCCCGCGCCAGTTCCCAAGCCCTCCTCCCTTGGCGTCTGCTTTCTTCCTTCCGTTTTTTTTTTTTTTTTCCGAACGCCTTCACCTGCTGTTTTTCACATTTCTAGAGTTCCTCCCCCCCCCCCCCCCCCCAATCGTTAGGCGGCACTCCCGGCATTGTGGCTTCGCCCCATGTTCAACCAAGCCCCCCTTTTTCCTCTGTTTGCTCGGTGTTGATGGACTTACAAACCCCCCCCACCTGTCTTTCTCTCCCTCTACTACACGGAAGGTTTGCAGGGGGGCGTGCACTTTCCGTTCCGTTCTTTTCCGTCTCTTACCCTTTTCTCCCCTTGGCGGTCGGAGAGCCCTTTCCTTCCCTTCCTTCATCTCCTCCTTTTCCAACATAGGTTGACCAGAGATTTTTAAAGTGGAGGCTCGGTCACCCGGCCCGGTAGGGCCGAATCCCCGTCCCCGCGTTATTTTTTTGGTTGCCTCTCCAACAACACGGTTTTTTTTTCCAGATCCTTTCCAAAAACCTGAAAGCCGGGATACATGTAATGTTTTCTCTTTTTCGTGAGGAGTTGTCGATTCTTCGTCTCTTCCGATAGATTTTTCTTCCGAGACGGAGTTTGGCAAAACTTTTAATTGGGAATTTCCCTTTTCTCCTGTATTTTTTTTTTTTTTTCACTCAGATGTCGGTCACTTCTAGGCGGCCGGCGTCTTCCCCTGTTTTCATCCTTTCCTTAGACCCGACCCCTTTTTTTCCCCCTTTTCCTTTTTTCTTTTGCCCCTTTTTGGCGCTGGATGTGGGATTGATTTTGCGCCTGACAAAAACCAGTTTTGTTATACGCTCTTCCCCCCCCCTCCCCCCCAGGCGGCGTTTCGGCCCTTGAGCGCGACCGTGCATTTTGGCCACTGCCGTGTTGCCCTGAATTCCCTTCCCTGACTTTGCGTGGTGGTTTTTTTTATGGAACGTTGCGGTTCGTGGCACGATTTTTGTCGCCCTCCTTTCGTTATGAAGTTCTTGGTGCTTTTTTTTTTTCCCTGGTGGCGTAATCGCTCATTACCTCCGCCCTTTTGCCGGGTGGTCCTTTTGAACGTTTCTTTTTTGGAGTTCAGGCAGGGTTGTTAAGGAAATATCTGTAGATAACGAGGTTTCCCCATCAGGTCTCTCTTCTTTTTTCCCCCGTTTTGCTGCAGTCCGAAAGGTTGTGCTCTTGCGCACTCCTTCTCTGCCCCAGGCGGTCCCGAACACCATATGGTATCATTAGATACCCTTCTTCCCCCCCTCTTTTTTTTTTTTTTTGCCCCAATTCTGGATTGCCCCCCTGGTTCCCTTTTTTCTTCTCGTTTTGCGATCAGGTGCTTGTCTAGGAACACCGATCTTCCACAGTGTCTTTATCCCCTTTTCCCCCCCTGCTTCCCGGCGGGTAGGCGGTGACGTGGGTCGTTGACCGTCGCCCGCCTTTTTACCCCCCCCATGCCCTTTCCTTCTGTTTTTGCACGGCGTTGTCGTCTCCAGTGTTCCCCGACGCGCCTTTAATCTTTTTTTTTTCCCTACCAGGCTTTTACTGAAGCAGACGATTCGAGGACGGTCCCGTGATCGCGTGCGAGGTCCTTCTGCTTTCTCCTGGCGTCAGGTTTGCACTCGACGCTTCCCCCCCCTCACGTTTTTCACTCCCTCCTGTCCCCGTTCCCAACGCGTTCCTGGGAACACAAGGTCTCATTCCTAGTTTTTTAAGAAGGACCCCTTTTTCCCCCTGTGTTGTTTTTTTGTTGGAGGAATTCTTGGCTTACCCCCCACCTTTTCCGGCAAGTGGTGGTTTGTTTTTTGTTTTGGTTAGCTGTTTGAGGGCAGGTTGCCCCTTTTGGTTCAAAAGCGTCCGTGAGGGAGTTTGCAGTGGCGCCTTCTCCAGCCGTCCCCTACCCCCCTATTCCGTCACGTAACTAGATGTTTCGCGTTTCCCAATATTGTCTTCTTTGCCCAAGTAGCACAAACCCCATTTTTTTTCTTTAGATCTTTCCCCTCCTCCGAACGGCGAGTTTTTTCCACAAGGTTCCAAACTTTTTTTCAACCGTTTCGCGTGGCGACCGGTCCCACCCCCTTTTCCCCGGTTCCCCACCGCCTCCGACGGCCTGTAGACACTTGCTTTTTTCGCGCTGGAGTCGTCGTGGTAAGGAGAACTTGACCCACCTGTCTCCTGACCTACTTCGTCAACTTTCCCCCCGGCCCCCGTTTTCACTCGCCCTTTTTTGGACCCCCGAACACGCACCTGATGTTTGTTGTGCCCTCAGTGACGGATTGGTCCCCCCCATTATTTTTCCATTCTTTCTTTCCCCCTTCCTGGTTTCGGTACGGTCGTTGGAGGAGCTCCCCCCTCCCCCGTGGCCTTTAACCTTTACCGCATTCTCCCCCCCCGGTGTTCCAGTTTTGGAAAAAGCTAGATCGTTTGAGACCCCCTGTTCCCAACTTTCGATGATTGGTATTTCGCCCCCTTTTTCCCGGCTCGCCCACCCCTTTCGACCGTTCTTATCGGGAACCCCTTCTTCGAGAGACTGACAGTAATTGGTCTCGGATGCCTTGGCCCCAGGGTAGTCGATGCAACACCCCCCGGTCCCGTTTCCTCTTCCCTGCGCCCCCAAAGGTCCCCTTTGGCCCCAACGGAAACGTCTTCCGGTTGGCGCTTCGGTCCACCTAAGCTAGTTGGCACGATTCCCTGCCACGGTCCCATGATTCCCCCAGGCCCGCGCTTGTAGTGGGACGGACCCATCCGGAGGATGGTTGGCTGTCCGCCGTCTCCAACCTTGTGTCGGCCGGTACCAAAACCAGCAACCCCTCTCCTTCCCCTCCCAACCCAACATGTTAAGTAAACACCTAGGCTGTGAAACGGTGAAGTTGTCCTTACAAGTTTGACGGCATGCCCCCTTTTCGGAAGCCCTCCTTCTCTTTAGTGTTTCCAAACGCGCAAACTTGGCCTGTCAGAAACCCCAATCGGCGTCCAATTCCTTTCCCCCCCTACTTTGCCCCCCCCCAAATGTTGCCCCAATCGCGCGGTGTCCCCTCTATCATTGTGTGGACCCCCCTTCCCCCCCTAGAAATTTCGTCAATATTTTGTGAACACGTTGAAAGTCGTCCCTTCCTGTTCTACATTTTTTTTTTCTTCCCTTTTTAACTTTTTTTGGGGACTCTGTGTCCTTTTTTTTTTTGTGGGATAATGCCCCCTCCCCGTGATCAGTGATTCGGTCCCCTCCCCTGGAAGTGACACCCTTTCCCCGGTGTGTGTGGTGAGGCAACCGATTTTTCCCCCTTGATCGATGCAATTTCCCGGCTCCGTTTCCCTCCGACCTCCTTAGTGGCCCCCCCTTTTATTTTCCCGGTTACCTTCCGACGCGCCACTTTTTCCAGCGCCCCCCCCTTTCCGGTCTTTTTCCTTTTCCCCGGTTTTGCTTCGCGAACCTGGCGGTACCCTTTTTTTTTTCAGCCTCCTCGCATGGCCCCCCCTCGGCAAAACGGGACTTCATTTGGCGATTCTAGGCCCTGGAAGTTTTTTGTAAGCAGCAGGGACCCCAGGGAGGGGGCTTTTTTTTTTTTCCTCCCCCCCCCCCCTTGTCGACCCTCCAGGTGGGAACTTCCTTTTTACGGCCCGTGCGGAAATTCTCCCCAATCATAAGTCCCAGCCTCGTTTGGCTTTTCCCTTGGGACCCCGCCGACGACCCCCCCCCACCTTTCCCTTTTGCCCCCCTCTTTTGCTGGCTTTTTAATGGACAAGATCTTTGCCCCCCCCTTCTTTTTCGACGCGGAAACCCACGCAAGGTGGGAACGGTTTTTGTCCCCCTCACCCTTGGACATTCACCCCCCCCCCCCGCCCCCTATAATCACTCACCGCGAATAACGTTCGACTCCCTTCTTTATTTGAGGGCGATGGACCCTTTGGGTTTCCGTGCTCTATCGCGAAGAGACGGACACCCCCCCCAGCTCCCCCTTGCTATGTATCTGTGGTGATATTGTGGGATTCCCTCCCGCGTTCTCCAAAAAAGAGACGAAACCCATCCACCCCTCTCACGTTGGGCCCCCCCCTCGATCTGTTGCCGGACCTTCCTACCCCCTCCCCGCGTGGACAGCAACCAGTTCCTTTTTAACTTCCTGCTCTTACTCCCTACGTAGTCCTTCTGGTTGGGCCGACGTCCCCGGCTGTCATTTATTAACCCTTTCTTTCCCTTTAAGGGCAAAAAAGTTACCGTTGAGATCCATGGACGTGGGGTCACCACACGTGTTCCTGGCGCCACGGTTTTTGTTTACCTCCTTTTGTTTAACGCGCCCTTTTATTAGTATAAGTGTTTGCTTTGGTCAATTCCGGATCCTCACAAGCCACAGCATCACCAGGTGTTTCGTCTTTTGCCCAGTCTCTACGAAGCACCAACCCAGTGGCAAACTGCCCCCGTTTTTCCCGTCCACAGAAGTCACGTCCGGTTGGCTGGTCGAGGCTGGGCGCTGTTGAGATAAGTGGACCCTGTTTTTTCGGTTCATTTCTTTTCTTCCCCTCTAATTGCCTTCTTCCCCTTTTTCAACCCTCGTTTTGTTGAGCCGATGCCTTTTTTCTTTTTCCCCAACCGACAATTTCCCGGTCACGGGTGCTGTCCAACCAGGGGACTTTGTTCTCCAGTTTTGTCGGATTTCGTCGAGGATCTTCGGCGCTTTGGTTTTCTCCTGAGCGGTGAAAACTTAGTCCCCCAAATTTTCACCCCCTTGCACCTCCCCCCAAC
>Ga0179593_1257881_pt1 | contig 11090 bp, 22 predicted proteins | sample CZODoug2_1_08_16_FD_185931 | JGI IMG/M metagenome (GOLD analysis project Ga0179593, IMG submission 185931) | Vadose zone soil fungal communities from Angelo Coast Range Reserve, California, USA - CZODoug2_1_08_16fungal (PacBio error correction) | ecosystem: Environmental > Terrestrial > Soil >... | reverse complement strand
ATTCCTCTGAGTAATACTATACCAGCTTTCCATTACTTTCTCAGTCCCTTTTTTTTTTTCACACCTATTTCCACACACGTCCCTCACCCCACACCGTTCCCACCTAGACCATTTTTTGACCCTTTCCAAGAACAACGCTTTCTCGATAACCGGTCCAACATCAGTCCGCATCCTCCGTGCTTTTTTTTTTGCTTCGCGCCAATCTTCAATCTCCTGCTCTCCCCGCCCCCCGTACAGCTTTCTTCCGTTCAGGAAGGAATCAGAAAACCCAAAGAAAGTATTTTTTGGGGTTTGTTTTCTTTTTTTTTTTTTTTTTTTTTTTTTTTTTTTTTTTTTTTTTTTTTTTTTTTTTTTTTTTTTTTTTTTTTTTTTTTTTTTTCTTTTTTTCTAGTCCAATTCCCCTTCCCCGCCTTTCTCGCCCCTGTATCGTAGAGATCACCAACTCTAGAGTCTGCCATTACGTTCTTGCTTACGAAAGTTTTCTCCCTTCCCAGAAGCTAAAGAGATCAACCAACCCTTTGCCACATTCCTCCCCCCCTAACTGATGCACACTTCCCCCCCTCCATCTCCCATGCGTGCGGAACGGAATTACCCCTTCACTCCCCATCAACTCGATGCCGGCGATCATCCTCTCTTGACAAGCGTAAAGTCTCGCGTGCCTGCGTCTGTCCCCACGGAGTCCTGAGCAATCGCGGTGTTCGGGTTTTTTCGTCCCCCTCTTCCCCTCCAGACTATGGACACCAATGTGACAGCTTTCTTTTCGCCAAGTCGCAATTAAAGGTAGCTCTCTTCCTTGTCCCCCCTAGAACTCTCTCTGTTGAATGACTACACGTGTATGTCCTGGCAGGCCTCCAGGCCATTCGTCTTCCCTGCACTGTTTTCGTACCTGCCCCTTTCAAGACGTCGAGCAATCTTTCTTCCATGATCCTCCCTTTATCCCGAATAGGCTCATGCTAGGTTTTTGGAGATCCGTTTCCCTTCCCTCTCGTAATTTTCCACTGCCGGTCTCTTTCCCTCGCGATAATCCTTTTCCCCCACCATTGAGAAGTTTTTCCTCTCCAGTACTCCCTTATGAAAACCTTTAGAATATTCTTCTTCTCAAGGCAGGGCTTTTCGAACCAGGTTTCTTCCCCCCCCCCCCCCCCATCTCCTCCTTCCCTTTTTTGAAATAGAGACTCACAAACCGCTAGATGCCCTTCGGTCAACCTACTGCCCTCTAGCGTGTCCCGTTTCCCTTTTTTCTTCCTTAAATTGCGAGAGCCCCCGGTTGTTGTTACCTCTCGCAGCCCTTAAGAGATCTTCGGGGGAGATCCTTCGCCCGCCTGACTTTTCAACGACTCCCTTTCCCCTTTACAATCATAGATAACCCTAAACTCGTTTTTACAGTAGATGGAACCCACAGCATTTTCTGTATCCCCTTGAATGTTCCGTCGGGAAAATCGCCCATGATTCCCCCCTCTCCATTTACTCACTTACCTACCGTCCTTTGAAATGACCGTCACGATTAGCGAAAACTTTCCCCCCCCTTGACCGTATGGTTATTTCTTTCCCTTTCTTACCGGCGTTGCCCTTTGAGGACTCTGACTCTTTCTCATTGCGTGACCCCTTCCGTTCCTCGGTGGGAGAGAAGTGTCTGGAGCTCCTTCGGATACCAACCCCCTTCTCCCATCCTCTGTGGCCAAAAATCGGGTATTTCCCGCCTATGATTCTCGTATCTTGCAGGTCTGCCCCCGTGGAGACGGGGCCTGAAGCCCTCCTTGAGGGGGGTCGCAGGACCGTAGGCCTGGGCGCCGTGCCAAGCCTATCTTACTTGTGGTTTACCTTTCATTCCTTCCCCCCCCTACGCGACACTGCAACTATGAACCACACCACAACCCCCCTGAATTTCACGGCGATCGGCTTCCGTTCATAGCCTCAAGTAATTCCTTGATATAGGTCCACTACCCTAACTGACCCCACTTGCTGTCCCTTCCTTCCCCAAAAATCTGGTGCGCTCCCTCTCCCCTTGCTTTGTCTTTCTTTTTCCTAGTTTCTTCTTTCCAGACCTCTTATTGAATTTTACCCCCAACCTTGCTCCTTTTGTTTCTTCAAAGCTTTACCCTCCCCTCGTCCTTGCGTCGGATTTTCGAAAATGCCAGAACATCATCCTCCTTTTTCTCAGTCCTTTTCCTGACCATTGCGAAGTACCTAAGGTTTTCGCGAGTCCTCTTTTTTCCCTCATTTTTTTCCTGTTTGAAACTCGGCAAAACAGCTACCGAGGAACCAATTTAGTAGTTCTCGAATAGTACTCTTTTCCGGTGTGCGCTGATCTTTCGATCTCTCCTCTTTCTCCTTGAGCGTTTTTTCGGCATGAGGGAACTTCTCCCTCTGTCTTCGAGCCGCTTCTGCCCGTTGATCTCGTCGTGGATTTCCTTCACCGTTTCATGTTTTCTTCCTTTTCTGCTCTTGCTTTGCGCAAGAATATTTTGATTTTCCTTACTTTTGAACGCGTTTCTGCCCATCCGTTTTTTAAAGGTGCCCCTCCCCTTCTTTTACAAGACCTTTGGTTTTTTTCCTCCCTTCTTGGAATCGTCCACAATGTGACTTGGAATCCCCTCAGTGACAGTTTTTGCCTTGCCAACTCCGTAATCACTCCCTGACCTTTTATGGTCCCCTACAACACCTCTTTTCCCACGCCTCGCCACACGACCAATGTTATAACTGGGACTCGGCTTCTTCTTTTGGCGTGGTCTTTCTCTAGTTTTCCGCATGATTGGAAAGAACGTATATTTCTCACCCGCCGTAGCGTTGGCGTTTCCTCTCTCGGTCTCTTTGCTTTCCTTCTTCACTTCACAGTTTCTTCGTTGCTTTAACGAAAATTCTATTCACTTCCCCACTGTTGTTTCAGCCTTTCATTTTCCTTAGCCCGTTTACGCTTCTTGCGACACTTACGGAGTTTGCGACCATCAGATCCCCACTCGGCTAAGAACCTTTTTTTCTTCCGATGGAGTATTGAAGGTCGATAAGAATCCGTGAATTCCCTCTTTCACCCCCCCCGGTCGCACAGAGGATTTTTTGCAACTGTTTGGCATTCTCGCTTATCCAGGAGCACATTCTATTTTCTGTCAGCCCACCAGTTTTTTGATATCCGACGTATTACTTTCGACTCCCTGCATTTTTTTCGGCCGCGGTGACTCCCCCTGTTTTCTATGTGCCCCCATCTTCCCTCCTTTGGAGTCGGATCAATCTGCGGACCCTGGAAACCACCATTACGACAGTTTTTGCGAAGCAAGGGGCCCTATGGAGGATATTGACGCCGGTCACGAGACCCCCACGCAGTCCCCGCTTTGACTCGTGCACCGAAACCCCATGAGCCCCTAGGTTGTCCCGGGCCGTTCTCATAGCGCGTCTTGCCGCCTGACGAATACGTCGCCTTCCCCCGAGTCCTGGATCTTGCGCTGCCTTTCTCGCGCCCCGCCGTCGAACCGGGACGCGCTTCCTCTAAAGACCCTCCACTCTTTGGCAAAACCTTCCCTCTCGTTTGGTCCCTCTTCCTCGACGAACTCTGCCTCAACCAATCCCTCCTCCCAAAGTAGGCTTTCGCCCCCTCTTCTATGGATTACACTGCCCCTTAAACCCGGCAACCTACCCGGTCCTCTCCCGCGAATCCGGGCCACTCACCCCCTCTTGATTTCGCCTCGTCTCTCCTTCTTACGACTACCTCCTTTGTTGTTTTTTTTCTATAGCTCTGCGTGCTTGAGCGTGGGCTCCCAATTCCTTCCGGTGATTGTTCTTCGACCTCGTTTCGAGCGGACGGATTCGTTGTCCCTCTGGCATGTTTCTCCCCCTCGACGGTCTGCAACGCTTGCCTCTTTTTCTGTGGTCTTGTGTGCTCCGGCTTTCGCGCGTCTCGGTCACAACCCCTCCCCTTCTCCCTGGTCGCACGCGACTTCTTGCTAGGGATCGTCCACCCATCCTGTCCTTTCTCCCTTCCTTCCGAGAGGCCTGGCCGCGCATTCCCTCTCTTGTGCGACGTATTCGGAGTGGTGCCGCGCCTGCTTCTGAGCCCCGTCCGGCGGCCCGTTTCAAACCCTGCTGTGTCCATTTTGCGGTTGTCTTTTCTCCCCGTCACCCCGACCCATGTGGCTCTATCTTTTTGTGATTCTGGCCTAACATTCCAATAGCCAGCCAGGTCCCGGGCTTTCGCTATGACCACCCTCATGCTTAACAGGTCCCTGTCTGTGCAGTCGTTAAAGATTTCAGGGACGGTCTATTGTCTCCAGAAAGTTCGAAAAAGATGAGCGCTCACACGTATCTCATTCCCCCTATGCCCAATTCCGCGCTAAGTCAAAGGTGTTCTTCTTCAGAGAATTGCGCCTTTTTTCTTGAAATACTCCGCCTCCTTCTGTCCCCCCATTGCGTTTTGCGAAAGTTTGAAGCACGTCGCTTTTAGTCCTTATTCCTTCTTTCCTACCGGATTTCAAGCCCATCGTCGACGCCCCCTGTGCCCTTCCAGTTCGCTCTTTTTTTTTACGTCTGATACCGTTAAGTTTGCAATGCTTCCCCTTCCCAGTGTCCGTAGAACTCCCCCCCATTTATTTTCCGCCGACCTTGCCTTGTCGCATTCCTTTTTCGTTCTTCCCCCCCCCTCATGTCGTTCTCAAGTTGATTCTTTCAAGCAAAAGATGTCCCTGATCTCTAAGCCCCGCTTCTTCTTTGCTGAACCCTCTTTGCTGGTCCCCCGCATGCCTGCTCGTCCTGCGATTCTCCAACGCCCTCCACGAACTTCTTCCAGTTTCCCCATTGTTTTTGTTTTCTCTTCGGTGCCACGAGTTTTGTCGGTCAAATTTCCCGGTCTTTTCGTGTACGGGATTTCCCTTACCACCCCTTCTCTCTTCCCCTTCACCTGGTGGAATGCCAATACCGTTGATGGACCCAACACGAAGGTTGAAAACTGCCCTTTAACCCTTTAAACCTTATGCGCTCTCCGGATGAATTCACCCCATAAATCTTCCCTTCCCCCTCAGAGGCCAGGTGACCAGTACCCCGGAAACCCTAGAAAAAACCCCCCCTCCACCGATTAGTCCCACTCCTCGATCCCCGTTAAAGAGCGTCCTCGATCCCCTGCACTTCTAACTCCCCCTGATCTCCTCAAAGCTTTTCCCGTTCCTTTTTCGCCCTTCGAGACCCCTGACTAGGCAGCTTACCCACGGTGGTGAATCACTGACCGTACAGCTTATCTTTTTCACTACTCCAGTGATTTCCTCTTTGAGACGGTTTTTTATATTTTCCCCCATTTTCCGCCAAGATTGCTGACTCCTCCATAGACCGAATTATTTACGTCTCCCTTTCCCTGAAACCTATTCGGCTGTCACTGATGCGGATGATTGCGGAATTTTACTCACCCCTTTCCGACGCCTGCTTGGAACGAGGGTGGTTACTTAGGATTTTTTCTTTCTACCAGCCCGTTCCCCCCCCCCCCCCCCCCCTTTTGCCCCCCAGGGTCTATTGGATTTGAACAATTCTCTCTCGTTGAGATTTTTTTGTGATAATAGTGCGCCCCTTTCCCGCATCTGCCCTTTTCTCGATCCAGGATTTTGTTGAGGAAGTTAATCTCAGTCTTCCGGTCTTTTGTCTTTTTTTTCCCGATCTCCTATCCTTGATCTATTCGACGGCCTCAGCCCAGAATCTGGTGCCATTAGTTCCTTTGTTTTGGTTCCTTCTCTTTTTCTTTCTGGTGATGATGCGTCCGGTCCAAAACAACAGGTTCTCTCTGGCCCCCAGCATGCCCCTCTTGAGACCCTTGGCCAGAAAGCCTTAGTAGGACCCTTTCTGAAAATCTTTTCTCCCTGGTTCAAAGTCGCAGCAGTGTGAGGGAAATACCCTTTTTTTTTGGGACCCCCTTTCCTTGGGAGACTGGTTGTTTTCTCCTATGCTTCTTTCCCTGCACCGTTCATTTCCTCCCTCAAACCTTACGTATTGCCTTCGCCTCGTAAAGCCTCAGAGTTCCCGGTTGAAACAACGCCGGTCCAGGAAACCTTTCTCGAATTACCCTCCCAGTCCGTGGGCCTTGGCGGCTTCTGACTGCGAGTTGCCCATTCCCCGCCCAGTTTCTGTTTGCTGGAGAGGGTAACACTCTTTCTCTTTTTTTAAGACTTGCACCTTGGGCCCTTTTGGCTAAGACGGCTTGGTGTTTGATCGGGCTGGACGGACCCCGGCCGTGCTTTTTATTAGTTTTTTTCCCCCTTCTCCTCTTTTTTAAAGTCTTGGGCGGGATTCGTTTGATTTCCCCAACCCTCCTCCCGTATTCTTCCCGGAGGTTCCTCCCGTCCCACCCACCCTTAAGGGGTTTCCTTCATTTTTTAATTACGGCCCCCTCCTTCCCTGACCTTTCCCCCCCCCGATCTTTGTGCAACTTTCTTTCTTTCCTCCCAGTGCACTTACTCCCTTTGGTTTAGCTCGTCATTTCAGTCGGCTTTCTCTGTTGCTTGAGTTTTTCCTTTTCAAACCGGTTTCTTCCCACTCTCCGACTTGCCTCTCCCCCGATCCCTTCCCTCCCCTTTTTCGCACCCTATTGGGCTCCTTTTGAATTTCAATGACCCTATTGTTTTGGCTCTCCTTGCAATTTCCTCACGGAGTGATTTCGAGGGGTAAGAAGAAGAGCCCTTCCTTTTCCCCATATACCCCGTCGATTCCACCCTTGATCTCCCCCCTCCCCTCCCTCTCGCCCGACAGAGATACCCTTTCTTCTCCTTCAGCCCTATTTTTGGATCTTCCCCTCCCCTCTTTTTCCTTTGCGAGGGGCCCGAAAAAGTAGCATTTTAGCTATGACCTTTGAGGACCTTTTTGCCCTCCAACCTTTTCCTTTTCCTGTTTATAGCGCGGATCGTTTTGAGAGACTTCCTCCATTGAACTTTTATTCTCCTCCCTCTTTCAGTGGCGGGAGCCTCCGTCACGTTGCAACGTTTTTGAGATGCTGTTTACTTAGTCTTATAGTCCAGGTCCCTCCCCCCCTACCCACCGGCCCTTGGTCCGCCCCCCTAAGCCTTATTTGTACAGAAGCATTTTTACCCACTCTCTGTCTTTCCTCTTTCATTTTTTCTTCTGTCTTCTTTCTAGGAATCATCTGTCTGTCTGTGTCCGTACCTCCTGGAGACTTCCCTCCTGGTTTGGGACGTTGTGAATCGGTTATTTTTTCGGGTCTTTTTTTTCAAAGGTTTGGTGTGATAATCGGGATTCCATGTTTCCATGTCTCTCCTTTAGTACTCGGGCTCACTATTCCCTCCCCTTCGCGATTGGGCGCGAGACCGTACATTTTCGTCCGCAAATGGGGCGAGTTGGGGTTCTTATTCATTTCCGCTCCCGTGGTTTGTTTTTCTTCCTTCCTTCCCCCATGCAAATTTCCGGTCAGGTTATCGGGTTCTCGAGAGTTCCGATTTCCTCTGGTCTCCTCCCGAAATATCCGGGTCCTGCCTTCTGCGTTGCTGGGGGACCGTTCTCGTGGATCCGCTTCTTACTGGGGTGCGGTGGAATATTAGTAATATGCTCTGGGTCTTTTTTTTGTCCCTGGGTTTTTGGATTCTGGGTGGGGGACCCCTAGGGTTGCAAGACGGCCCCCTGAGACAAAATAACTTGCGACGATCATTACCCCCCTCTTCTTCTTTCCTCCCCTGACACCGAAGGGAGTTTTTTTTGGAAAGGAAGAAACAAAGTTCGTCCCTCTCCGCTGTCCCCCCCCGCATCGGGGGCGGCCGTTCTCAGCTTTCCCTTATATGTTCCTCCTAATCCCCATTTTTTTTTTTGAGATTAGTATTGCCTCCGGAAGACCCCCAAGCGCACTGAGTTTTAGTCCGCTTAGACTTTTACCTAAGTGTTTTTTTCTACCTTCCTCTTTAAAGGCTGGTGTATTGAGAACTCCTCCTCAGCAGGGTCTCAGATCATTGCCCAGACGGTTTCGCCTGGGGGAATGCTTGTTTCCAACCCTCTTTCCACCCACACGTGACCTCCAACCACACGAGCCCATCCTCCCCCTGAGATGAACGTCAAAGGGCCCCAGACCCCCCTCGAAGATATCCGTCTAAAGGGATAAAGATACTCCGAATCCTCGACGAATCGGCCCCCCCTCCTTTCAAGTCCTTTCCTTTTCCGATCAAAGAGGAACAGAGAGTTCGGAACAACCCGCTCACCCTTCGGATAAGAACTTATAAAGGGACTTGAAAGGCCCCACGTCCCCTAAGAACCCAACACCCGAGGTTCGAAGCAATGACGAAGAAAAAAGATCCCCAATGGTCGAGCCACGGACGCCCGTTCCTCCTCCGAACAAGAGAGAAGCATTGACCTTTAATTTTAGAACGCGTAGAAAGTGCTTCCGCCACTTACCAGATCTGCCATTCCCGATGATTCCAACCCCTGACCCCCCTTCCCCCCCAAAATAAAACCTTATGAACAACGGACCTCCAGGATCAAGGGGCTCCATGAAGGCCTTCACTCAAGCCAGACCGATGATGAAGGAGATTCTCGTTTCCCCTCTTACAGGCTAGAGTTTAAATTCTGGAACTGCAACTTCACGTTTTAATTCTTCTTACATCTCTGTGGGTATTTTTCCTCCTGCCCCTATCTTTTCCCCTGACTCCCTCGTAACTTGCCGATATTTCCCGCCACTTCCCGGTATGACTCTATTCAAACCGGTTGTTCAAATCGCCAGCTTCCTTTTCCTCTCGTAGAGAAACAGCTCCACCTTTGTTTTACCCGACGTCCACACGCGTCCATCCGGTCTCCCCATGCCCCAGGTTTCTCCCAGATGAAATTAAATCTCGATCCAAATCTTTCTTCTTCCTTACGGTACTCTCCTTTTTATCTTCTCGATTTGCTCTCTGTGAAGGATCTAGTTAATCGGGCCCCCCAGTCGGTCCCATCTTCCTTATTCCACCGCGGCTCACGCCCCTTTCTCACCATTGCTCCCCCTCTCCCACCTCTTCCCCGTACATGCATTAGAAATGAGCCAATAGGTGGCAGCTGTCCCCCTTTTTCGGATCTTTCCCTCCATGCCGAGAGTTCCGACACCGGTTTCCAAAACAACCTCCTCCCAGATACTCTCCCCTCGAGCTCCCAACATTAGAGCCGTCGGCAATACGATTCCGCTCGAGTCGTTTCCATTCTTTCTTTTCCCCCCGTTAAATTTCTTAGCTCGGATCTCCCCCGAGGGTTTGTGGAACGCGAACACGCAGAGTCCTCTCTCGTATTTTGTCTCTCCTCCTCAAGCCTGACTTTGACCTCTTGCGCCAACATTTCAAAATCTAGATCAACCAAGGAAGTTGTCCGTCCCACCCAGATCTCCACCCAAAAGACTATTATCCCCTTTTTCCCTGTAATCCCCCCCGTTCCCCCCTCGCCTGATTTTACCCTTTGGCAAGCCGTGCTCCCTTCTTTTTCCATCCGCCGGGGTTCCCCCCCCCAACCCCTGGTTCCCCTGAAAACGTCGCCCCCCTTCCCCGTCTTGGTTTTCTTTCCCATGGTCCCCTTTTTTTTCCACCTCGGAACCTCTGCAGAGTGTTTATGACTGCACAGTCCTCGCGAAAATACCGGACTTTGTTCCGTCCGACGTTTCTGATCTTCCCAGCGGCGCCAACCCCTTTCCAGTTTTCCTTTTTTCCCCAAAAAAGTATGGTATTTCCCTCACGTTCTTGCGCTCCCCCTCGGAGCACCAGGTCTACCCCCACGTTTTCGACGTGGCCTTCCGACTCCCCCCTTTTCGGCCGCGGTCATCTCGTGCACTGGCGTCGTGGCCCAGTCCCTCGTCCGGGGGTGGTTGGCAGGACGCACCCCCCCGCGAACCACCCCTCTGACCCAACACAACTCCCTAATTTCCGGCTCTTGGGCTTCTTTAGGCCCCTGCTCCCCGTAATCGTCTCTCCCTTTCCGCACCGCACTTCCACGCCTCTTCCTTCCTCTTTTTCAAAAACTTTTTCTGCGCCAAGCCCTTTCCTTTCGTCGTCTGATTTGTTTTTTTCCCTTGCTAAACGCCTTCTTACCGCTATTCCCTTTCCAGTACTTTCCCGATGGATGGCTTCACCCGCATCACATCTTTCTTGCCGCAGGCTCCCTTTCCCCCCTTTCCCCCCCCTGAAACTGCAGCACATATCGCCTAGTGCGCGAATCTTTTCTCCCACCCTATACGGTCCCTCTTTTCTGCGTTTTGTATGTCCGCAATATTGCGAGTTCCCCTCCTGTTTTTCAAAAACCTACTCCCCTATTGAAATCCTCTCTCCGTGCGCGCATCGTCTGCCTTCTTTACCTTTTTTTTCCCCTCTTCTTTTGATCTCCGCCGCTCTTTTCGGAGCTTCTCGCTAATGTTGCCTGTATACAGATTTTTCGGAGACGATCGTGCCCCCCGTGTGATTTGGCGGGGACCCTGCGCGTTTCATTTGTGATTTTTTCCGTTTCCCTCCGCTGCGTTTGCGCCCAATACCCTGATGTTTTCCTTTCATCCGGCATCGCGCGCTTATAGTTTTTTTTTTTACACTGGGGTGCAAGTCCTGCCGTACCTCCCTTGGGGGTGTCCCCGTATTTCACTCGGCCCCCCCCCTTTGTCTTGGCTTTGAACTCGCGATGTGTCCTTCCATCCTTTCCTACGGTAAAGACCGTCTCTTTTTTCCGAACACCGTTGGCACACTCCTTCACAGACCAATGATGTGCCCTCCTGGTCTTTCTTCTTATGGGATGGGTTGGTTCTCGAGGAAGAGCTTCCCTTCTTACAGCCCGTCCTTTCCTCCCTCCGGAAGTCGTGGTTTCTTCTCTGTCGCGTTGCGGACGTCGGCCCTATGACCGACTCGCGTTGCAATTCCCTCCCAATCTGCGCAGCCCCCCCCGGTCGTCGGAACCATTCCCTTTTTTTCCCTCGTGACCGGGTTTCCCCCCCCTCCTTGCCAATTATGGATCGCGAGGAACATCGAGAAACATTTTTCGCCGACTCCGTCGCGACGTGGGATGTGGCCCGGTCGTCTCCCTCCTAGTGAATACCTCCATTCTGTTTCTACCTTTGATGTTTTCAATGTTAGGCTCTCTTATTATTTAAGGCGACAAGTGCTCTTGGCCCTTCCCGTCCCAATGTG
>Ga0179593_1627486_pt1 | contig 11091 bp, 14 predicted proteins | sample CZODoug2_1_08_16_FD_185931 | JGI IMG/M metagenome (GOLD analysis project Ga0179593, IMG submission 185931) | Vadose zone soil fungal communities from Angelo Coast Range Reserve, California, USA - CZODoug2_1_08_16fungal (PacBio error correction) | ecosystem: Environmental > Terrestrial > Soil >... | reverse complement strand
CATTGACTTCCACCGGTTTTTGTTGTCTTAATTTGTGTTTGCAACGTTTATCCTGATCGCTTTTTAGTTTTTTTTTTTTCGTTAGTTGGCGCCCCCGTCCTCCGCCGCTTCACCTTTGCCACCTTTTTTTTTTCTCCACACCTTGCTTGAGCGGCATGATTGTGTTCTTTGGAACAGGTTGAGTTTCCCCGGGTGTTGTTTTTTTTCTTTCTGTATTTTTTTCTATTTGGATCTCGTCAGGGGCGGGGGCACGAGATTATCCTCCCCCCTTTTTTTTTTTAGGTTGAAGTGAGCCTCCTTTTCATTTTTGCCTTTTTCCACTTTCATCCTGACCCTTCGTTTCAGTCCTTGTTTTTCTTTTTTTTGATCGACGCCCCTTCGACCCCCTCCTTTCACTTTCCCTCGCTCTCTTTAAAACTCTGATAAATTTGAAGCTTCCTCTTTGAGTTTCTTTCCCTCTAGTTTATGTTGTTCCCCGGATTTTTTCACCCCTTGTTTTTTTTGGCGGTTTCGTTCCCCCAATCGTCCTCCTTAGGGCGGCGTTCTTCCCGCGGTGGGCTGCAAGATCGGCGCCTCTGTTAAGCCAACCTTTCCCCGACATGCCCGTTTGAACTGTCTTATTTCCCGTTGACCTCGTTTCTTCCTTTTTGCCTGGATTGTCCTTTGTTTTTTGCGTTTTTTTTTTGTTCGTTGACGATCGTCGAGGTCGCACATAGAAAGACAAGTCTTTTTCCCTGTGGTTACCGCGTCTTCTCTCGCCCTACTTGGATGAAGCGTTTTGTGTCCTGCGTTCTGGAACAACGCTCCCCCAGCGAGAGATGACCGTCTCTTTTCTTCCCCAGCATAACTTTCTCCCACACTACTAAGGTACACACCCTCACATTCCCACCGTCACACGCAGCCCCTCACTCCCATCTGAACCCCCCCCACCCCTCCCCCCCCCAGACGGCGCAGTGCCTGTGTGTGTACGAGTAAAACCTTTGCTCCTCTCCCTGCGCTTCTCCATGCCCTGGAAAAAAATTAAGTTGACTCTTCACGGGGGATCATTTTTTCTTCATTTTTTTGTCGTTCTACCTACGATATCCGGTTTGCTCTAGAGTGCTTTGCTAGAGTCTGCTCGAGGAGCGGAGACCCTCCTCCTTTTTTTTTGCCCATAATTTGCCCTTCGCGCCTTTGTCATCTCCCATGCGCACGCCCCTCTCCCGCCTCCCCTTACACCAACCGTGTGTTACTGATGATTCTTTTTTTCCCAGTCAAATCGAATTCGCATCAATTTTATTTCCCCTTTCTTTCCCTTAAAAGGCTTCCCCTTTCCCTGCCCCTTTGATCGGGTTTGACGTATATCTGGGGATCGGTATCCCCACACGTAGATAGATCGTTCCACAAATACCCCCCTCCAACGTGACACCCGTTAAACGCTGGGACTTAAATCTTCTTCTTTTTTTTTTTTCCAGGGAGTTCCCACTTCCGGCCGACACCTGTCCGATGTGTCCCCCTTCGACCAAACGTCACTTTCTTGCACGACCTGTGATGCTGTTTTTTGATAAATTTTGCGTTTTTTTCCGGTAACGCCGGACGAGGATTGAGCCTCCCTTGCGTCCTTCCTCTCCCCCTCCTTTTGCCACAAGTCCTTCAGCTTTTGAGACCGAGTCGAAATCCTCCCTTGTTTTTTTCCTTTGAATTCACCCTGCGACGCCATCAGGGTCGAGGCTGATGCTCTCCTCTTTTTTTAATTTTGTAAATCGGTCCTTTTTTCCTCTCCCGCCGGCTTGCGTTTCAGCGCATACCCCAGCCTTTAACCCCCTGTAGTTTGCCTTCCCTACCACTTTTTTTTTTTGATAGATGGCTTGAGCCCTCGGTACGCATGTTTTTCTCTTTGGCCTTCGTCCCTCCCTCTTCCTTGTCATCAATCGTCGCGCGCCTTCACTCTTTCTTTCTGGCGCTCCTTTTATGCTGATCCCCCCCCTGTGATTTCAGGACCCCCTCTGTGTTTTAGTGCGACTTGCTAAAATTCCGGACTAATACTTGCCTGGGGGAAAAGGTTTCTCCAGTCCTATTTTCCGCGACCGGAAACACCCTCCTTTGATGGAAGAAGCGCAGAAGCAGGTTCAGGCGGACCCTCTTTTTTTCCCCCTTTAATGTTCCACATCTTTCTGGCCGAGAATGATAGCCCTTTTCCATTCCATGTCTTTCCCAAGCCGACTGGTTCAAGCATCCCACGGCGGTCTCGGGTGGTTTCCCCTTTTTGCCTTTCCCTTTTTCTTTTCCCCTTTTTCGCGTATCCGGTTGTTCTTAATGCTTATTTTCCTAAGAATCTTCTTCCCGTTCCTTCTGTGCCACCAGTCTCATGCGGTGAACAGAGATGAGCGTTGCCCGGTTTCCCTCTCTTTTTGTGTTGTTTGTTTTCCCCAGGGTGCATAAGCCTGCAAACCTTTTTATTGCGACTGGTCAAGTTCTTGCTTTCTCCTCGTGAACGTGGGAGATTAAACCTGGCCGGCACCGAGTTCGTCGAGGCGGGCGTTTTTTTTTTCGGAATTTTTAGCACCCTCCCCTCTTTTCCACGCCGAGAATCTTCTTTTTTAATCAACGACAGCCGCCTTTCTGTGCCCTATACGGCCGTCAATCACTTATTTTGGACAGTGCATGGAAGCGGGAGTTTCCTCTCGAGTCCACCCATTTCTAAACAAGGCACTTTTTCCCCGTATTATCGGCAGCAACTGTTACCAGTCCTGGCACAGTTCGACTTTATTTTTGACGTATTTTCCTTTCTTCTTGTTAGTGGGCGGGTTTACGGGCAGATTCTACTGTTTTACCCTTTCAAGTTTCAAAAAGATTTGCTTCCCCATTTTGATCGAGAACCCGGTCTTCCTCCCACTCGCCCCTTCCTATTTGAGATGTTCCCTGTCCCAATAGCGTCATGCCGTCTCCGTAACCGGACAACGAGAGCCCAGGCTCGGACCTTCCTTCCCTTCTTTTTTCTGACATGTCCCCTTTGAACTCTCTAGTTTCCCACAGAGTATTTCCTTGTCGTGAACCTTGCATTTCTCCCCACTTAGACGCCATTATCTTTCGAGCCCCCACCCGACCGATCAGTCCCCCCTCTCGTGCCCTTTCCTATTGTTCTGCCCTCCGACGCCCCCATCCACCCCAGTCATTATTTATTCGTGAAAAAATCTGGCCCTTTTTAGTCTCCCCCATAGATCCGTCTTTTCTTCCAAAACCCTTACGGAAGTTAGATTTCTGCTTTTCCGGTTTTTTGAGTGTTTCTTTTCTGCAGTTTTATCTCCATTCCTTCTACTTTCCCCCTACCCCGAATCCCAAGGATGAAGGCTTTTCCTATAAGGCGGTGCTTACCCTTGCCTTTTACGAGTACGCGAGTCCCCTGCATTTTCCTTCTTCCCCAATCTCGAAGAGCCGCGGACAACCTTTCCTCCCCTTGGAGAATTCTGACCGTTCCCCACATCTCGCAAATCAGAGACAATTTCACCTCCATTTTGGTACCCATGCAAAGAAGTTTTTAGACTTATTTCCATCGGCGCCGCCTAATTTCACCACCTGCCTTTTCTTCTGGGTAATGATTTTGACAACCATTCCCCAGTAGAACAAAAGCGAGGCCCATTTATATACTTTTTTCTAATCCCCCCCAGTTTTTCTCTATCTTTATGATTTAAAGGATTCTTTTTTTTTTTTTGAATGTTTGTGTGCCACGTAAGAAAAACTGATTTTTGGAGATTTAGTTTCCTTTTTAGAAGACTTTTCACCTCACCTCTTTTTCCAAATTCTTTTTTTCTTTGAAAACCCATTGCTCTTTGAGCCCCTCGGTTTTACTCGTGAAGGGAGTTGTGACCCTGGTTGTCCGGGAGGCTTATTGTAGTCAATGGGTTTTTTTTTTTCCGAGAAGAGTGGCGTCTTCCATTCCCCAAAGGAAGTACCCCCCAAGCAGAGAAATTAATCCATTTTTCATTCTTTTCCACCAAACCCCCCCCCCCCCCCCCCCCCCCCCCCCACCACACCCCCACACCAACCCCCCACCCCCACAAAAACCCCCCCCCCCCCACCCACCCCCCACACACCCCACACCCCCCCCCCCACCCCCCCCCACACCCCCAAACCCCCCCTTTTTTTGGTAGTCTGATGAGAGAGAGAAGTATAAAATATGATACCTCATTTCTTTTTCTAAAACTCTAACCCCTTTCTTTTGGTGTCCCTTATTCAATTCCTTATCTAGTTTGGCCGATTGGAGTAATATGGTGTTTTCCCCGGATTTTGTCTTCTCCTCAGCCCCCCCCCCCCCCCCCCCCCCCCCCCCCCCCCCCCCCCCCCCCCCCCTTTGTGATGGGGGCTTCTTTCCTTTACAACGGACCGCAGTTCGTCTCTGTCCAAAGTTTCCCTGGTTTTTTAAGTTGATGTTTTTTTCACCCCCCCCAACCTCACGACCTGCTACGCGTGCGATATGCCGTGACTGTCCTGTATTTTTCCTTTGATATTCGTCTTACTCTTCGTTCTCGAACTAGGAAGATTACTCCCCTCTTCGACATTTTGTTTTTTTTTTATCCCTCTTTTGGCCCGCCTTGGAGTTTCTGTTTTGGTGTCTTGCTGACCGTATATGCGTGATCCTACCCCTTCTCCCCCTACAATCCCTCCTTAACAATTTGACTTTTCGCCCCTTGTCCCTATCATAAGGTCTGACCTTTTTTTTTTGTTTTATACTTTCCCCCTGTTGCTCCCCCGTCTCTGGACACTGCGCTTCCGCGTCCATCAGGCCTTTTATGTATTTACGGAATTTTTTCTTTCCCCCTGCGTGCGGTGTTGCATAACTACTCTCCTGTTTGGTATATCTGTTTTTTATCCAGCTACTTCTTTCCTAGCTGCGCCCCTTTTTCGACCTCGACGACACCTCGTCATCTCCCCCCCTTTTTTTCTTTAAGACCTTCCCCTTGCACCCCCCTTGCTGCATGATGCGCCTGTCCAGAAAAATCTGAATTACTTTTGCCTCCCCCCCCCGATCCCATAGATGGCAAGTTTACCCCTCTTTCTTTTCGGTGGCCAGCTACCCTGGTGCCGGGCTGTGCGAAGTACTTCTTTTTTTTCACAACCCTTCTCTTCCCTCTGACACAGTATGGTGACCCGTTTTCCTTTCCTTCCCGCAGTCTGGCCTTTTTTTATCCCACGCCTGCCTCTCTGCTTCCCCTATGAGTGCTACCTCATTAAGTCCAATTTCGGAGATTCCTTCGTTTTGCCCGTCGTAGTTTTTTGAACCTTTCAACGAAGGAGTCCAGGGGCTCTCTTCCTGGTTTTTTTTTCCTTTACTCGCTAGTACTGGATATTTCCGATTCTTTTCCCCCCCCACTGCCCGTCGCATATCTCCCCCTTTCCTCGCCTCGCGAAATACCCGCCTGAAATACACCTTTTTTTCCCTGATGACAGCGCCCCCGCAATTCGAGGCTGACCTCCGAGAGATGGAGTTGCCTATTTTCCTCCATGTGGCCCCCCTTGAGGCCGCCTGCGGCGAATCCCCCCCCCGCTCCTACCAAATTTCTTTCTGCCTTCCTTTCCTTTACATAATCGTGTTTGTTGTTGAGACTATAGTCTTTCTTCCGTTTTCCCCAAAAACCGCTTTTTGAATGCGCTGACGGCATCGGAGTTTTTTCTCCGAATGCACTCCGATTTGACCGGTCCCCCCCCCTCGCCTCAGATCTGAAAGTTATGCTGGCTTGCGGCTTTTAATGAGGCTTTTCCCAAATTTGATTTCTTTCAGAGTTGGTAGTTTTTTTGATCTTTTTTTTTCTAAGTTGTTCTCTCTCCCCTTATCGCCTACTTTTGGCCCAAGCCCGTCCTAGTCCTTTTGAGAGGCCCGCTTCCCTTCCCCCCCAAAACTCCCGGATCGAAGATCCTTTAGCCGCCTTTCGCCTTTTTAAACCATCTTTTTGATAGCCCAATTTCCACATCTGGACCGGTGCAGACATGATAAATCCGGTCTTCTCTCAACTTCTTTTCATGCCCTTTTCCCACGGAGTTATAGTTCAACCTAGTTAGTGCGGGATTGTATTCTTTTATAAGGTGGGCCTCCTTCTTATTGTGTGGCTACCGGCGCGATATACCCAGACCTCGCACCATTCCTTGTTGAACCTTCCCCTTCGTGCATTAATAGATGGAAATGCGTCTTTCTTCTGCCTGCGCCTGAATCTCTTGAGGGTACACAAGTTTCTCCCTCTCATTGCCCCTCCCCTTTTTTTTTATTTGCGAAGGCAAGTTGTTGCGGTCATCCCCACTTCCATTTTTCTTCCTTTTTTTGACCCCAGACTTCCCCTTTCTTTTTTTCGAGTTCGGGAATGCGCCTTCGCTTTCCCCCCCTTTGCGCCCTCTTCTCCAAAGCCGTAGCCCTAGAGAATCTTTCTTGGCCGGCACGCGGACTCTTTAAAAATTCCCTTGTCTTCTCATCTCACAATTTTGTTCCCTTCCTTTCTCGGACAATCTCATCTCATCTGAGCACCCCCTTTTTGGACGTCCACCAGGCGCCGTTTTTTTTTTCAATGACCGCCCCCCCTTTTCGGTTTGCGATCTGGATTTTTTTTTCCGGTGTTTTTTCTTGCTCACGTTCCGGCTCTCCGGAGAGCACGCTTCCCCGCCTTTAACTCCAGGCTTTTTGCCTTCTATAACGCGGGAACCGCACGATGTTTTTTCTCCCTGCTTGAGTTTTATCTCCCCTTTTTCTTCCCGGCCGACGTTCCTGTCAACAGGACCCAACAACCTCCGCAGCCCATGGATCGGGACCATCCGGACTATCTTACCGTGACCCTCTCTCTTTCCCCCCCCAGTCTTCTTCCCTTTTCTTTCCATGTTGGAGGGTTGAGCTTCCTCCGCCATTCCTTTTAACGGAGTTGGACCGTCTTTCTCCGCCCGCCGTGCAATTGTTAGTGCACCCTTAATTTCCCTCAAAAAACGTCCCTTTTTTTCCTGTTTGCAAATAAGGCACCCATCTTCTTCTCTTCCGCCCCCTTTTTCCCCACTACCCGTCCCTTCTTTCTTTTCTAAAAACCTCCTTCAGTTTATTCGTGTCGGCTGATTACCCTTGCAGTCTTGTCCCCTCGATTCCCGACCTCTTTACCCTCTTACCCCTTCTACGTTTAATGCGGCTGAAATACTGGTCCTGCTCCCCCTTTCGGGTAAAGCTGCGTTCCGCTCCCCATGAGCGGATTTTCCCTACTCACAGAGCCGCCCTGGGCCCCCCCCATTTACTCCCATTTGGCCCGTTACCGTTCGACGAAAAGAGTTCCTTTAGGACACGCTTTTTTTTTTTAGTTATGTTATTTTAGTCGGCGTCGACGTCTTGCCCCCCCGCTTCTCCCATCCCCAGCTGTTGACTTTTGGTAACAAAAACAATTCCCGTTCACCGCCCAAGGTCCCGGGAAATCCTCTCTTTATTACTAAGTTTTTTTTTTTATCTTTCTGACTTTTTCCACGGTCTTTGTGCTCCTTTCCCTGTTGGTGTGCCGTCAGGAAACATGGCTTGGTCTTTTTTTTCTTTTTCGTTGTCACTTGTTGAGCGGCGCCAATCGTCTTGTACCCATAACAGGTCGACTATTGGACACCCCCAAATTTTTCTTTTTATGGGTTTACCTGTCTCTGTTGCCACAATGGTTGCAGTTTGTAAAGGGATGAGATGTCTTGTTCTCTTTTTCTTTTCTCCTTGGATCTTTCGTCCCCTCTATCTCGTTTTGGCTGCGGCATGCAGATTGCCAAAGTCCAACCTCCTTCTGATTCGGTTTTAAGTCTGGTAGGTGAGTTTCCATACTGTTTTTCCCTTCTATCCCTCGCAACCACCTCGCTAGAACACTCCTCAATCGGTTTAGGTTTGATTCTCACTCCTTTTTTTTCGGTTACCTGTCCTCTCGGATTTTCACTCATGAAGACATTGTCTTTCTGTCTTTTGAACGGTGCCCTACCACTGATTTTTCGCCCTGATGTTCCCAAAATACTTTTTGCTCTCAAAAGATGTCGGCGGAAGGAAATCCCTTCCCCTTCAGTGGTGGGCCCAGCTTCTTTTCCCTTCCCGTGATCCCATAGGGAAGGATGGTAAGTGGGCTGTCTTCTTTTTTTAGGTTTCCCTTTCGTTCTTCCTCTTCGGGCTCGCCCCGTTAAAGCCGTGACATAGTGGGTTTAGGTTCTAGTTGTACTCTGCCTTTCTACGCGTTGCCTTGGAAACGCTTCTGAGATTTGACGTGTGTCACTTACCTTGACCTGACCAGCTTCCATCCTCCGTTTTCCCCCTCGACGGGCCCAGTGGTGCGTGTCCCTCCCTTTCACTGTTCCCTTCTTTTAAGAGTCTCACTGTGATCTATCTTACTGCTTTCCCCCCCAGCACTTGAAAAATTTTTACTTGCCGCCTTTCCCGGGTTAATTGATGTCACATGTCGTTGTCATATCCCCCTTAGATAGAGAGGTGCTAGAGGCCTCTGTGCGCGAGCCGTCTCCCTTAATTTACCTCTCTTTCCCCTACCCTTACGTTTATGTTTGTCTCTAACAAGGGCATGTTTCTTTCCTTCCCGCCACTCAACTGGCACCAAAAGTGTGCGTTGCCTCTGCTTTCCCTTTTCACGCACATCGAATCCTTTCTTCCCCCCCATCAACGAAATGTATATTTCACGTTTAACAGTCCTTCTTTTTTTCATTATTTCCCTCTTTTTTTTTATTTTCCATCTTCCTACTGGGCGCGCGCCAAAGTCCGTCGTTTTTCCGAAACCCAATCCTTAGAACGTGACCACACTTAACGCCTTGTTTTTCCAGGCTCGTCCTATGAGTGTACCGTCCTTTGCATTCCCTTTCTATCTGCGTACCTCTTGTAACACTTTCTCTCTGAGTCTTTTTCGTCCTGAACGCCCTGGTTGAGCTTATTCGATCAGGTTGTTTTTTTTTTCGGTAAGGCGGCCGAGTAGTTAGCCGCCCCCCCAATGCAAGTCCTCTTCCCCTAGCCTTTGCATTTCGCTTCTCGACCAGCGGTAACTCAATTTTTTTTCTTTTCCTGGACGCTCGCCATACTCAGCTCTCGAGGTGCTCTTAGTGATGTTTTTTTTTTTAGATTTTCCTCCGTTTCAAATCGGTCGAGGCCTCAGGAGTCCGCTTTTTCTTGTAAACCTTTTCTTTCTTCACTCCCTCTTCTTTCCCCTTCTTTTTTGTTGTTGGAGATGGCTTTCTCCTCCATTGTATCCCCCTCCTTTGGGTTCCCTATTTCCTCCTTTCCCTTCCCGATTTTTCCCAAATCGCTCGCGTCTAAGCATCTCCCATGTTGCTTTTCTGCCTTCCTTCGCCTCCCCCTGGCATAACTGTTGATTGTTTTAGGTCGTTTTCTTTCGAGAAGGCCTTCGTCTTATCGATTCTTCTAGACCTCACTCTTCTCAATCGCTGCCTTCTCACCGTCGCCCCGTGCCTCTGTGAAAGAAAAAAAAATGACGAATCGCAGCTCCCCCTTTCGTTCCCGTGTTTCTTTTCTTCCGCCTAGTTTTATCCTCAAATTGTGAAAGAATCGGACACCCCGGTGAGGAAGTACCCCCCCTGCTCCAAAAGGTCCACCCCATGCAGCATCAGACTCTGCCCTCCCCCCCCAGGATCTTTGTCCCCTCTAGGGTTCCCTGGATGTAGTGGTTCACCACGCCCGGTCTTATGGAATCGTTTTGTCTGGTACCTTCGCACCTAGTTTCTCCTTTCCCCCCAAATACGAGGTCGTTTACGTCCTCACCAATGAGGGGCCCTTCTCTTTTTCCCGATTTGCTTCCTAGGCCAATTGAACGATGTTTGCTCTTTTTTTACACGCGCATCAGGGGCCGCACATATTTGCGAATTTCCTTTTATTCTTTCTAATTCCAGTTCCCATTGAGACAATTATAGACCCCCCTGGCATGAGGTCGGGATCCTGCGGTCCTTAGGAATCCTATTTTGCGATACCCGTCACCCTTCCCCCTGTCCCTCCTAATTATGGATATGCCGCCGAAGCCGTCGTGCACTCACTTCCAGATTTTCCGCTTCACCCCCGCCTTCTTTCCTGCAGGAAAAGAAAAGAGGTTTTCCTCCCTAGCACAAATTTTCATCCCCGCCTTACACTTTTCGCCGGTCTGTAGCAATGAATTCTCCCCCCGTGGACTTTTATTTATTCGGATCTTGGTTTTAGTGTCGTTGCCTCCTTTTGCTCTTAGCTCTGTTTAAAGGTCCCCCTTTTCAAGCTCCACCCTCCATTTCCTTCGAATCCGCCTCTACCGAGCGTTCCCGTCCCTCCCTTTCCTTGGCTTGATGGACCTCCCCTCCCTTTGGCCTCGACGAATCGTCACCGGAAAACTTAACTCCTCCCCTTCGTCCACGGACCCCCCGGCCACGCGGCTTCCGGAATTCCCCCTTTTTAAAGTCCTTTTCCTTCTTCCCTTGTAGTTTGAAGTTTTTTTATTGTGCCAGACCAGCTTCGCGCGTGCGAGCAAAACTGCGTTTGGCCAGCGTACGCCCAGCCGGTCCGCATTGTAGTTTCCACTTCTCCCTTCCGAAAAAACCTTTTTCCCCTTTTTCTTGTGAAAATCCGGGGACACAAGGCCCCCCTTCCCTCCTCTTCCCCGGGAAGATAAATCCTCTTCCTTTCTTCTGCATCAACCATCCGGAATTTTGAGTTTATCCGATTCGTTTATTTGGTATCCTGTGCCGATACGTTTCCGTTCTCGCCCGCACGCGACCACGAAAAGGCCTTCCCTTTTTTTTTCTTTTTTTCCAATCAACTGCCCTTTGCCTTTCCTGCCGTTTCCTCCCCCAAGCAGACCTAAGCGTCGTGCCAGATTTCTGCTCAAACTCTAAAAGAACTAGCTCCTTGGACCATACTGCCCCGCCAGCCCGGCGGCCTTGTCCTTTTTTTCTTTTTTCCTCATCGGCCCAAATCCATTTGGTGACACCCTCCCACACTATTTTTTGTTGCCTCCGTGTAGTATTTTCCCAAATTCCCTTCAGCCTTTTTTCAGTTGCAACTAAACGATTCGCCAAACAATAACGCGTCCATGTTTCCGGTTGGTACACCACGCACAAGCTTTAGACCCCCCCCTTTGTTTCCAATACTTTCTG
>Ga0179593_1514378_pt1 | contig 11091 bp, 11 predicted proteins | sample CZODoug2_1_08_16_FD_185931 | JGI IMG/M metagenome (GOLD analysis project Ga0179593, IMG submission 185931) | Vadose zone soil fungal communities from Angelo Coast Range Reserve, California, USA - CZODoug2_1_08_16fungal (PacBio error correction) | ecosystem: Environmental > Terrestrial > Soil >... | reverse complement strand
TACCCTCCAAGCGTTCCGTCGTGCTCCTCTCCTTCGTTTATTTCTTTTGATTCCCCCTTCTTTTTTTTGGGGCGTGCCCTCCCTAGATCCCCTTTTTTTTTCCCCTGTCCCGATATGCATCATGATCAAGGAAGTGATTCCAGGCGACGAACACTGCCCCTGGAGATCGTTTGGAATAGCCCCCACTCTGTTTCCAGCTGAAAACCACGTGTTATGACCCGCCTTAATAGGCTTTTCGACATTGTTTCCCCCGCCTTATTTGGTTGTGTGACGGTGGTCGTTCTTTTCACTATTGTGAGAATGACCCCGTCCAAATTATACGCTTTCTCTCCATCTTTTTTATGCTCTCTTACAAATACTTTATGGTCAGTCTGAAGACGCTGTTTCCGTTTCTTCCGCGAGTGGCGGGTCTTGCCCCCCTCGTGAAGAGTTACCGGATCTCTTTTTCAGACCTCTCCCCCCCCCTTTCCCTCCCGGTTCCTTATGCGCCCGCGTAGCTTCCTCCTTTTCCCCTCTAGGTCGTTCCCTTTAACACTCATAGTGGAAAACAGGGTTAAGCATCAGGGGGCATTCTTAACCCTTCTTCCCCAATCGATCGGGCAAGCTTTTTCGCTTGCTCATCCTCTTTGGTGAGCGGACATTATATTAAGAAGTGTTCGCCAGACAGGGTGGACGTTCTTCCTTCTTCTTTTTCTTCTGAACATCTCCTTTTTTTTTTCGGACCTTTTTCCTTCAATGCTGCTGACTTCATGGAGGCTCCTTTCCCTCTTCTGTCCTGTGCATTCCTTCTGGGTGGAACAATGGGAGCCCATCTCCCGTGACCCCTTTTTTTCTAGCAAATTGAAGCGTTTTTGCTGGACCGTGGGTCTTTTTTCTCCTCGTTTTTTCTTGTAGGAGAATTCTTTTCGCTTTGGCCTGTCTCCGAGAACCCTAATATAGAAGACTGAGCCTATTCCATGCGGAATAAGTTCGACACATGCTTGCTGCCCCCTGATGCGTTTTCCCCCTTTTTCTTAACTGAACCTGTGATGGCGGGATACGTTTTATCTTCTGGAGTGATCCCTTTTTCCTACGGCTTGAATCCTTTTCCGGATTATTGTGATGGCGCTTATCCCCCCTCCAAAGAGAGCCCGTTTTGCTTTTTTCTGGATGATCGCCATGGAGTTTCCATTATTTCCTCTGAGGTGGAGATCGGCATGTGTTCCGTTGCTTTCTTTTTGGGAACCTTGAAGGGTACACGCTACGGCGACCTTTTGCACCTGCCAGCTTTTTTCCCTCTTTTGCATCTTTTGATCATGCGCGATAAGTTTTTACCTACGTCTTTCTCTAATGAAGGTGGAATGTTTTGACGTTGCCCGGACGCCTTTTTGTGTGTAGTACCAAGTTTCCCTTTTTTCCCCGGGGGCAAATCCCGTTTCCGATGACCCCACGACACCTGATTATCAGTCCCTCCTCCTCCCTTAAGTCCGAACTTTCCCGCGTCTCCCCCCTCCTCTTTTCCTATGAGCTGTGAGTTCCCAAATACACTTTACGAGATCTTCTTTTATGAACCAATTTTTTTCTTGCAAACGCCTCTTTTTTGGTCCTCCCACGAAAACCCCCCCCTTCCTCTTTTTGTCTCCGTGTCCTCGGTTGATGCTGCCGTCCATTTTTTTCCCCCCTTTCCCCCCTCGTGGTCGGAAGGTCCTCTGAAGACCTGTTTGCACCTCCATCCGCCCCTCACCCGTAAAAAGTCACAAGACACAACAGGTACGCCCCACGCTCCCCTCAAGGTTTTCCTTTTTCTGCCTTCGTACTCCCCCAAGAATGCCTGCAAACGCCAGAGTGATGGAGACCCCTTTTCTTCTTCCCTCAATGTACGCTGCCCATGAGCCACGTCCCTGAGCATCTTTCCCTCGAAGCGGCGCCCCTGAAAACTGACTGCCGACTCTTCTGTCCGCCTTTAAGATTCGACAGCAAGGCAGAGTTTTCTTGGCGCCCCCTTCTTCCCCCTCAAGCGAAGCTAACCGGATCGCGTGACGCTTCGGCCTTTTCCGCCTTCCCCATGCAAGCGTCTCCCCCCAAGATATGAAAGGCCTTTTCTAACCGCTCTTTCCTTCCTCCTTAGCCCAGATTCAGTGATGATGGTGCCCGTTTCCGGCCAGTTCTTTCTTCGTCCCCAGACGATTGGTTTTTATGCGGCGGTCCCTTTTTTTTCCTTTCTCCTCCTTTGGTGATTTATCTTTCCGGAATTTACGCCCCAAACCGAATAAAGTACGTTTGAGCCAGACACTTTTCCGTTCTTCCTTTCCCCCCATAATACACCTGACTCTTTGAAGTCTCTTCTTCCCACTGATTTATTTTTCAAAAGGCTTTTACTTGTTATCGCGTGGCTCTTCTTCATACTCTCTGTCTTCTAAGAAAGCGTTGACCAGATTATCTTCGGTCAAGAAGTTGAGGGCGCAATTATTGCTCATACTTTATCCCCTCCCCTCTTTCCGGCATCTGGATGGTTTCTCTCTCTTGCTCCTTTTCTTAGGAGAGATTGCTTTTGTTTATATTTGAGCGGAGCGTAAACGCCTCTCTCCCTCTCCCCTTTTTCCATATTGGCTTTTGTCCCTTCCATGCTTGTGATTTTTAAGTGTGATGACTCATAACCTGAGTTTCTGATTCTTTCCATTTGCTGGATTTTTCATTGCCTTTTATCTGGGAGATTTTTTCAATAACAGGGTTCTAGGCCCTTCGGTCTCCTATTCTTCCACCTTGTCCTTTGGACTGCTAACCCATATTCCTGATCAATAAATATTCCCCTTCTTTTTATGTGAGGACAGCATCCATTTAGAGTTTTCGACAACCATAATTGAGATCCTCTACCGGTAATTGGTGGCTCGATATGACCCTCTGATAAGCTGGTGGAACAATTCTCTCGGACCTTCGGAAGGTCTCCTCTTCTTATCAAGTTTGCGTGGTTCTGGTATCGCACCTTTTGATTGCCAGTCCCTATGGGACCTTGGACCCGCAGATCCCAGGTTGGTTCCCTCCTCTTCACCCTTTCCATTTCGCGCCGTCCTCTCCATAACGGTAGTGTTTCCCCCTATCGCCACTCCTCTCCCCCCCCCCCATATGCAGCTCCCCGAGCGTTTTCCCAATTTGATAGAGCGTGATGGCATTAAAGAGTCTCCCTCGTCATGCTGCCCATGCCCGCTCGTTCCACAACGCAACTCGCCTATCCTCCTTTCACCGTGACAATTATAATCACAAAAAGACTCCCACTGGGTTGCTCGGCTGTGCCCCACCCTTTTGCCATAAGCATCAGACCTCGTGCCAATGTTTTCCTTCCCTTGCCACCTTGATCCCCGAGACAGAGATGTCTTCCCTCCCTTTCCCCCCGGTGGCAGTAAGCACCACACCGCACCAGAATTCGAATCCTCTGTGGTGCTTGATGTTACCTTTTTCGTTCTCGTCCCTTTTTTCCCGCTTCTTGGTGTCTCTCTGGATTTCCCTTTCGCGCCGCGAATCAAGTACCAGTCTCACAAGCAAACTTTATAACCCCTTCCAACTGCCTCAGCAACCCTTGCCATGCCGCTCAATCTTTTTCTGTTCAATGTCTCACAGTCCCCCCTTTCCTAATAACTGCAGAAGCGGAAGACTCACATGCTCCTGTAGGAGTCCTCCCGAAGGATCGGTCCTTTTTCCCCTCCAAATTCGCCTAGTTCGTCGGCTCTTCCACGGAATCGTCCTCTTCTCCCCCCTTTCTGGAACACTTCTTCGAGAATTTTTGCCAGCTTCTTCTCCCTTTCTCAAATATTTACGATTCTATTTTTGGAGAATTTAAGCCGTAGCCCTTAGCTCACCATTCACCGTTGTGTTCCCTTCTTCCAGACAGCTAGCATACCCTTGATCATCTCCCTCTGTTCCTCCGCGTATTTGGAAGCTGCGGTCGTTGATGGAGCTTTCCCCCCTTCTCACTACCCTTTCTCACGTCGCGTGCCTCCTCTTCGCGATCTGCCTTTAAGAATCGTTTTCCTTTTTGTTGCCCTTACAGAGAAGTTGAAGAGTTAAGTAAATATGCTCGGACACAACTCTCTGTAGATCTTCTTTTTCTTTGCTTGGCTGTTTCCTCTCTCACCATAGTTCACAAGAGTACGCGATCGTGTCCCCCCCCCCTCCCCCTGAATCGATTTTTTTCTCCTCCGGTAACTCCTTCTCAAGGAGTGTTGATGAATGTGTAAGTCCACAGTTAAGATTTCTTCGCTCTTTCACCCCTCTCGCGTCTTTTTTTTTCTCCTCCTCGGTTTTCCTTCTCTCTGCTGAGCTAATAGGCCATGGTTCCCACACTTTTAGTTCCTCGCTTCCGTCCCCCCCCGTTCCAAACCGTTTTACTATTTGGAATTCCAGACTCAGTCAGTGGTCTTCACGCTTCCTCGTTTTGCATCCTTTCTTTTCTCCTCCCCTCGTTTTTTTTTTTATGCACCTCCGTTGCCCTTCTTGCCGTCCCCCTCTGGAATTTTGGATGATCCAAAATAGTACGGTTTTTTGGGCTTTGTCCATGTGCGAGAGAAAGAATTTGTTCCCCTTCTTCTATTAGTTCATTTCCCTTTCAAGGAAAGTGCTCCGATTTTCCTACCGATTACCTGGTGCTCTTCTGTGCTTTAGCCCATCCACTTCTGTGTCCCAGCTGTTTTCATTTACCGCCTATCTGCCTTTTCGCTAACTTTTTTTTGTAATTTTTTTTTTGTGTTCAAGGTGTAATAGCTAAGCTAAAGAGGTGAGCGAATACATCCCGTGCCCTCCCAATGAAGGCTCGCCATTGTTGATCTTTTTCCTGTCCCTTCCTCTTAGAACCACACAGCACGAAGAAGCCTTATCCTCATTTCTCTCGTCCTATCCGAGGATTTTTTTTAAGAAGGTTTTCCTTTCATGTTAATAGACAAGTACGGGGCTTCCTTAGTTCGCCCCTGGTTATCTTTCCTTCTAATGCAAGGTAGTGAGCTTTCCCAAATCCCTTTTTGACCCTTGTATGGGAGTTTTTATAGGATTGTTCCCCCCACCCCCCCCCCCCACACCCCCCCTTTTTACAAAATCTAGGCAAGCTGTTGCAATCAAGCTGCCTTCCGGGCATTTGCGCCTTACACGATCTCTCCTAGTTTTTTTTCGCTCAGAGGGTGGGCGAAGTTTCATCTGGTGAGTCGGCTAGTACTCCCTTTCCCCCCCTTTCCTTTTTAACTTCCGATTGCCTTCTGTTTTTCTCCCCTTTAAAGGCTTTCGTCATTCTCGCTTTGGCCTGTTTTTTTTGCTTTTGGCGTTCCTTCTTGGATGGAAATATGAGCGCTTGCGCAGTTCTTCACGTTTTGCTTACTTTGTTTAGAAGAGTTGCTCTTTTAGCTTTTTTTCCTTTTTTTTCGTGCGTCTTTTTTTTTCGGTTGCGACAGATCCCCTTCCCTAAGTCCATGAAGCTCCGAGAAGACTGTTTGTTCTTCCTCACGGGTTCACCCCAACCCCTTTGCGCACTTGAATACTAATTCTTCTTTTGGCGTGTTCCCTTAACTTCAACATTGGGCGTGATACTATGATGGCTAGTCTCTTTGCCGCCACCCTTTCCTCTTTTCTTAGGCTTCTGGCTGCGCCGTTTTTCAAGCCAAAAAGCTTCCTTTTCCCCTTTCCTTCCCTTGGATTTATTGTGACTCTTTTACCTTCTTCTCTCTACCATCCTTGCAGTGGTGCTGGATCGGCATGGGAAGAGTTTAGCCAAGACGCGTGTCCCCTTAGGGCCCCTCTCTCCGTAACTTTTGTAAAGAATCTTGAGATGCAGATTGATCTGCTGATTTTTGTCACTTTCCCCCTTTATTGTTCCTCGGAGGCGCGAAGGTGATGTCTGTCGCGGCCCCCGTCCCTGCAGGAGGCCTCCAAGGAAGGGCATTGTCTGGTTTTTAACGTCCTCGCCCTTAAAACACCCTTCAAACCCTTCCGCAGCCGTCGGATTCCGTACCTTTTTTCCACCGGGAGCCAGGCTTTCGTCTCTTCCTCCCCCAGACACGTATAGACTTCAGCCCTCTTTCTTTGTGAGCCCCTGGCTTCTTTCTTCCAAAACGACTGTCTTTTACTTTCTTTTCCTCTTATGCTGCGCCCCTTCCCCTTTGCCTCTTTCAGAGCGCCGGGCCTCGGCAGACCTTATTTGAAAGAACAGTTCCCGTCACAACGGACACCAGCCACCCCCTTATCATCCTGCAGAACGAAAGCTTCTTGTCTGCCGTTCCCTCAAAACCCATGCCGCATAATCAACAGACCTTTTCTGAGAGGGAGGGTATGCTGACATTTCCCTCTTCCTCTCCAAATGCTCCTCTCCAATTTAGCGTTTTGACAAGCCCCGCCAAGACAAACCAGTGCGGAGGTTTTTTGAAGATAAGATCGTCAAGCCAAGTCAGCTACTCCGAACCTTTTTTGAAGCGTACGCTCCCCCCTGTCTTCTCGAGATTCGGAGGAATTTTAAGAGAGACGCGAAGCCAGTCACCCACTTACACCCCTCCCTTTTTAGTTCTCATACCTTTTATGATTTTTCAGGAGAAGGCCACATTTCTTATCCCCCTTCCCTTCTTTAAATTTTTATGGGAGGATCCTCTCTCTTTTCCTCTCCATTTTTGTTTTTTTGCCCCCCTCCCCCTCCTCACAGTAAACCTTGATACTTTCTTTTCTAATCATCCCTGCGTCTAAGGGCCCCCCTTTTCCCCTTCCCCCCTTGATCGTATGAAACGGAGCTTAGGAAATCTTTTTAATCAGAACGAGCATGAAGCTGAACTTTTCCTTAAGATATGAGTCAGCCCGAGCGGCCTTTTGAATCATCGATTTCCTCTTCGTTCCAGCAGGTACGGAGCTTACTTCCTTGCTTTTCCCCTCTCGCTTAAAAATAAGATTCCCCGGCATGATTTCCTCTTTGCGCGTGCTTGCTACCGGATTTTCTTATCTATCTTCCTCCGTTCCATGAATGACCCGAATACCTTTTTTATCCACCCACTCTTTCCTTTTTCCTGCCTTTTTCTTTGTTTGACTTCCGTGCGGCTCCGACCAGTTCGAGTCTGCTATTCGTACCTGTTCTTGTAAGTTTGTGGGCGTGGTCTCTTTGCCTTGTCCCAGTTTTGACTTCGTACGCCTTTCCTTTTGTTCAGCATAAACTCCTCAACTCTCCACCTTTCCAATTTTCTTAGTTTTAGTGCTTTACAGAAGCGTTTGCTGCAAATACTCTTTTTTTTCTTAAGCCTCTAGACTTTTTCATTTTCTCCAGTCGAGCCACGGCCTTCCTCCCTGTGGTCTTAAACAATAGGTCTTGCTTCACTTTTCACGCTGGATTAACCCAAGTTGTTTCGATTGCTGTATAGCCCCCTCTTCTTTCCCCCCATGACCATTTTCGCCCTAATTGGCGACCCAAAGGTGTCGACGTCCAATTAACCCCCGCGCCGTCCTGACCACCTGTTTCTGAACAACTATCGCGCAGTGCTCAAACCTTTTCCCCAGATGCAAGAGCGGCTTATTTTACGCCGGGGGAGTCAGGTTTCCCACTAGGCGGGATACAGGCTTTACGCTGCCCCCATGCCCTAGGACCCCCTCATTGTGTTCTACTTAAGAAGGAAAACTGGCTCATCCAGTCCCTCAGACACGTTTCTTTGACCGGATTTTTCTTTCTTGTGCCCAACATTGATCAGCAGCATCCTTTAATTTCGTTCCCCTTTTTCCTTATTGGACAAAAACAACCAAACCTTTTTCTCCAGCAGAGTTCTTCTCCCTCCATGCCCAGGTTCCCATACAGCCAACACCGCCCCAACCTCAGAGGTATTGCAGAAGCCTTGGTTTCTTCTTTTCTTCCTCCTATTATCCGCTTTTCCTTTTTTTTTTTTTAGTCCTTGAAGGTAGCTCTGCCCGGCCTACGAAGGCTCCCCCGCCTCCAAGTCCTCAGACATTCAATTATACCCCCCCTTCCTCCTTCAATTGGCCACCCACCGGAACGTCTTTTTCTGCAAATGTCTCCACATTTAAAGACCAACTCCAACTGGCTAGATGCGTCTCTCATCGCATTTTGAAGTGTCCAAGCGCATCGAGTTAAAGTCACGTTTTCCCCTGCAAACCGCGCACGTCATTCGCTATCTCCCCTCCTCTTCAACCTCCCGACCAGTATGAGGCAAACATTTGAGATAGGTCTCGACCCGGATGCAGCGTTTCACCATTTCCCTATCGCTTTTATACTTTTTTTCGTCCTGTCTCTCCGTCTTTAAACCCACCCCCCCTCTGGTACCCGAGAGTGTGGTAACGGTCGTCAAGACCGTCCGGTCATAAGTAGGTTGATACGCGGAAGATGCCTTTCTCTTGTAGTACGTATTTACCCACCTGCCCCTGGTACCACTTTTTCCTTCCCTTCTCCTTTTTTTTCCCTTCAACCGCCAGCTGCTCAATCTTCTCAGCTTGATGTTTCTCTGTCAAAGATGTCCCCCGTAAAAGAAAGATGATCTTCCAAAGCTGTGAGACTTTGGATGATGTCCCGTCATCAAACGCCCCTCCGATGACCCCCCTTTCCACCCACAACCGCACCTGCGATGTTCTCTGCTTAGGCGGCCTCCTTTAACGATCGGCGTGGTGAACAGGTTTTCCCTGGGAAAAGAAAGTGGGATTATATCACATGAGCTGCAGTAGTCTGTCTAGCACGGTTGCCCTATTTCCCTCTCTTTCTTCGCTACTCGAGCGCGCTACCCCCCAACTTCCTTTTCTTTTCCCCCTTCTATGCCCCCCCCCCCCCAAAACGTATATTTAATCCCTGAATCCACACGTGCCGTCTTCACCTTCATGAATGATGATAATTCCTACCTCCTCATTGGTGTTGTCCTGGATGCAAAGCAAGACTGGCCGGTGTGCTCCTCTTTCTTTTGGCTTCTTTATTCCAAAATCGTTCCTGGTTCCCTGTTCCCTCTCATCTGAAACCTTTTTTAACAATGCAGTCCTGCTCTATTAGTCCGTTTTTGAGCACGCGACCCCTGAGCGATGCGCTTGTCCTAGCTCCATCCCACTCTTTGACAGTCCACACCGTCATCCATGACCTCCCCTATAGGCATTATTCCGCCAGAATCAACTCTTGATGGCTTTTGTTGTTCCGGGTAATAGAGTAAGCTTTGCCCGAGGTGAGCAAAGGCCCTCCCCTTTGTGGAAGTTTTTGTACGCCAGTCGTTTTTGACCCCCTTCCTTTTCTTTTTCCTGAACCTTCCTTGGGCAAACCCATTTCAATAACCTCCTGCTCTTGGCCTCAGCTAGCGAGTTCTTTTTCTTACAAAGGCGCAGTGAATTTTTACCGGTCGACGTTCCGCCAATCTCTTCAGTTGACCTAGATTACTATCGTCGGACCCCTTTTTAGTCTCCTCCTTACAATTCTTCTCCCTTCTTTGCCGCCGGGAAATCTTCTTGACCGCTGGATGGGGTCCGCTCTCCGGTACGTCATTCAAGGACAATGCTCAACCCGATCGTCCAACTCTTTTTTTTCGCCTTCTGCATCCCAGCATGGCGCCATCAAACGAAGGTTTAGCCCTAGCAGGTTCGTCCTGATTCTTGGGCGCCCTACCTTACTCGTTTTTCCTGGTTCAATTTTTTTTGTCTTTTTTTGTATTTTTTCTGTTTTTCATGCCTTCGTGCTTATTGGCTAATTAACATGAGGGTTTCCTTAATTCTCGCTGGGCAGGGATTTCCTTTGGATTCATTTTGCGACCTTTTTCCTGAAATATTTTTGGATAGCCATTTCCTCCGGGTGTGACAGTGCATGCGGATGAAGAGTTGCTTTTTTGAGTTCATCTGGATGTTAGTATGCTTAGGGTCCTGGCGCCAGAGATACACCCCTTCCTATGCTGCTGACCCTCCTCGGAAAGAATCTATAGGCAGCACCTTCCTGACACACCCTGCTTATAATACATCTGCTGTTGGCGGTTTGTCGTAACGCATTGTTCCATGGGGGATCGAGTCTGGTTAGTTCTCGGTCCCCTTTCAAGCTTCCTTCTTCTTTTATCTGGGGATATTTAGTCTTTTTTTTGTTTACATGCCATCCAAGCAGGAGCCAGTCTGGCTTTTTATTGGGTTTCTCTCCGCCCGGTCGTCTTAACTCTCAGCATTTTGTTTGTGCCGAGCGTGATGGAAGCGTTTCTCCCCGATCCAGCCGTTTGGTTCTCAAGCTCTCCCTCCTCCGAGTACACTTTGACATTCCCGCCGGTGTCATTGAGAGATCTGCTCTCCCTACGCTTACCGGATGGTCGATTACTGGCCCTCCTCCGGTGCTGTGAAGCCCAACCGACAGCCTGTTGGCTTTCCTGTCCTACAAGCATTGATTATGGGCTGTTCATCCGGTTTTCCCGAGGACCCCACCTCAACAACTTTTCCATCCAGGCCACTTAAGAGCCCCCGTCGAGTCCGAATCCCCCTTTTTTCTCGCGTCTTTCGCGAGCTGGTTCTCCCCCCCTCTTTAAGGTCTAGAGATCTAAGTTCAACAGCGGGGGGTGACTCCCCCGAGGGTGATATCACACAAGCCTACCAGAGGATCGTTTACTTTTCTTCTGCGCAACCATCAATCGCGAGGACTATCTCACTTACTGTTTAATTCCAGTCCCAGCCGCCTTTCCCCCGTACACACGGAAATCCTCCCAAACACCATTATGAATCGACTGAATGAGCGGATGCGTTGCCTCGTCCACACAGCAGAGGCCATGCAAACCCCCTGATTGGAAGCACACGGGTTTCTCTGCAGTTTCCCCGATGCACGCCAAACTCCCTCCAACATCTCTTTTTTTGCCCCCCCTCGATCATAGCTAGCATCGCGCAAAAGTCCACCTGCCGCGGTGGGTGAAGACCAATCTTCCGACATTTCCAGTTTTAGTCTCGCCGTTTTGCAACCTTGGCCCTAAGCGGGTTTGTCCAATGACGACTTAGGTAACGCTTCGGCTTTGGAACGCGCATCCCAATGCTGATTTAACACGTCGCCTTTGCCTATTACGCTTCATGCCGTATCTTTCAGACAAGGTCAGGTGATGATGGGGACGTTTTCAAGTTCTTCTTCAACCGTAGGGTTTTTTGCTTGAATGCTTTTCTGGCCCC
>Ga0179593_1441955_pt1 | contig 11091 bp, 10 predicted proteins | sample CZODoug2_1_08_16_FD_185931 | JGI IMG/M metagenome (GOLD analysis project Ga0179593, IMG submission 185931) | Vadose zone soil fungal communities from Angelo Coast Range Reserve, California, USA - CZODoug2_1_08_16fungal (PacBio error correction) | ecosystem: Environmental > Terrestrial > Soil >... | reverse complement strand
CCTTTTTTCTCTTTTTTCTTCTCTCCCACTGTTTTTCCCCCTCCAGGCCGACCGCCCCATAGGTGATTTGTTCTCGCGTCCCAACATGCGCATAAAATGGGCTTCCCATTTGTTTCGTCCCGTTCGGGGCTGCGGGGCTTCTGTCCGTGCATCGGCAATCACAAGCCGGTTTTTTTACTTTTGAGGCTTCTTCGCATTGGGATTAGAACGGCTGTTCTTTTTTTTTCCCCTCTCCCCCGTCGTACAGCCAGCCAAGTACGTTACTGGTCCTGAGTGCAGGGAAGTCTGGCCTTCCCAGAGAATCCCTGGCTCCCCCGCCCGGGTTTTTTTTCCAATCGTACCGTTTTTTTCTGACTGGCGGACATCTGGACCCCAAATTTGTTCGTTGCATAGACCCGAGTTCCCTGAAGCCCGTAGCGGAAAGGTGTCCTCCTTCCAGGGGAAGCATAAGCTGTTTTGCGGTTGCTGTTTCATTTGACGCTCGTTCTTTTTTTCGGCGGCAAGAGCCGGGGGGGGACGGGGGGGCGTGTGTACGTGAAGTAGTTTAGGGAGCGTGACTGCTTAACAGGCTCACCGGGCAGTTTTCCCCCTTCGTTGCCGTTTTTGAGGCTTTTTAAAACAGGGGTGCCCCCTGGGAAACCCCCCAACTTGCGCCACCCAAAAAGCACCCGATCGCTCTTTTTCACCCTTGGAGTGAGCCATTCGGTTGCATCCTTTCCATGGGCTTTCGTTTGGGGCTCCCCATCCCGACTCTTCTAGGGCGGTGCAATTTGGAAGTTCGACACTTCCCTCTGGGCCTTGTTCCCCCTCTTCCAGCACAAATCTCTAAGGCTTGTTTACTGCGCCGTGATTATTCGTGCCCCGCCCCTACCCATTTTTTTTCCCTCTGCTCCCCGTTACGAGGTCGATGGGGGCTCTACCCTTTATTTTCGGAAGTGCCGGGATAATTGTATCATTCGTTTTTCCCGAGATTGGCCTTTTTCCCCTTTTTTCCCTCGGTGCTCAACCCGGATTGATCCCCCGAATGTTGAAATTTCCCCCCTTTGCGCTGTCGTTTCACGTCCTTTTTCGCCAGTCTGTTTTTCCCCTACAAAATGAAATGGTGGCCCTGTTTTTTACCTTCCTCATTGTCTGTTTGGATATAAGGTTTTACCCACCAATTGTTTTCTTTTGCAGCATTTCTTTGTGTTTCTGTCCATGGGCCCCTTCAGCTGCTTCCATAGAAAAACGTTCTTTTTCTCCCAACTTGGCGCGAAATTCAACTTATCATTTCTCTGCTGGCCACCCCCGTTTTCACTTCCTTTTTTGCGCTGTTTGGCCGAAAGATTGTTTTTTTCGCTCCTTGCCCGCGCTCTCGAACCTGTTTTTCCCCGTCGCCTTTCACCACGACAGTGCAAGTTTCCCCTCTTGCACTTCCCTTATGAAGAAGCGCCCCCCTTTTCTACTCTTATTAGATACCCCCCCCCCCCCCGTGCGGGGCCCCCGCTTAATCATGTACTGGGGATGGCAGCTCAGGCTTCTTTTTTGTTCCTTTTCAGTATCCCTTCAATCGAGCCAGGAGTGTGTCCCCCCCGCCATTTCTTGGCCAGTTCTCGGACGCAGCTTGCAGTTTTTTTTCTTTTGCTTCTTGGCGGCCAAACAAAAAACACCCCACCCCCAAAAACCAAAAAAAGAGGTCACTTGTCCGTTTACCCCTTCTCCCTTCCTCAGGCGCAGTCCCACTAACATTGCTTCTCTTTCCCCGGTCACTCAAGCACTCTAGGTAGGTGCCCCCCTCTGAAGATTGACTGTATCTTTTCTTTTTCTCGAATCTCTCGCACAATGCCTGTGCCCTCACCTGCTCATTCAGTCTACCACCTTCCTGCATCTCACTTTCCCAGAACCCCGCGTTGTCAACAGTAGATTTCCCCACGCGTGCACAGCCACCAGGTTGTAACAACCCGGGGCCCAACGAGAACGATCCGCGCGCTCGTAACTGGCCTTCTCCCCGCTGACACAGTTCTATGAAGACCAAAGATGGTAGCAAGAGTGTGAAAGTACCCCCCCAAGCTTCCTTCATCTTTCTTTTTCCCTATGTTTTTGCGCTCCCCCTCCGCCTTGCAGAAAGACAAACTTCTAGGATCCCTTTCTCTCTTGATGCCGTTCTCTTTATTCCCGGCAGTTTGAAGGCCTCTCCTTTTCCGTTGAAGTGGGTGAATAGATTGACCCCGCTCCCCTCCTTCCCGTACCCCTTCCTTCGCATTTATTTACAGGCTTGGGGAATTGTCATCTGTTCCGCTTTCACTCCGCTTTTTAAGTTTTACTTGCGGAGAGGTTTTTTTTTTTTCTCCCCCTTTTGTCGGACCCACCCTTCACCCTGGCAATACACAAGCGTGAAGGGCGGGACCCCCCCCCTCCGTCGCGGTTTGGTGTCTTCCCAACTCCCCCTGTCGCAGGCGACTTTTAATCCCTGCCAGATACATTGCGCGCCCCGGCTCTTCTTTCCCCCTCCCGCCCCCCCCCCTTTTCTCATCCGGCCTAGAAACGTGCGTTCAGGTCTTTTTTGCCACGTTTTATAGACCATTAGCTGCTTTGCCCCTTCCTCCCCCCCTTCCATCCCCCCCTCCACGTCTAAAGGCATTTCCGCCCTTCGATGGGCCTCAGTCCTCGACCACAGTGACTAGGCTTCTCCCAACCTACCCATCCCCACCTCTCCCTGCGGGGTGCCGTAAGCGGTGAAACGAACAGCCCCGTTTTTTTTCGTGGTGAGTAAACCTTGTGGTATCGTAGTTGTTTGCGTCTGTCATGGGTTGACCTCCAATTTGCCCCTCCCTGTTTTTCTTTTCCTTTTACCTAACCAACATGGGTTTTTTTTTTTTGCCTCTCACCCCCTTCAACAACAGACAGGTTTTTAAGGGATTGTCATGCCCCCCACCCCCACCCCACCTACTTATTTCGACCGCCTTTGTCTTCACGCAGCACTTTTTTTTTTTTCTCCTTGCCCCTTGATATTCGTGACAAAGTCCTTTCTTGAGTAGTTTGGTCGGCCTTCCTTCTTCTCCCCCCCTTTGCCCTTCCTACCGCCCACTGTGGACTGGTCCCACCACCCTCTCTTTACCTCCTTAGAGTGCCTTGGTTTTCCCAGTATCTTGCCCAGTGCACAAAATAGGGGGCTTTGCGTATTTCCCTTACGACTTTCCTGTCGTCATTTTTTGGGTCGGTTTCGTTTCCTTTGGCAGGGCTTAATCGGTCTCTTTTCCCCGCCCTGCATGATAGCAGCCCATCAGCGTTACTTTCTTCTTCTACCAGTTTTCCACAGGGCACTTATTCGTTCCCAGTCCCGCGAATTTCGTGTCCCCCCTGAGGCCGCTCTCAGCCCTTTTCGGTTGCAGTGGACGTCCGATAGTGGACCGTTTGCATTTGTGTCTGTTGGGTACAAGGCTTGCTTTTTTTTTTTTTTAACCTTCTTGGCCTGGTTTCCCCCGGATTGGTGAAAAGTCGGTTTCCTATCAGGCCCCCCTCTTTCTTTTTCCCAGCTGACACGTCGATGGAGTCTTTTTCTGGGTTTTTTTGTCTTGTTGCCCCTGGACGATTCTATTATATTTCCTCCTCCCCGTTTTTTTTTTTTTTTTTTTCTCCTAGATCGTCAAGGTCCCGATTTTTGCCCCCCTTCCTCCAACCTCGGATTTTCCTTGGCCGTTTCGTCTGGCAGCAACAGGGATGGAGATCCTGTCTCTGCAACCGACTTTCTTCCTTCCCCCCATTGCCTGGTCCCGCGTTAACCCACCATGCCTCGCCACGTTCGGACCCGGCTTCACCCCATTGCTCTTTCTCGTGTTGCTCCTTCAAAGCGGCTCAGTCTTCCGTGTCTTTTTTTCCTTCCGTTTTCCTTACCCGTGGTCTTACCTTTTTAGCCCGCACATTTTACCCCCCTATGTTTTCTTGCTTTCCCCCGCTGCGAAAGGCTAGATTTATTACCCGACAAGTTCAGAGACCAACCCTTTTGTTACCCTTCTTCTCCCTCTTCGTGCTTACTTCACTATTGGTTGTCCATGCCCCCTTGAGACTGCCTCACTTTGGGACATTAACTGGGAGTACGGCTTTTCTCATCCCCTGCGCTACGGCGCCACTGGTGGTCCTCGTCCAACGCTCCTCACGTCGGTGCTTCCTTCGTTCCCTGCGGTGCCCGTGCGGGCGAAAGAAGTAACCTTCCTCTTTTCCCCCCTGTAAAACCTTCTGGGGGTGCTTCTCTGTGTCCCTCCTTTTTTTCTCACAAAAGTTAGTGTCAACTCTCTTTTTGAGGGGCATTTGTTCCTTTATTGTCACCTGGACCGCCAATTCGAGAATTTTTTTTTTTCTCTCCCGCCCCCCCCCCTCGTTTCGTCGCCCCAGCTGACGCGAGTTGGGCCTTTTTTGCTGATTTACGCGGGTTTTTTCAGCGTTTTTGATCGCTTTTTTCCTGCTTCGCTGTCTTGTATCTGGCGCGTGCCTTATGGGTGGCTCGTGGGGACTGATGCGCCCTGAAGTCGGGCGCGACTTCACCCCGGCTGTTTCCCCCCGCTTCCACCGTCACAGGTCTGTTTTTTCCCCGCGTTTCACGTGTTTTGGCGAATGGGAAAACGCCCAAGCGGTCGGGCGACACTTATCTTGTTTGTTTTTTTGCTGTATACTCTCGGCTGTCAGGTAAAAGGCTTTTTTGTCCTTTCACACCCCACCCGTGTTTTTTTTTTTTGACTGCGGCGTGCCCTGCTGGGTGTCGCGGGTTTGTACCTTAACACGTTTTTCCCCCCTTTCCTCTGATTTCCTCATTTAACACTGGCTGCTGCCGGCGGACCCATCCACCAATCCTCTGCTGCCTTGACCTTTTGTTTTTAGTTCTTTTCTCGTGCCCCAGGCCCCGCATGAGGGCCCGTTTCAACTAGACGGCCCTCTCCCCTTTTTCTCTCCGTGTGCAACAAACGTGGTCTTGTCTCCGTTTTTGGGTTCTACGTGCGGGTGCTGGCAACGATGGTCCCCTCCCACCTCTCCTTCCACTTGCTGTCTGCCGGTATTTTGCAGATTCAGCTTTGGTAGGCATGCCTTTTGGCCGCTCTTCTTTCATGTGAGAGTCCGCTTCTTTTCTTTCTGGTGATGTGGCTGGTAACCTGGCCCCCTTCTCTGAATTCTCCTTGGACATTTTCGGTCGTCAGCTTCTTGTCCCCTGAAAATGCTTTTCGACCAGCCGATCCCCCCCCTCCCATTGTCGTCGCGTCCCGACTCTGAGGGCTGGCTGGGCCGGCGCCTTGGATTTGTCTGCTTTGTCTTTTTTGCGCTGCTCCGCTTTGGTCAACAGTCAACGGCTTTTTTTTTTGCTCCCCCTTCCCGCCACTCCCACTTTACAAACAGAACGCTTTTTCCCTCTGGAGTGAGTGTCGCTGCTGTTCCTTGTGATTGTTTTTTTGTGCCCGCTGTGGAGGCGTTTGCAGCCCCCAGGACGGCTCAGGGGGTTTAGACACGGTCAACCCCATTTCGGTCATGCCATCAACACTTTTCGATGCCTGCTTGCAGAAGTAAGATCGTGGATTTTTCCTTTCTTTTGCATTTTTTTTTTTTCAGGCGTTCGGGTGAGTTGCGCTTTTTTGAAACCCTGTCCGCCAACAAAGAGATGACCCCCTCTGCCGTCTTACTGTTTTCCCCTTTTTTTTTTTTTTGTACACCAGAGCTTTTAATTTGTTCGGGTTTCTCTTTTTTTTTTTCTGGATTTTCTTGACCTCATGTTTTGAGCTTGGTAGTTGTCTTCTATTCTGTCCCACCGCTGCAGTGTGTCCATTTCTGAACCCCCTGACACGTTTTATGTGCGAGCAAGACCTTTCCCCCCCCCTTCCCTCCCCCCAAGGCCATTAGATCAGCCCCTTTTTTCTTTTTTCGCCCCCCAATTTCTCTTTAACTATAGTATTTAGACTTGTGTGCTGGCCAGAACGTTTTTTTTCACTTCCTCCCTTCTTTATTAAAGAGTTCCGGTTTTTTTTACCTTGAACAAACGGCGCAAAGAATATCTACCAACCCCTTTCATTTTTCCCCTCGTTCTCTTTTTCAGTGGCGAAAGCTGACCGCTTAAAAATGTCCCTTCCCCTCCCTTTTTTTGAATCTGTTTTGTGAGCAAACTTGCGTGCTCCTCCCTGATCCATCCCCCTGTTTCCTCACTTCGGCAGGGTTTTTCCAGAGTTAGAGTTTCCCCCGCGGACCTGGTGTGTATTCCCAATTTTCCTATTCCGAATGCCAGCCCTTTTCCCTACCTTCGTATCGTAGTATGGCGATTTCCCCTCTGCCTTTCTTTCGATGGCAGTCAGCCCCTAGGTGATTTTGTGCTAATTTTGGTGGGTTCGCCGGTTTCACCAATTTCTCCTGAATCTCGAAGGTCCTACGAATCGTATCCCGGTGTTGCTTTCCCTGTCCATGAATCTTACCGGCATGGTCGTGACAAGACCATTCTAGTTTCGTTCCGATCAACCTAGGCCAAGGCCTGTTCACCAAAGTTTTTTCCCCGGCATTTTACGGGACCGACCCCTTGGTCGCCCTATCTTGGTGCCTGCTCGTCCTTTCTCTCAAATGCAGCTTGTCGACATGATGTACAGAAGAAGAAGTGGCCGCCCTCTTTTGTCCGTTCATGAGGTGTACAACCCCGTCCTTGGTCTCTACCGTTTTTTTTTTCCCGCCTGCATTCGAGTGACGCACGCCGCACCCCCGCCGCTGGCTTCTGTTCCTTGCTTTTTTACCCTGGACCCTGCTCCAGAACAGCCAGGGGCTGATCTGTCACCCCTGGTCGCGACCCTAATGTGCGGGTCCTCATCCGGCACTAACCCCCTCGGAACGATTCCGCAGCTCCCCCCATGGCAGCCATTGTGCTTGCGTGCATGTTGGCTGTCTTCCTACCGCCTCCCATGTAGGGCGTACTTCTTTTAGTTTGCCGTTACAACTAGTCCGTCATGGCCTGTCTACTATCTGTTTTCATACCTACTCAGTTTCTTTGTATGTTGTAGGCGCACCTATTCATTTTCTACTTTCGTCTACAGTTTCAGGCCATAAAAGCTTGCTCCCCCTTCGTGCTTCTGCGATCCTTACCCCACAGTTTTCGCCCCCCCAAATGTGAATGAACACTTATCGGGATGCGGCTGCTGGGCTCCGATTCTTGTACGTTAAAGGTTGTATTTTCCCCATCTTCTCACAGGGTCTGTTGCCTTCGTGCAAATTCTTATCGCACCCGGATGTTGTGGATGGTGTGCCATCGGGCCCTCGTCAGCCCCCAGCAAACTTCTAGCCGGGCGCTTTTCGCGTGGGTCGATCGTGCCGGAAAGACGACCATTTTGCTGCCAGCAGTTGGTTTTTTGTTTTCCCTCGACGTTTTAACCCCAAGTCGGATGGGAATCGTGTCCGCATGTCTTAGTTTCTTTTAGACAGAGTCGGGTTCCGATTTCCTTCCATTCTTCGGCAGACAAATTTACCCCCGCATAAGGTATTGCATCTTTTTTGTAAGTCTCTCGACGGTGGATTAGGTTTTTCACGAGACGGGTGGGGCGTCTACCCCATTTAATTACTGGGCCTTTTTGAAGGTTTAGGGAAGGTTTCCGGACTTCTACCGGATTTTTTTGGCTTTCAGGACCTCTTCCTCGGTTCTTTGAAACCCCCTTTGTTCACCCCTTGGTCCCTTCTCCCCCACACTTCGCCACAACAGCACCTGATCTCCCCTCCCGGCCCCTTGGTGGGTTTTTGGCATCGCATCCTGACGATTAGGCGGCATTTTCTGTCCTCAGTTCTATATGAACATTTTGCCACTTTTTGTCCCAATTCTCCCCAATCACAAGCGGGACCTGTGGCCCCTCCTCTCCTTCCAACAGTGACTCTTCCAGGTCTTCCTTTCTTTTTATCTAAAGATAGCCCTGCAAGATTTCCTCCCTTTGATGTTAATCCGGATGCTGTTTTTTTTTTCATCTCTGCCCGATTCCCCGGTGTCTCGTTTCGTCCCAGATGAGTTTTTGCACGTTTTTCCTCCTTTTGGGTTCACACCGTTTTCCTTTTTCCCCTGCCATGTGATTCATAGGCGCCTTAGGGCCTCTCTCCTTACCCCCCTCCAAAAAAATGACTTTTTTTTTTCTCCCACTGGGTTCTTCAAGCGCAAAACTGTGCGGTTGATAGCAGGTTTTATAGATGTTTTACCCAGTGCGTTTCGTCAGTTTTTTCCCCTGTAGGACATCCTGTTTATTCTGCTCTCCGCGTGTCCCAACAAAACTTCTCTTCCACTGCGTAGACCATCCCCCATTGGCACGGGAGCATGATGGGAAACCATTCCCTTTACTGAGCGGTGGTTTACAGTCAGGTGTTTTAGGAGAAACCATTGCCCCTCTCCTACGAAGCTGACGACTCTTTCCACCCCCGTTTGACCTTCGATTCTGACTTCTTCCCTTTGGAGAGCAGTTTTTTTCCCTCTTTCTACCGTTTTGCGAACTGGAGCTGGGATTGCGGCTAAAGTCCTTATATTCCCCCATTAATTCGCGCATCTCCAAGCCTCTTGAAAGCTCCTCCCCCTCGGAGCTCCTTTTTATTACCTTTCCGTTTGCTCCCTTTGTTCAACCCAACAATTTGGCCTTTGTCCGAAATTCGAGTTTTTGATACCTCCACTCTAATGGCGGCAGCAACTTCCCCTCTCTGGCCCTTTCCCCCCCCCGTCTGCTCCGCCCTCCCGTACGTTTCCGGTCCAGTTGGTATGTTAGTCATTCTTTTTTCTATCTTTCCTGTTATCCGCCCAGTGCTGACCTACTTCACGCCTTGTGTCTTCAACGGCCTTTTCAAAGCCACAGGTGGGACCCTTTTTTCACCCCTCGAAAACTTCCCCGGCTTTTTCATCTATCGTCGGACTATTCGCCTTTTCCTTCTATGCCGACAACAAGTCTTTTTGTCCTTGTTTCCCCCGTTCATAAAGATTCGTCTAAGTAAAGATGGTATTTTCGGGTTGGCGGACACGTATCCGGGTTTTGAGGTCTTCTTTCCTTATCTGGCTGTGATCTAGGCTCTTGCTTTCTTCGCTTCAGTGTCCGGTTTGGTGAAATGTCCTTTTTTTCGTGAATCGTGGCCTCTTTTTTTGTCCCATATCAGGACCCAATTCTTGTCTCATACCCTACAGGGCTTTTTTTCTCCATTGCTCCTCCGTCAAGAGCCAGTTTTTCTTTGATCTGCGAGTTTCGAGGGATCCTTTTTCTTCACCACCTCCACATCCTGCTTTCGTCTTTTCCCGAGTCGTTTTGGCTTGGTGTGTCTCAACAATGATTTTTGTCTCGCTAGGTTTCCCCCCACCGATCCCCCCAAAAAAACCACCAGAGGCCTGTCCTTACTCTGTTAAATTCGCCAACCGTTGCGATAGGCCCCCCCCCCCCCTCTTAACCTGTTCTGCCGTACAGAGTTTCATTGAAAACAGGCCTGCTTTCCCCCATTTAGCTTCTCTGGCTTTTCCAATGAAGGCCCCTAACGGACGTCTACCTCTCCTCAGGCCTCCTTCTCTTCCCTTTTTGCTTCCCTGCCAAATGCCAAACTTCGTTTTCTTAGCTTGGCGGAACCCTGTTTTTGTTTCCCCCTTTGGAACATGAGCGATTTGTTGGACCCGTATGTCTGGTTGTGAAATACCCTCCTTCCTCCATGTCACTCTTTTCCCTAAAAACCTTTTCCCTGCTCCCCGGCGTTTCACTCCTCCCCCCCCCTTTTTCCCCCGAAGGTAGGTCAGGGATTTTCATCCGAAACTTCCCCCCTTTCGTCCTTTTTTGTGCCCCTCTTTTACGCATACGGGCCCTGCTAATCTGCCCCGTCTTCTTTCTTGCGCGTTTGTAGTCGGACACCTTCCTTTTTCTCGCCCGGTGGATTGCAAACCCTGGAGCTCTGCCCATTTCGTCAAGTATTGAACGTTCCCCAATCGGTGGCCTTCGATCACTTTTTGCCTCTTCGTATTTCGTTTTTTTGACAGCTGGGTTTGTTCGCTGACCTTTGAGGTAGGATTCACTCTTAAAATTTCTTTCATTCTGAGTTGTGTTCAACCCCCCTTCATTCCACTTTTTTATTCCCCTTTTTACAACGCACCCTTTGCAGTTGGGATTATTAGCCCCTCCTCCTCTTGCAGGGCAACCTTAGAGGGTCTGTGTTTCTTGACCTGGCTTGCGCCCTTGTCGTTGTGGGTACAACCGCTCCACGTTGTTTTCCAGTTTTCCTGTTTTTTCATTTTCCTTTCCGGTAAACCTTCGTTTTTTTTTTTGACTGTCAAGGATAGACAACCCCTTTAAAAGCGACACTGCTGCCTTTCTGTCTTTTTATTTTTTTGGAGGACGCCCCTTTTCCCTTTGTGATCTTTTTTTTTTCTTCTTACGTTGGTGTTGGTAGAGGAATAGGTCCCCAGGCCGTTCGCCCCTTAAAGTTCATTTCCGTGTCTTGTTTGATAGCTTTTTCTTTCCCCCCTGATCGGACACGACCATGAAACCACCCCAGTTTCCGGGAACAACTTTCTTTTTTCCCCCCACACGCCGCGTTCCCCCCAGGGGACGGCGCCACCAGGCAGTCTCCGTTGCCTGCACCGTTTTGGTTTTTTTGCGAGTCACCCTTCGGGCTCGTGGCGACCCCCTTTTTTTTTCTACTTCGGCCTCACGGGGGACTTGTTATTTGGGGTTGAGCACCTGTGTTTGTTTAAAGCTTTACTGAGTGGTACAATTCCGCCACCCGTAGCCCCCCCTTTTTTTTTGCTCTAACCTCCCCGCCTTTTCTGTTTACCCCCCGTTTCCTTTGCATCGGCTTCGCACACCCTTCTTGTCTCTCTGAGTTTCCCCTTTAGCCCCGTCTGTTTTGAAACGTGACATGAGGAATTGACGCTTTGGTCCCCTAGGTGACTAACTTTTTTTGGCGTCGGTTTTGGAATCCCAGTCGTCTTATCCAGGCAAAGTCCCACCCGAACCACAAACTGACTCAGCCTGCCTTTTTTCTGGGACTTTTTCTGCGGGTTTTCGGCACGATGTTTTCGTCCATCTTTCTTTTACAGTCCGTAAGTTAGGATTACCCCTTCCTGACCTTAGGCTTTTTTGTTTTTTTTCTATTCTTCCGTTC
>Ga0179593_1403090_pt1 | contig 11091 bp, 11 predicted proteins | sample CZODoug2_1_08_16_FD_185931 | JGI IMG/M metagenome (GOLD analysis project Ga0179593, IMG submission 185931) | Vadose zone soil fungal communities from Angelo Coast Range Reserve, California, USA - CZODoug2_1_08_16fungal (PacBio error correction) | ecosystem: Environmental > Terrestrial > Soil >... | reverse complement strand
AAGAGACCTCCGTGCTACGTTGTCCGATCATTCAGTTTCCTCCCTTTTTTCGAAATTTTACATAGACCATGTTTTCTCCCGATTTGCAATCCTGCGAACTTGCCCTTAGTACTTTTCTTGGCCTTTTTTCGTGGGGTCTATGCGGTTTTTCTGAGGATCCTTTCCTTCTTTTCGGGAACGCCCCCCCCCTTTGCTGGTTACAGCGCGTACCTTCCATTCATTGAGTTAAAGATGGTATTGGAGTCGCTCATTCCAGGCGAGTTCGTTTTGACTTTTTTTGAGCGCCACCCCTGCTTTTTAACCCCATTCTATGTCGGATTTCCATTGCCCTTACCTCCCTTTTTGATTTCGCTTTTTCTGGCCGCCGCCTGTTTTGTGTGGAGGGAGGAGACGTCCCTGGACGGGTAAGTGAGGTTTGTTGGTTTTGATACTCCTTTCCACCTAGAGTTGAACTGCCCTGACCGGTTTTTTGGTTGAAACCACTGGTTCTCAAACCATGTAGAAGTCTGCCCAATCCCTGTTCGTTACCATTTTGCCCCTGATATATTTTTTCGCACCAGGAGTTTTTTAGACCCTTTCTTCTTTTTTCCCCTGGTGAAAAAACCCTGGTTGTTGAGTTTCCCCCCGTCACTTTGCATCTTTGCGATTCCTTGTTTGCAGCCACCCCCTTATAGATGGGCGATTTTAGTTGTTCGGCGTTTCGAGAGTTGATCTACACTGTTTCCGGCTCTGTGCTTTCCTTCAACGACTGTTGTGTTCTTTCGTGTTCCCTCACCAAGCCCCCCCAGCCCTAGCTCCATAAGAGTCCGTATTTCCTCCTCTGGTAAGCCGCCGTCCTCCAGCCACTTCTTGTTTGTACTACATTCTTTCCTCCATCATCGCCATTCCTGAATGGCTCCTTGACCTAATCGCGGGTACCTTGGTCCCTGAACGGATGTGTTTGCTCTTGTATATTTTGCCTTTTTTCGCTCAGTCATCTTCCCACGCCTTTAGATCTCTTCTTCTCTTCCCTTGAACTCCCGTTCCTCCGGTTTTACAGCCTGCTGCAGGAGCGTTTCCCCTTTAACGTGTTCACACTCAAACCCCTGATTGTTTTCCCGTAGATATTTTTTTACGCCCCTTTTTTGCCCTCCCCTTGATTTCGTTCCCATAACGAACCCCCGCTTTCCCAGGCATTGCCTAGAATTGCCACCACCTTGTTTTTATGTCCTTCCCTCCATTAACTGGGGTCCCCTCCCCGTCCCTTGCCTGTTCATGTCGTCTCATCTTAGCTTTTTTGAAAGCCGTATTTTGGTGGAGTACCTTTCTTGCATAACGGTCGGCTTACCCGTCTATTTTTTCTCCGAATGCCCCTTCGCGTTTTTCCGCTGATTATTCCCTGCTGAAACCCCCTTATCGGCCTTTCCCACTACCTTTAATTGGTTCCTACCCACTTTATGCGTATTGGTCTTTTAGTTTGAACTCGAGTGAGTAACCCAATCCCCCTTTTCCCCCTTCACCCAACTGCGCGTGATTTTTTCCGTTTTCTTTAGCGAGTTAAGTCTTTCGAAGCTGTTTGTCCCCAGATGGCAGAACTTCCATCTCCCCTCCTTTTTTTTTGTTTGTTTCTGATTTTGACATGCCCCTCAATTTTTTTCAACATACCCTCTTACGACGACGTTCCCCTTTTTCGCCCCTAGATTTTCACCCCCTTTTGTTCGAGCCCTTCAATTCCATTTTTTTTTTCGAATGGACGCCTCGTTTCTTTTTTCCCCAACTCTTTTCTCTCGCTCAGGTTGGTTTTCACTCAGACCATATGGATTTTTTTGGATTTGGTTTTTGGCTTGGGTTTTCACCAGCCCAGTGAGGACGTAATTTCCGGACGTGCGTTTCCTTCGCTTTGCGCCATACTTTGTCTCCGATTATCTTATTTTTCTGCATTACCCTCTTGACCGTTCTCCTGTAACCCCTCAGACCCCGATTTTTCGCGAATCCTTCCCGTTCTCGTAAGGGTTTATTCACAGTAGGAGACCGGTTTTTTCATCGTACTGGGTGCCCTTCAGATTGCGCTTCCTGCTTCGGCTGATGTAGTTTCCTTCCCTTCCCGTTTGAGATCTAGGGACCACCACCCTCACTTTTTTTGGTTTGGAGTGGTTTTCCGAGTAAGTTCGACGTTGTTTGGGTCCCGTTTTTCGGCGCGGACTCTTACTCTCAGCGTTAGGGTAAACTGGGGGCGATCTCTTTCGCGCCAACGTAATTGATTTTTTTTTTGACTTCCCGATTTTTTTTTTGGCTAGGAAATGGCTTTGAGAGCGGACCTTTTCTGTTCGCCCTTGTTCCCTCCCATCTTTCTACAGGACGCGTCCTTTTTGAAGATTACTCCTGTTCTTAATCGGCTTCGCCGTTTGACTTTTGCTTGCGAGTTTCCATCACTTTCTTTTTTTCCTTTGCCACCTTTTTTCTGTTTCCCGGTGAACTTCTTGCTATATATTCCCCCCTTTAAGACGCCAAATAGACTTTTTTCGTGAAACGACGGAATACTAAATGGTCGATAAAAAATGGCCTTTTTTTCAGTTCAGTTTTACGAACGCCCTCCCGGCCGGCGTCCTTACATCCCCCCTAGGTATCCGCTTCTTTTCCCCTACAATGTTTTTTTTTTACGTGGTTTTTTCGCTTTTTTAGAAAAATCGTTCAATGTTTTCCATGTATCCCAGGTTCCACCTACCTCCGATTTTTTTCCGGTGCACCGTGACGGCTCTCTTTTTTTTTTTGGGTTCCTTGCATTTCTGACCCTGGTTATCTTTTTGTGTGACTCCGCGAAGGCCTCCATCCTTTGTTGGACGGTCAAGCGATCAATCAACTTGACCTCCTCTTTCAGCTAGCTCGCTTACCCATTTAGGAGGGAGCTCCGCGTCTCACTCATCTACAACGCGACTTTTAAATCCCTGATTTTTCCCATTCGATCCGTTTCTTTTCCATTTTTTTAATCCTTTTCCAACACTGCATCAACTACAGTAAGGTTCGAAAAACAATTTGTTGAGTGCGGGCTAGCGATCACCCCACGCTTTCCTGAGTTGCGCCCTTCTGACTTCGCTGATTTTTTGTCGCTTTTTTTTTTCTCAGGGCAGTCACTTGTTTGCGTCTCCGCCCCCCGGGACTATGGACCTTGTCTTTCTACTTCTCGCCATTTCTGGCTAGCCCCCCCCTCCAGAGTCCTTCCGCCTCCATTTCCCTACACACATTTGTGGGAGTTCTTCCTCCTCCTTTTTTTTGTTGAGAGAAGTATCCCCTGCATAGTTCGTTAGTCCCCGGTTTCTTCCCCCCGAATTTTTTTTTCGAGCGGAGTCGATAGCCGCCGTTTAACTTTATAAACAATTGTTTTTGGATTCCCGAACTTTGGACCCTCTTTGCGCTAACTTCCAGTTCAAGCAGTCGAGGCTTCAGCTGATGAATAGACCAAGTGTCCGCTGACATTCAGCTGCCCCCCTTTCCAATTTTTTTTCGCCCCCTTTTTGTTTAGTTTTCCGTTTGTATGCCAATTTCCCCGAAATCCTAATTTTTTATCCTGTAACGGTGTTATGCGGTTTCGTTTCATTTATTCAGTGGACTTTCGGGGAACTAACTCCAAATGGTGGCCGCTACGTACCCCGGCCTGCCACTCCTTGGAGTAATTTTGATTTTCATTGTTTTTCCTCTCATCTGAGTTTAGCTCTGTTACCTTGTTTCGTCGCAACCCTGGCCCCAATCTTCGAGTAGTGCAAGCTGCTTTCTGAGCATAGCCCAAGAAGGATTTTGCCGCCCGGCCCGCAGTTGTAAGTTTTCCCGTTTTCCCCCCCATTTTTTTTTAACGGAGTTACTGTGAACGCGCATCTATCTTTTGGCGCAAGCCTTCGCTTCCAAACCCATGTGAAGAGCCCACCCAGCGCGTTTTTTAGTTTCAGGTAACTGATACCTCCTTTCCGTGCCCCTTTTTTTCTTGTTTCGCTTTTTTTTTCCTTCTGAGCCCCTCCCTGCACCCTGGCCTTTCCCCTTCAGAAGTGCGATCGTCGGTTGCCAGTCACTGTGAGCTGGTTTGTAGATGGTTTCTTTCCGGTTTTCATCATCCTTGGTTTTTTCCTAGCGCCGCCCACGAGTTAGGGATTTCTTCCCCTTACAGCAAAGCAGTCCTGTCCCTGCCGAGCCATTTAGTCTTTTGGAGTAAGTTCTTCCACCCTTACTTTTATTTGATCCTAATTGTTTCGTCACGTTTGAGCCATGGGTCACCTCCTCATCTCCCTTGAACTGGTTACCCTTGAGTTCGGTCCGTTTTTCGAAGTGCCTTTTCTTGTTATTTACTCGATGGCCCTTCCTTGCCCGGGCTTTAGTTTAGTTGCCCCGCGCATTCGGCGAACACGGTGTTGCAGTCGAGACCCTCTTCACCACCCTTTTTCAGGTTTTTTCCGTCGATTTGGTTTCGCCCCTATGAGACCTTGTCTTTCATATCAGACCGGTTCATTTCTGCCAATGTCTTGAAGGCACCAATTTTGCAGGATGGCGTCCCCGTTCTTTTTTTCCCCTGGTTTTTATGCCTCCCGCATGGGTTCCCTTTTCGTGATTCTTGTTTGGAACCCGAGCGTCGTTGTGGAGGTAATTCCGGCCCGCCGAATACTTCTAAGGGTCGGTCTTTCCCAAGGTATGGGTTTGAGAAATGCGTTCTTTGCTGTCCTTTTATTACCTTATAAACCTCCCTTCCCGCCGCACCCCCATTTTTTAATCCCTTGGATAATCACCCCAACTGCCCGAAAGTTCCAGAGTGGGTAAGTTGAAGTTGCATGCGTGAGTCCACCATTTTTCTTTTCGATGCTTTCACCACCTGTGACTTCCGACGTAGCGCCCCTTCGACGGAATCTTGTACCTTGATTTAGTGCGAATTACAATATTCCTCAGTTTTTTTGTGATGTCTTGTTACAGTGTTTTTAACCCCCCTTACCTACGTCTCGTTTTCGTAAAACTTCGTTTTAATCTTTCATCGTCTTCCTTTGGAATGCTCTCCTTTCCCCAAAATCATCCCGCACCCCTTTCCCATTGGTTGATGACCGCAATTATTTTTCTTTGTTCGGCTTGGCTTCAGATGGTTTTGGTTTCTCCCGGTAATGGACTTTTTGAGCATTTCTAGTTTGGCCTACACACCAATTTACTTTTTTCTCAGCCCCTTGATTAACGTCCTTCTTGGCGCATCACCTCCATTTGTTTTCCACCTCGTGCCCCCGATGAGCTCGTGCCAGGTGGTCCGTACCCCCCCTATGGGGGTCCTGCAAGCTTTTTAATTGTTGGTAGACCTTCCTCAGTGCCTTTTTCTCGGATTAGTCAGTCCCTTTTTCCCTTGCCCCCCGGTCACCACCCCTTCAAAAATGGGGTTTTTTTTTTTCCCGTTATGCCCGTTCGCCACCTGGCACGCGGCTCTTCTCTTGAGCAGGATTGTTGTTGAAGGGTAAAGAATGGTCCTCATCCCTTTACACCCCCAAACCGTAAATTCACTTTCACAGGACGAACTTCCCTCCTTTGTCGAGGCCAAGTCCCTTAATTTTCTGAGAACCTTTCTTCATGCCCCGGCAAGGATTCTACGAGGCTACATTTTAGATGGAAGCTTAATAAAGGCTTCCCACTTTCGCTGCTTTAGGTATGACTTGTTTTTCTTGGGGTCACGAGACTCAGTGCAACTTCGTCCGCTCTTTTTTTTTCTCCGACGTCCCTTCGATCTATATCGCGCCCATGGACAAGACGCCCCCCCCCCCCTATCGCCTTCTTGCTCTTGCAACGCAGAATCGCCACGCGATACTAACCAAGGTGAAGGTCTGGGTCTGTTCTATCACGATTTTTCTTTCTTACCGCTGCCTTCTTGTAGTCCACAAATTGTTTATACTCGCTTTTTTTGTCTCTACAATGTTTTTGAGACCGGTTTTCCCCCCCAACCTGATGTCCCAACCCGTTCCAGTTCAATTAATTTAACCGGCAGCTTCCCCTAACTGGGGGCACCCCCGTGACGGCTACGCTCGACTTCTTCTGTGCTTTTCCTCCGCTCGACACGAGGTAATGCCAGGTTTTCTTCGACAACCTACCATCACTAAATAGGAGATGGCGTCCCTTGCTCCCAATTAACCCATGCTACCCAATGTCGTTGCCGGCCTTGTACTTAAACTCGCTGGCCGACGAGGTCTTCCCTTGCTCCCATAACTCTGGAATCAGCCTACACCTTGACACCCCTTCCTGTTGTACCCCTTTCCCGGTATTTTTTTTTCCATCAACTGACAGGTTCAGCCCCCTGAACCAGAAAAGGTAGCCCCCCTTGCGGGGGGAATTTCTCCTCCCCCACCTTACAATTCCTTTTTCTTCACGACGTTACTTGCGAAGGAGAGCTTGGTTTTTCTCGCTCTCCGTGTCCCCTTTTTCGGACTCTTCTGGCTGTTTTCTATTTCTGAATGTCTTCCATTTCTTCGGTACAACTTCCCCCCGGCCAAGAAGAGATCTTTCCGACGTCCAGTGGGCCCAAGCTTGTTTGTGTGGAGATCTTTCTATCGTCCCCTTTTTGTGGTTCTCCCCCACTTGTGGCCCGAAAGAATATATCCCCTTTCTGCCGGGCAGTTTCGTGACAGTGCAGACCTTCCGTCCACATGCATCAAATCCCCCCCTTTTCCTCACGCCGGGACTCCCCGTCTCTCGATACCAGTCCCATTTCCCCTCTCCGCAGTGAGTTCTCGTTACCAAGTGTACGTTTCTCAAATTCCCTCCAGAACCTTTTTTCTCTACCTTGTTGAAAGACCTTTCTTGTTTTGCCTTTTTAGCACCAATCTGGACCCGACCCTACCCCGGAATGGACTCATTGGCGGGGATTTCTTTCGTCTCCGGCTTCTGCTTTTGCCTGTATCTCCACTTTCCTTTCCTCGAGTTACTGTCCGATGCACAGACCTTTTTTTTTTTTGTTTTTGTGGGGGGGGGTTTTTTTTTTTGTGTGTTGGTTTGTTTGGTTTTGTTTTTTCGGTCCCTTGTATTGGAGAGCTCTCTCATCTCTCTTTGAGTTGAATGGATGCCTCTTTTCTCCTCCAAGCATCAGGTAGAGGTTTGCCCAGCCCCTCAGCGTATCCGTCGTGCCTCCCCGTCATTTCGGTTAAGTGATATTTTTTGTCCTTCTTGTGACCTGGCCTTTCCCGAATCTTTCCTATGGTTTGGCGACCCCCCCCCCCGTTCTCAAATGTTCTCCCGTCGCCCCATCCCCCGCGTGTTCCAGTTTTGGACTAAAATAACTGACTCCCCCCGTGGCGGTGAGGAACTTTTTCTTCTGATCACCCGGCACCTCTTGTCTACTGTGGATTCTTCTGCCCCCTTATGATTCTAGATTTTGTCGTTTTCTTTCTTTGACTGCATACATGATTCCCCTGTCTAGCCTGGTCCCCCCTGTGATGATTACCCCCTCCCTCGTATACTAAGACGAGCTTACTCGTCAGCTTAGATCAACTTCAATCGCATGAATGTAGCCCTAAATCAGTTTCCCCCTCTTTTTTCTCAGGACCACCTCCCCTTTTTTAACCCCATCGTTCAGACCCTGGGGAGTGTCTGTGCCTGAGTTCCTTTCGTAAGAATCCTCTCTCTCCCCCAGTTAACTTCCCCACTTGTTCCTTGTCTGAGAGAAGTGTCACCCGAGGGACTTGCAGAGCGAATTAAAGTGTTTCCACCCCCCCCATTTTTCTTGTGTTTGCCCGTATCCGTAACGTCATCGGTGCCCTTCCCCTTGAGTCCATGAACCCTTCAGGCATTCTGTCCAATGCATGCCACAATTCCTCCCTGCTTAATTCACGTTTTCCTCCTTTTTCCCGCGATCCCGAAACGGGACTTTTTCTATCTTTTGTGCATTCGTTTTTTTTTCGGTAATCCATTCTCTCCTTCCTTGACTCAGGATAAAAAGTCTGGTTCTCCGGAGATTCTTCTCTCGCGTTACCCTTTCCGAAAACCCAAGCCCTGCCCCAAACCTACTGAGAGATAATCACCCCCCCACTTCAGCGAAAGAATCTTTGTTCTTTTCGTTGTCAGTTTTTCCCCCTTTCGTAGCCTTCCCCTTCCTCTCCACAAATGCGTTTACTTGTATCTCCCCTTTTTGAAAGAACCGTCCAACCTGTTGATCGCCTCATCTTTCCCTTCCCCTTTCCCTCTTTTTTTTGGAGTCTCTCGTTCTTTTCCCTTTGTCTCACCTCCAGATTGCAAGAAGTCCTTTCTCCACTTTTAGGACTTTCCATTTGTAGTCCTACCTTGACCTCTTCGCATGGACGCCCTGGCCCCCTCACTCAAAAACTTCTTTCGCTTTTTTTTTCCTTTTTTTTGCCCCACCCTTTGGAGTTTTGGAGGCGATTCTTTTCGTCCTTTTAATTCGGCTGTCCTATTTCTTCTTCTACACCCCCCTTTCCTTTCTCAAGTTAATGTCGAGCAGTTTCCTTCTTCCATGCTCACCTATCTCAACGAAGCTCACCTTTCCCCCTTCCCTTTCCCTTGCATTATTCCCCTTCCCTTATGACACTTTTTCCTTAAGTTTTTTGTCTTTGAAAGACCTTTCATTTCCCTTCCTTTTGTTTCCCAAATTCAGGTCCGATGCTTCCCTATACTTAAAAAACCCCCCCTTTCCCCCCTTTTGTATTTGCCCCCCTTAAGTTCTCATCCCCTTTGAGCATTTCGTTTCGACCTACGGTATATACCTAGCTCACTCTGGGAGGTTTCTTACTGGAGAAGTTCGTCTTCCCAACCGTCAATTCATGCCATTCGATCCCCCTCCTTTCCTTACCTTTTTCGGAAATGTCCTCTCTGGCCCCAAATTTTTCTCACCATTTCCTCTTGGGACTGCCCCAACTTCCTTCTTCCCCTGGCGAGTACCTCAGGACCCTCTTTTGCCTCCCTTCTCATTTCTCTTTCTACTTATTTTTTTGACCTCCCGAGCGATCCAACTGACGTAGGGTTTTCCGACCTTCCATTTTATCTCATTCCGCCCGGCCCTCACGCCCACCAAATACTTTTTCTTGCAAAAGAAGGAATTTAGATGTCTCTTCCGGTATGGGCGCTCATCAACTAATTTTTTCCTGCTGGGTCTGCTTAAGTCCCCCCCCTGTATCAGAGATGTCTTTGGCTCTTCCTTACCTTGGTGGTTTTTCTAAGAGGCTCTCCTCCGTAACTTTCTTTTTCCCCCGTTCTTCCCGAAACCTCTCACTTACCCGACCTTCTCTCCTGTCTTCACCCCGTGCCGGTTACGCTCCGCACTTTATTTGAACAAGTATTTTTCCAGCTTTTGGGTGCTTCCCCCCCCAGTTCCCCCCCACATCACTACTTTATGGTCCCCCAATTTTGCCTCCTCCACCTTTTCCCCCCCAATTAAGCCCCTCCCTTTCTTTGCATGTCTTTTTACCTCTCTCCCCCCGACAGTTGAGGTTTCCCCCGTATAGTCAATCACAGCCCTCCAACTCCCGTTCCCAAGGAGGAGTTCAGTTTCGGATTTCGTGGTAGTTTTCACCTACCCCCCTTCCCAAAGTCAACTACCATGGTCTTCATACTCCTTGCCAATTTTCTTTCCGGAGTGTTTCTCCATGTCCAGTTATGCAATCCTTCTGTTTGGGAGCTTTCTGGTTATTTCTCTACCTTCACATTTCGGACTCCGTCCTTCTGAAGGGATTTCCGGTGCTTGCTTTTTTGGAATGTCTTCCCTTGTTACTTCCTGAAATTCCCTCTTGTCTCGAAGTACGTTTGGGTCTCTATTTTACCCCCCCTCATTTTTTTTTTCGATCTGTTCAACCCCCCCTCTCTGGTTTTTTCCGTTCTTCCACCTGCGTCGGAACCACGCCTCTCTGCCTTTTTCGCCTTGAATTTTCTCCCCTTAATGTCCTCCTCGAATACAAAAGAGCCCCTCGTGTCTTCGACCCGGGCGCGATACCCAGCGCCTTCCCCTCACAAACTGGCTTCCCCTCTGGACTTTTCTCCCATGCATTTCCTCGTCCCCCTTTTCCTCCCGTCTTCCTCTTTTTCACATGGTAGTTGAGTTGAATGTTTCTTCCCGAATCTTCCTCTCTTTTCACCTTGTCTTTTTTGTGGTTCTTCGTTTGTAGCATTGGACATTTACGTTCCTTGGAGTGGGTCCCTACCTCCCATGTTTTCCAGCGATGTTCCGTCCCCCCTTGCTGCTTCCCATTTGTCTTTGGAGAGTAAAATTGAATATCCATTCGGGAGTGATGTAGTCATTGATGCTGACACTGGATACCAGAAACGGGTCGCCTCGCGTGCACACCTCCGTTCGAGCTTTTCTGCGTCGGTGGTGCCGCCGGCCCGCATTCTTTTTCGTTGCCCTTTCAAGGTAAGTTTTGAACTGTACGCTATCTGGGTTTTTTTTAAAAAACCCCAGGGTTTTCCCCCCAAACCCCCCATTTTTATCATCGAACAATCCAGCGCGTTTGCCTATCATTTCTCCTCCTCCCCTGCGACTGTTTCTCTTCTTTTGAGAAACCCCCCTTTCCTATTTTCCCCCATCCCCTTTTGCTATTCGTGTTTGCCCCTCAAATTCTTCGTGGTTTTCTTTTTTAGTTTTTCCTTTTGATATATCGGAGCGGTCGGTGCCCTTCCCGAAAAAGTTGGCGATTAGTGCTGTCCTACCAAGCCAAAGCCAAGTAACGCAAGCCTCGATTCCCTATATTTGATCAAGCTGTCCCCCCACCTCGTTCTGCCTGTTCGCACCTAGGGTGTTTCGGCCCCCTCAGTGGTTACGAACACGCCTTTCTCACATCATTTTCCCTTTCGAAGGAGGCCTTGGGTGAGTGGTGACGGGACTGAGCTCGTCCACGCTCCCCCCCCCCTCTTTTTTTTTTTTTTCGGGTCTTTCTATGTATATACACGCTGCTCGACTCCCGGTGGCGAAGCGTCGTACTAACCGTTCCCACTCAAACCATTTGAGGTGTGTTCCTTTGGTTCCGTCATCTGTGTTCTTTGGAAAAGGGGAGCTTCCTCCTCCGACGGAATCTTCATGCATGTAATGATATTTAGCCGGCCACCTCCGACGGCTTTGCGTCTCCTTCAACTGGGGACTCCCTCCCTTCCTTGAACTGGGGTTTG
>Ga0179593_1377171_pt1 | contig 11091 bp, 14 predicted proteins | sample CZODoug2_1_08_16_FD_185931 | JGI IMG/M metagenome (GOLD analysis project Ga0179593, IMG submission 185931) | Vadose zone soil fungal communities from Angelo Coast Range Reserve, California, USA - CZODoug2_1_08_16fungal (PacBio error correction) | ecosystem: Environmental > Terrestrial > Soil >... | reverse complement strand
TCGTTCTTTCGAGATTGATTTTTTGACCACCCTTGCCCCCGCGCCCCCCGGCTCCAATTTTACTCCACCCGGATCACATGCCGCACAGTCCGTCTCGCCAAGCAGCGTCTTCTTAGTTGGGTTCGCCTATCTCGTTTTTTCTTACTTGCAGGGCTAATCTCATCAACCGATTTTCCCAGCGAGGGGTGTCTCCCTACCGACGGTGATACTCAGGTCTTTTCTCAGACACCCCCGGACCTTCTCTTGGGTGCAGCGCCAACCCCCTCAATTCGGTATCCCAATGATATCGCTTCCCCCCCCTATTTCCAACCAACGCGAATAGCTAGTTTTTTTCTTGCTTCGTGCACACTACTGACTATATATCTCTTTTCGGCCCTCTCGAGCCGCTTCAATCTGGATAGTCATTTCTCCAGAATTCGTGGAGTTTCGCTTTCCCCCCAAATTGCGGGAATTACATGACCCTGTGTCCCTTCCCTCCCATTCCTCCCGTGTGACGGTCTGCTGGAGTTCTCGCTGGACGGTCTTCAACCCCTTCGCTATCACCCCCCCCCGTGTTCCCAGCCGAGATTTCGTACAGCCCTGCATTAAACCACTTTGGTGTTTACCATGCTTGATTTTTTCTTTTGACCCGTACGGCCCTGTTCCTTTCGACCCTGGTTACTTTGGTGAACCGCCTCTTTGAGCTCAACCGTCATTGGCGCAACATTTTGCTTAACTTTGGCCGGTCCCCCCCACCCTTCATTAAGCACGATGCCTTTGGATCAACCCTTTGCCTTCAGCTTTCCCCATGTGTGCGAGTTGTATAACTCCGCTGTTGTCTTTTTGTCCCTTTCCCCCCTTAGTGTCTTTAGGCGCCCCCCAGCCGCTGTCAATTTCTCCCGATGGCCTACTTCAAAGAACGCTGGCGAGGTTCAACCCTTTTTCGTATATGTCTTCTGATGTGACTTTTGACTCTGTGTCTCTTACAGGTTGAGAACCCCGTGCCTCCTTTCCCCCCTTTCTTCTTGGGCCGCTTTGGCGTATCCCTTTTTATCATGGTTGAGCCTTTCTTCACCTCCGTCCTGGGCAACTCCTATCGAAAGTCCCCCACCGGCTGTGCGCGCCAAGTAATCGGCATTCTTCTCCGGAGATTCTTCCCGGCCACCGGGCTCATAGCCTCCTTGTAGGCCATCCTTTTTCTCCCCCCACAACCCCCTGGATTTACGCCTGTTCAAAGTCTTTTTCTGAAACTTCCCCCACTACCACGCACGCCTATGGCAACCGTAAGGCGGGTGCGGTTTTTTCTGCAACAATGGCGCAACTGCTCCAAATTTGAATCTCTGCGCTCCGGCTGCTTGGCGACGATCACAGGACTCGAAATGGCAAGGGCCGCCTGCGCCGCTTTAAATTACCGCCACCTCAGCGGGACTCCAACCAAACCAAACTCCCTTTTCCGTCGCGCCGCAGCCACTGGTTAGAGCCTCCCGGCCTCATGACCCGGCTAGTCAGAGCCGTCGATTTTTTTTCTGCTTGCAAATGGACTGGCCCCGCTTGCGCGCTCGACACGGCCGTCCTCAATCGTTTCGCTATCGTCATTTTTTTTTTGTTTTCCCACTCCACCATCGTCTTCCAAGAAAAAATGGTTTTTTTACCACTTATCAGCGCCTGCCCAACACCACTCTTCCAATCGCGGGTTCACCCTCCGTGACCCTATCCGCCTTCCCTTTAATCAGGTCTTCACGCAACTTCTTTCGATTAGCCCTTTTCCCGGTATTCAGTCCCATGTGATCGCCTCTCGTAGGCAGAGAAACCTTCTTTTTTGATATCCTCGAGACGATCATTAATAGGACCCCTAACACGCCGTTGCTTCTCATTTTTTTTAAACGATTCTGTTTATATTTCCATTTTTTCCACCTCCTTTCCTTATGGCTGCGCGGCTTTTAATGCCTTTTTTTTTAGTTTTCGACGTTTCCTTTGATCCCCGATCCATTCGTTTTCGACGCTATATGCGCCTGCTCCCCCCACGTAATCGACAACCCACTTCTTTCCTCCTCCGTTGTTGTTGGTGATTCTTTTTTTGTATGAGTTATTTCTTGTCCTCAGTGATCGTGGCGCTGGTTTGCGATTTGACTACGCTGCTACTGGTCTTCTTGGTTCTACGGATCCCCCGACCTGATCCCGCTCCCTTCGTGCCTCCTGAAGGGCTCTCCATTGACCTCGCTCGACAGGCGTTGCAGAGTCTGAAGCACAGTTCAATTTTTTTTTTTTCGCGTAGTGATCGTCCCGGTTTATTCGCCGAACTGACTGCGTCGGCATATCTGCTGCGGTATCGCCAGGCTCCCCCCGCCGCTACGGCGTCCGTTGCTGCTTTCGTGACTGATCTGGTTCTCTTTTTGGTTGGGGCCTAGACTTGTTTCCCCCCCGTCCGCTTTAAATGTCTATGAGTTGGATTGCCTCCTTCTGAAATTTACCCTTCTTTGGTATATGTCCTTTCTCCCCCCTATCGACACTATTGATACCCCCCTAATTTCCTTTTTGCGATATGGGATCGCCAGGTTTCCCAATTCCAATGGCCACAATGCTGGATCGTCGCGCCTATCCTGTGCTTCCGTCGTGGTTAAGGCTGGGCGGCGTCTTCCCCTTGACGTTTCTTTGTCGCTGTTCAGATGAGTTTTTATTCAGATGTTGAAATAACGCCCTCGGGCAAAGGCTTTAGTCCGCCTTTTGCGAATCATGCACATATCCTCGCGCCGCCGATCCCCCCGCCCCTCGACGTTACGCCGGTATAAGAGCGTTTTTTTTTTCCCCTTTGCGACACTGCCGGTTTGGGGTGCCGGTCTGGTATCGGTTACAGTTGTCAGCCCCCAACTTTGACTACATTTCGGTCGTATTTCCTGGTGTTTGGTTTTCGTTCCTTGCTTATTGAATCACCCAGCTACACGTTCCGGTGGTTGCCGGCGTCCTCTCGACCGATTTACTTTGTTCGCGTGCTACTGAGGGCCCTTGCCGCCGTGATTTCACCCTATTTTTTTTTCGTAGGGTCGTCCAAGACATTTACGTACTTGCTCCTTTCGCCGATAGCCGTCCGTTTTCCTTGCCTCCGACCCTTTGGGCTTTGTAACGTTCCCACGCAAGCGTCTAAGGGGTTTTCTTTCTTTTCTGATAGCCCCGTTGCTTCTTTCCCCTGTTTCAGAGGCGTCTGCTCGGGCCTTACTGGGACGTGGAGTCCACCCTAGGCCGAAAACTTTTTGTAAAGATAAACCCCACATTTTGAGCGGCGAAACGGGCCTCCATTCATCTCTTCGAGACAAATTATTGTTACGGGTCAGATCCCCCCAAGCCCCGGACGTCCGGTATCGCACACCCCCCTCTCAGCTCTGCCCCCGAGACCTTCCCCCACATGTCGAAGGACAGGCGGCTAACCTTTAAGCCTTTTCCCTCTTTGCGTCGATAAAGTTTGTTTGCCAACGACTGTGTTTTCTGCACACTCATTTCTGTCCGAACGACTCGTTCAAGAACTGATACCTTTTCACCATTTTTTGGCTGGTTTCTGCCCGATTGTTGGTGGTCCCCCTCCAGCGAGGTCGCCTCCCTCATCCGTCTTAGGAAGGGGATCAGTGGCCACATGTCAGTTCCAATTTGCCCCCCTCAAGACCCTTGTTTGTTGTTGGGGTTTAACCCGTACCCCCCCTCGTGCTTCGAGCGTTAACGGATATGCGCCCTGCCTCTAACTTATCGCCCCATTTTTTTCTCTCAATCCGGATGCTCGAACGACACCTTCTCCCCCGGGTTCTCCCCTCTTGACCCCCCGGTCGGAAGTTGTCCGCTCTCTCCAAGAGTTGATCGGTTCGCAGAGATTATCCCCCAGCTTCTTCTCAATCGGCTTTCCAGCTCCTTCAAGAGTTTTTTTCTCCAACCAGCTACGTCCCGAAGCTTTGGCGCACCGTGTTTATGCCGAACGATCGGGCCTTTTTTACTTCGACTCCTTCGGAGCCTTTTTTCGCTGATCAACTTCTATGTTCTATCTATGCCTTGCCCCTGGCCCGACTATATCCTTACTTTTTTGCGATCTTTCTCGGCGCTTTTCAGCGTAATTGCTCTCCAGCCTTATGCTCCGTTCCACATTTTGCTCCGCAGTCTCTCCCTGCCACCTCTCCCGTTTCTCCCTGTCGCCGCAGTAGGCTATGGTTTAGTGTCCCCCTTTTTTTGCACCCGGGCGTCGTAAGGGTACTGTCCCGCTTTCTTCTCGCCGGTTGGATCTCCCCCGGCTCTCACGAAAGAGGACATGTGGTGGGCAGCGTTTAAACTCCCCTTTCCATTACGGTTGGATCATCGTCCCAATGATGTTGCCACCCCAACGCGAATAGTTGCCCTTAGGCATTCCCCACTTGAACTTCTTTCCTTGCTTAAGCTAAAGTTGCTCTTTCCCCTCCTTTGCCGTGACAGCTGCTTCCTTCGCTCGGTCATTTCCGACCAGGACTTTCTCTCTTTTCTCCCCGTGACAAAACAAAGGAGCGTTCTTCTTTGACCCCCCCCCCGACACTGTTGCCTATGCCCCCACTTCTTCCTTTTTTCGTGATTATTGATGGAGCCCCCGCCCGTCTTCCCCCCCCAGGAAACACCCCTGACCCGATCACACAGCGCTATCCTTTACAATTTTGATTCGTAAAGAAACTTCGCCGTGACCCAACCAGCCTTTTCACTGTATAATGAAGTTTTGTGTACGAGTCGGACATTTTAGCCCCTTCCTCTCGTTTCTTTTTTCCCTACTTGGTTTTTACCGGCCGCCTCCCGCCGCATTCCCAGCTCAGCCCCCCCCCCCCCTTTTCCCCAATCCCCCCCCCCCCCCTTTTCCCCCCCCTGGCATTGTGTCCCTGCCTCTCTTTTTTACCTAGTCCTGATTCTACTTGAGCAAGGTTCCCGCTCCGCGCGCCAGCTGTATCCCCTCTACCCACTTTTTGGTCCCAACACGACCCAAGGCCCCACTCCCCCCCCATCTTCACCGCTCACCTTTTTTTTCAACCCGCTCGCCTCCTTATTTCGCATCCCCCTTTTTCCCTCGGAGATTCCTTTTTCGAAATGTCTTCTGCTTTTCTTCGCGACCCCCTTTTCTTTGAGGTTTTGAACCAGAGCGCTCCGTCTCCTTCTTCGGTTCTATAATTCTCCCTGTCGTTTACCCGGAACAGACGTTATCGTGCCTTTCCTTTTGGAATTTCCCCTTCGGTAGCGGAGTGCCGTTTTCCCAACCATCGGCCGTGCAGAGCGCGTACTGACACGTCTTCCTCTCGGAACCGAGTTTTTCTGCACACCCTTTTCCGCGGCCCGGTCGCCACCCCCTGTCTCCTTCGACGTTCTCCCCCCTTAGATGAATGTCAATCAACAACACCGGCCCCCTTTCCCCCCTCCGCTATGTGAAAACCACCAGGCGGTGAGTTTCCTTCAACTTTGACCCTTCCCTCTCTTTAGAAGCGGGTACGATCTCCGCTCCCAGCCTTTTTTTTCCTTCTGCGCCCCTCATCAGATTGCACTTTCCCCCCTCCCCCTTCCCCAGGCCGCCGCGGTTTATTTTTCCCAACCGTCCAGCCCGTCCTTTTGATCCCCCCTCGCCAGCAGCCCTTGTCCGCCGAAATCGTCACCGTCGCGAACCCAGCCCTCCCACATGATTTCCCTCCTACCTCTGATAAAGTTTGGGTCCCCCCTTCAGGGCGGCAAAGCGGAATGGTAGGCGACAAGAAATTTCGTATTCACTCGGAGTCGCGATCTTATCTGCCACCTATCCCCCAAACTATTCTCCTTCCACGGTTGTTTGTGACAAATACTTTCCGCCCCTAAAAGAGGAGGCCTTTGAACTTCTTTCGCGCACTTCCGATTCTCACGCGGCACACGCTTTCCCCTCTTTTTATACTCGGTCGCTCCTCCTGAGGGCGTACCCTCCCGGCCTGTTGTTTTTTTCCTCCCTGCGAGAAATTTTCCACTTTGGACCTTTGAAGCAGCACCCCTCTTGTTCTCACCCTCCTTTCCTAACCGGACTCCGTACAACACGTTACGTGATCTCTTTCAACGCTTATGTGTCTAACCTCTCCCCTCCCCTTAAGGACTCGAGCGTTCGACTGCAGTTTGCCCCCGTTTTTTTCTTCTTTAGAACTCCATTCCCCCCCCCCCCATTCTCACGTTTCGTCACTTTTCCCGAACCCATTTTTCGACGACAGATACAAGATTTTATCCGTTTCCCTCCCACAACTATTCCCCCTTCTTTTTCCCCCCCACTCCCCTTTTTTTTTGTTGGAGAGAGGCTCTTTTTTTGTCTTTAGTACGTGTATTGCTCAACCTGCTAGATTTCTTCTTAGGCTTTCCCCCCGGCTATACCCCTCTTTCCCATGTTTGGTTGGGGATATCGGGAATTGTTTCTTACTCCCCTCTTCGTACACCTTTTCGGCCGTCCCCGGTTTTCCTTCGTTCCCAGTACCCTTGTCGTGGTTCCAGTTGCCCTCCTCTTTCTCCGCCGAAGCGTGAAGTTTCTTGCCCCATTACGGCGGTGTCGTTTTTCCCTATCTCGATTTCGTCTGTGTCCTCTCTTTGCGTTCTTCCTCTTCCTTCTCGGCCTCAGGGGCCGCTTCTCTCTTTACCGCCCTCGTGCGGAGACCTGAGTCTGAGAGGTGGACTCTGACCCTGGGTTTTCTTTCCTCGTATGGCCCCTCCATGCCCGTTTTTTCGAGCTTCTTCTTCATGTCTCACAGTTTCTTTTGTATATGTCAATGATCGCCTTTTCTCTCCACGTCTTCTTCCCTTAACCTATAGCTTCTCTCTCTTTCCCAGTCCCATTTGCCAGGCCAGCACCCCCTACGAGCGCAAACTATGCTCACTGACCTGCTTTTTGTCTGTGCCTCCCAGCCTCAGCCGCCAACGATTGGGGCTTTTCCCCGCTCCTTTTTTTTTGTTTCTCTTTTTGGGTTTTTTGTTTTTCTTCTCTTTTGTCTCACGCGTTCACCCCCCTTCCCCGCCGTGGCACCACACTACCCTACGTTAGTACCGATTTCGTTACCCTCTCCCCGCCCCCTTTTATTTCGATGCACGCACTACCCTATCCAACTCCCTCTCCCACGGACTCCCCACAGCCCGTATACCACGACCCCCGGTTCTTTTCCGCCCAATTTCTACCCACCCCACCCAGCCCCACAGTCCCTCTTTTTAACAGAGTGATGGGTTCCCCCCCCCTTTCGCCCACCCACACGCTGTCTCCCACCCTCACCCCCCCCCCCCCCTCCCTTCGCACCCCCCCCCCCCCCCTACCGCCCCCCCCAGTTCGGCAGGACTTATACCATCAATGTGTTTTTTTTTTCCGCTTCTACCCCCTTCACACACCCCCACTTTCTTTCTTTTTTCCCCGCACAGTAACCAGTTCCCCCCCCGCCCCTTTTCACCCAGGCTTTCGCCCTTTTCCCTTCCGATTATTGTCTTTTTTCTCTCCGAACCGCCCCGCCGACCCCACCAAGACCCGTTTCCACAAAGAACACGCCAGCCAACGGTGACAGCTGACCCGTCTGCCACTTTCCCCCCCCCCCCAGTACACGTGGTTGCACCCCTTTTATATGAACCTGCTTCCCCCCCTACAGGTTCCTTGTCCCCCCGACTACTTATTTTCATTTCCTCTCCACCCCCCGACAGTTTCCATCATGTGCTCCCTCTCCCTTTCACTTTCACCTCTTTCCCCCGCCCCTTATGACCTACATCCCTCCCTTTTACCCCAGAGGCTCTTTCTCTTTTCCTCCCGCCCAATCTCGGACCTCCGGCCTTATGTGTATGTAGCTTTTTCCCCAACAAGATAATTCCACCACCGCGCCGGAGGATACCCCCCCCAAAGCTCACCCCCACCTTGCTTTTACTGTTCCCCCCCGTCTTCTCACCAGGTCCCAGCACCCCTTTTGTTTCGAGACGGCCCTGATTGCACTTTTTCTCACAATCCACGTCCTTCTCCGGTATCGTCCCACATCCTCTTTCCTGGCACCTTTTAGTTTCAACCCAAACCAGGCGCATTCCCGCCCGCGAAGCTCACCTTTTCCTATTCTCGCCGGACCGGCATGTCTCAACTTTTCCCCCTTGCAAGATGTTGGTTTTCTCTATTCCCCCCCCACCCTCTCCCAGCCTCCATGCTCTTCTCACCTTACTAAGTACTCCTATCCATGGGAATCCCTCGGGTGTCGAGTTTGCTGGCCGGGAATTGTCCCTCAATCTCTTTTCTTCCGCTACCCCCTTCTCCCCCCCTTTTCCTGGAGGACGTTTTTCTTGCTCCCTTTGCAGAACTTCCCCAGTTTGAAAGACCCAAACCCTCCCGTTTTTGAACCCTCCACGAGGATTTTTTTTTTCCTACCGCGAATCGTGTAGAGGCTTCTTGCAATTTTTCCTCTATCAACTTATACTCATTCGTCTGCCGACTCTTATGCCCAAAAGCCAACGTTATTAGCATCTGTCATCTCTTCCAACCTTGGAAAGGTTGGTCCCGCCCCTTTCCCCCGATCCTCCGCGTGTGCCACCTGTCTTTTCCTCTCGATAAATTTCTCGACCTTTCTTTTAATCGTTGCCTCTCACCTCCACGAACTCCTCCCCGCTTCTTGTCTAACCCGTCCGTTAATTTTTTCTGATGTTTAGCCAGGTGCGAAAGTAGGTTAGGTCCTCTCCCCCTCTCCTAGATCTTCTGTCGGGGGCCGCCTTCCCCTGCACACGGCATTGCCCTCCGTTTCCGCCCCGAGACCCCCCCCCCCCCGCATATTTTTCCCTTCCTACGTTGTGTCTTTTGTCTCTTTTTGGCAGTCGCAGCGCCGCACCTGAGCCCCATCCTTCTCGTGGCTAGGCGCCTGGGTGCCCCCCTTGATCTTCCTCTCGAACATGCCGCCCCCCCTCATTTCTTTTTCGTGCGCAACGTCTCCCCAGGCAGCTTCGATTCTCTTTTTCAGCACGATTCTAGTTCACGGAAGGTACTCGGTCCCTTTTCTTTTTTCCATCAATGCTCGAGGTAGATTCTCCCCGGTGATCTATGCTATCCCTATGCTCCCGCGACATCGGTGGCTTTCCTCTGCGGACCAACAATTTTTTGGATCTCTCTTTCCCCTCCTTACCTTCCTTCTGAAACCACCCTGTTCCCCCTCTCGTGGTCGTTTCCCTGTCTCTTTTATGGTGCTGTTGTGCACAGCATAGCCTCACTGGCCTCTCCTTTCCTTTTTTCGAAGATTTTCTTCACTTCTTCGATCTTCTGACCAAACGAACCGCCTTTTTTTCTTTTGAGAGGGTTCCTTATTTCCGGACATTTTCAAACTTTTTTCTCATACCCCCGGCCTTCCCTTCAACCTCTTTCCCGATTTGTATTGTGCTTTTTCCCACTGTCTGTCCTTTTGGATTCTTCTACACCAGCTCGTTTTTCAGTATCCTCTTCTCCGCTTTGTCTTTCGTACCCCCTTCCCTACCCCCCACCAGTGTAAGTTTCCCCCTATTCTACCTTCTTTCGACATGACCGTTGGCCCTGTGTGCTTCCCTTTTTCATGAGCCAGTGTTTGTCCCCCCTTCGGCCGCAAGCTTCAACTCATTTTTTTTTTGAACACACCGGCCTTTTTGTTGCCGCCGGGTTTCACAAATCCCAGACTTCCTCGTCCCCCCCTCTCCTCCTTCGCCAATTTTCTCACACCAGGTTCTTAGCCGCAGTTCTCTTTGTGATGCCTTTTCTTACTCAACGATTTGTTTCACATTGTTCTCCCATCACGTTCCCCCGGAAGATTTCCCCCTTCCTGATAAGACGCGCGTCCCCCTGACCGCCTTGCTTTCTACCCCCCCGGGTTCGACGTCTGATAGTTATAGCGGGATATTTTCTTTTTTTCTTTTGTATTCCCAGTGGATTTGTTAAACCCCAGAGACCTAGCTTATTTCGTGCTCAGTATAGCCCACTGGGAGACCTCCCCCCCCCTTCACCATCCCGTTTCTTGTGAACCCACCTTCCCCTCACAGTTGTTCTCTTGTTCGGTGCAGTCACCACTACCCGCGGTTTCCTTCTCTCTGACGTCCGGCGCCCTCGTACCATGGACTTACTATCGGTCACCCCCTTTGTTAGGCCAGCCGAGCTTACCCCCGGTCGAGCTACAAAACCATTGAGCCCTTCCCTTTTCGTCTAAAGTCTTTGCTTGGGTAACTCCTTCCCCATAAACCGCACGCATGCACAAATCTAACTTTAGCGGCCGCCGTTTTCTCAGGCTTCCCCCCGCACCATCGCGTCTGGACCCTCCCTACGGAGCGCATAATTTTTTTTTTAGCTTATGGCCCAGGCCGACTCAATGACCCCCCGGGTCCACCCTCCTCGCCGTGCCAGCGTCTTTTTTTTTTGTCTCTTTTCCCTAAGTAACATCACGGCATTTTTGAATCGCCACATCCCAAGCCCCAACTTGACTGTGCAGCCCCGGTCAAAACGGTCAGATTTCCTCATAAGAAGCCACCCGATTTCTCCTCTTCGAGTGGGCAAAGCCTCCATTTTTTCAAAGGGAATTCGATCCGACCTTACTTCGCGCGGCGCAAGAATTACGGTTATATCTTTTCTATTAGACGGGCAAACTCTTCCTTCTTCTTTTTAAATACAGAAACAGGCACCCCCTTGCCCTTCTCTCACACCCCCCCCCACATCCCCCCCCCCCCACTTTAGAGAACCAAATAATAAAGCGCATTCTAACCTAAAACGGTCCCCCCCTTGCTCCAGTCCTTTTTTTTCAGATGCCCAAACCTCGCGACCGTTTTTTTTTCCAACCTTACTCAGGTCCCTCCTTACCGCTTCTTCTGTGATCTCGGTATTTTCAGCCTCCTTTCGGCCCGGCTGAACGCTTACTGAGGAGAGATACAAGCCGCGCCCTATCCCTCGAAAGCCCCACGCCGTCTTTGTTGCTCCGTTACGATTATCTAGTTCTCATATATTCCAATCTTCCCCGAGTACCCTCAATTCTTTCATTTCGCCGACCGGCGCGACTGCAGCGCAGCTTTTTCGGTAATCCTGCACCTTCCCGACCTTCCATCCGTAGTCCAGTACCCCGACCCTCCTTTCCGGCACGTACAAGCTGCGAACAAATTCCCTTTCGAAAATGC
>Ga0179593_1631148_pt1 | contig 11092 bp, 14 predicted proteins | sample CZODoug2_1_08_16_FD_185931 | JGI IMG/M metagenome (GOLD analysis project Ga0179593, IMG submission 185931) | Vadose zone soil fungal communities from Angelo Coast Range Reserve, California, USA - CZODoug2_1_08_16fungal (PacBio error correction) | ecosystem: Environmental > Terrestrial > Soil >... | reverse complement strand
ACGACGCGATTACGTCCTTTTTCTGCTGTCCAATCCTTCCACGATGCTTGGGCCCTTTCGATCTTAAGAAAGGATGTTTCCACGTGGAAGGAATGCATATGAGGCGCGGGGCTGGTGATCGCTTCGTTTCCATTTTGCGCTTTCCCCTTTTTCCTCTTTCCTTCTCTACTTGACCATTCCTTTGATAGGCGCTGGTGGACGTCCTGTGGCCACACCGGTTTGGTTAACGCTTTTCTTTTCCCTCATTGGCTGAATCCGGTAGAACTGGTCCTTGATTATCCTTTTATGGCGCGCTTCTTTGCCCTTGAGTTGCGTCAGCGATTTGTTAGAATTGTTAAGCCTTGGCTCTTAGTAGGTCTCTCTTAAACAGCTTTTGGTACGGCCCTGTTTTGTCCTCCTGTTCCCTTTTTGGGCGCTTATTGTCCGTTTCGTTCCCAACACCTTCGCCCTTTCTTGGCAGGGACTTCTGTCTTTTTTTCTACCTTTCGGTCAGCGCATAGAGCCAAACTGAACGAATCACTTCCTTTGCACCCCGAAGCAGGACGACAAGGGCGGTAATCAATTGTTGCAGTATGAGCTTTGGCAGTTCTCTTTGCCCTTTTTGTCCCGGTTTTTTTTCCCGTCCGTCCTCCCATTGTTCTTTTACTCCCCGTCCCGTACATAGTATGGGTGCAGGGATCAACGTCTCTGTCTTGCCTGGGCTGTTACATGGCCTGCTCTCACGATCCCGCCCAGGCGCATCCCTACCCGCGTCTTATGTTCTTTCTTTTTGTGGCCTCCCTTTTTTGTTTTCCTGTTTTGTGGCTTGAGTTTTTGTACTATTCCTTGCGCAGGCGACTGATGATGCGCTCTTCCCTTTTGTTTTCTGGCGTGTTCGTGATGAACTTTGCGTATTTCGGCGACTGATCGCCAGTCCGATGCGCTTTTGTGTTCTCCTCCCCCGAGGTCGAATTATGCTGTGAGGCAGATAGTCAGCGTCGTAAGCTACCGGACGGGCCCACCGCATCTCCGGTACCTCCACCCCTTGGACTCGCCTCGGACTTCCCGGCAGCTTCCTTTCATCCCTTTCTTAGCAACAGCTTCCTCCTCAGGTGTCGCCTGTGTCCTTCTACCGGCGGAAAAGCTATGACGGACCTCCTGGGCCAGAGGCTGTGCCAGTCCCTGAGTTTTTTTTTTTCACCTTCTGAACAATTTGGGTATTTCCCGGCGCACGCCCGGTTTTCTCCGATTAAGAAGGCCATATCGCACTCCCGAGCTGCAAAAGAAAAGGGTCGGCCTCCCTACAAGGGACGCGGACCCGTGCTACAGGTTCTGCATCGTTCGTTATTGATATCTTCTTTTTTCTTCTCCGTCTTTCCGTCTCCTTCTTTTTCTCAATCTGGATTACGGAACCGAAGTCCAGCAGGAATAACGATTACGGCCTTTCCTTGGCTGAGGCCTTTTTCGTCTTCCCCGCGCAACATCAGATTCTCCTGAACTCCCCATTTCAGCCTTGACGAGGCGCCCCCCACTCAATCCCTCACGAGGGCACTCTCTTCTTTCAAGAGACCCTGGTTGAGTGAGAGGTGCCCGGCGGCGGTCAGCCGGATGGAATTGCTCCTCCCAACCGAACCGGGGCGCCAACCCCCTCAACGCTCCGCTCCGCCACCCCTTTTTTTCAATCCCCGCCTCCATCCCCGTCAACGACGCACTCGCGAGGCGGGAACATCCGCGGCGACAGTGGTGGTTGTACGCGTCGAGGACGTTTCCGATTGTGGGAAGTAGAAGAGGAGGGGTCCTCAAAGGGGGACGCCCCCCCCCAATTCTAATATGCCGCCCCACGCACGCACAAGCGCGTTTAACTCCGCTCGCCGCGCCGCAACAAGGCCTGGGCCTCTTTCGCGGGCGAAAATAGGCTCCGAGATCAGGCTACCCGCCTTCGGGCTTCGGTTCCGCGGAGGACGAAATTTGTCGGTGACTCCTCTTTAAACCCCCGCGGCCTGAAATGAATTAGCCCTCCGTTTTCTTAGTGCCAGAAATTCAGTAGCCCCCCTCCCCCTTTGTTCTCCCTTTCCTCCTCCACAATGGCAAAAGGTACGGGTGGGGGGGACTTAGTCACAGCATTTCCGCTCCTCTCCTGGGGTTGCCACGCCTCGATAGGCAACACTAATCCTCTTCTCTTCCATCGACCTAACGGAAGAATTTGAATTTCCGCCGACTTCCGTCCCCGCGTCACGTGTCAGGAAGGATCTACAAGCAGAAAAAGACCTCCCGGCTTCAGCTCAGCCGAAGCTTTTGTTCGCGTAATCTCCTCCGCCTCGGTCGCTCCAACATGAGGAGACCTAAGGCCCCAACAGGTGACCCTCGAGCGCTTAGTGGTTTTTTTTCCTCCTGTTTTGACGAGACCCCCAACGTCCTGAAGCTGAAGAGACGCGAAAGCTCCAGAGCACCTGAGAGCTTCCTGTGAGCGTTGGTTGTTTTTAAACGGTCCCCGGACGTAAGCGGAGATTCTCCTCTTGGAGACACTCCTTGGACTCCCTGCTTCGCGAAGCGTCGCCTTTTTTCGAGTGTCTTTCTTCTCGGCAATGAGGCCCAAGAACCTTTTGCAGCCGAAAGCATAGAGGATAAGAATCACGCAAGCGACCGCCGTCGAACGACAGCATCCTGTCTCCCCGCTAAACAAGAGAAACGACGGCTAAGTTTCCGCGAGTCTCCTCCCTTTCTTCAGCGTTCCCGCGTCATGGGCGGATACTCTTCTCTCCTCCTCCTACTGGAAGGGGAGGAATCTTTACTCTCTAGTTGGTGTTTAGATTCCTCCACGCGTGAAAGGCCTCTTGAATCAGCCGATAAAGGACTAGAGAGCCGTTTCCTGGGAAATCATTTCTTTTTCTGCGCCGGAGCGCGGTTTTTGTTCGTATTTTCCGGAGGTTTTCTCGAGGTCCGGATTAGTGAACGTACATCCGTCTGTTGCTGCCGGCTTACCTCCGTCGCCGATCGCTGCGGCAGCGCCCTCTTCTTGGAGCAGAGGCTTCTATTCGAGGCGACTTTTTCGTCAGATGCTTTCCCGAGCTTCTGTCTATCGGGACTCGGTTTCACCCTCAGGCATGAATCTCTTTTGTTTCGCTCTTCCGTGCAACCTCGTCGGCGTTTCTCCTCTCTTAGGGTTATTGATTTAAACGCGTCCCTATTTTTTTTCCTTTTCTGAGTATCCATTGGCTTTTTCCTAGCTTAGCGTAGTCTCCGAGGAGCCTCTTAGCGCGAGTCGGTCTGCTTTCCCTACTCCGGTGCCTGGACTGCTTGCCGTCGCTGTTGTGCGCGGCGCTTTGAATCAATCTTTTTGTCTCTTTTCTTCGCTTTTTTCAGTCGGCTCTCTCGCGTTTTCCAAACAGCCCTCTTTCAGCGTTTTTTTTTTTTTTTCCCCTTGTACCTTGACAGTCAACGGACCACGATTCCCTTTGCCGAGGGAACGGAGTAACTGTCGGGCTGCCTCGTGAATTTTTGGACTTCTGACGGCCGGGGCGCTGTGCAGAGAAGCCCTTTTGGTATTGACAGGTCATCCGTTTCTGGCCCCCCCCTTTTTCCCTCAGTCGGCAACCTTCATCAGTGCGAAGAGGAGACTTCGACCCGTTGTTCTGCCGCTCGGTCCTAACCACCCTTTTGTTTGCCCGTCATCTTTTCGTAGTTACCTGCGATTCTTTGGTTTTTTGGGGCGATGGCCCATTGCGGCAGCTTCACCTTGCGGGAGGTACTCCCCCTCGAGGCCCAAAAAGTACTCAGCGGACGCCACCCCTTCGCCCTTTAAGTTTGTCCGCCGCCCGCTAGTTGCTTTACTTTCGGCATAATATTTTCTCGTTTTCTCACTCCCCTGCGTTTATCGGACGTTTCGTTTTTGAAGATTGTCGAGAGATATTCAACTAACTACTTGCCGTGCACCTCGCAACCATATAGCATCGGTGATGCTCGGCGTCAATAAGAGTGAAGAGTTCTTGCGGTGTTTTCTCTTCTTCTCTCATAGGAGCTAATTTATAGGAGTGTGAGAGTTAGAGAACTCTCCCCTTCCTTGCCTCGCCAGCAGCGGATGCGGAACTGCGATGACGCGTCTTCCATGATCGTGACGTTAACCCCCTCTTTTTTTTTCTCTCGCGAACATTATCTTCCAATCTCTTCAGAAAGACGGCCTGGAACGAGGGTGCCCTTGTAGATGCTGCCGCCCAGCGCGAAACTCTTTTGACGATGCCTCCTGATTGACTAGCTGGCCTTCTTACGAGACTTGTCCCCTTTTGTCGGACGCGGAAATAACCCCTTGACTGAACACTCCTTGGAGCTACCTGGCCACAGCTTCTGCCGAGGTAGGTCCGGAGGGTCCCCGGTAGAACGGGACCCCTGCGTCTACACATGTAGAGAGGCGGAGAGTTTCCCTCATGCGGATTTTTTTTTCCGGCTCTCCTTTTCTTTCTAGACCCGTCGTCTATGTCGCTTGGTTTTGCAGGGTCTTCAAAGGCGGCGATTTGCCTTCTTCCCTCCTCGGATTCCTCCGGCGGCTTTCTATGTTGCAAGCCAAGCGCTTCGGTCCCTTCTCTCAGCAGGCGAATACGCCTTCAAAAAAAATTCAGCCCCCCCCACAAACCTGTAGTGAGCCCAGTACCGGCCGGGAGGTACAGCAGATAGCTCCATTGCCCCCTAACCCTGGACTCCAATGCGCGCGGCCACGCCATGACCAGAAATGACGAGCGGTCTTTCCTCCGCGATTTTTACCTTTTTTAGCAGTTCAGGTCCCCCCTACTTGCCTTTCCCCGCTTTGAATCCCCTTTTCACTTCGACACGTCGGAACGGGGCCCCTTCCTGAGAATGCCCTCACAACCCCTTTTCCCCAACCAATCGCCTGGACCCTACAGCATCGACTGCAACAATTGAATACCTTCTTTCCTTCCTTTCCTTCCGGGTGTGCCTCAAGGATTTTTTCCTCGTTCCCGTTGTTACTTCCCTCAGACTGCTCGGGTTAAACACTCTTACAAAAGTGACCAAAAAAAATCGCTGCGTTGCATGCCAAAGCCAATAAGCGCCCACCCGAGCAGACACACAAACGAGTGCCCGTACCTCCAGCTGTCCTCCCCCAGCGCCCTTTTTTCCCCATCTAATTCTTATTCCAATCCCGTTAGGTAGAGCCCCTGCGCATCGGCAAAGAAGAGCTAACAATGGATTACCCAATTTCCAGTCTTCCACTGAAGAAATTCGCAAGTTGGTGAATCAAGCGTTTTTGGCCCCCCCCAACCGTGGGTCCGGACAATCCACCAGCCGAGGTCCCCCACCAAATATAGGATTTGAGACAGGTAAAGTATGGATAGTCCAGGAGGCCAATCGCAAACATGGTTTTTCCCTGCCTACCCCGTCCACAGACCCCTCATATTTCATCTTTCCCCCGGAACGCCTTTCGTGCCTACCCCCCCTTCTTCTATCAAGCCCGCAGGCAAATAGTGGCGCAAGCAAAAAGTCGTATCGGTGTTCCCGTATCTCTCTCTTTCTCAGTTTTTTGTTGATAAGACCCGGGCCAAGCGTTAGACTGGGGCGCTGCTGTCCCCGGCCTTTCTCCTGCTGTTCTTTGTCTCTTTCCGACGAAAGGCTCGTGGAAGGCATGCAATATACCGGGGGCTTTTTTCTTCCTGCTTTTCGTCGCATGTTTTCTCCTTTTCCCCCGCACGTCCTATCATACACCCTTCTCCTCCTTTGAAGGGGTTTTGTCCCTCCTGGTGGAAGTCTGGGCAAGAGGTTGGCGTGACCCTGTTCCAATCCGTGGCTATTTCTCAGTGTCAGAATGGTTCCCATTTCTTTTTTCCAATGTGTTCAGTTGCTGCTTTGCCGATTCGCCTCTCTATTGAGCTCTCCCTTCTCGAGGGGATTTAGTAGATTGCCTGCTTTAAACAGCCTGATTTTTGTCCGGCCCTCGTTTTAGTGCCTCCTGTGGGCGCTTATTAGAGGCGGTTTTGACGTCCACCACGGCAGCGATATTTTCGTTGGCATTGTGTTTTTTTTTCCCCGCGGTCCGGGCCTATCTGCTTTTCCGTACCAACTTTCCCTTAGAAACAAACGAAACGCCAAGGGCTCCGGCCTATCCATTGTTGCTTCTATTGCTGTAGGGTCCGGTCTTTTGGGGAAACAGGTTGGCAAGGGGCAGTCATCAACCCATTCTCCTTCCCCGTCCGTTTTCCCGACTTAAGGAGAAAGGGATTTAACAGTGCTGTTGTTTTATTCTGTTCCTTCTCTGTGATACGACTGGTGGCCCGCCCGCGCGCGAACTCCCGAGCTTTCCTTTGGGCATGGGCTTTCTCGTTTTTATTGTATCCGGTGTTGTGAATGTGGGTTATCCTTCAGGTACCGGATTCCCGTTGCCGCTGATGAGTATTTGGCTCAAGCTACATGTTCCTGGCTTATGAAATATTTCGCCGCTCGTTAACGGTCAGCGACGCCTTTTTTTGCTGACTCTCGCTAGTCATCCTTAGATTGAAGAGTGGGACACCGTCCGTTTGCCAGGGATGCAACGAACCTCCCCGCAGTTGCCCGAACGCCAGAGGACGCACCGCGTCGCCCCCCCCTTCCCTAGCGCCGGCCGGCCCTTCATGAGGCCTTTCGAACCCCCCCCCCCCCCGCGCCCTCTCTTCCCGTTGTGTCGGGTGGCACGGTCGGGCCGCCAAACGAGATTGGACCTACCTCCGGGCAGTTTTTGACCGAAGTGGCATGCGTCCAAGGAGGTTCACGACGATTGGTTATTTCGCGGCCACCCGCCGGGTTCGATTCCCTGCCAGTCTTTTTTCTTTTTCGCCTTTCCCATGAGGCGAAAAAGAGTTGTCCGGTCGGCAGCTCAGGGCCTGCCGTGCCGGTTTCTCCGGTAGAAGTTGTTCCCTCCCTGGACTTTCCTTGCCTCTTTAGTATTCCCCTGACTCCTCCTCGGCCCCCTCACGCCCAGCATCGCATTCGCCGTCCTTGATGCCTTGCCTTTGGTTGTCTTCTCCAAAGCGCACATCCGATGAGCCTGCCTCCCCCCATATCCCCCCTCCTCCGCCTTCTCTCGCAATCCGGACCTTCGCTCTGAACGCGTTCACGCACCCGATAAACACGATGGAGTCTTGATCCGAGGTGCCGGATTCAGCCGGAGGGAAACGCTTCAGACTCAACATTCTGGGCCCCCTTCCTCCCCCCGCCCATTCTGTTCTTTCACAAATTATTTCGCGAAGGGCAAACGGACGCAAAGTTCGCGAGCCCCCCTTAAGCGTCTCAAGTTTTTTCCGATCTGTGTTGTGGGGGCGAGTGCCCCTTTGGAAGTTTTCCGCCAAGCGGGGAGCTCCCCGCGGTGGACGCCAATCTGTCTCCTTCAAATATGATTCAACCCCCTTCCTATCATCCTACCACGCTCGGTACTACGGGCAGCTCCCGCGGGTTTTAGAGCAGAGAAACAATCGGCGTTCGGGTCATTCTCGCCTGCCCCCTCCGCTCTCCCCTCTGGTCCGAGCTCCGATCGTGCTGTTGTGCATGTTCTTTTTGAAACAATCGGTCTGCATTCGCTCCGCGGAGCAGAAATTCCTTGCCTCGAAAGAACATGATGACTCGTCCTCCCGTGGCCACCGTGCAATCTTTGGGCCGGGGACTTCGTTTTTTTTTACCCTTTTTTCTCAATGTTTCCTCCTCTCTGCGGTTCCATTTTGTTCGCCGACTCGTGTTTCCTCCGCTTTTCTACCTCACCGACGGAGATACTTGGATTAATACGCAGACGATAACCACAACAGGTCGCGGCAAGCTCTTTGCGCGGATTCCGGTTCGAAGCAGAACCGATGCGCCTCCTTTTTTTCTCCTCAGCGAAGAGGATGTCGATATATCTCATAGCTCTCTATCCCCCCTTTTTTTCCTCCGGGAAAGTCCCGACTCTCTTATTGGGCTGGCTGGTTTGAGATGAAGGTTAGGGAACCCCCGAAGAGAGGCAGAAAAAACCTCAGAACGTTTCCCTTCAGACTCGGCGCTCCTTTTCCTTATGCGATGCTTTTTTTCCCCCCGTCCGTAGAGGAAGAGAAGTCTTGAGACACGCGACCCCCCCCATGCTTACTCCGCGAAGTCGGAGCAGAATCCCCTTTCACGAGATTCTTTGCCGATCCTGGTCGATATCTTTTCACCCGACTTGCATATCCCGCATCGAGCCTATGAATACGCGAAGCCGTAGTGAAGAGGACAGCTCTCCCCTGCGAAACCCTCGCACCTCTCGTTCGCTCCCGGCCGAGCCTATCCAAGCCGGGAATCGCCGCTGTCTAGGCCTGGCTTCCGCGGCTCACTATTCCCCCTCTCCCCGCGGTTGTTCCTTCCCCCCTCCGGGGCAGGACCGACAATCGATGGGAAAGGCAGGAATCGAGCCATCTGCCTATGCGGCGGGTCACCAAAAAGGGAGAGGATCGTGCGCCGGACTTCCTTTTTTGGTTTAGCCAGGGGCCTTTTGCTTTTTTTCTGGAGCGGGGGAGATCGCAGGTTCATAGTTCCAGTAGCCTATATGCGTTCGGGTGACGTCTCGTGGTTCCCCTTTTTCGTCGCCGATCAAGTGAATGCGCCCCCAGTGTGCCCCCCCTTTTTCTGTCTTTCTGCTTGCTTGAGTTTTTCGTTCTCATTTTTTTTGCGTTCTAAAGAGATGACGATATCTTTCCTGTCGTGGGACTCTTTTATCGCGCTTTCATCTTTCTTTCTCTTCCTCTCCCGTGTCAACCTCGTCGGTTTGCTTCTGTTCTTTATTTTCGGGTTTCTACTGCTTTTTCTCGTCCCCCCCCTCCCCCTCCCCCACTCCTCGGTTTTTCTGCCTGTTTCCTCATTGTTCGGATTGGGTTTAGGAGATTATCGCTACCTCTCCTGAGAGAGCGGGGCGGAGTCGGCGTTCTGACCCTGCGTATGCCGAGGTGTCGTTCGGCGGATTGAAATCAATTAGTTCGGCCTCTCTGGTCTCTTGCTTTTTTCTCTTGAGAAGCCAGCGTAACGCCCAGATGGGCGGCGAAGGTTGTTCCGGACGAGTCCCCGAGACACGCCCTTGTGCACGTGCGCTGCGTCATTCATTGGTCGGGCTGAGGGTGTTCTGGCTCGACCGACGGCCGCGGCAGCCCCTGCCGGTTTTTTTTTCTTTCCCTTTCCAGGATTCCATGCATGCAGATTAGCTGAAAAAGCGGGAGGGTCCGCTTCTTGCTGAAGCGCTAGCCTTCCCTGACGCGATGGTCGTGCGCGCGATCGACCCTCCCCCCTTTTGGTTGCCGCGCGATTAGTTTTCGCTTTTTATTTTCGTTCGGCGCTGATAAGCTTGGCGATGATATTTGGGGCAGATTGCGTCCCTGCGTTGCGCCCTCCGCGTCACGGACTCTCAGGCCCCCCCACTTCTCGATCGCCCCCCACCCCCGTCCCGCGGCAGTTTCCGCGCCGCCGATCGTTCGTTCCATGGCGAGAATATCTGTGTCTGAAATCACAAAATTGATCGGGAGGCGTGGCTTCTGGTTTGGCGCTCTTTTCATTGCTTCGCGATTTCCCCTCTTGGTGACTTCCCCGTGCCTCTCACAGGGCGACCCTCTTTGATGTCCTGCGGAGTGAATAGTGAGGATGATTGATGCGTCATGCGCTTAAGGGGCCGGCGCTTTTCTGTGTCGTTAGCGAGAGACTTCGCCGGTTCCTTCCGCCAAGTGCCTCGGCCTTCGGGACTCTGCGATGCCCCCTGCTTTTTTTTGATCGTTTGTTTAGTCCCAATCTCTAGTAAGACGCGCCAGAAAGGCGTCGCGAATCCATTTAACTCTCCGACTGCATACGGTTTCCTGTTTCACGCGGCCCTTGTGATTCCGACAAGCGCGAATTCTTCGCTCGATGTTTTCGCCTTTCTCGCTCGTTTTCCCAGGAGTTCGTTGGGAAGATTTGGAACCCTTTTCGACATGACCTCGCAGGCCACCCGTTCTGCCTAGGTAGGTCCGGAATATTTGGCCCCGGTATAACGGACACACGAGCGCCAAACTCTCCTCTCTTCTAGTGTTTTTTCGAATGCGGGGGAGTCGCTGCCCTGGATGGCAGGACTGAGAGTGGTATTTTCTTCTTCTCCTCCTTTCTGTTTACCTTCCTGGAAGCTTCGTGAAAACTGCGGAGCTTTGTCCTCACCTTTCATAATTATTCGACCGGCGCGGCTTTCTGTTGCAGCCAGGTAGACTGTTAATGCGAAAGAACGTAAACACAATCTCCAGGGAACAACAAATGTCCTCTGATCCCGTAGCTTCATCCTCAGGCATTGGATCGGTTAACGCATATAATCCCCCGATCCACCCCTCCCCATTCCTTTCCCCCTTTGGACGCCCTTCCGCCCTGTTTTGACCGAAAATGCCGCTTCTGCGTGGCGCTAACAGTGTAGCTAGCCATGTAAAGCAATAGCAGCAGCCTTTGAATCCCGTCTTCCTCTTCCCGTCCATATTGCCTCTCCTTCACGTACGGAGGGCGAGTTTGATTCGACTAGCCACACCTTTTCCCCCCAGCCCTCCTTTTTTTTCTTTCTCAGACTGCAACCCGAGAGTCTTTCTTGTCCCCGGGTGCAGAAGGGAAGTGACTTTGGCCGGGCCAGAATAGGATGCGCGGCTTTAGAAACACCCTTTATACCCCCTCCCTGCCCCCACAGAATATCGCTTGTCTTTTGCCACTGCCCCGCCCAACCCGCTCCCCCCGCAGCTTCCCCACGAGGTGCTAACTTTGGTGTTTTCAGACAAGCGAAGTGGCATACTATTAACCGCTTCCCCTCACGTAGGGCGAGTTCTGCTGCCACCTCGGCAAAGAAGCGCCCCTCCCCCAATGCCATTGTCCCCAGTTATGCCACCCCACCTGAAGCCATTCTCCAAGGATGGAATCCAGCGTTTCAAACGCAGTTTTCCCGTGTGAAAACAGCGAGGTCACACCCAAATTAGGATGTGCGGCATTGTCCTGATTATATGCTAGTCGAGCGGGACAACACTGGCTGAAGCCTCCTTTCCCCACGCCCCACCCATGCATGCCAAATGGTGGAGGGGAATCAAACGAGATCCCTCATTTAGGGGACAGTATGTTTTTTCGCAGCCCGTCGACTCGCGTGCCCGGT
>Ga0179593_1630585_pt1 | contig 11092 bp, 5 predicted proteins | sample CZODoug2_1_08_16_FD_185931 | JGI IMG/M metagenome (GOLD analysis project Ga0179593, IMG submission 185931) | Vadose zone soil fungal communities from Angelo Coast Range Reserve, California, USA - CZODoug2_1_08_16fungal (PacBio error correction) | ecosystem: Environmental > Terrestrial > Soil >... | reverse complement strand
ACCTCCCCCGCGTTGATACAAAACTTTTCTTCTCTCTCCCCCCTCCCCTATTCTTGTAAGAGTCCAGCTTTTTTTCCGTCATGCTTCCCCTGAAACCTTGTTGAAATCCCGATTGCGTTCGAGGATTTTTTAAACCCCCCGGGTCTGTTTGGCTCTTTGGAGCGCCCCTCCCCCCCCCTACAAATATCCCAAACTCCCCCTTGGTCATTCCCGTCTCGGATACAGGATACGTTGTCCTCCTTTTCGCTCTCCTTATTTTATGAAATTCTTCCCCCCCCTTTCATGGGTTGGATCTATTATCTTTTCGCCCTCCCCCCCTCAAACTGCTGTTTGACTTGTCGTTTTTCGTCCACGCAGTTAGTCCTTTCCCCTATTATCTATTTCCAGTCTATGTCATTCTTCGTGCTGTTTTGTGTGCATTTTAATCCGTTAACCACTTAGCGAGAAGACCCCTACCTTCGGCTCTGAAACCAAGCTCACTTTCTTCTTTTTACCCCAGGTCCATCCTCGTGGAATCTCCCCTTAGCAATAGAAAAATTTGAGTCTCGACTATCTTACTATGACACCGCAAGCAGCTCCGACCAGTCCGAGGACCGCGGGGTTCATTCTGTGGCTCCGATCAACTCCTCTTTATTTCCCTTACCAACTTCATCGTCCCTCTATCCGACCTATGCAGGGCGCCGACATGGGATATTTATTACTGTTGATCGCAAAAGCAAACCTCCTATTTTCCTTTACTCTCCTCTCGGTTCATAGCGATTATTTTTGTTTCTGAACAAAACGATGGCGCTTCCCTTTATCGTGACTTTTCCGTTGACAGCTGGAGATAGTCTACACTAGCGCCGATGACTGAGAGCCGACCCACTGGCGTGGTCGATTTTTTGAGAATGATGTCCGCTTCGGATTTCATTGATAATCGTGATTCCCTTAAAATTCCTCCCAGAAGTCCGACCCCCCTATGTCTCCGGAACTGTCAACTTCAGCTAGTCTCCTGATTCCTTCTAATTGTCGGAGTCATTCCGGTCTCTTGCCAGACAGGCTTCCTGAATGCATGAATCCTTCCATTTCCGGTCCCATTTGCTCCTTTCCCAAAAATTTATTGTCCTTTGTAGGGCAGTCCGATACCTCGTCTGGACATTGATCTCAAGAAGTCGGAGCCCCTTCACGTGGGCCCAAAAGGTTCTCCGTGATTATCAGCAATTTCAACCTGGGTCCCTTTTAATTTCCCTGGCTTGGGCCCAATCGCGACCGTGGATCTTTCCCCCGGCCACCTTTTCAACCGATTGTATAATTACTCAAATGAACGACCCCCCTCTCAGCGCCACCTGCCAGTCTTCGTTAATTTCCCCTCGTTTCTACGCCGATTCCTAAACCAAACCGGCACTTCCTCCCTTGTTGTCAACGCGCCAACTTCAGTTGAATAATGTGCGCAATCCCCCCCTCCACTCCCTTGCAGCCACCTTGTGCGGGACACATATGGCCCTTTCGGCCTTTGTTTTCTTTTTTTTTTTTTTTACTCGAGGAGACAATCCCCTCACATGGCCTTATCGATGAGTTATTTGCCTGGCTCCTCGCCGAGAAATGGCTAGGGAACCCGGCTCCGATTTTGTTTTTTTGTCCCGTTCGAACCCCAGATGCTTCTGAGCGCGGTTAATTGGGAGTCCTCATCCAACCAGGCGTCTAGTCATGATGTGGAGGAAAGACCCCGCCCCCGCACTCCGCCAAGTCACTTTTTTCATTTCCCTCTTACCCTCCCTTACCTGATAAGCATAAGATAGCCGCCGACTTCCCAATGGTTTTGACGCCTTTTTCTGAGGAAGACGACCAAGAACATCGCAATATTCACCTGGGATAGGTTTATTTCACCTAGTCGCTTATATACGGTCGTGCCCTTATGTCCAAGAAAGCAAGGCCTTAGGGTACGCCTGTCTGATCCCTGGGCACCTTGAGCTCCTCGGTCCATTTGTTTTTTTCTCGCTTCCCGTCCCACCTTCCCCCTTTTATTCATCCTTCTAAATACGATTCTCTCCAATTCTAGAGCCCTGAGTTGTTCAGAATGTTAATATGACGACCTTTTTCTCTTTTCAACCTCGTCTCGCGTAATTGTTCTTGCCCCCCACCCTCGGACCTCCCCTTGCCCTTTCCCAACGATGCATCGTTGGAGATCAGCTCCGGTTGGTCGCTCGCCTAAGAAACCACAAGCCTGTGCCCCTCTACGTAAAGGCCTCCCGTCGAGGAAGACGAGTCTCTGCCCATTCACTCCCTGGCCCAAGGTTGCCCTTTTCTCCACCACCTGTTTTTCCCACTGAAAAGGGATGGCGAAGCAATTTTTTTTGTGTGGTGATAACCGCCAATGGAATTCGATGCTCCAACGATAGTCAATGCCTTCTTTTTTTTATTTCCCCCCTCGTTCCGCTGTCATCCTAGTGAGGAGTGACGGCCCGTCACGTCAATGCTAGGAGGCATGATCAAGAAGGCCCTACGGCGTATTCCTCATCCTCTAACTGATCGACCGCCCCGCCCCCCTCCCCTTTATGGAACAAATCCCAGTCGGTTGTAGCCCCATTACCTCCGATGGTCTCCCCCTTTCCTTTTTTTACTTGAACCCTAAGAGGGCTACAGTGCTGAAAGATGAAAATCGTCATCCCCTGTCCCGTCACTCTGCCCGCCGTCCGGAACTGTTGTTGCCTTTTTCTTGTTTGAGCAACTCGAAAGATTTTCGATTTGACGAAAGGCCGCCCCCTCCCTTTCCGACCCGTCCAGGAGGCCATACCCTGCACAATTGAAAAACTATATATCTTTTCCTACTATCAGTTTGTTTTTTTGAGATCGATTCGAAGGACCTGCTTTTCTTCCCTCCTTCACTTTTCAACAACTTGGATTTCCCAGGTCCGTCCGACTCTGGCTTTTGCTCACCCTCCACATGCACGAACAACCGTTCGTCAGAGTGGAAGAAGGAACCGATCAATTTTCCCTAGTGCAGCTTTGTTCGCTGATTTTTCCCTCTTCCCTTTCACCATCTCAGGAATGAGGTATTTCCCCCCTACAGACGGGGAGTTCAAGCCCAGGGCTTTTTCTTGCTCAAGCTTTTTTTCCTTGACTTTCGCCTCGCCGGGCGTTTCAATCTTGTATCCTTTGAACAGATGCAGTCGTGAATTACGCGCCCGGCCGACTTCTAGATGCCCAGCCGTCACTCTGTGTCGCCCATACATGTCAAGAGCTCCGTCTTGTGTCGTTCTTTCAGCTGGCGGAAAGAAATCGGGATGCACACAAACCATCTGCCTGGTTCGCCGCCCCAACCTCCTTTCCCTTTACTTCGAACTTTCCCCCGGGGGGTGCCGATGTCTCTCCCTTAGAGTTAAGGAAACCCTTCCTTCCCCTGCCGCCTCCCATTTAAGAGGGAAGACAACCCAGCCGGTTGTTCTTCGGCGCGTGAACCCCACCGTCGCTGCTAACCTGAGCTTTGCCGCGGTCTTGTTTTGATCTCGCTTGATGCAACTAAACTAAGCTTTCGCTCCACCGTGTCGCTCCCTCGGCGATGTGGCTTCACACCTCTCCCCATATCTTCCCCAGGGAGAAGTAGTTACTGAATGCTTGCATCAACTTTATTGGACGGTCGAAGAGAACAAAAAAAACAGGGTCCCCCGCTCTTTCCTCCAGGCGACCCCCAGGATCTTCCTTCTTCCGGAAGAATTTCGGTGTAAAATCAGACTTTCCCCTCCTCAGTTTTTCTTATAAAACTATTCCTATATTTGGAGGCGAGTTTTCCTTTTAGATTCCTCCTAAACACAGGGTTGGGGGGGCGTCACCTTTTCCGGCTTCTCTTCGTTTGCAGGGATAAGGTCGATAATCTTGCTCAGGTCCACTTCATTTCTTGGCAGCTTCCCGTTCGGCTGTTTTTCACCAAGAATTCCGCAAGCGCCCCTTTCTTAGCTCCCCCATCTAACCGCGCCTAATTTCAAGTTCTTCTTTTTTTTTTTATCCCGGACCCCAGAACCCACTCGCCGGGTTTTTCCCTCGCCCATTTCGCTGACACTCTTATAATCCAAAAACATCCACGCCCGTCCCTTCTTTTTCTTGTTCCGTTAAGAACCAGGCCGGTACCAAGGGAAAAAGTGCAATTGTTTTTTGGCTGCAGTTGAGGTCATTTTGGGGCTTTAACATTAGGTCAGCCAGGTTTTGCGCTGTCACAATTAAGTCTGTTATGATGGTTGAGTTTTTTAATTTCGAAACGTCTTTTAATGCCCCGATCTTTCCTTTTCTATGAGTGGGTCTTGTTAGTCGATTACCTAACCCCCCCTTTTGACGGGGTCAATGGCGATGGGTCGATTCGTAGAGGAATTACAATGTCCATTTTAACCTTGATAGGCCCCCCCCTCTCCAATTTTTTAAAAACTTGGCGCTCTTTTTTGAGTCTTCAAGGTTCCCCAAATGAGATGTTATCGCCCGTTGGGCCAAGTACATTTCCATTGTCCTTCGCTCATGGCCCGCTCGGTTTTAGCAGGGCCTTCCTCCTCAGATGGATATGATAAATACCCAATGCTTCCTCCCCATTGCCCCCCTTTTCTGAAGTTGACCCCGGGATTCGACGAAATAAGTTGGGGCGGGCCATAGGCTTTAAGACTTTGGCATTTGGTCCACGCGGCTAAATCCAGAAAGGCTGACATTTTCCCTCATTCTCAACCAACGAATCTTATGAGATATTCTCTCATTGCTCTAGTTGACTTTTTCGGCTATCTCCTCCCCCTCGGCCGAGTCCTCACCTCAGATTTAAACGCATTTTTTCGAAACCTCCCTCCACCTAACTGCGATCCCCTTGAACATCTTGAGTTTTGCTCGCGCCCCTGCAGATGACGAAGGACCCTGCGGGGCATGTGCTATAGGTAGATGGAATTTTTTTTGCCCAATCCTCTCGGTTGTCTCACCTTGCTCCCCCCCCACACCTTCCTTTCCCCCGTTCACCTGGCGGTCGAGCTGCTCCAGTTCAGAGGTAATAGTTAGGCCTCCACCTGCTTTCAGAATAGTCTTGGAGATCCGCCTCGTCTTCGGTCAACTCATCCCTGTAGTTGTTTGTGTCGCCGCTGCTTGTCTCTTAGACTAATTGAAAGGGGAAATAAATAAAAAAATACCCTGCCCCCCCGTAAGCATTAAGATAGACGGGAACATATAGACGTCGTATGCTCCCCTTCATTTCGCCTGAACCCCCACACGCGCAAGTCCACAGAGATTTGAGATCTACCTCCTAATCTCCCTTGTTTAATAAATGAATCCCATGCCAACCTGACCCTGGGGGCTTCCATTCCTTCCCCATCAGGAGCTTGCCCGCGGGGACACTAAGTAGGAAGACCGCGCCCTGATTTGCCTTGTAAGGATTTTTATTTATGTCTTGATATAGGGTTTTTGGTCCGCTCCTGCCCTCAAACCCCGACTGTTTGTTAATTGACAAGAGACTAGACCGGACATTTCCCCTGGGTCCGTAGCCCGTCCCAATCGCTCCCTGCCCGTCTACCGCTTCCCTGGGGCCTAAAGGTGATGGTGAGCCATTCTTTTCCTTCTATCTATATCTTTCCTCAATTAAGTGTCTTGAGAGGTTCAGAACCCTGCAAGCGTACCTTTCTCGGCTCTCTCAAAATCAAGGAGTGCTCTGTCCCGGAGCTTTTTCCCGTATGCTTCGGAACCAGTGTGAAGTCCCTCGCTTTCGATGGGAGCGTCTAACAACTTGTCTTTTTGAAAGGGGACGTACAAAATCTACACTCCCCATCCACGACCAAAATCACCCCCCCCCGGTCATCAGTTATAGCGATCGGAAGGTTCCGTGTCCCCCTCGGGCTATCTCCTTATTGTGCAGGACTTGAGTATCAGGATTTCTATTCATTCTTCAATCCCGGCGTTTTATGACCAACACCCCTTCTTGACGCTCGGTTTTCGTCTGTCCCCCGTAATGAAGGTCAAGAACACGGCTTTTTTTTCTGTCCCTATTGTCATTCTTCCCCGGTTTTTTTTATGTTTTGTGTGGCACCCTCGTTACCCCCCCAAACTTAGGCGTTCCAGACGACCCCCCAGCGGACTTAACAAACAAGTAAAGTGCGTCTCTTATCGAGAGCTTTAAAGGCGGTTCCCTTACCCCCGCTTCTGAAACTTACTGGAATTCCGCTCACGTACCTCGACCCCTCCCCAGTAAGCTGACCGCCGGCATTTGAGTACCTCGCATTTTTGTAAGGGTTGGTCCGCTAAAAAACAGAGATCTTTTGGTTTACACAACTTCCTCCGACAATAACGTCGAGAAGTTCTCCTCGGACGTCGTCTGTATTAATGTCTCGAAAGGGAACTACTCTTTTTCACTGTCCCATCTCGCTCGGTGTGAATATCCCAGATTCTTTTTTTCCGACCAAAAACGCCTTCGGCGTTCCTCTTTAGGGATCGGATACAGATGAAGATGTTCTTTTTTCTATCTACACCCTCACGCCCGGCAATAGATTCAAGCCCTCACCCACCTGGCTTTGGCTTGTTCGAATTTCCCCCCTTTCTCGTTTGAGTCAGGTAGAGCTTGCGAAGAGTTATTCCCCACTCCACTGCCCTTTCCCATCTCACTGTTTAAACAACTTGGAGTCGACTTCTTGGAAAATTACCGCGTGGTAAATGACTTATGTAGTCTGTCTCGTATCGTGGCCAGGACAGTAGAATGAATGAAATCCTCTTCCTGTGATCCTCAAAACCACTATTTCTGGGCCAACGTTCTTATAACAATTCACAGTGGTGGAACTCTGATCTCAAAAGAAGTACTCAGAATCCGGTTCCCCCCTTCCCTTTTTTACTACGTTTGATTGTTCGAGCAACGGTTCCCATTTTAACTGGAATTAATGACTTAACCCTCGTTTATCGCCCTTCCCACCTATGTATAATTTAATTTCACAACGACCCCTCTCCCCCCTAAAATTAATATCTTCATTTCCCCCCCATCAGTTCGAGAAGAAAACATTTTTTTTCCCCCTTACAGAATTTAAGTTTGCCCCCCCGCAGTCCCAAAGTCTCCTGTTGAGCCCTTCCAACTCGCCGCAGCAACGAAAACATACCCCTTTTTGGCCCTCGGACGGTTCCTCTCTTAAACACTGCAAACTCCTTTGCCTTAGGCTGTGTATATGCTGTTATGCGTTTCAAATGACCCTTTGGGAAGATCCCCCCCTTCCTCCCTCCTCCCTTCTTGTCCCACGCTGAATGTCTATGTGCAACCCCTGACAAGGGTGGGTCGGTGAGCCACCCCCATACTTCATTCCTGAGAGTGCCCTATTGGAGTTAACACCCACAATGCTTCTAGTTCATGCTTGGCCGTAAAGCCCTCCGCTGAAAAAGAAGATAAGCTACCGCCTCCCCTTTTACCTTGCTACGCCATCCCCGACGAAGGTCACCTGTTTCAGTCCTCCGTGAATCTCAACACTACAAATTCCTTCTTCAATAGATTGTGTTATAAAGAGATCGTACGTCTTCCCTGACACGCCAGGTCCTCCGTTACATGAATGAAGATACGGGAACCCCTTCCTGACGTTTAAGCGGTCATGGGGGTTTTTGTTTTCTCGCTTCTGACCTCCACGTCGAACCTTTAGCATCATATTATTCCAGGCTAGTAGGGGCCTGAGTTGGGAATGAATACATAGCCGAGGCTCCCTGGGTGGCGAGGCCAGCGACGTCCTTTAGTCTACCAGATAGACTCATCACTTTTCCTGCCCAAAGTCGCACTATTTTTCTGAGTGAGATCAGCTCCACGTGGTTCGCGCTCCTGAACAACCCGGTCTTTGTTTTTGGCCTTTTCAAGGATTGGCTATCTTCCCTCCGAGGTCTGGACCAGAACATTAACTGGCTGCCGTCAGCCCCCCTTCCCCCAATCGACCCCAAGTATCTGGGATGAGTGTGTCCTTTTCGACTCCAAGGCAAGATGTGTGGCGCATAAGAACTTGTCATCAGGCCTACGAACGACTTCTTCATGCTGACATTTTTGTACGTTCGACACCGAGTTACGGCTAATATAGGACTTGAGATTGAATTTACGCCCTACTGTTGCTCGGTCGTCACCTGCCCATACTACAATCGGTACCCCAAAAGAAGGGCTTCGACAAGATGCGATGCCCGCCCCGCCCTCCCTTGAGTTTCTTTTTTTGAACACCAGACCCTTCTGTAGAAATTAACTCAGGAATGATGGTGACTATCAACTTGATTCCGGTACATCAGGAGGTTTCCGCCCCAATTGTGCACGAGACCCTTTTCTCAGTCGCTACTTGATGGCCGACCTGTTTTCAGTTTGGTTCGGGTTTGAGCAACTCCGCCCGGAGCTGTATTCTTTTATTTGAAGAGTCAGCGCCCCAATCCACTTTTTTACCGAAAAAGTCAATGCTCCTCACCTGCACCGTGCGAATTAAGATATATATTGGTACCTCGACTGGGTTGAGAGAGCTTCTTCCTTTCCCTTCCTGGTGTCTGGACCTTTATTTGACTTTTCTAGCAAAACTTGGATTGGTTGGTTGATTTCCTTTTCTTCCCCTCCCGCATCTCGTGGCGGTCTTGCTTCAACTCCCCCAGCACACAATTCGGGAGGGCGGAGCAGCTTTTCGAATGTCGCCAGATCAACTCTGCAGTATCCTGCTCTGAGTTCGCCTCCTTTTAACTCTCAGCTGGGTATGCTACCCCTCCTCCTGTTTTTTCCGACTCATTTGTCTTTTGGGCGTTCGGCAAGTTATTTTCTCCTTCCTCCTTTCGTGTTAAATATTTAATTGAGAGTTCTTTCCATCGTCACGCTTGGCCCCGCACGACCAGATATGACATGGCCCCTCTGTGTCTACAACTCAGGCAAATTCCTTCCGCAGTCGTTAGGATAGACAAGCTTTTATTCCCCCCCCAACCAGCTGGGTCTTTTTTTTCGATACCCTATAATTGGAAAGTGGACAACTGTGTTCATGTCGTCATCCCTTGAAATTTTTTTACTGAACCATCCATTCACATGAAGTGGAGAACGTGAGATCTCCGTCCAAACAACTCTTTGTGTACTTCTCGCTACCCCCCTCCTATTATCTCCACGCTTTCTATTTTAAGAAGGGATTTCTACTCATTTAGCTACCCCCCCATCACGTAGCAGGTTAAGCATAAATTGTAGTTATAGGGCGCTAGCGCTCACCCCTTCCCAGCCATTTATCTTAATCGTTAAGAAGGCTGAAAGCTAAGCCGATTTGTCCCCCCCCCCCCACAAACCCGGCACCGCTAGTAAGGATGAAAAATTCTTCCTCGTTACGAAGTAATTGGCGTAGTGCTACTTATCCCCCCCTTCATTTAGCGCATGGTTCCAAATAATATATTGCCTGCTTCTCTTTTCTTTTCGTCCGCATTCCGGCGTCCCATTGGTACTTCGGTGTGAAGGATAGTAGTATGCCGGAAAGGTAGAGGTAATCGGCTTTTTCCTTAACCCTCAGTTCTTTTGGCGAGTCGGCGCAGTTTTTGAATTAAGAATGAGATATCTTCCTTTTCTTCTCTCCCAATACTTCGCCGCTCATAAGCCTGGTTCAAGAATAGTCAGGTTTGCCCTATCAAGTCGATGAAAAAAGGATCAAGACAACAATTCCCCTTCTCCAGTCCCTTGTTGCTGTTCAAGCCTTTCGAGACCCAGGCCTGCCAACAGATTGCCCGCCAATGTTGGCACTGTCGGAGGCGGATTTTCTTGGCAGCAAACTTATGTCGCTGTCAGGTTTTTCAACCCTTAAAGCTGTTTGTCTGGTTTTTCGTTCTTATCTCTCCGAACGCGAGTTAATGAACGGCCTTTTCGCCTTTCGTAGGCGTTGTCCTGTCAATTGATACTACATCGTGCTTTTTAAATGGAATGATGTTCTTCCGTTCCCGGTCCGGAATTTAACGTACCATGTGAACTTGTCGGCACCCCTCCCCCCCGCGCCAAAGGGCTTTTTGCACCCACCTTGATGCTCCAGAAATGTTGTCGATTCCGGCCAACCCCCACCCCCGAATTTATCAGGGTGCCGTTGGAAAAGTTTACAACACTTTTTGATTCAATTTACTGATCTTATTTCGACCGGACATTACAGAAGCAACACTGTCACCCCGCGGAATCCGACAATGAGACTACTCATTGACCCCCTTAGATGAAGTCCCAGGTCTCCCCAAGGGTGGTCTGACCAATTTTGACGTTTTTCCAGTTTTCCGGGACATCCAAGGATAAAGCAGAAAGAAGCTAGCCTGTTATCTTCTCACCCACCCCTCGCCCGAAAGTGTTATGATAGATCTATGCGCGGCGCTTCTGTCTTTGTATTCCAGCTCAGGCAGAGTACGAGACTGAGTCCAAGCCTTTTTTTTTCGCCACCAAATATATGTAATTAAAAGAGCGTATGACTTACCCGAAGGGATTTTGACTGTTTCATACAACTCCGTGTCCCTCGGCTTCCCCAAGTGCTCTTAATATTGGATGAGGGTGTTTTCTGCCCCCCCCCTCTTCGGTTATGCGACCCCCAAATCATGAGAGGCCTCAACGCCCTGCCCCGGTCGATCTGCGCTGTCACGTCCTTTTCTTAATAATATGGAATTCCCCTTCTGTTCGAGCGGGCTGTAAGCATCAAAGAGTGAACTTACCACTCCTCTCATTAGCTTGTTTGTTTTTTTCATCTTCTGGTCTCGCTCCTGTTAAAGTTCTCCCCTACACAAACCCCCCTACCTAAACCCCTACCTCATGAAGATAGATTTTATAGCCACTTCAGAGTGCTCTAACACCCACACGTCAGTCAAGGAAGGTTAGGATACTGCTCTCTGTTTCCTTTTTTGCCACATGAATCCCGACCTAATTCATGGTGAGGATGCCCTTCCTGAGATCCAATCGTGACCCTAGTAGTTTCTAGAACTGACTGCATTCCTTGTAAGGTTTTCCTTTTTTCGTTGGTTTTTCTCTTCGTTTTTGACCTTTTCAAACCACCCGCCTGTTTGTTACGCCGCTACATACAAGTAATAGGTCCACGGGTGAGTAGTCATGAAGAAAGGATCTCCTTTCCCTCTTCCGCTCCCTTGAGGGTGAGCCGAATAAGAAAGTGTAGACTTTTCTTTTTCAGTT
>Ga0179593_1740294_pt1 | contig 11093 bp, 17 predicted proteins | sample CZODoug2_1_08_16_FD_185931 | JGI IMG/M metagenome (GOLD analysis project Ga0179593, IMG submission 185931) | Vadose zone soil fungal communities from Angelo Coast Range Reserve, California, USA - CZODoug2_1_08_16fungal (PacBio error correction) | ecosystem: Environmental > Terrestrial > Soil >... | reverse complement strand
CCTCTTTGTGATATTGACAGTAGGGATGGCCTGATTCGCGAGTGAGCTCTCCCTTTTTTGATCGACTTTTTCGGTGGATGACCCCCCACCCCCTGCAATATCGATGACTTCTTTTCAAACGTGAGAGTTAGGCCTCCGCCCCCCAGGAATCCCATTACCTTTTCTTTCTCACTCAGTTTTTTTTTCCTCTATGGATGCTAAAGCTCCCCCCCTTCCTTCTATTTCGAAGTTGAATTCTTTTCCAACCCATTCCTTTCTCTCGAGAGGATAGCCTTTCTGCCGCGAGAACCCCGCCCCCTCCTAGATTTTTTCTTTCCCTTGGACCTCCCTTTTTGCATTCCTCTCTGGGTGACCCCCCCCCTGTAGTTGATCTTTTCCCAGTCCTTAATCAGCGACTCATGCTTTCCGCGATAAATCCCCTTTTCAGCGAATGAATCGTCCCCCCCCCCCAGTTATTCTTTTTTCATAATTGCGCCTTTTTTTCCCCCCTCCGGGATCGATCTCCTTTCCAGTCGCGGACCTTTCTTTTCTAGGCTATTCTCCGGAACTCTATTTCCTGAGATCTCCTTTTTTTTTTACCATGGATGCACTTTTTTTTTGTTCTTTTGACTTGTCTTTTTTTTAATGGGAGATATGTTCCCTTTGTCATGTCTGTTCTTCCACCGTAGACGCTTCCATCCCTTTTACACGAGTTTTTTCGGGAGTTTGTTCTCCGCTTCAGCCAGAAAGAACCCCCTCTTTCACTGAAGACGAAAGGAAAACTTTCCACAAAGGAAGTTTTCTCATCCGATTAATCTTTTCTCCGGGGGAAAGATACGTTTCCTTTGAAGGAGTTACATGTTTTTCTTTTTGTTTCTAACACTCCCCTTGACGATATTAAGTGCCTATTGTGTCGCCGAGCACTCTTTTCTTGAAAATGTTGCACCCTGTCCCCCCTTTCCCAAGCTGTTCGAAGCCAGCTCCTATCCATTGGCACTAGGATCTCGACACCTGGCCAAGACTTTTCCCAAACCCCCTTTTTTCTGTCTGTACAGGCAGTAGTTCCTCTTCCGCCTCTGCGCGTAAGACTTCCTCGCCGGCGCTGACATTAAAGGTTTTCTTTCTCAATCTTTTCAACTCGCAGTCCTTTCCTTTTTTCCAACAGCCCGAAGCGTTTTTCCCCCTACGGGACTTTATGTTGGCGTATCGTAATCTCCTGTGTCGCTCCGGCGCCCATCGGTTTGACCCTGCCTTCCCCTCCCCCATAGAGAAAGTAGTATTTCTTTTTCCCCCCCCCTTAAGTTTCTTCTCAGCGGCTTAAGTTTTTTCACCTTGTCGAAGTCCTTTCTCGCGACTGACCCCTTTCCTAATTATCCTTTTTTTTTTAGAGAGAGAGGCTTCTTTTCGCCCACAAGCACTTTCCTTCCTTTGGTTTTCTCACCCTCTTGCACGAAATAGGTTTTCCCAGCGGGTCCCTTTTTTTCAAGGTCTTCGTGCTATATTCCCTTTGCATGCGGGGCCCATGGTAGAAGACCTTTTACGTTTCATTTTTTTCTTTCCTTACTCAGTTTCCATATACGGATGGTTCCCTCCCCCAGGAGGAGCATGTTTTTGTTGATCTGAAGCGGAGTTTTTCATCTTTTACTAATTTTGAAAGTCCCTCGGGCCACGTGAATCTACCCCTTTCCTTGCGAAGGCTTAGGGACGTAACTTTTAGTGATGATTCCCTTCCAGTACTTTTTTCCTTCTCTGTTGGGACCCTTCCAGAAGGATTCGAGCAAATGAGGATTTTTTTGGAAAAAAAACCCCCAATGCGGACAGCGTGGACCCCCCCCTTTTTGGGTTGAGTAGTTTTTATTTTGTCCCCTTCCCTTTGTCCCAAGTATCTATTCTGGCCTTTTTTGGACAACCTTTCCTCTCCCGCATAGCCCCCCCCACCCCCCCCCCCCCCCTTTCCCCTCCACCGGGGTATAATTCCTTCTCCCCCCTACGCTTGGTAGACCCCCCTTTCCCCTGAAGTCTTTTTTTTCCTATGAAAGAGTTCTCGTGCCATTTGAGCGATCTTTTAGTTGTCCTCCCCTTTCGATCCTTTTCCCTAATATGGGACGATGTATTCTCCCTTCTTAAAGTCATGGAAGTTTTTTCTTTTCCTTTCAGCATTTCTTCTATGGGGAAGCGTGATGATCGACTTCTCCCCCCCCCCACCCTTGAAATTAGTGCCCCCCCCTCCTCAACAGCTTCTTTATGACAGGGCCATGAAAGATTCCCCGGATCCACCCAATATAGTCACTCTTACCCCATTTCCCCCCCCTTAAACCTTGTGACTGGTATCTGATCCTTCTGAGAGGTAAGGTTTTTCCTGTACATGGAACCCCCCAAAGAGAAAAAACCACTTTCAACGCACTGAAAAAGTTCCCTTTTCCTCCCAAGAAAAGCGACCCGTTCTTACAGCGAAGCTGCTCCTCTTGAGGCGGCCTCAGGAGAGAGGGGCACAGGTCCAGCACATTTCCCTTTTTTGCAAGGTGTTTTCGCGAAGGGAGAAATAATCTTTTTTCTATTCCCACTATCTCTTTCGCTCTGTTTCTTTATATTAACCCCAAACTATAGAGTTCCCCCTTCTCAACTCCCTCTTGTTAAACCCTATCTATTGAAGTCCTTTTCCTCAGAGTTCACAGAGAATAGCTTCCCCCTCCGACGTTCCTTATTGTGCACCCCGGCCCGAACCCCCTTCCCAAACGCGATCTTTTTCCCCATATAATCCTCCTTTTGAGACAGTCGTCCCCTCCCCGTCTACCCGAGACTTTTTTTTTTTTCTTTATCAAAGAAAGTCATCTTGTTTCCTCCTTTTCACCCCCTAATCATGGTATCCACCCCCTCTTGAAAAGGGATATCAATTTCATATTCTTTCCATTTCCTTGCAAGATTGAGTTTCTCCCAGGGTGTCTTATTGACGGAAAGAATTCCATCTCTCTCTGGTTTGAGATTCCACATACCATTTGTTTTTTTTTCCCGTTCAGGAAGGACGGAGAATTCAAAGAAGCAGACGATCCGCCTTGTCTGATTTTTTCCTCCCCAGCAGACCTCTACAGCTCTCCCAAGCCCATTTCCTCTTAGCTTCCCCCTTTCAACAAAGAATCTTCTTCTTTCCCTCGCGAGAAGCCCCCCCTTCCTTCCAATCCCCCCTTTTTTTCCCGTATTATAAAGGCCCGTCGATGTGACCCCCTTTCTTTACAGATTCCTCTTTCGTTATACACCTTCCCGTTGAGAGGCCTAATGTAGGTCCCCCCGAGCTCCCCTTCCCTTCGTGAGCTCCTTCTCCTTTTCTTTCTCACCAATTAAGGTAGCATAGAATCTCTTTTTTTCCGTAATGGATTTCTTTTTTGGAGGATTGGCGGAAGCATAAAGGTGAACTACTTCTCCTTCTGGCCCCTATCGATCTTCCTGCCCCCTTTTTTTCTTCCCCCCCCTTTTTTTTCGCGCTCGCAATTTTCGCTTCCGGTTTACAACGGCTTTCCCAAATGCTCTGCCAGCGGGCACTTCTTCATCACATAGGGGCCCCCTTTTTTGCCAAGATAAAAACCCCTGATCTTTCGTAATGGGCCAAATGGAGTAGCGCGGCCCCCGGTGTATAGGGAGGTTTCTGGGGGTTTGTTTTCCATGAAGTTTTGTGCTTGATGTACGTCGCTTTTTAATTGCTTCCAAAAAATAAAGTGGTTTTGCATTGGAGAGCAGTTCTCTTCGGCGATACTTTTGAAATAAGCCCCTTTCTTGGGTCGGCAGGTGACGTCCTATCGCGGTTTCTTTTCTCTACAAGCTTCCCCCCCTCCTTATTTTTTTTTCAACTGTATTATGACCCTTTTTTCGACATTGAAAATCTTCTTCTTCTTTTTCCTGTTGGGCTCTCTTTCTTTCTTTTCCTCAGAAATAACAGTTGAACTCCTCCCCCTTATGCGTAGAAGTCTCCTTTTTTCCAAGCGTGTTTTCCCCCCTTACCCCGAGGCGATATTGCGTATTCCTCTTATTCGCAGACGTATATTCTCCAATTGAAGACCTTTTCTTTTTTCCCAAATCCCCCCTCCCAGCCCCTCCGCAAATGCTGGACGCCCCCCAGAAGAAAAACGAAATTCCCCCTTCGTCGCTATAATGTGTTCCCCTTTTCCGTCTTCTCAGTCTTTCTTTTTTTTCCCGGTGCCGATGGAGACCCTTGGCGTTTTCCTTTCGTTGTAAACCGACTTTTTCTTGATTCTCCTTTTTTTTCTAAACCCTACACCGTTGTAAGGCTAGTCCTGCCGTGGGGGGAACTCTTCCTTTCTAGGACGGTTTCCTTTCTGCGTTCCTCCGAGAAATCTTATCGCGAACCCTCCTGAAATCTTCGAGGAGACTTCCCCTCCCTTAGTCGCTGAAGGAAATTCTCCCTTTAGTGTCGATCCCTCTTTTCACCCCTGTTTTCAATAGGGTTTAACTCCTCTACGAATCTTTATGATGTGTACCGTCGGGCTTGGATGGCTATGAGAGAATAAGACCTAAGAATGCTTAAAGAAGACGTCCTTTCCTTTGGATGCACCACTGTCAAGAAGTTCTTTTCCTTCGTTCAAGTGCGGTTAGGACCTTTCCCTTTTCTATCTCAATGAATTCTCCCAGAAGTTTTCTTCTCTTTTCCTTCCCTGAGACAACCTTCTTCTTCATTTTGAAGAGTCTTAATGGCGAAAGAATTAGGCTTTTCCCTGAGAGATAGCAGTTATTTCCTTCTTCTTTCCATATCCCCATTTTTTGTGATGGAAAAGCCTATTCTTCGCTATGAGATCTCCCTGGGTACACCCTCCTCTCTGTCGTTGAGATGCTGGTGCCCCTGATAAGGAATAAGGGGTTTCCCTTTACTAATTGATCCATCTAAAGCTTCCTTGAAAAAATTGCCCCCCATTTTTTTCTGGGATGGGAAGAATTGAGCTTTTCCCTCCTGCCATCCCTTCCCTCGTTCGGATGACCCTTTTTCCATGCGCCTATTGATAGTGGATCTCCCACTTGCCTACCCCCTTTTTCCTTTCTGGAAGAAGACCCTTTTTCTTCCCAAGGTGGTGATTTTTTCCCCCTACTTCCGTGGTTAAGGGCGTATCGTTTTCCCCATGGGCTCATTTCTTGAACAAGTATCGTGTGCGGGAGGAACTCAGTTTGAGGTGGGATAATCTAATTTTCCCCCCTCCCCCCCAGAACTACCCCTGCGCGGCAGCTTCTTAAAAAAAACTATTCCCCCTCCGGAATTTAGCATCTTTTTTTTTCTTCTAAAGATTCTTTCCTTTGCACGCTAGATGTAAGGAGACTCCTGCTGTTTTTTCTGGGATTGTTCCTCCCCCCCTTTCTTTCCTCCCCCCGCAGCTCACCCTTCTTCTTCCTTATTGGGAGAGATTAACTTTCCATGAGAGAAGGAAACTCCCTTTTTCTTTCTGTTCGAGATTCTATCCTCTGACTCCCTACCCCAATGGCCCTGTCGAATTCCCCCACACTCCCAATGGCATCTCCCCCGTTCCCTGGCCTCGAATTTCACGCTCTTCTTTCACGCTTCAAAAGTAGAAGTCCTTAAACTGTGGCTTCCTCATCCCCACCTTCTTGATAAACTAGCTTCAGACTTTTCCCCCCAAACAGCCCGAATTCTTCTTTTCAATAAGGTATTCTTGGCGTTACCTTTTTCTCTCGGTAGACTCCCCTGAGACCATCGGTAAAATTCCCTCCCCACCTTCTAGCAAGTAGTATTCTTTTTTTCCCCCCTTTTCTCGGCCCTCTTTTTTTCTACTTTTTCTCACTGATGTCGTCTCCTTTCTGACTGCCATCTATATCTTCCCTTCCCCCTTTTTGATCTTGTCTTCAGGGTTTCCCGCACAAGCAATGCTCGCCCTCTCCTTTTGCGCACGGACTCCTTGTGGTTTTTCCTCTTTTCTTTACAACCGATTCTACCAAGAACAACCCTTCACGTTCTATTATGTTTTCTTTTTCCCTGAATTCCCAATGGTAGACCTTTCACCCCTAACCAGAGATCGATTTTCCTCTCCAGGCATTTTTTCCCACCCTATAAAGGATGCCCAGTCGGGATTGTTGGTAGCCTCCCGAGAGGTTCTTCTGAGCTTTTTCCCTTCCCCTCCCCTTTGAAGTCCCCTCCGGATTAGGAGCCGGTTGACTCATGCTGAAAGAATTTTTCTTGCTGATACCTTCTTTTTCCCGACCGGATCATATAAATTTTGCAGGTGTTAATTGGGTCCCCCCCCCCCCCATAGTGGAAAAGGTTTCTCTTTTAACCACTTCCTTCCTTTCTTAGACCAAGAGGTACTTATTCTCATGTCGTCCCACCAGTTCATCGAGAAAACTCCCCTTCGGCGAAACCGGGTTCTTTTTTTTTACCCCCTCCTCTTGGTCTCACAAGACCCTCCCCCCCCCCACTCCTTCAATAGACTCTGACCGAGGATCCTTTCTCTTGGACCCACTTTCTTTTTCGCCTCTGGTATCGGGACAAATCCTTTTTTATCTCGGTAGAGATACCCGGCGCGAAACCTTCCCCTTTTCTTGATCTTCCCTTCTTTTTATTTTATGTGCTCTTGCTTTTCTCGTGTGTATTGGAGACAACCCCTCTCTTATGTTCCCCCCTCCCTATAAGGTTTTATTACTGGGAGCTCTCACTCCTCCTAGCAAAAGGTCTTCCATGGCTTCTCCCCGATAGACCCCTTTCCAAGCAAACCCCCTTTTTCCCTTGTCATGCCATGATGTCTTCCCCCTTCGGAAATTGTCCCTCCCCCCCAAAAGAACCTCCCCCCCGAAAAAAAACTCCCCCCCCCCCTGCCCCCTTATGTTAGTTGCCGAAATTCCCATTCAATTCGCGACTCCCTCTATGTCTTCACGCTTCATTTATCCTCTTGCGGTATCTCTTAAAAGTTCCCCCTTCTAACATAACCCACCCCCTAATTTGTGCCCCACTTTTTTAGGCATTAATAATTTCTCTTATCGCGATATCTTTAGTGAAAACCTCCTTCTTCGAGAGGCTCAAGATGCCCGTACCACTTCTCCCCCCTTATTTTTGATTCGCGTTTAGACATATCCCCCCTCCCCCCTTTCTCCCAAAACGATTTTACTCCCGGCTTAGATCATAGAGTTCCTTGAGGGGCCCCATTCCCCTAGATGCTTGGGCGCCGCCTTTTTTTTGCCCGATACTCAACCCATGAACTCTGCGAGGAGAGCGCACAGATCCTCCTGCCTTGCGCAGGCCGCAAAAGCCCCTCCCCCCGTTCGAGCCTTTTCTCGGGAAGTTTCCTTCTTCTTCATTCGGAAATAGTATTCCCTTTCCTTTTCCTCCCCTGTTGGCTTTCACCGGCTCCCTGGGAGATATAAGTGTCCCCCCCTCTTCGGCGAAACCCGCAAACTTTGAGGCTTTCGCCCCGTTCTTATGGCAAGGTTAGCTTTGTGCTCACCGTAAGTCTTCCTTCTCGCCGAATCTCCAGTCTCTTTCTTTTCACCCTTTCTGAGAGGATCACCCCTCCTGTGTAACTCCCCCTCCACGAAGGCCATCCCTCCTTTAGTTGTGTGACATTCTTAATATTTAACCAAGTCTCTATCCCCCCCTTTCCCCCCCGGTGATCCTTCTTCCCTTTTTTCGCGATGTCTTCTTTCTTTCCCATCTCTGCGAAAGCCCTTTACTACATCATCAATTGGACCCTAGACGGATTTAGGATCCTTCTGTCCCTCCCTTTACTTCTCGGACCCTGGGGAAGCTTCCTTAATGAACGACTGGGAATATTTCTTTTTCTCTCTCTACTCTTTCAAAAACGTTTTTTCCTTCCTGACCAACCGGTTACGCTTTCTCGCTAGCATAACACCTACCTATCGATGCACACCTGTTACAAACGAGATAATCCCTTTCTCCCCCTTCAGCTGAAAAGGACCTTTTCCCCCTTGCACTACCACGCGGATCTTAATGCTCAAAAAGGGGATTCTCCTCCTTCCCAGTGTCTATGGGCGTTGTCCCCCCCCCCCCCCCCCTTTTTGTTGTTTTTTTGGTGCTGATTGTGTGCTGCTTCTTTTGACGGATATTGTTGGTAAATGCTCACAGTGGGATTTTTTATTTTTCCTTTGCATACTATCTTCCCCAATCGAGGACTCAAATAAGAAGATTTTTCCCTTCCCGTTGAGTCTCTCCGGTGGCTCCGTCTCCCTTCCCCCCCAGTATATCCCCTTGATTGTAGATTTTCCCTTCTGACCGATTCAGAATTGTCCCCCCCCTCCTTCCTTGTTTTTTCGAGATTGTCAATTGCTTAGCGGTAAGAATAAACCTTTTTTTCCCCCTTTTTTCCCCCCCCCCCCTCCGCGAGGAGTGATGCTCTCCCCTTTTTTCTTCCTGACCCCTCTCCTTTCCCCCTGCCGACAAGAGGCGGTATTTCGTCTTCATTCGAATGAACGGATAGTCCCTTTCTTCCCCTCAACGGGTTATGTGGGATCCCTTCCCCCCCCCTCACACCCGCACCCTCCCCGCCTTCTTACTCCAACCAAAAAAACGTCTTACCCCCTTCCATGTAGCAAGTGATCCCCCTTTTTCTTCTCGTGGTGTATTCTTCGTTCCCCCTTTCTTTTCCTGTCCGGGTCCTCTTCCCTTTCTTTTATCGTTTTTAAAAGATTTCTAGTGCGAGAGCGACCTCTCCCTTCTCACCTGCTCTTTTTTTTTCCCTTCTTCTGATAGGAGGTAAATTCCTCCTGATGCGATTCCCCTCGACGAAGCAACCTTCTTCGTCTTTCCCGCCGAATTAGTCTACGACAGGCAATGATGAGGCCCTTAGTTTTCTCCCCTGCACCTCGACCGACATTTTTTCCTCTCTACAACGTGAATTTTCCTTCCGCAAGAGGGTCATTCCCTTTTTTAACTACTCACATGATGTGTAGATGACGTCTTTATTGATTGGATAGCTTTATCCCCTTATAGTTCTTGACAGATGACTTCTCCTCCTTCCTCTGTCACCGCCCAACGAGGAAATTCCATATCTATCAAGAGGTCCCCCCAAAGTGAGCGTTTCCCTCCTTCACCCTTATTCTCCCCTGATAAGGGGTCCTACCTTGCCCCTACTCATCTCTCTTTAACCCATCCACCCTTTGCTCCTCCGCGCCATTTCGCTATTCGACCTTTCCCCACTTCTGCCCTTCTTTCCCTCCCCCCTCCATCTCCCCCCCCCCGCTTACAGACCTTTCCCCCTTCTTACCTACCATTCCTCTCCTGCTCTCTCATTCTCTCCCACTTATTCCCCTTCCCCCCCCCCCCCCTCTTGTCTTTCCCTCCCCACTTCTCTGACTCTTCTTACACCGCCCAACCCATCCTCATTTCAGTTTTTTTCTTACCCACATCCTCTCGCCCCCTCATAGGCCTAATTACTTCCATCCCACCCCCCACCGTCGTTTTCCCCCCCCCTTCTCCTCATTGACTTCCTTTCCGCCCCACATCACCTACCCCCCCTCCACAATATCCCCCCCGACTTCACCCCCCATCCCCCTCATCTCCCCTACCTTCCTCTCTCTTCCTGCCTGTTTAACTTTTTTTTTTTTTAATTGAATTGTCTCATCCCAGTAGTTTTCAGACGTTTTTCATTGCTGCGGCGTCATTCGCAAGCAGTAGGATTTGCTTTTCGCAGCTCTTCTTTTGCGCCCCTCCTCTCCTTCTTTTGATGGACCCCCCCCCCCTGCTCTGAAATCCCTATTCGCGAGCCTAATAGAAGCCTTTTACCTCCTTTTCTTTGTGGTTTCGCTCCCGCTATACGGATAAAGTGTTTCACATCAGCGATCTCTTTCTTCTTCTAAAGTCAAACTCTTTTCCATCCCCCACATCCCTTTCTTCCCTTTCTCCCTCCTCTCTTTCTTCCTTCCCATTTCTACCGCTCTTTCTTTCATTCACCCCTAACCTTTGTACCCTCTTTGGCCCAACTATCACTACTTCTCTCCTTCGTTCACCCTCCCCCCCCTCCCCCTTCTACCCCCTTCCTCCCTCGCCCCTTTCGCCTCCCACGCTTCCCTCTATTAACCTCCTCTCCCTCCTGCATATTTTCCCCCCTTACTCCCCTTCGTTCAACCATCATTCCCTCTTACTCCTCTCCCCTCCCTTGCATCTATTTCCCCCTTCATCATCCTCTCCCCTGGCCCTCATCCCTCCCGCAATTTCCTTCACCACGCTTTCTCTCATACCATCTTGCCCCTGAAAACCTTGAAACCATTCTGATGGGGAAAATCCTTCTTCTCCCAATGCCGCCCCCCTTCCTTCATCCGACAGTTCGAACCTTTCGGGATTTCTCTCCCTTTGAATAAGGAGTTCACTCCCTCCATGTACCTTAGTATTGCTTCCCCCCATTCTTACCAATGTTGACTTGGGTCGAGAGGAGTTTTTTCATTTCTCCGGTCTCCTGGTGGAGCTTCCCTGTTCTCCTTGAACCTCTTCATTCCTTTCGGAACTCCTGTCTGGTGGGATACGATCTCCCCTCTTTCCGCAAGAAATATCCCTTCTTATCCGACACTGCACCTCATTACTTTCGATCCTTCCCTCACGTTTTTTCCCCTTGTTCGACAGTTGATATAGTTCCTTCTTCTGAGCATGGTTTGTTTTTTGCGACAATGGATCGTTACGATATACGCCGGATACCCCTGTTTCTCGGCCGTAGTGGGAGCGATGTCCCTGTTTCCCCCCTCTATAAGTACCGCCTTGGCGCATCCTATCTCGATTGGGAACTAGGTATCCTTTCCATTTTTTTCCCACGATGGAGACTTTTTTCCCCTTCCTCCACTGGATATTCCTTTTTCTCAGAATACCCCTTCCTCTTTTCTTTCACCGTAAGAAGTCCCCCCTTCCTTACACGGGGGTACATGATAGGTTCCCTTCTTCCCAATGAGTCAGAGATCCCACTCTTTTCCCTCCAACCGACTCTTTTTTTTATCACCCAATAAGGCGATATTTTTTTCTTTCTGCGTATATTAATTCTTTCCAGTCTTCGAACAGCCCTGTCCCCATAGCTGACCTTCCCTTTTTTTTTCGTTTCCCCATCCTCTTTTAAGGGACACGAGTTCTCCCTAGGCCCTTACGGAGCACCCCCTTCTCATTCTGTGTG
>Ga0179593_1644130_pt1 | contig 11093 bp, 8 predicted proteins | sample CZODoug2_1_08_16_FD_185931 | JGI IMG/M metagenome (GOLD analysis project Ga0179593, IMG submission 185931) | Vadose zone soil fungal communities from Angelo Coast Range Reserve, California, USA - CZODoug2_1_08_16fungal (PacBio error correction) | ecosystem: Environmental > Terrestrial > Soil >... | reverse complement strand
CCCCCCTGCGCAGAAAACTTATATGCAGGGATGCAGTCACCGTCTTCCTTTCCCATTGTCTCTTACTAGAGGTACTCCAGTCCGTTGGATATTGAATGCCCTTCCCCCCTTCGTGCTGCAGGCCTGGAGCGCCCCCTCTTGAAAGAGGAGTCTTCTATTTCCGTGCCCGGTTCGCAACGAACTCTCTGCGCGCGTGGTCCCTTGGGAGACCAGAGGATGGGCTCAGCAATGCATTGTACTCGAGCTCGTCCTGCGCTGTTCCCTACTTGAGTCGCCACCTTTCGAATCCCTCCGGCGACGTGAACTTTTCTTCGTTTAGGTTTTTTTTTCGGAGATACTCCCCCTAGGGGAGAATTTTCTTGGATTGTAAGTTCTTGTTCTCGAAGCAGGTTCCCCCAGAAAGCCCCCTAGAGAGAAGGTCCGTGCTGGTGCTTCCCAGCTAATCTCATGTGTAGCAAATCCTTTGAGTCTTGCGCTTTCTTTTTCCGTTACACAAGGCGATCAATCTGGCCGAGACTGTGTGCCCTTCCGATATCGAACGTACTTAAGAGGTTTTTATCTTTATTTCCCCCCCTTCTGCCTCTCTTCTCGGCTCGAAGATCTTTTTTTAAGATTGACAGATCACCCTTCCTTTCCAGCCCCAACGGGTCGACGTTTTAGGCGATAGATCGTTTTTCCCCGGTAGACCCCAGCCAGTGAGCCTTTTTTCCCAACGGGCACATGCCTGCCCCCAGCCATCACCCCTCCCTGGGATCGGAGTGAAAGACTCTTTTGGCTGGCTTCACGCTCTTCTCTTTTTGTGTGGACTGAGTCGCCTTTACAGGCGGCAAGGGACTCCCCTTCGGAAACAGGCGGTCCTCACGATTCTCCTCCCTTCCTTGTTCGGGGTTTTTTTCTAAATAGAAGAGAATTCTCAATTGTGCCCTAAATGTTGTTCTGCCCTCTCCACAGAGCGGTTAAGGATTTGATTCGAGAGTTAAAGAGTCTCTTTCGTGGAAGATATCTCCCCCCTCCAAGAGAGTAGGAGCGTGGGAATGGTTTCTTCTCTTTTTGGTCATAGAGTGTCCTTTTGCTAATTCTCACAGTTCAGATCTGATAATTGCTTTCCTTTACTGACAACAGGAGCCCCCCACTTCTGGGGCTCTTTTATTCTTGTTTCCTTGAAGTGGTGGAAGGAATCCTACCCCCGAGGCCTCCCCCTTCGTTGAGCCCTTTCCTAAGTAAAGATACATCTCTTTCGAGTCGGGTTATGTTGATGTTCTCTCCTCTATCGTCCATGCTTAGCCTCCCGTTTTTTTTTTGCGTATGCTTAGAGGCCCATTTTCTCTCTCCACTCACCCGTCCCCTGGCTTACGTTTCGGAGACACGACAGCCTCTTCTGTCCTTGTGCGCTGCTCGACGATCACTGAGTGATTTCTGCGTCTCCGTGGAAGACTCTTTTCAGAGAAGGCGTTTTTTTAATACGATGGCGGATGATTCCTTTCCCCCTTTCTCCTTCGCCTCTTTCTGCTTCCTTACGGCGCTTTTTTTTAGGCCCGCGCGTTCCCCTTTTTGTGTTTCGTCTTCCCCCTCCAGATTCTTCTGTGCAGGCGTCTCTCCCCCGAACGACGGACATCTCTTACCCGTCCCAGACACCCCCGAGTGATCTTCTCCTTTTTACCCCGGGAACCCTTCCCCCCGTGTCGGATCTGGAGAGCCCGCCTTTTTTTCCCCCACCCCATCCCCCAAGCGCCATTTTTCTCCCCCTTAATCCCCGAGCCCGTTTCGTTCGATTCCTTGGTCTGTGTTCCTTTAGGATCATTTCTTTTTCCGCTTCTAGGGATAGCGTTTTCTTTTTTGAAATACGGCGGGTTTTTTCTTCTCTGGGGGCATTTTCGTGCCCCACCTTCAAGCAGGAGCGCTGTAAAAGAGTATTTTTCTAGACTCTCTATTCGCCGCTATAGGATCCTTGCTTCGAGATATATCCGTCGAACTTGGTTTCGACGAATGATGTAGTCCCATGGCCCCCTGCCACGCCCCCCGTTGGTGATCAGCCTCTCTTTTTACGCTTCCTGCTATGATAACAGGCTTCTTTGGCTTCTTAGCCTGCGTCTTTCTTTTACGCGTGATCGGAGAGGTTTCTTCGATGCTTAGCTAGCTTTTCCCTCTTGTAAGCGCTCTGACCGTATGGTTTTTCCAGACGTGCGTTTCTCTTCTTTAGCTGATAGCATCTCCTCCCCGGATCCCCCGCTGTGGACTAGGCTTTCAGCATATGATCGCAGCCTTCTTTCCGCTCAGTGCAACTGCGCGCGGTTTCCGGTCATGGCTCCCACTGGCGGACTGGTTCCCCGGTTCAAAATATATACCTTTCTTTCCTTTGCCTGGAAGGGTATGATTCTTCTGAGGATGAAGGAGTCCTTTGTCTTACCTACTTTTGGTCTTCGAAGGGGAGAGCTTTCGGGCTTCCTAACGGATAAATGTTATCCTTTCAGGATTTCAGTCCCCTGTACCGTTTTGATCGGGTTCTTTTCTTTCCGTAGGCTTTATGGAAGCAAGTCTGTTTGCCCTTGGACCCCGTTTCCCTCCTATGGCTACCCCCCCGCGCCAGTGCGAATCGCCTTTTTTTTAGTTCAGAGGGAAAGAGTCCTTCAGACTCCTTCCTTTACTTGGTTTGCGCTGCAGCTCCCTCCTTTCCTGCTCGTCATGATATCTCTTTCCCTAATCTCAGTTGTTTTTTTTTTTCTCCGAGATTATCGCCTTTCTGCTCTCCCCCCCCGTCAGTTTAGTTTTTTTTTTTCATGGACACCTCCCTTTTACAGTCTGTAACGAATGTGTGTTTTCCCTCACCTTTCTTGGTAGAGAGGAGATTTTGGTATTTTCCCGGCCCGTCGACTTTTTCTCAGGAAGCTCTTTCCTGCTCCCCCGAGTCCCCCTCCCCCTGTACCGGCGCTTCGGGAGAATACTGGCAAAGGGTTTCGTTCATGCTACTTAGATCTCCTTTTCCTAGATTCGCGTACCGGCCTCCACCTGCGGACTAATGAACATATGCGCTAGGAGCTCATTTTTCTTGGGCCGACGTATCTGCGTGTGTTTTTTGGGTTGACAGGTTGCCTGTCAGGACGAACCCTTTCGCGTGTTTTCTTTGCAGGAGAGCTTTTTCCTGACTAGTCCTCAGCACCTACTGTAAGCACAGACGTGCTATTTCCTAGCGACAGCGTACATTCCTATAGGTTTCTTCGTTCTATCGTTAGAAGATATGTCTTTACCCTTTCACTGGATTTTGACCTCCCTGCTGTTGAGATCTTTTCCCCTCTTGTGTCTTTCTCCCCTTTTAGCAACTTCCTCCCTCTCGCGTGATTTTTTTTTCCCCTCCAAAGCAAACAGCTTTTTCTTTGGTTGAGCTGCCCTCCGTCCTTCTCCCTCCCGTTGCTCCTCGACCTTGGTTTTGGTGGCGTGGCTTCCTTTTTTGAGCACGTTGCTGACCCTTTTACCTCATTGATAGCGCTCCTTTTTTTTTTCCGTAGTTTTTTGCTTCTGCCCGATTTTCGCGCCTTCCTTGGCGAGCACGAGTTTCACTTCTTTTTTCTGCTGTCAGCGGCTTGCGGTCCCTCCCCCCGGATTCGAACCTGTCTCTTTCGTAGGTTAGATCCCCTTTTTTGCTCGATCATGATCCCTTGCTGAATCGTTTTTTCTCTCCAATTCGTATCGGGGATCGGTCCCCATTTTTTTTGTCGTCCGTCATGCGACCATACCTCTCTTCACGCCGCTCAGAATCCGACCTTTTTCGCGCTAGTAGAAGACGTTCCTCCCCCTCTTTCCCCCAGCCTGGAAGTCGGGCGGCTCCCCTTTTTTTTACGCCTTAATCTGGGCTCTACTCAGTAACGCGACATTTTTCCTCGCCGTCAAGCCCGTCTCTCCAGGACTTCTTTGTTTTTTCGGCGATCATTCTTTTCCCCGTATGAAACGCCGCATTCTCGGGGCGGACATGGACTTCTTTTTCGCAGAATCTTTCCCGACCCTGTCGGTAAACAATTTTCTGTTCGTGGCCTCTGCTTCCGGGCTCAGTCTTTTCTTGATCGAGACACCGGCAGAGTTTCTTCTTTAAGCCCCAGCATTTTTTTTTTCCTTCGCGCTTGCCCCTCGCCCACGAATCCCTTTTTGGCGCTCGAGGAGTTGCCTTTTGTTTTTACCACGGACGTTGCCCCGTTTTTTCACCCCCTTTCGAGGTGTCGTTGATGCTGGCTTTTCTTCCCCGGCATGCAGTCTTCAGAGCGTAAAGGGCGCCTTTGTTTCTTTAACGGCTGCTGGCGTATTCTATGGAGTTTTCTTTTGTAAAGATCATGTTTCCCTTCCTGCTCCCCGGAACCACTCTTCTGCTGCAGGTCTCTGCCACGCCACTTCAGCTGGCGCGCGCCCGTTTTTTAGGTCTGAGGACCCATTGGCGGGGCACCATTCGCGTTTTCTGCGAGGCTCTTCTTTCTTCCCAGCACGAAACGTTTTTGTCCCCCTCCCTTGGGATCAGGACCTTTTCGTCGATCGCTTCCTCCGTAGCCGCTTATGAGACAGGAGGACCCCCCTTCTTCTTGAAGCCGTGTTTTTTTACGTGCTTTTTTCCGAGCACTTTTTTTTTTTGATACTTTTTTTTCCTGCAGTCGGTGGACCGACTTGCTGTTCCGGTGCGAGAAGGGGGGCCTTCGCGATATGATGAAGACGTATCGACCTCCTGAAGAGAGCTCTTTTAGGGCCCCCCAAATTGTTGCCCTCCCGGTGCAGAGGAAGGTAATGATGTCCTTTGTAATCTCCTGGAGTAGACGAAGCCTTTCGTCGTGAAGCAGAACCCGCGGAAGACGAGAGACTCTGTCCGTAGAATGCGTCCAAGCGACGGAGTGTGGGTCTTTAAGAGATCCCTTTTTCTAAAGCGACTCAAGACCGTCCCCCTCCGCCTGGAGGGATCGAGATCGGGGGAGGCCTTTCCCATAAGAAGAGTTCTTGATTCCGAATCTAGGGAGCCTTCGAGTGAGAGTGTTCTCCCGTAAAGCCTGCTAGCTAGGGGAGGAGTCCTTTCGATGCTGGGGCCCGCTCCCGAAAGAAATATTCTCCCGAGGAGGATTTTCTTCGTCTGAGACCCCCTCCTTCCTTTTGTTGAGGAGGACCTTCTGATTCTGAAGTTGTCCGCGGTGAGCGATTCTCAGAGCGTTTCCCCCTTTCCCGACGCGCCTCCCTTCTTGCTGCGCGTCCTCGGCCGTTTTTTTCCTCCAAGTCGTCGCCCTCCCCGTCCTTTCCCCGGTTCCAGCGAGCTTCGACCCTCCGTTTTGCTTTCACACCGGCCGTTGAGCCCCTGTGCTGCCTTAAATTGCGACATCGCCCTTCTCGAGCCGCGCATCCTTTTATGCGTCTCTTTCAAACAGATTTCCTTGAGCCTTAGCCTTAGGGGAGGATCATCTTCTTTCTTTCACGCGGTCCGTTTGCGTGCGCGCGGTTTCTCTCCCTTCTTCTACAAATAAGTTGCTCGCTCTTAGACTCAACCCCTCTCTGCCGCCCCCCGAGTGATCTTCCTTTATGATCCCCCTCTGTTCTCTTCCTCGAGCTTCTTTCCCGCGGGGGCTTTCACGACGACTCTCTCGCTCGATTTTACCGCGGCGACTCCCTTTCGCCGCCTTTTTCCGGCCGTCTGCACGTCCCTACTGTATCGTTTTCTTCGGACGTTAGAGATCGAGTAGGGCCGTTCCCAGGCGTCGAACTCTTTTTTGCAAGAACCTTACGCCAGTTCCGAGGACCCGCCCGTGCTCCTTTAGAAAAGAATGTTTTTCCTCTCTCTTCATGGATGGTTAGCAGAAGGAGCCCCCCCTCTGCCCCAAGAGACTGAACTTTGTCCTAACAGAAAGCATCTCTGTAGTCGGCGTGTGGAGTTTCCTCGTCAGAGCAAAGTTCCCTTCTCTGGCGAGAGATTCCCTGGGTCTGGTCTTTTAGAAAGGAGAGTGCAAAGAATTTTTGATACGACTAAAGATTTCCGCAGAAGCGCCCCTTATAGAAATATTGTGTATCCCCGGATCTCAGTCCCTCTTCTCTTCTTGGGGGCCCCAAATCAACCCCCCTTCCGATCAGTCTCCGCGACCAGACCCTGGTTTCCGTCCGCGCCCCCCTCATTTTGAAGAAATCTCAGATCGTTGCTTATCTGCGGAGATCTCTCTGAATTTTTTAGCCAAGAGAAATTCCCCTTCCTCTTGATCAGATCGGGCTCTTCCAGATCCCTTTAGAAGGAATGGACTGCGTAGCTGCTCGAGGAGCATCGATCACTCTCTAGGGGTTCCCCCGTTAGCAAAGCAAGAGATTACCTCCTATGCAGAAGACTTCCTCCCCAGGTCCTTCCGGGTCTCCAGGAGTTTTTCAGCTAAAGAGATCCGAGTTCTCTAAGAAAATTCTTTTTGGGGTGGCAAGAGTTTTAGGCTCACTCAATGGAGGAAAGGGAACCTCGCTTCTTTTTCCGATGAAAATCTGCATCTCCTCTTTTTCAAGGAAGAAGGGTTTCTTTTTACATTCAATATAGAACTATCAATCGCGATAATTTTTCCCTCCCCCTTATGCCTCGTTTCCTGAGGGCACCGTCCTTCGCGCTTCTGCGAGTACATGTTTGTTTCGTGATAAGCCTTCCTTCCCAGTTTCCAGTTAGGTTTTTTCCCGTGGGGAATTTCTTCCCTTATGAGTCCGTATTCCTTGCCATCCTTTCGGGCACCAAAGGATCCTCCTGGCGGGGACCGCACTCCCCTTTGACCTGCTGGGGCGTTCGGGGAAAATGATTTAGTTTCCCCGCTAGCAATGAAATCGGACGCGTGCCCTTTGGCGAACTATCTTGTTGGTTGACGCATTCTTTTACCGACAGCTCCTCTGCCCCTTCCCCCTCTTCGCGTCTTTTTTCCTTCGATCACTCCCCCATGGATTTCGGCAGCCCCAACGTGCTTCTTCGGCCGTTTTCTCCTTCTCCTTTTCCCCCGTCAAAACGAGTTCCGTGAAGCAAGCGCCACCCCTCGTAGGCCGGTTTGGCAATCCCTGTTCCCTTTAGGACGATCACGCGATCCGACACCTTTTCCTCCCTTTTTCCGCCCCCCTCTCCTTTTCATCGCTGGGTTTTCAATCCCCCTGCCCGAGGACTGCTCGTTTCTCCTGCGCTTCCTGTTGCGCGTGCTTTCCTTCAAGGCGTTCTCCCCACTGCGCCTCCTTCTTTCCCTCGGACTCCTCTTCCTGCGGCCTTCTTTGATCGTCGGCCCTTCCGCGCCCCTTTCGGACTTTTCTGCTCCTTCTTCCGATTTGTGGGGTTCTCCTTTATAGGATATGTGGAGGCCCTCACAGAGCAAGAGGCGTCGAGGTCTACACCCTCTTCTAGGGCGATTTTCTCATGATTGCCTCCGTCTTTGTCATCTCCGACGCGGAGCCCCCCTTCAGGCTTTTTTCCTTTCTTGCAAGCCGTGTTTTCCTTGCCAGAAAACTTCCCTCGTTTGCCCCTTCGCCCGTCAGGAGTTTTTCCCCTCGCAAGCTCTCCCTCCATCCGGCCCTCTCTTCCCCCTTTCTCCGATGGTAAGCCTCTCGCGCATCCTTTTCCCCCCCCGGCACCCCTGTTTTTTTCCAGCGCGAATGTCTTTTTTCGACGGAAGTCGAAAAATGGATCGCAGTGGCGTGTGTCCGAAATGGTCTCCTTCGGATGGGATATCAGATGAGCCGTTTGCGCTGGAATCCTTCCGAGGGCTCTCCACGTCGAGGTCCCTTTTTTTCTTAGGAGACGGTCTCTAATAGCCCTCCCAAAAGGAGCCTCTTTACCGGCTATAACCTTTATCCCCTCGAGGATTTTTCGGGAGAGGTTCCCCCCTGAGGCCGGGACTTTTTCGGCCGGTCGATGAACTCTTCCCTCTTTCCAGGCAATTTGGCGAGACTCCTCACATCGGTCGCTTTTTCCCTTGGCAGTCGCTAGCCGTGGGCTTGGTTGCTAGGGTTAGGAGTACTCTGTCTTCGAAGTTCCTTATGATACGCGAACCGCCCGTGTGGCGACTCCTTCTCCCCCCCCCCGGTACACAGGCTATCTGCGTAGTCTCTTTTTCTGTCAGTAGTACACGCCTGAAAGAATGACCCTCCCTCATCGGCTACCCCCCCTCTTCCTATGGCGCCTCTCCTTCTCGAGGACATCCTCTGTGTAAATGCCCTCCGCCCTCCTGCTTTTGCGACGCGCCTCTGGCCTTGGCGAGACACCCCCTCCTCCTCGTTGTGTTTTCGCTCTTCCTCCTCGACCATATTTATGCCTAAAGTTAATTTTTCTCATGGGACCCTTCCCCTCCCTGTAAAGCTGAACTCCTTTTTCCTCCCTGGAGATTCTTCCCCCTTCCCCAGGTTAAGGAGGTCAGTTTTATTAGTAGGGCCCTTCGGCCCTTTCCTTGAGTTCCTGCCCCCCACTTGAGCCACGACAGACTGGTACCCTCTTGTCTCACACGGAAATTCCCTTTTTCGTGAGTCTTCCCCGCCTTGTAGCTTGACCTGGGACTAGTCTAGGAATAAAGTACTACCCCCTCGATTTGTTGAAGGAATGCACTCCCCGAAAGATTGGTGATATTTCCTCCGGTGACGTTCTTTTCTAGAAAAAGTAGCCAGCGAATGAATGATCTTTTTTCCCTGGAGAGAAGCTTTTCCTCCCCTAAGCTTACCCGCCCTCCCCTTCCCCGCAGGCAGCGGCATACGAGTTAGGTTCGCCGCGTAGCCGATCCCAACGAACCTTTTTTTTACCAGCCCTCCCCTTTGACTTCCAAGAGCATTCTCGAGAAGTCATCTTTCTCCTTTCCTCGCGAGGCTTCTCCCTGTCTTGCAATCACCCCCTTCTTCCCCCTGGGAGCTGCCCTCCTCTTTTCTTTATCACTTCGACCTGTTTTTTGTGAGCATTTTGTTGATCGAGTCACTTTTTTCCCATTGTTGGTTATAGAAAGCTTTCCTTAGGCTTGTTTTTTTCCCCCCTTATGTCTTCCTTATTCTCCGATAATGAAGGGTTTTTTCAATGGACAGTGCGCGTTTTTTCTCAAGCCCATCGTCTTTACTCCCCCCCTCCCTGGTCGAGGGTCTCCTCTTCCCCTTCTTTCCCGCGGACGATCATTTTTTTTGACCTAGAACTCGTCGGTCCTTTCCTGGATTCGCGGGATAGGCCCTCCCCCCCTTCGAAGCCGCGTCATCGCTCCACGGGCACGACTAAGATCTAGACCCGGTGTTTTTGTGTAGCCTTCCCCTCCGACGATCACGTTTTTCTCAGGAAGATGATAGTCCTCTTCCCTAGTTAGGAGAGCTCTCTGGCGAGCACATCGAGTCTCCCCCCTCCCCCTCTCCGCGCGGGCCTTCCTCCTCTTAATCGGCGGCGAGGCGATTTCTCTCTCTGTTTATGACACTCCTTGGCGCCTTCTATTCGTACGGGGAGGTTTTTTGAGTAGAAGACCCCCTCAGAGTGATCTTTAGGCCCCTTGTCCTTGGCCCCCCCCGGCGACGTAAGTTTGAGCGAAGGCTTTGGGGAGTTGATCCTCCTTTTGCAGCTCGCCGCGGTGGCCCGAAATTCCTATGGGTTAGAGCTGTATTGATTTATCTTTCCCCCCGACGAGATGGCGCTCGCTTCTTTCCTTCGGCCCTCCTAAGCGTTCCGGTAGGCAAGTGCTAGCTGGCCCACAACCCCCACCCCCCCCCCCCTTTTTTTCGGCCTTGCCAGCATCGCCCCTTTCCCTTTTCCACGCCAAAGCAGTGTCAAGGGCTCTTGCCCGTGCCTGGCAAGGATCCTCTCGGTGGGGCAAGACATGCTCGGTCCTTTTTCTCCCGTCGACCACGCCCCGCCCGCTGGTTCTCTCTGCAAAGACCAACCTTTCCCTTCCAAGAGACAGGGGAAAGCTTTTGCCGTAGTCTATTAATACCACATTTGGCGGAAAACTTCATGAGCGGACTTTAGCAGTACCCTACCATTTTTTTTTCGTTGTTCTCCCTTTATCGGGATTAAGAGGAGACTCACGTGCGCAGTCGGTCGATCATTCCCCACCACCCTACCTTCTCGTGATTGGACGTCATTCCTTCCTGTTACGGACTGTTAAATACCGAGCTCTTTTTCTTGATGGATTTTCGTGGCCTAATGGTTTTTTTCGCCCTAGCAGATGACTGATTCTCCGGCGACGCTTTTCTTCCGTCCCCTTTACCAGGGTATATGCACAGTCTTCTCTTCAGATAGATTTCTTTCTCGCTGTAGAATGCAGTGTCGTATTTTATTTCCCCCCCGCAGATACAGCGAAGGATAGCATCCCGCGAGGCGGGCTTGGGATCTCCTTAAAGCGAGCCCTCCCTTTTTCTCTTTTTTCTGATAGAGATGGGTTCCAGAAGACCATGATGGAAGAAGCTTTTTCCCTTTACCTATTTCTCTTTCTCCCCCTCGCTGAGCCTTCGGAGTATAGGCTGGGGCTTCCCCGCGAATCTTTTCTCATCCCCCGTATCTGTCCCGTCCTTCTCTTTCCCGGTTCGCTGCGCCCTCTGCAGGAGTTCGTCGTCCTGCGCAGAAGATAGAGTTTTTCCGAGTTTGCCCCTCTCTTGGCGACGCTTTCATCTTGCTGATAGCATTTCCTGAAAGACGTAGTCTTCACCAGAGATAGAGGTGAATTTCTTTCTCCCTTGCCGTTCGTTCCGTCCAGGTCGCGCGTTCCTGAATCGAAGAGTTTATATCGATTTTCTCCCCCCTGTCCCCCCTCCTGATGTCTCCCTTTTCTTATAGGCTCTGAGGATCATTCGAATGCCTTCTGGGGCAGGGTCTCGGCTTTTTCCTCCTCTCTACCGTTCCTCTCCTTTTGTTGTGTCTTCGATGATTCTCCCGCCAGCCCCCCTTCGCTTTTATCGGCAGGCGCTTCCTCCGGATTTTATCCTCTCGAGCGTTCGCCCTTTTCTCTCTCGACGAAGAACATCTTTTCTGCGTCCCCCTCTCCCTCTTCAGAACGCGGAGATTTTTTTTTCTTTCGCTAGGAGCTCGTGTCAACCGTTTGCAAGCCTTTCCCTCGAGCCTTTAAACGATATGGGTTGATTTTCTATTGAGAGGCACGGCCTTTCCGGAGAGTCAGCAAGATGAT
>Ga0179593_1580506_pt1 | contig 11093 bp, 11 predicted proteins | sample CZODoug2_1_08_16_FD_185931 | JGI IMG/M metagenome (GOLD analysis project Ga0179593, IMG submission 185931) | Vadose zone soil fungal communities from Angelo Coast Range Reserve, California, USA - CZODoug2_1_08_16fungal (PacBio error correction) | ecosystem: Environmental > Terrestrial > Soil >... | reverse complement strand
GGCCCAGTAACATCTTCCTCTTCCTTCCTCGTATAATGCAGGTTCTCCTTTGTCCTATCTTCTTCGTTTCAACCCTCCCTTCCCCAGTGCTAGGTGTTCCAGGCGTTCCCTCCCCCCCTTGCCCCTAGAATCAGCCGCGCGCTTGCTTATACCCCTTCTTCTTCGTTCCCCTTCTCAGCGCGGACGAAGCGTTTCCGCCCCTATCGTCTAGATGGGATGCCCCCTCCGGCCCCCGACCCCTTCGGTGGGTTCCCCCTTGTAAGGTGTGCAGGCAGGCGGAACCCTTTTTGTATCGCCTCCCCCCCTCTTCTTTTCCACTGTTCCCAGGCCTCCCCCTTGAGTCGCGTTCCTTGTACGGGTTGACCGGCCAGTCGAAGTCCATACCCAACATCCCCCTTTTTTCCCTTTTGAGCTGGATCTCCCAAGGCCCAGTCCTTTGTGGCACAGGTACATCGTGGCTTCTCGTGGATCGACCCGGGCCCTTTGCCCCCCCGGGCACGAACCCGCTGCCTGCACCCCCTCCTGTCTTCAAAGGCATCCCGTGCCTAGCGCCCGTAGGTTTTTTTTTCAGACACTTTCACGCCGGTCACGCCCCCCCTGCCCCCCTGAACCCGTGCCGTGGCTACGGGGCCCAGCGTGCCTCGTTTGAGGCCTCTCCTCCCCCCAGACACCCGGCCCCCTTCGCTGATATCCCATTTTTTATTCTTGACCCCCTCGTCTCTTTTTGTTTTAGGTTTGAGGATGTCCCTATCGTTTTTACTTGCCCAGCAATAACCCCGTGGCCCGCATCTTTAAGCCTGCGACCGGTGGCATCGTCTGCGCTCCAACCTTTTTCGCGGCCGAATGGTTTTGCCGTTCCCGACCTTAATTGAGGTTGTGAGAAGCATGGGGCTTGTTTTTGTTATCCGTTCTGGCCCGATTTCCCTCATTTCCTCTAGCAGAATCAACAAAAAGCCGAGAGTTCCCTTTCGCTTTCCCCCTTGACTGTTTGAGTTTTTTTTCCACGATAGGTCAAAAACTGGTGTTCGAGATTCACCTTAAATCGGGCTTTTGTTCTGGTGTTCCCTTCCCTTACTGCCAACGGAGGAGGTTAATGGGCTTCCCCCCCCCCCCCCGCCAATCTCTTTCAGAACTTGTCAGGTTTTCTCCCCCTGCTTTTCCCCTGCAGGTGGTACCTTTGGTTTTAGTCGGCGGTATCGAGTCCCCCCCCCTCCTTGGCCGCCAGGGGAAAAATCAGGTGAGTTCACGTTGTGCCCCCCTTCTTGCCCTTTCCTTTTCTGGAAAGAAACCCACCTACCCCTGGAACTCGCGTGTCCGCTCTCTTTTTCCCCTCACACTCGAGCACCACCCCCCCCCATTGCCGTTTTTTTTTTGGCAAAGAGGATCTTTTGTTTGCGGCGGGAGTTGCAGGCCTCTTGGAGGGCATGGTTCCCCCGAGACCCCCCAAGAGTCGAGGCTCCAACCCCTTGACTCTTCTCGGTTTTCCTCTCCCCCTCTCATTTGATTAACTTTTTTTGGCCTCGTTCCGCTGGGGACCGCTGTCAAACGCCTCTCTTTTCCCCTCCCCCTTTAAAAGGAGCTCCCTACCTTTTTCCTGGGCGGAGACAGACCGGGTGAGGTCAACCCCCCCGCATCCCCTTTATCCGTGCCCACCTTACAGTTGGTCCTCCTCGGAAGTGCTCAATCCTTATTCCTCTTTCCGTTCTTCGCTTCGATAGTGCGGAGGACCCTCCAGGATGTCTTTCTTTTTTCTCCCCCCACCCCCCCGGCTTCGTGAACCCGACGGGGCGCGAAGTGATTCGCATCAATTTGTCCCCCGGCCCCTAGTTTTTTTTTTTCCGCTCTTTTTATGTCGACACTGCTTCACATTTGTTTTTGCACCCAGCTCAGCTGATCACCGATTCCTTTCCCTAATAGATGTTTGTGTGTTCCAATTTTCTCTGGTAATTGGCCCAGCCTCCTCCGCCCCCCTTCGACATTTTCTCCGTCTTTTTCTGACGATACATGTCTGAACGACCTACACCATCCCACCTCTTTTGGGGCGAAATTGTTCCTTTGCCGTGTGGGTTCCCTAGATTCTTCTTTCCTCCAGATTTCATAGGACGACCTTTTTTTTTCGCCACAATTCCCCGACTCACTCCCCTTGGAATCCCTGAATGACTCCACCTCAAAGCCACGGAAATTGGCCACCCGGCCCCCTCTCCCCCCGTGCGTGTACGGTTGGTTTAGAGTTGGCGGATAACAAGGACTCACAGTGGCTCACAAATCGAAGATCCTTCCTTCCGGCCTCCCCTACTTCAGTATGGGCCATACACCCCCCCACCTGTCGATTTGGGAGCGTAAGTGTGTTTCATTGGAACCCGGGCACTCGCAGGCCGTGCAAAATTTTCTTTTTTTCTCCAAGGAGGGTGTTTGGCGGTCAGCCATTTTGGCTTGGTCTTTTCGGCGACAGAAATACTTTTCTCCCGTCTCCCCGTGATTGATTAAGAGAGCAAGGAACCTCAATCCTCCTTTGGAACGGGCTTTACCTTTTCGAGGCGTTCTGGGAAGGTGGGGGACGTATGACAGCAGGTCACCTTACTGCAAATGGAAGAGTGCTCTCCCTTGCAATCGATGCCATGACAATTCCCCCCCCCACAGCATCGCTTTCTGTGAACCGGCCCCGTAGTCCTGTCAAAGCGTCCCCCCCCTAGAATTCCCCGCACCCTTTTTTCGTCCATGAAGAACATACCAACCTTGTGAGTGGCGAATCTCGCGGAACATTGGTGTTCTTTTGAAGCTGCGAATGCCCCAAATGGTGCCCCAGGTGACCCCAGGAAAACAATAGGTTACACGCTCCCATCTTTTTTCTATATCCCTCATCCCCCCCAGTTGTTTTTTTTCCTTTTGCTTTTAGATTTGATTTTCGGAGTCCTTCCTTGCCGAATAGTTTTACATTTGGACTTCCTTCACATTGGCGTTTTTTTTCCTTCCCCGCAGGAAACTGAGACTCTCCCCTTGTTGTCAGTTTAGAATCCTCCCCTTTTAACTTTGTGGTCGAGGCACCGCTTCACTTTTCCTGGAACGTCTCTTCCAGTTCATTTCAGAAGCGGCGTCAGAGTTAAATCTCTATTTGCGGTGGGGTGCATCCTGGCAATTTTTCCTTGCCCATATCCGATTGTCCATCTTCGTTGCCTTACATGCGATTCTTTTTTTTTAACGTCCCAAAATTGACTTGGAAGAGTCTCCGCCGTTATTATCTTAGGGCCTCCTGGCATCTATTGGGATTGTTCCTTATAACTTTTTTTCCTTCCTTGTTAGACAAAGAACCAGGTGGCGCCATGGCATCGACAGACACCGCACGAATTGTCCTTTATTTTTTCACGGATTTGCTTTTTCCCCCTGGCCCGCATAAAAACGGGGTAAATGACCCCCCATCGACCAATTTGGCCTCTCTTCCCCGTTTCCCCCCCCCCCCTCAGTAGGATCCCCCTGACTTTACAGACTCGTGGATTTCCGTGTTCCTTCCCCCAGAAACGAGGAACCAAATCCACGTTCTCCCCTTAAACAAGAGAGGGAGTTTTCTTTGGTAAATGTGGCTGTCTTTATGTTCTGTTTGTTCATGGAGGACCTTAGCGTCTCCCCCCCCCCCCAGCACCCAAAAGAGAGATTAGCCTTGCCTCCCGGTCCGGGACCAGATCTCAAAACGGTCCTCCTTCCCCCCCGTTGCGGTCTCCCCCGCACTCTTTTATCTGGTCATTTTACCTGACTGTACGTCTATCCTTGGCCGACGATCCCTGAAGGCCGGCTGGCCTCTTGGTTTATGACCAGTCCCCCCACCCCTCGAATTGTGCCCCTTGACATTGCGGCGCGCCTTTTTCCTTCAAATTAGGCCCTATCTTCGTTTCCGACAAGACATAGGTGCAGTATATCCCGTTTCCCAATTCGGTGACTTGAAGTCCCCTTTTTGGACCCTGTGTATAACCCAAGAGATCCTTTAGTCCCCATCGCAGCGTCTTTCCCTAACAAAACAACCACACCAAGGACCGGAGTCGACGGATCTTTCGGTGGTCTGTAGCCTCCTTTTGCGACCACGTAGTGGTGGGCACCTGATCCTTAGTTTTTTGTGTTGCGGCAGGTGTTGTGCCCCTTTTTTACTTTTCCGCCCCTTTTGCACGGTGGCCTGTTAATCTTCGCTTTAGGCGGGGATTTTGACCCCGTTTTCTTTTTTTCCTCCGAACCACAACTATGAAACTCCCTTGTTTTCTCCCAAAGTTCCCCCCCTGATCCTAGGAGTCCACCTCCTGAACACTCTTGTGTAGGTTTCCCGTTTTGATAGAAGGATTGAACCCTGCCAAACCCCCCCCGACCTAGCAATAGCACTTTAGCTCTCTTCTCCCCCCCCCCTTGCCTGGTACTGGGTGATGCCCCAGCGGAACCCGCGCTGCGTCTTTCCCACCCTTCAACGCCGTTTTTTCAAACCAGCCGCGTCCCGCACAACAGGGGAGAGGGAACCCCTGGTGAAGGTTCTTGTCAATTCGTGGACCAGGGCCTGGCCGCTCTCCGAAAGAACCCCATTTTTTTACTTGATTGGATATCCCAGTTTTCTATGACCTTTTCCCCAGTTATTAAGTCGTTTCTCGACCCTTGGCACTGAAAACCCCGTGTCTGTGCCCCAGTCCTCCGTGGCCGCAGCTTTAAGGGTTTTGCGCCCAAATTGGAATCAGGGGGAGCCGCATGTCCAGATCGCTGCCAGTGAAATCGGTTTTCCCCCCCCGTTCAAATGTATTTTATGAATGATGGGGATGGCTGAGCCCCCCCCTTACCTTATATCCCGGAAGGAACTGAAGGCCATTCCCCTTCACTCCCTTCCATTAAAAAGAGACCCTGGGTTTTGAGTTCTTTCTCATGACCGTTGTGAGTTTACGCTTTTTAAGATCTTTTTTTTCCGCCGAGGAGTCGTAAAAGTCTTGGATTTTTTGTCATCTGGCCCCGGACCCTGTTCTTCTTGCGCCAGGTTGGACGAAAAAAGTACACCCTGAAGCAGTTTGCCATGAACACCCTAACCCCCTTTTGTGGGATAGAAGTTACTTCCCCCATTTTTCCCGGTTCTCGGCGGTACGCAACATTCCCCAGCTTTGGAAACCCGCGTCCCCGGTCCGAGGCCCGTTTCTCTAGCCAGCCGAGTTTGACCCCGGTGTTGTTGCATTTCTCCCGACCAAGGCCTGCTGTGCCGCTCGGATTGCCTTTGACCCTTCCAGGTTTTTATCGGCCGGGTTTTTTCACGCGTGTTTTGTTTTTTTTTTTTCTCTGTTTTTTGTGTCCTTTTGTTCTTTCCCTTTTCTTAGGCCAGGGGCTGCTGGTGGGAGAGACCAAGAGAAGTTTTAAAAAGAGTCCTGTTCCGTTCCTACGTACGTGCGTCCCAGGCCTTGGGCCCGCTTTTTTTTTTTTTGGGTCTCTTGTTTTCCTTGGAGTCTCGCTGGGTTCGTAACAAGGTTACGATATCATCTCCTCCTTCCCCAACCTTTACACCCCGGTCCTGTGGTAGACTTCATACATTGAGCCAAATGGCTCACTCTCCACTCTAAGGGCCAAGTTGTCTACTTGCTGTTTTCCCAGTTTCTGCTTTCGTTCGTTGATATAGGCTGAGAGGCCCCGGAATTTTTCTCTTATACAAAAGCTCTCTCTTCTCTTTCGGTCGCGCAGTTGAAACCAAATGTAACCTCCTATGTGCTGTACGTGCGGATATTTTGGCTCCTCTTTGAAGGGCGCACCCAGGCGGCCTGCAGGACAAGAGCTTTGCCTGCCTTCGACGAAGTGGCATCTTATCGCCTCTCGCGCGAAGGCCTGGACCCCCTTCCGGCGCCCCCCCCCCGACTGAATTTGACCCGCCATGTATTACCGATCTTCCACCCATCAGGAGAACCATCTGGCGGCTCCCCTCCCCGGTTTTCGTGATGGGCCCCTTCCTTGCTCATATCTATGACACCCTTCGGAGCGCCAGATCCCTACTTTTCACCAATAAACGAAGGCCTTTCCCTTGCACCCTTTGCGCTCCTTTTTATGGTCCCAATGGGGTCCTTTCGTTTTTTCCATCGGGGCTGTTCACATCCACAACCCGGGCCAATTGATAGCCCCCAGAAACACCTCCAGATCTTTTCCGCTCGGCTCACATTCGTTTTTGCCCCCCACCACCACCAGCAGGCCACGTCGATTTTGCGTACCCCCCTTGGGGTGTTTTTTGAACCGCGTCCGTTGCAACCCCCCTGAGTATAATCATTCGGTTGGATGCCCGGTGGCTTGCGCGCTCGGTTTTTTGCAGCTCCCAAACTCCTTCTATCCAGAGTTCGGCTTCCGGTGTCCTCTCCAGCCTACGAAAATGAGGTTTGGTCGAGATGGCTTCTTTTCTTCTTCTCCCCCCCCCCTGGGGTGCTTTTCCCCTCGGCGTCAAAACCATCGGCCCCCACGCGCACTCCCGCTGCGGCAAATTGAACTGCACTGATCCTTCCAACCGGCAAGATTTTCACCTTTGTTTCCCTCGTCTTCCTTTGTCTCGTGCCCGAATGCGTTCCCGCTTTTCGGTTTTACATGGAAGTAGTCCCCCCCCCCTTTCTTTTTTTATCGAGATATTTTTTGATCAAAAACCATGCGGTTCGTCCCTCCATTTGGTGGGCCCCCCAGGGGCGTTACCCCTGCAACGGGAGAGATCTTTTTTGCCAAACCCATCACCTTATAGATCTTGAAGAAGCAGAAGGGTGTCTTTGGGTTGGGGGGGTTCTCTGATTGAACCTTGCTTGTATGGCCGTCCCCCTCCTGGGTGGCAGAACCGGGCCCTTTCCTTTCCGGCTTGTAAATACGAGCCCCCCTGCATTTGGCTTTTTCTTGAGCCTAATAGGATTTTTACCCCCCCGTTTCAAAACCCGGGTGGTTCGGTCCAAGCTTCGTCCGTTTTCTAGGAGTTCGATTTTCCTCCTTCGTCCCGCGCGTTCCTCTTTGTGGCATGTTTGCAATTTCATGCAGCTGTCTTTTTCCTCATCCATTTGTTCCCATTTCGTAATGCGGTTTTCCCCCGCCACCCATTTGATTGATTCCGACCGTCGGAACGACCTCAACGGTTGCGGAAGGGTCGTTGTTTCCCCCTTCGGCTTTGGAAGGACATTTAGGAGATCATTTCACTGCCTTTGGGCCCCCCCCCCGGTAAAGGCTTTTTTCTTTACCACATTGGGCCCCCCTGAGTTGCTTTCCCACGTGGTTTTTTCGGCCGAATTAACCCTCATTTCACTCTTTTTTCTGTTCCCACCCGGCCTTCCCAGGAAAACCTGGTTCCCCCCCCCCTACCACCACGTGACTTATTGGGATCCACCTACTCCCCTCGGACTTTCCAAAATATTAGATTTCCTCCCGACCGATGATCCTTGGATTTCCAGCAGCTTCCCATTCAAAGTTTCTCTCTGTCATGTTGGTGCTGGTTTAATACTGTGTCCTGTTTGTGAGTCATTTGGCGCGGTCCCAATTCAGGATCTTCGTTCCCCTTAAATTTTCCTTGGGATTGTCCCCCCCAAGCCCTGGGTTTCCACGAAACACACGCTCCCCCCTTTCGGTAATCCCGCCAGATTTTTTCTTTTTGCAGGTGTAGCTTCTCCTTTCACCTTGACCCGTTCATTTTTTTTGGCCTGATCGGTCCGACCCTGACAGGAACCCCCCCGGCCCCTTCGTTCATGAGCGCTCGATCACTGTCCCCCCCCCACGCCTGGCCCCCCTCCGTGCCCCCCCCCCCTCCCCCTCTCACCCAACAGCCCCTCCTCGCATACCCCCAGAAGCCGCTGTCCTAATTGATCCGAGTCTACCCCACCGAGGGTTCCCGTTCGCCCTCTAACCGGTCGGATTTTCCCCCTTGCTACCTCCCTCTTCTCGGCGTACGCCACCTCGGTCCCATTTTAAGGTTTCCCTTCCCCTCCTTGATACCCAGTTCCCCCCAGAGGAGTCACCGAAAGACCGGAATTTTTGAAGTTTCTCTATTCTTCCTATCCCCCCTCTCTATTCCCTCTCCCTACCTCCCCTCCATTTACGCTCCCACTCAGTCAAAAGGATTTTTGCTCTCCATGCGGGTGAAGACCAGGCCCTTAGAAGCACCCTCTTTCTGGAACGCGTTAGTCCTGCATACCGAGCACCCCCTGCGTAGACTAGAGATCCGGTTGCGGTTCCCCTCTGGGGACTTACCTCCCCTCCCCACCAGATAATACGGGACCCCCCGCCGCAGACGCAACCTCCAACACCTCTGACTGAAAAACACCGTATCGTAGCCTCGATACCCCCTCCATTACCACCCAGACCCCCCCCTAAATGGCATCTCCCGCTCCTCAACGAGGGTCCTAGAGTGGAGTCGCTCCCCGAAGACCGTCTCTTATTCCAAACCATTCCGAGTAGGCCGATTGGGAAGGATACTTTAGGTGAGCCCTCCCTCCAAAATAGTGTCTAAGATCCCGGAAGTTCCCTGTCCCCCACTCTTTATTCGTATGATTTTATTCTTAGCCTGTCCCGTCGACCTAAATCCCCCCACCCTCCCCCCTTGTGCGGCCAAAGGCCCTTTCGATGTTCCCCAGGTTACAATCTCCACGCTTTTGTTAAGGTACAGTTTTTTGGCGTGGATACCCCATCCCAGGAACCGGCCCTTTTTCTCCTGCTTGCTTTGCCCCAACACCGGTTTTCTTTTTCTGCTAAAGGAAGCATGGCTTTGGTTTTCCCCTGGAAGAGTCGCGCTCTTCCTGTCACCGCCGTGTCCCCCCCGCTTTTCTCTCCCCTTTCTGTTGACAGTAGAAAGGTGGCCCCTTCGGTTTCGGACGGAGCCGTCCGCGAACCCAACCCTGTTTTTCCTCTCTCACCGGATTCTGAACGTTCTCAGTCGTTTTTCGTTGGACTTTGCCCCTCCAACGTCCATGTTTTTTTTTGACTGCAAAGCCCGTCTCCCCCCCTGCTTTATGGTAGAGCGGTACCCCCCTTTTTTTCTGGCGCAACAAAGTTTCCGCGTCTGCTTCCCTTGCTTTTTTTGCCCCCACCTCCCGTTGTCCCTTGAAAATGGGTCTTTCAGTCCCCCCCCCCCTTGCCCCCTTTTTTTTTCTTTTGGCAATGGACTTTTCCTTCGCCGCGCTCGCCCGAGCTCAATCGTCTTGCTCGGGACGACCCACAAACAGGTTCCTTTTTTTGACTTTCCGGGTGCGTTCCTTTTTTTTCGGCCCTGACTCTGCCACCGTTTCCTTCAAGCTGCGGCACTTTTTTTTCCCTGCTTGTTTCTGCCGTTTCAACGACTAATTCTTTTGCCTAAACGAAAACCCGCTACTCTTGACCTTGTCCCTGGATCAAGTGCCGGCGGTACCAGGGGTAGCCTCTGGCCTGCATGCGGGCCTCCCCAGGCGGTTTAAAGGCTTTTACCCTTCCCACGTGACAGATAGTTCTTTTGGTTTAGCAAGCCCTGCACCTTTTAAAGGAGTTTTACGGGTCTGTTTTATCCTTCCCCCAAAGGGGTGTTTCTCTTCCTTAATGTTGCCTTTGCCTCCAGCTCGTTTCTTTTTCTTCTCTCGCCTAGGACGATGTGCTTTTTTGACCTCTCCGGTTTTGCCCTTTTCCCTCGGGTTCTGGACCTCCACTGTCCTCCCAGTCTTTTTCCGTTTTGCAGTTTTTTTTTTTTGCCATTTCTTCCCCTTGCCTGGTTTTCCCCTGATTGGATTTGTCTTGTTCTGGATTCCCGTGAAAAAACTCCGTAATCCCCTCCCCAAGACCACTCCGTTTACCACATGTACACCCGCCTGGCGCAGTACCCTCCCCCGTCCCGAGGTGCTTTTTTCAACCGGCCCAGGATCGGTCCCCCAATCTTTGTAGCACCGGCCGCCAGCTCCCACCCTTCTCTCTTCTTTCAGACCGGGGTTTCGCTTTCCCGTCGAGTCCCTCAGTTCCTCACCTCGTTCTCCGAGGGTAGGGGGCTCCTTCTCACCTCCTTTTCCCAACCTCCATCCTCCGGCCCGGCACCCTCTGTGATGTCAGCCTGCTTTACGCAAGACTATTTCGATCTTCTGGAAAACCCTTTCTCTCGCTTTACCCCCTTATGATTCCTCCCCCCGACGTTGTGGATTTCTGGTTATCGTCCCTCCTACACGGCCGCCTGTCCCTTCTTCCGCCCAAAGATGAATTCCCGGGCTTATTAACGACTATAGAAAAATGTAGACAAATATGGTGGTTCCCGCTATTTTCTTACATCTTTTTGTTTTTTCGTTACTTCCTTTCTGGACTCACCCATTTTGTTTGTCCCCCCTTATCGGCCCGGCATTTTTTTGACTTTTTTTTTTCTTTCTTCTGCATCTCCCTCCCACCAGCCTTTTTCCCCCACTTTTCGCGTCCTCGGCGGGTAAAGATCGTTTTGTATTTTCCCCCTTTCCAGCTTTCTGAAGGGGTCCTTCACCTACAAAAAGACTGGCCTATAAGTAAATGAATATCCCAATTTAGAAGACTTTATATGTTTTCAAATAACAGTTCCCCCCAATTCCTTCCCCAGCTTCCTTTTTTTCTGATGACCGGTATTTACCCCTCTTCTCATCCGCCCAGGGCCAACCACCACTTTCCCTTTTTGGTCTTGTGAAGGCCGGGGAGGTTTTTCTTGAGTTTGTCGCTGTTTTTACCGGTGGGCGCAGCCGGTCTTGGCGTTTTGCAAGAGATCCCTCCTTCCTCTCTAAAGCTTATCCTTCAGCAGTCGAAACTGCCCCGTTCCCCTTTGGCCTTTTTTCCATGGGACGTATGGCAGCTTTCGGAATCCAACCTCTGAAACCCTTTTGAAGATGGCTTCCCCCTTCTCTGCATTACAAGGACCCCTTTTTTTTGCCCCCATCCCCGCAATTCCGATTTAACCCTTTTTTCACATGCTGGCAAATCGTTATACTGGTCCCCGACCACCTTGCCCTGGAAAATTTTTCGGTGGTTTCCCCCTCCCCCCCCTTTGAGCCTCCACCCTTGGTTCGTTACCTTCGCTCGCGGCAACCGGGTGAGTTTGTTTCCCTTTCTTTCAGCCTGTGTCAGGTTTGCCTTTTTCCTTCCATTCAAATCGGACTGTTTCGCTGCCCTATCCA
>Ga0179593_1491223_pt1 | contig 11093 bp, 14 predicted proteins | sample CZODoug2_1_08_16_FD_185931 | JGI IMG/M metagenome (GOLD analysis project Ga0179593, IMG submission 185931) | Vadose zone soil fungal communities from Angelo Coast Range Reserve, California, USA - CZODoug2_1_08_16fungal (PacBio error correction) | ecosystem: Environmental > Terrestrial > Soil >... | reverse complement strand
AGTACGGTCTCTTCCCTTGATGCTCTTTTCAGCGGGTGCAAGTCCAAACCGCGAGTTCATCTCTGCTCAAGGGTCTCCCCGGCAGAGGTGTCTATGGCGCTTTGTGGTTTTTTACTTCACCAATTCCAAAATTTTTCATACTCGTCGCACCTCGTATACGTATGAGGGATCACTGAGACTTGTACCCCCCGAGCTCTTGCCGTACTGGAAAGGGGACGTGCAGATTACTCCTGAATAAAGAATGAAAAAAACTTGTTTTTTTTGGGGGGGGGAGGGGGTGGGGGGGGGGATGGGGGGTGTGTTTTTTTGTTTTTGTGAACCCGAACCTTCCGCGACTCTTTCCAGACATTTTGATTCCCTTCCCTCTCGGCGACTTTCCACCCTTTTTGAACGTCAAGCTTGGCCTCTCCCTTGCTGGCTGACGCCTGTTCCGCGTACTCCCCTTCATCGATATCAACTTTTTCGCCCGTGACAGTTTCCCGGAAGTATCCGGGATCCCCCCCCCCCTTTATTTCCCCAATTCGTGGCTTGTTGCGCTTGAAAGGACCTTTTATCACCCCTTTCCTTTTGAGCGTTTTAGTCTCTCTCCCGCCCTTCATCAAGCACCTTTCCCGAACGAACTTTTTCATAGACCACCGGACCGCACTAACACTGCAGTGTTTTTTCCACCCCGCCGTGGTCTTGACCTGACCTTCGTTTTGGAACACTTTACCCTCTCCCGCCGTCCCGCTCCGTCTTTCCCTGAACCATTGTATGCGCTGCACTTGCCCCCCGCGACGGCTAACCATTCCAAAAATATCGAATTCCCAAAGCAGTCTACGTGCCTTTCCCCGTTTTGCAAAAGGTATCCTCTGCCGCGTAAGCCTCCTCTTCCCAGATAATGTCTGGGATTACATAACTTGCGCCCTCCGAAGATTCATTTAGTATCATACTAGAGTTCTTTCGTTTTTCCCCTCCCCCCCGACACTTTTTCTTGTTCTTGGATCGCCAGTCACCTCAGATGAGAGGCCTTCCATCGTTAGGTGATGATCTTGTTCTTCCCTTCCTTCCTCCTCCCCCTCCTTTGTGAACTCACGACCGACACGTTCTCGGTCTCCGTATGTGACACCTTCCCGCTTACGCCCCCCGGCCGAGAAAGCAGGGACGCTTTTTTTTTTTGGGTGTACTTCTTCCCGCTAGCGTTAGTCTCACTTCGCATATGACTTAGACCTCTGTGCTTTCTCCTTGGTATCAGGTCCTGCGTGTTGGTCTCAGAAGTGTCGGTTAGGTGCCGTCCCTGCGTACTGTTTGCGGAAGTTTGGTAGTCTCCTCTCGGTACCACGCTAAGTTAATGCCGGCCCTCTATTCCCCTCCCTCTTGTTTGATAAAACGCCTGCCCCCTTGCGACTTGACAGAGCTGCCGTTTATTTTTCATTTAATAGCCACAAGCCGTGTCCGAAACCCCCCCCCCTGAGCTTCGTTACGGCCCCCTTGTAGAAAAACCCTGTTTTTTTATTTTTACGACCCGCGTCGCTCTTTTTATCGTGATTCCCCCTACTTGTACTTCGATTTTGTTCTCTGGCCTTGCCTCACCGGACAGTCTTTTGGCTTTCTTTTTTTGATCGTGCCAGCTTCCGGCATTCTCAACCAGCCACCTATCTGAATGAACCCCCCCCACCCCCCACGGTTGCGGCATCACCCAAAAATCCCGTGTATTTTTTTGGCGTCGTGTCGTCGCCATCACAATCTTTAGACCCGGCAACAGAGAAACCCCCATTTTCCTTATTTTGACTTTTTATCATGTACGGTTCTTGTTAGTATGTTTCTTCCTTCGAGAGTTTTGCTCCTGAACGCTCAGCGGAACCCCCCTTCCCCGACACTTTTTTGACGATTAGTCCTGGCTTTTATCTTTCGGAGCTTTAGACGTCGGTCCCAGTGTGCGCTTTTCTATTGCACTTTCCCGTGCTTGCCGGTGTCGTTTGTAACTGGGTTCTTTTCTGTGTTGTACTCGGTTTCTCTCTCTTTCTCCTCCCTCTTAAATTTGAAAACTCTTCCTCGCGGGTCTTTTCCAAATTCGGTTTTTCCCCTGCAACATCTGTTTTTAGTGTTCCTTTTTTTCTCCAGCCTTTGATTTGGTGCTGACCGGTATCCTCTCTGGCGACCCTCTCCTCTACCGTCCTAAACAAAGGAATTGTTACTTCTCGACCCGTTTCCTCTCTTGCAAAAGCCCCTCCCTAACTTTGTTTTCGATAAACGTCCGTGCGGAGTCGTCTAACACCAGTTGGGTGATGTTGTTCTTAGCCCACCTCTGGTTTTGAGTTTTTTGACCTTGAGTTTTTACTGGTCGTAGCGTCTTTTTGAAGGACTAATCCACTTCCGGAACGGTTCGTTTCCCTTCAATATTTCATTCTCAACCTTTTCTCTGATGAGACATCTCCTCCTTTCCCTTGCCTCGTAAGCCCTCTCCGTCTAGTGAAGACAAAATCCGGGTGAGGTTATTTCTCACATCCGTCCCCCCGATCGACGTCGAGGTTACAGGAGTTTAATTCGTCGTCCTCAGCTACCCAACCCCACTCCTTGCGTCTTTAAGTCCCTTGTTTTTCATCGCGTTGTTCTTTCCCGGCCGAGGTATTTTTTTTTTTTTTTTCCCCCCAATTTTTGAAGTGCGAATCGCTGCTTCCGGAGTACGACGCTCTCTCAATTGCTGCTCTTTCACGCGTGACCTATTTCCGCCCGTTACTTTCCGGTTTCACCAAAGTGGGTCTTTCCCCGGTCGTCGGTTTCTCTTAGTCCCTCCCCCCCCCCCCCCCCCCACCCTGCCACCCCCCCCGTACTTTCTTCTTGACGAAGACGTACTACTACCCCCCCTTCCCTTATTGTTGAGAGCTCCTTACTTTTTTGCAGAGAACTGAGTCATAATCCCCCACTGCACGTCAAATACCTCTCGGGTCTCTGTAACTTCACTTCGGGTCGGTGAGAGGCAAGGTTGGATGCACCGTGAGTATTTCCCATCTTTTATATATTCTGACTTACTTTGTTAGAGGAGAGATTTCGCAGCCCCCTCCTTGTAACCTTCCGGGATTTTTCCCCCCACAACTCCCCTCCCCAACCTTTCTCCGTTTCCGTACGGCAAGGAAAGGTTGCCGCCTACTCACGTTTTTGATCCTTCTCTTCCGGTCTACGCTCTTTTGTCTCGTCTGAGCTCCCCCGGCCCCCTTTTTTTCTTTTTTCCAGGTAGAGGGCGCGCCGCCCACTTTGCTTTTTTATTCCCCCTTTGATACTTCCCTCATTCAAATGGCATAGTGCCCCTGTTTCTCCTCTATGTCCGGAAGCCCCACACCTCGGTCTGCGTTTCGCTCGCTTGCTTTCCCGTTCGCTCTCCCGACGGTCGTTAAGTTTTTCGCCCCTCCCCCTATTTAGCCGGCACCCCACTGGGGTACGTTTCCTGATTAACATCCTTTCTTTATCGGGGCGGTGTTCTTTTCTAGAACCGCGAGGTGCCCTTATATGTGGTTAGCGTGCATTTCCCCCCTTAGATGGTAGCCGCCCTGTGCTTTGTTTGTCTGCACCCCCTACTGACGGCCTTTCGCCCCTAGCTCGTGGCATCTTGTTTTTTTCAGTTCTTCCGTAAATCCGCGTCAGATCTTTTGTTCCGATTTCTTATCGCTTCTATCACTACCGCTTACAGCCTATGCCCCATCGTTCTTTCAATCCCCCCGACCCCCTTCCGAGAAGGGTCCACCCTTAAGAACCTTCCCCACTTTTTGGATAGGCTTTTCACGCTTTGTAGATCAGTATTTTTTTTTCTCCGCGAGTTCTTTCTTCGTCCTGTTGTGGTCGCATTTACTTGTGCCCCGGTTATGTTTGTCTCATCTTTCTGCCCCCTCAGTACCAAAGACCCTGCAACCCTACCAAGAACCCTTAACTGTTCCTTTCAACAGGGCCCTTTAGAAGGGCGACCCCCTTGTGCCCCGGCGGTGCTTCTCTAAATGATTTTGTGTAAGTTCCCTCTCATATACGCGTGGATGTTGTGGTTGATGCCCTCTGTAGCCGCGCCGATTTGGGTTTAGTTTTCTTCTCTTCCTTTGTTCCCTCCACCATCTCCCCTCTCAACTTGCGAAGGTGCTGCCCGCCCTGTACACATTCTGACGCTCTTTGCTGTGTTTTCCATCCCCCACGCTCCTGGTAACCCGCTCGCTTTTCCGTCCGAGGCTTCCCTTCGTGATCTCCGCTTGTTTTTTTTTGCCTCTGTGCACTGCTTTTTTAGTTTTCTTTTCATTGACTCCCTTTCCGGCATTCTTTTGTTCCCGTCACGGCACCGCTTCTTTGTCTACAACCCCACGCTGTCGTTCCTCTAGTCGCCGCCGTTTTCTTCTTAGCCTTTTTTCACCGGCAGGACTCCCTGCCCTGATTACCTAGCACGTGATGCAATCCCGAATCCTGTCGGTTTCTGACCCACATCTTTGATGATTGAACTCCCGGTACAGTGGCCGCTCTCTCTCAGTTGTCTTCCTTAGTTCGTCCGGTCGATTAGGTTTTTTACCCAATTAGTTCCTCCTATTTTTTTATAGCGCCCTGAGCCGAGTGATTTTCCCTGCCCCCCTCACTATCCCTTGTTTCTGGTCGCCATCCAAGTTGGCAGGCGAAGGTTACTGTTTTCTGACAATGTCTCCACAATTCTTTGAAGCCCTGCTTTTTATGCGAAGCATTCTCCCGCCTCTGGTCGATTCCCCCCAATTAACACCCCCCTTTCTCGCTGACGAATACGTTTTTCGATTTGCTTCTACGAACTTAATATGATTGCGGTTCTTTCTGTAACCACAGCTCATTCTAGGTCCCCGGTTGCGGCCCTTCTTTAATCTTACGCGTTTCCCTAGTAGACTCTCACTTATCCTCCTTCCCCGTCATAATTTTTTTCCGGTATACATTTCGTTACTGAATTTTCTTGCCTCTCTTCGAAGAGATTCCCGTTTCCTTTACTGGGTGCCCTCATTGGTTTCATTTCTTTGCTTGCGTGACCACCTGTTCCCCTCGCTGGCCGTCCCCTCTTTTGATGCCCACCTCACTTTTAGTCTTGTTCTTTTTTTTCGCTTTTTCCTTGTTTCGGTCGGCTTTTTTTGTGCGTTTATGTTTTGTGTGTTCGAGGTCCTCGGAAACTCTCTACCCCTTGGTTGTTGCCATTCTGCTCACTCTCCCCCCTGCTTTCCGATAGTCACCTTTGTTTATCAGCCCTTTCCTACTTATTTTTACGTTGTCGACGTTCTTTTTTCTCTGATTCTATTAAATTTCTGCTGTCGCCGGGGACCCTGTGCGGTCCCTCCCGTCCCTATTTCCTATGCATGCGATTATTACGTTTATTCCCTTTCGATTCTATCTCCTGGCTGCTACGCGCCCCTCCTTCTAGGATTTAGTTTGGTTCAACAGCTGTTTGGTGAATTCTGATGTTCTTCTGATCTTCTTCACCCCCGTCCGTTTCCATGCCAAGGAGCTCCTTTGTCATCTTTCTCCCTGGTTCGCCCTCTGTTTTTGCGCCCTCACTTCGGTACTCTGTGGCACCTCTCCACCGCCCTCGCTTTCCGTCGTCTTGGTTGGCCCCTGTGCGCCGTATTAGTCGCTTTTTAAGTTTTTGAGCCCCCATTCGATTGCCACTCTCCTCATGCGGTTCGAATTTCCTTCTTCCCCTTTTACCCTCCCCTCCCGTTTGTCTAACTTTTGCTTCCGCCCCCAGGCGCTTCGAGATTTAGTCTCGCTCCCGTCAAATATTAATCCTACTGCTTCAAGGTCGCTCCCCCGGTTCGCCACCCTTACGTCCCCGTGACCTGGATGTTGTCTTTGCCCCAAGACCCCGGAGCCTGGCGGGACAGCGTCTCTACTGTACATCCCCCTCCGGCGCTGGTCAAATTGCTGCGTCCCTTTTCAAGTTGATAGGTGGAAGATTCCTCCTTGAAGGCCATAAGTCCCCCCCCCTCTTTTGAATAACTCCTTCCCCTGCTTGATGTATCCATTCGCGGCTTCGTTTACACGACGGGTTTTCCCTTCACTTACCCTGTTCGATTTTCATCGGCACTCGTCCGGTCACCTCTTTCCCCTTCGACTAGCACCAGTTATCGTCATTACCCCGTTCGGGAACCCAACCGACCCGTCTTCGGTGAATGCTCCTTTATGCCTGCCCCCCCCCCGCGTTTTGGATTTCTCATCCCCCCGGTGGTTTTCCCTTGCCTGCGTCCTTTCCACACCAAGTTTTTTCCGGCCTATACCCCTCCCCCCTTCCACTCCATCAACGCGCAAGCCCCGCTCCCGGCCTACCAACCATGGCCACGCCATTGTTTCCACTCCCTCTTGATTTTTCCCTCCCACTTCGGGGAACAGGGGTAGTCCTCCCCCCCGGCATTGACCGGCCCTGCTGGACCCGCCATCGGTGTCTTGATCTTACCCAGCATGCATCCACATTTCCCAAATCCTATCTTCCGAACTGCACAGTTAGAGTTTTGCTTTCCTTATCTCCTACCGGTCCGGCACAGCGACTCCAGTTCCGCGTTCTCCAACGCCCTTCCTCTCCCCGACCGATCCTTTTTCTCTGGTATTCCCTACCTCTCCCTCCCTCCTCCCCTTATTTTCAGATCCGCGTGCTGCTTTCTGCCGCATTTCTTTTTTTTTTGATCACCTAAGGCCTATGCTTAGGCGGCATACGCTTTTACTACTCTGTTTTAAAAGCCCCTCTTCCTTCCTCCCTTTTTCCTTGTTGAACCCCGTACCACATTCACCCTTCCTTCGTTCCACTCTGTAATAAGCGTTGCCCCAGTCTCCCACGAGTCGCACCCTTTATACTGTTGTTGTGCACCTTCAGATACGGACGACGGCTGATAGCCCAACTTCTAGGGAGACCCCCGGTTCTCCCTGGGCAGTCATCGCTAGTAGAAGACGTATGGTTTCTCTTCCGGCGCGCAGTAATGTTTGCGTTTTTCCCTTTTGCTTCATGTCTAGCGGTAACATGACTCTCCGCCGGCGCGACGATGCATTCGAGTTGTTGTTGATCCCCCCAGAAATCCGTTTCCCCTTTTCGACATTTTTGCCTTCGGATTCCTTGTCGACAGGTCAAGTAGTGTCCACGTTCCCCCCCCCCCCACAGGGGAGAAGGTCCATTACTTACCGTGGGAGTCACGTTTCGTAGTACCTCCCCCCCCGAGTAGGAGGTAGATGGCGTGATGAACAGTCGCCGTATTTGATCGCGTGGTTCCACCCTGCCAGTCATTTTGCCTTTGATACTTTGGGGCTCTTTTTTCTGACCACTTTTAATAAACCCGACCCTTTGCTGCTCGTACCTCGGATTTTTCTTTTTTTTTTTTTTTTTTTTTTGCATCTCTTTTTTTTTTTTTTTTTTTTTTTTTTTTTTTTTCTTTTTTTTTTTTTTTTTTTTTTTTTTTTTTTTTTTTTTTTTTCAAAGCTCTTTCTTCTTTTTTTTTTTTTTTTTATCAATTGAACGATGTTTCGTACGCCACGCAGTGCCTCTCCGCACCCCCTTCCCTTTTCCCTTTTTCCCTTTTTCATGTATTTTTGCTTTCTTCCTGTAGCGTTGTACTTCGCCCGGTATTCTCTCAACATCAAGAACGGAAACCCCTAACTCCCGAATCAATTCGCTCAGTCTCCCGTCTCTGGACTCTCCCTTGAAGCAGTCGCCGTTTCTTTTTGGTTTTTTTCCTTCCCCTTTGCGGCCAAGTTCCCTGATTTCTCGGGTTTTCCCCTGTTTGACTACGAGGTCGCTTTGCTCTCGGTAGTGCTAGCGAATGCTACCCCTCTGGAACCAGTGTAAAAGAATGGACCGCTTTACGTTTTTTCCATTCCCTTTTTCTCCCCCGAATGTCTTGCTCTACTGTGAGCCCTGACGTTGTGATTTCAAGCCAACCGCTCCACCCGTAGATCGCCCGACTTTCGAATCCCCTCTCCCCTTATGAGTTTCCTTTCCCCCTTGTTCTCGAAGACACCCCACCAGCCGCCCGAGGCCCCCGAGATAAAGTACGTGTTGTTAAAACTTTTTTGTCTTCCTCCTCGTCCCTATTTTTTCCGCCGGACCCCTGCTTTTGGTAGATTCTCGACCCTTTTGACGAGCGAAGTCAGACAATCCTGAGTTCGCCCCGGTCCTATAGTTCTTCCCCTTTAGGATGTTTCCCCCCTTTTCGTCAGGCCCGCTGTCAGTATTTTGCGTTTGGGTTTGGATAGTCGTCAGAGCTCTGCTCCTGCAACTTCCGTTCCTTTTCCTTTGGCCTGTCACGATTTCCTGTGCGAGGTACCTCCCGGGCCGCCTTTCTTAGACTATAAAACTATCTTTCCCCTTCTAAGTTTCGGTTTTCAAGAAGATTTTCATGCCTTTCTCTGGTCATTCCCGTCCCACAAGAAGAGGGCGAAATGCGTCCCTCCCCGACGCAGAAGAGCTGGAACAGTTATTCTCCTACATCGCTACCGTCCAGGGAATTACTTCAGAACGTACCTCGCTTGAATTTCCACCCGCTTTCTTTGAAGGTATTTGTCTGGAAGCTCCCTATTGAAGTTTTAAGTAGATTGCGTTCTGGGGACTCATAACTAAGGTGTGCGTTGAGAGATATCCCTTTTACTCGGCCCCGTTTTAGACATTCTCGTCTAGAGAGGAACTGCCCCCAAATTTTCCAAACAGCCGCTTGTGTGGTGAACGTCGTAGATGCTCCTTTCCCTCAATTTTTGATGATTTTCCGCGTGGAGTGTTCTTCTCCCTCCCAGGTTAGCCGGATCGTCGGCATTCGTGATTCCGTCCTTCCTGTCGCCCTGCTCGAAGTGTTTTTCTTTATGCCTTTGCGGTCCTTACCCACACCAAAACAACCCTTTCCCCTCTTCCCCAGTCCTAGCGACCCGCTCCGATTATTATGAAAGTTTCTAATCGCTTTCCTCTTCGTTTTTCGAGGTGTTCCGCAGACGACCCTATGACGGGGGTCCGGCCACTTGCGCTTTTCTCTTTTTTTTCCCCATTGTCATTCCCTGTATTACGAAATGGAATATCTCCAGGGTGAAAAGATATATTCCTTTTTTTTTCCCTAACCCGCTGGGGTGCTTTGTCGTCTTCCAGAGGCCCCCTATATCCTTCCATCTCACAATCTTCGACTTTCCCAAAGAGAGATTTAACTGTGTCACCACTACACCCCCCCATGGTGGTTTCCCTCACGAAGTGGATCTTCATATAGTGATGTGGGTCTTTTTGGGTATTCTCTCCAGAGATTTTGAAGGTGTACTCTGAATTTTTTCTCGTAACTTTGCCCGTAGATTTCTTTCGCCATCAGTGTATTCTTGTAGGGAACTCCCCAAATCACGGCTGTTTCTCCGCAAGGATCTAACTGACTTTTCCCCCTCACCCCGTTACCGCAATACCTCGCCTCGCCCAGGGTTCCCGCGTGACTCTCCTATCAAGAACGTTTCACAGCCACTCGCGACCCCTCAGTTCGTTTAAACCCCCGACCCCAGAAGAGACTTATGAGCCAAGTATCAAAGGACCCCCCTGGATCCGGCGGACCTCTCTTTTTTCCCGCGATGATCAGAGTTTTTTCTTTTCAGTTGCCAGTTAGGCCTGCTGATACGGTTCAGCGCCTTTCCTCGTCTTCCCCACCGCCCAGACCTGCACCTACCAGACCAAGTACCCTTCTTTCCCGTGTAAACCCCCTTCTTCCGAAGGGCTCGGTTGAGTGGTTTTTCCTGATTTGTTTTTTCCCCTTACCGCTCCCTACGTTTCTTCAACGGTTTATAGTGGTGTGTCTTTCCCGCGGTTTCCCCTCGCTGGGGTTGGGTGAGCGTCGTTTCTCAGTGCGATCACTTACCCCAGATGCACCTGCGGGGAGGGTGACACGCCCTCCCACCTTCGGGTCCCCTCTCCGCTTCCCTTCACGCACCTTTTGCTCAACATGCTCGCTTCTTTAAGAAGATGCGGGTGCGAACTTTTGCAGTTAATCATGATATGTGGGGGTTGCACGCTGTCACTTTCGTTTATGATTCCCGGGCAGTTTTTCTAGGTCCCCCCTGCGGTAGGCTTGGAACAACCACCTGACCTTTTGCGCGTAGTACTTCGCTTCCCGATTTTTTTCCGCCTCGCAAGATCCACCCCCCCCCCTCCAGAAACCCCTTTCCCCCGTCACATTTTTGTCCTACTTACCGCAAGTAGGTCCCACTTGCTGATCATTTGATAAACTTTCCTCGGATCTTCATTTCCCTTATACTAGAGTCCGCAGGATGCCTTCATCCTTTTCCCCCCCGGTCTCTCCTTCCTTCGGTGCTCGAAACGCGGTTTAGCTGGGAGTTGTCACTCTCCCCTCTTCCGTGTCGGTCGTTGTTAGTCAATACAAGTTCGGGCTTGGCCAGTGAAACCCTTTCTCAACAATGTAGTTTCCTCCTCCCGCTGGGACCGACGCGCAGCCGTAGCGGTCTGCCTTTTACCCCTTCACAACCCTTTAACGTTCTCTTTTTTTTGCGCGCACGCCTCCCTTCAGCGTGCGACGCCCCCCTTTCCCTCTGCCTTGTTTCCGATCCATGCCGATCGCTTGGTTCTGTCCTCGGCCAGCTTCTTCCTGGTGACGTCCCCTCCCTCATGTCCTTTTCGCCGTTTCCATAAGTCGTCGAACTGCACGACTTAACTGTTTCCCCCCTTCGATTTAAGGACCCGATGTGGATGATCTTTTTTCTTCCGTCTTAGAGGAGAAGAATCCTTGATATATGCAATGTAGCCTTTTTTCTCCGGGTAGTCAGTTCTATCATGTCACCTTTTTCCCCCCGAATATTTTTAAGTAGACCTTTTGATTTGTATTTTCTTACACCCCTTCCTGTTCAGGAGGTAGTGTCCTGGTTTGGTCCTTCGGGACTTTTTTCTCGGTTTGAGTCTCCGATTTCTTGATGTTAGGGACTTCCCCATCATTTTGGTGATATTGTCCCTCTTTTCCCCCCGGCCCCACGTCTTTTCCGACTGTCACAGGGGTTCCCAGACTTTCTCCCGAGACGTGTAGCGTTTTTTCCCGCGACCGTGTAAATGAGATGAATGATTCTCGCGGGTTTCTCTTTCGGGAACAGTCCCGTCTGATGGTTCCCACTTTGTCTCAAGTCCCTTC
>Ga0179593_1418426_pt1 | contig 11093 bp, 13 predicted proteins | sample CZODoug2_1_08_16_FD_185931 | JGI IMG/M metagenome (GOLD analysis project Ga0179593, IMG submission 185931) | Vadose zone soil fungal communities from Angelo Coast Range Reserve, California, USA - CZODoug2_1_08_16fungal (PacBio error correction) | ecosystem: Environmental > Terrestrial > Soil >... | reverse complement strand
TCCTCTTTTCTTTCCCGTTCTTTTCTTCGGTGACCGATAATTCTGCCTCCCCCCTCCCTACAAATGAATTGCCCTAGGACTCCTATTTCTCTTCGAGTTTTAAAGAGAACTGCCCAGCATCTTTCCCTCAAGGATGGCCTTTTTTCTCTATTTTGACTTCACCCTTTCACTCTTCTGCACCGATCGCTACTTCCCAACTACCCACTCATCCTTTTCTATCAATCCAGCCTGTCTTCTCGTTTGTACTTTCAAGTTCTCTGATGACAAGGGGCCTTCCCCATGCCTCGGCTCTCTTCCTCTACGAGGAGGAACCACTCTTGTTGCCTTCAAATTCTCGGTTTATCGGATTTTGATTTTTCTTCCCTCTCTCTCTCGACAATTCTCAGACGGTTATAGACCTGCACCTTTTTTTTGGGGCGATTAGTTACTTTTCAGAGAAAAAGGTCATGCAGGTCTCCAATTTTTTTACAAGTATCATCTCTCTTTAAAGCGCCTCCCTTCCCCCCTTTCTGTTGAAGCCGTCCCCCAAGTTAATCTCCCCCTCTTTTCCACCCATGGTGCTGGCAAAACATCCAAGTCTTGTTATCGCAGAGCCCGCCAGTTTTTTCCGCGGTCGACTCTTTTTTTTCTTCCTTCTACGCAAATTCCCATCGACTGTGCTTCTTTTTTCTCCTTTTTCCCCAACCTACGCTTTTGTCCCTTCTTCAATTTTCTGAAGACCCGTTTTTGGCTAGAAGCTTTCATTTTTTTTCCTTTTTTACTCTGGTGCAACGGCGCGGCCCCTCCCCTTTTTTGAACTTCCAGCGCCTAGAACAACTTATGTTGCTTCCTCCTTTCAAATCGTCAAGCAATACCTTTCTTTTTCTTTCCTTTATTTCCATGTTTTCCTTGACCGCTTCTTTGCGAAGGTAGTTTCATTAAACGATTTGTTCCTCGACTCCCCCCTTCGATTTGAGAAGCAATGTCCCCCCACGACGTTTCACAATGCCTTACGTTTTCCCCCACCCCCCACCCCTTTGATACTGTAGAATGGGCTGGCCTTGGTTTTTTGCCTGAGCTCCCCCTTCCTGTTTGACTCTTCTACCCCTTCTTTTCCCCTCTTTTTCCCCCTACACTATTTCTTTTTCCCTCCTCCTTCCCTTTACTTGGGTCCTTTTTCTGATGGGCCTTTATCCTTCCCTTTCCCTTTTTCTCCTTTCTTCATTGCTCTTTTTCAGCTTTATAGGTAACCCGGTGTAGGCACATGCCGCCTTTCCTTTTACCTTAAGAAAGGACCTAGGTCTTTTCTCCATAAGTTTTCTTCTCCCCCCGATTCTGCATCGACTGAAAGCAACGAGTAAAGAAGGGGATGCGGAGTATTTCCGTCCTGGATCCATGTGACTGAGAGGCCAACTGAGGACGTGTCCCCCCCTTTTTCCCCAGGGCCTTGCTTTCAGAACCCACTTTTTTTCGAAAAGTACCTCTTTATCGTTCGTCCTTTTTTTTTTATCCAATCCCCCAATCTACAATTTTTATCGCTTCTGCATCGCCCGCTTCCCCTTCCTTTCTGCGCAAGTTCTTTTTCTTCTTAAGATTGTAATGATTGAGCAAGTGCGCTTTCTTTTTTACCATGGTATGGCATTTGCACAAGATCCTCTGCATCAGTGACACCGGTCGTAATTCTCTATAACTAAGTCTTGTTGTTTCCTTCTCTCGTTGTCCCGTGATTCCCTCTCTTATTTTTTGCTGATCACCCACTCCAGGTTTGTACCATCACTTCCTTTCCAGGATCCATTTTAATGAGGTCCCCTTCTTTTTTTTCTTCTCCCTCCTGAACAGGTCTCACTTTTACGAGATAGATGGCTTCGATTCTCCTACTTTTTTGAGTCCTCCGACCGTGTCCTGAACAGGAGCTGTCCCTTTCTTTTCCAGCTAAAGTTTCCTCCTCCAGGAATTTTTCCTTTAGATCACTTCCTCTTTTCTTTCCCAGTCAGGTTCTGACTCTTGTTCTACTATTCCCCTTCGTGTTCGAGTTTGGCTCGTCCCTCTCGGCCCCTCCAATCGGCCTTTTTCCTCTCTACCTTTCTGTTACTTTTTCCAGCTTGTTCATCAGAAGTTAATTCCCCCCCCACATTTGGTTAAGAAAGACATTTTCTTCCCTCTTTCTTCCCTCTTTTCCGACCAGGATGAACCGGTGAAAAGCCCCTTTCCTCCCCTCCCATAACTCCCAAACCCCCTGTTTTCCTGTGCCAGAACTCTAAAGACATATTTTCTTCGACTTGACTCCGCTTGACCTGATTCTCTGGAGTTTTCTCCGCATTCACCTTTCTTCTTTTTTCCTCTGCGACTGTTCTCTCCCCCCGAGACAGACCTTTTTTAAGATTTCTGAAGTTATTGTTCCTGTCGGGATTTTTTTCTTTTCTCTCGTAGTGGCTTGGTTCTCCCACCCGCGTTTTAAGCGTTTGTTTCCCCTTCTCTTTCCCTTACTATGACCTCTCCAACTTCTTTTTTTTTATATCACCTTCTTCATTTGACAAAGCCCGTAGCACTTTTTTTTTTTCTCTTTCAATTTTGCAAATAAGGTTTTGTCCCCCCCCTTCTCTTTAGCTCTGAGGTTTGAGTCTTCCTCTAGTTTCACCCATCAAGCTCTTTCCTCTCTGTGCTTCCGTGGGACTTTTCTCTTTATGGCCATTGGACGTTTGTAACCCTCTTACTCCCTCCCTCCCCGTCCTTGTGACAGTTTTTTTTTTTCTTTTTGTTTTTTCCTATTCTCCTATTCACCAGTCTGTTCCGACTCCTTTCCGGTCTTTTTTTTCTTTTTTTACTGCACTAGGGGAGGTTCCAAAAATTCTTCGTCCTTCTTCTAATTGGGTGGAGGCGGTTTTTCCTCGACCTTTTTGGCTTTCGTCGTTTAACGAGGTCTCTTTTTTATTTACCTGTCTTTACTTGTTCCCTTATCCATCAGAGCCCCCCCAAAAACCTCATTTGTTCACCTCTCCTCCCCTTAGGACGTAGTCTCTGTTTCGCGCCTTCTCGTTGGGTCGAATCAACGAGAAGTTTTCCCCCCAACACTTAATTGTTGCCTCATAGAGTCCTGTCCCTTTCCCCAAACGCCGATGGCCTGTTCGGTCTGGCTTTCCTCAACTTTAACCAGACTGACTCTTTTTTCTGATCCTTTTTGTTGCTTTTGACATCTTCGAGTCGCTTTTTCATATATTTCCTTTTTTTTTTCTATGACGACGGTCTTTGCTCGGTTTTCTCTTTTTTTTTCTTTTTCCTCCTTTCTCAGAGGTCCTTAGCGTTTTCGCCCCCCTGTTGAGCGCTTCAGTTTTTCTTATGTGTTAAACGTTCGATGTCGGAAGCAAATGTTGACGCTGATGTTAATAGATATATCTTTTCCTTTCCGTGTCTTCTCCATCATTCCGTGTCATTTTCCCTTCTTTTACTAATCGGCACTGGCGCATTTACTAACCCGACTTGACACTGATTCGGTCGTCGGCTCGGTTTCTTTCTTCTTCCTTCCCCCGACAGCATGACCCCCTATTCTCTGGGTGGGCGTCGTCTTTTACACAAATTTGCCAATTTTTCTCACTTTCTTGAAGGCTTACATTCACATTAAGCCCTCGCCCCTTCTCCTATAGGTCCTCTCTGATGGTAAATTATTGACTTTGCCAAGGTTCCTTAACCCCCCTGCGATCGGCTTTTCTCTCCTTAATCGAGGAGGAAACCCATACCTTTTTCCCTTCACAATTCTAGGGTCTTTTTTTTGTCCCCCTTGTAGGCTCGACCCTATCTACGGACGTTCATTGTGTCATTCACTTCTTGTTTTTATGATTGACTTGGTCTGGTTCCCCTTTCCTCCTGTACTTTTATGAGAAACTTTCTCCAGCTAATAGATTCCTCACCTTCCTTATCTCTATTAGATAAGCTCCCCAGTTCACTAGTCTCAAAATGTTCCTAGGTTTTTTACTCTTACTTTCACAACACGACCACCCCCCCCGTGCGGTCGTCGTTCCCTTTTCTTGGTCCTTAATCAGTGAACCTGCGGCGCCCTCACAGGAAACAGCGCTGTTTTTCTTTTTTCCCCTTACATCCAAGGTTATTTCGATGGGGATTCACTCTCCAGCTATTCTTTTATTGAGTGAAGCTCTTCTCCAGTTTCTTTTTTTCCAACGGACGAGGTTCAATTACGTAAGCCTTCCCCCTACCCCTCTTATGTCCAAAGGTCTCTCCACTTATCGACCCCCCGTCTCTTTCCTTTAGGTCTTCCGTCGCGTGACTTTCCCCTTTTCTTGGTCTCACTGAGCCTCTCCCCCTCTTTCTACCTCCACTACCATTGTTTATTAAACCTCTCCACCCCACCAAAGAGTCGTCTTTTGACTCTTCTATTTGTAGATGTGCTTTGCGCTACCATAAGAGATGCCCAATCGCTTCCCCCCTTTCTTCGGGTCCCCTCAACGCATTTCCTCTTTAGAGAGATACCCCTATTTTATCGTAAATACATCCTTAGGCACGGTTCCAAGTTATTTTTTGCTCTTACATTTTCTTTTTTATGTTCCTTCCTTTTTTTTTCCTCTTGCCTAGAGAAGCGCCGTTCTTCCCCCTTCTGTGGAACATTTTTTTCTTTTTCTCTTCACACGCTGAAATTTTCTTGCCTCCACTCCTCCTTACTTCTTTATTCAGATAAGGCCATCGATCTTCCCTCCTTCTTCGAAGGGGTGATGGCCCCTGATTCCCCCTTTCTGTGTAAACAATTGAGGTCACTTTTCAGTCCTTTGCGCATCTGATTTGTTGGGAATGTTTTTCTCCTTGTTTTGTTCTCTATGAAAACTTTTCCTTTCACCTTTTCCTGACATTTTTGCAATCAATTTTCTCTTTCCCATGTCTTTTGGGCTTCTTAGCTCTCACCAGTCTTTTCCCCTCTCCGGTCTTCGCTCTATGAATGCCTCTCTTTTCGTGCCGGTCCTGAACCCTCCACTTTCTGGTACAACTGTCTTTTTTCCACCTTGCCCCCAGAGAGACTTTCATCCACTTTCCCCCTTCTCTTCCTTCTCTTTTCTCCTCCTACCCATTTTTTTTTCTATCTCTCTCAAGTTGTAGTGAATGAATTTTCTCGTTTTAGAACGCCCTCCCTTTAAAAAAAGTCCCTGTTTCCTCTACCAGCCAGTCCCACATTCCTGTTTATCCGAGTCTCTTTCGCCGGATTCCCCTGTCAGCTCGCCCGTCGTTTTGACTGACCCTCTGATTGTCGTTGATTTTTATTCTTCTCCCCCCCTTCCGTGCCGAACAGACCCGAGGAAAGTTCCTCTAAACGTGGACTCTTTGGGATCAGCGATTTGTTTCAAACGTCATTTGCTTTCCCCTCTCGTGGTTTTTTACTTCATGATTTTCTTTGGCAAGCACACCCCTTTTTTTTGCCCTCTTTTTTTTTTCCCCCCCCCGATGGCTCTTTTTTAATAACTAGTGCCTTCTTTTCCGCAGCGGTTCGTCTGTTTTTTTATTTCCCCAGATTCTAGCCTGTTTTCCTTTCTTTCCTCAGCTTTCTGATAGTATCGCTTTCCCTTTCTTCCAACAGGTGCGTACCTTTACATCCTTTCACACAAGCCTCCCTTGGACACCCAAGTTCGTTCCTCCTTATCCCATCTAGTTGTTATTTTGAGGACTAAGTTCACCGCGAGGTTTTTTTGCCAACTTCCTTTTTTAGGATTGTGTCTCTCGTCCAGGTTTTAGGCCACTTTCCCCCTCCTTCCATTAGAGGTAGAAGGGTCCTTTCCTTTTTGGTGGTGGCCTTTTTTTCACTCTTCTTTCGTGTATGGTATTCGAGGACAAATTAAGTGCTACGGTCGCCTGATTGACTTTTCCTCTCCTTTTCATTTGACTCCCCCTTCCTTCCCAATGCCCGCACTTTTATTTTTTTCCCTGATTACTTTGAACCCCCGTTTGCTCGTCCCTTTTAGAGAAGTGCCCTTGACCTAGCTTTGCACCCCCCCTCGTTAAGGATCCCAGTATCTTTTTGCTTGATGGATCCCCTCTTACAAGTGTTGACAACTTTCTTCCCTACATTTCTTTTACCCCTCTTACAGAGCCCGGCAAACAGTTGCGTTTTTCCTTCGGTCTCCTTGGAAGTGGACTTCCTTTATAACTCTTAAACCCCTTTGTTGGCTCGGGTCCCCTGAAGCTGTGGCGGCTGCTTTTCCATCCCCCCCTTTTTTCATCTGTTTTAGGTACCCCATCTTGAGGATGCGGCGTGAACTTTTTTTCCCTTATAACTTGGGGGAGGAGTAGGCGTCATTACTCCCCCCTATCTTTTGGGTTCCCCGATGGTTGCGGCTTCGGCCCTTTTTTCCGAGGCCATCATAATGCCCTGCTTTCACAATTTATTCACCGGCCGAATCTTCCTTCTCACTGTTGCGCTCTTTTTCTCCCTTCCTTGGATAAAACTGAATTGTTGCTGACCCTTCCCCCCCCCCAATTTCTTTGTTTTTTTGATTACTTTCACCCCTCCTATGATTGGTGATGATCTTTTAACCTTTTTTTAACCATGAGACTCTCTCTCCTTCGACTTTCTTTTTTTCATCTTCTTTTATTGATTTGCACTTTTGCTATTCTAAGGACAAGCCTTGATAGGATTCCTTCGTTTTTTCATCGGTTACTAAGCGTGACAAGGTAGTCGCTCTTGGTTTTCTTTCTTTGTTGTCAACAGGCCTCCTTTACGGCTTTGTTCCGGTCCACCCTCCTTCCTTTTCTTGTTAATTTCTCACCTTGGGGTTTTGTTTTTTCTACCTTTCACCCCCTTAATTTTTCGGTCGTCGATTTCCCTTGTAAAACGCCGTAATGAAGTGCTCTTTTGAGACATCACCCTTCTTTATTTCCTCGGTAGACACTCGCATCACTCCCGCCTTCTTTTCCCTTTCTAGGCGTCAACAACATTCCAAGTTGTTCCGTCCTCTCCTTTATACTTACCCCCCTCCTCATTCTGCAAATCTCGCTTTTTGGTATGCCCTTTTTATCTTTTCCCTTACGGTTCCTTTCCCCTTCCCTTTCTTTCTTACGGCCGTTTTGTATTCTATTATTTTAACAAACCTTTTTTTTTCCTTTCAACCCTTATCGGGGTTTTTCTTAGTCCACCCCCCGCGAATCTGCGAGTGTCCTATCTCTTGGCCGGCATTTGGTTTCGTTTCCTTCCACATTTTTTTGTGCGATGAGGTCTGTCTCTGGCCCCAATTCCGGCAGGTATTTCTTCTCTCAAGTCATCTTCCTCTGATCAACTCCCCCACCTTTTCTCTTTTTCCTGACGACACACATCCCCCTCTGACCTCTTTTTCTTCCCCGAGGTGCAGTGTCAGGCCTCACACCGCCCCTCTTTTTTTCTCGCGGAACCCCGCCCTTTTCCTGCGGTCTTTTTTTTGGCACGGCGCCGAATGAAAATTCTCTTTCCTTTTTCCCTTTTCTCGTTTCTTCAAAACTCCCCAGTTCTTTTTCCGCTCTTCTTCCAAGTTTAGCTGTGCGGTGGCTTCTTTCTCTTTGCGTCTCTTCCCCTTACTTGTTCACCTCGCTGTCCGGACGTCCGTTCGATTTCACTTCTTTGGTCCATCCTTGACCTAGTCCAAATCAAAGTGCGCGTGGGTCCTTTTATCCCGTCTCGTACAGGTGACCCCCCTTTCTTGCACGCGAGTCGATTTTTTTTCACAGTTTTCCTCGAACGTCTCCCCCTTGACCTCTTTTTAGACTTTCTCCCCCCCGAATTGACCATTTCCTTTATTTGCTAATGGTCGATTTAGCTTTTTCTACCCCGTTCGCGTCGCGCCCAATCCGAGCGGTGATTTTCTTTTCTCATGTGTGACTCGGTAGTAGTTCGTTCTTGTTCTTTCCCAGAATCCAACGTTCAAACGTTCCTCTTATTTCCCCCCCCTGTTAGGTCGGGTGTTACATGTACTTTTTTTGTCCTTTTTTTTTTTTCATCCTGGTTCCCAAATGCACTCAATTTGCTTCATCTGCTGTTTCGGACAGCTAGAACCTCCTGTCCTTCGTGTCTCCCTCATCCTTTGAACCGACGGGATGGAGCCCGACATTCCTCTTTTTCCCTTCCCCTCCCTCAGAACAGAACGCGACCGAAGGGGGTGCTACGGAGTAGTCCCATACAGGTTACTGGATCACACCCCTCTCTTTACCAACAATGAGGAAGTGATCTAGATTTCACCAATTTCCTTTTTCCTTGACCATTGGTTTTGACATCCCCTTCTCGTTCTTTCGGAACTTGTGGGGATTCCAACCTCCCTTTATCGGATCAGAGGGACTGTCTGGCTCTCCCCCCTTAGAAGAGTAAGGTAGGATCCAGATCCTCCCTATTTTGCTGCATGGTTGCAGTGCAACGCCTTGCTTTGTTTTCACCTGGATTTCCCCCCGGTGAACCAACCTCGCGCATTGAATCACGTACCCTTTCGGAATATTTGATTTTCACGCCCGTTGTTTTCTCGATTAAGCAGTGGCAGTGATGCCAGCCTTTGAACGCATCAATTATGGTACCAAAGCACTTCCTGGCAACCCTTTCACCCTTACCCCCTCTTGTCTTTCAGATCTTAGAATCTTTTATTTCTCCCTTTTCGAGTTCTGCATTGTCCCGCTATTGACCTTTTTCTAGCAGCCTTTTTTGAGGGCCCTCCCCTTTTCAGAACGTACCTCTTATTAAGGGTACTGCGCCGTCCCACCGTGGAACGTCCTGGGAACCTTCCCTCCTCTCCCTTCACTTTACCATCTGACTATTAAATACTCCAGTGGGATCTGAAATTGAGGGTAGTTCCTATTCCTTTTTTCCCCCCCAATTCGTTGGGTCGATTTTTGTTAGATTTTATCTGTCCATACGCGAAAGGATATGTCACTGTCGAACTCTTCTTTCCTTTCTTGCGTGTTCCCCGAGAGGCGATTTTTAGAACCTTTTCCAAGAATTGTCCTGTCCGCTTTCTTGCGAAAAGTTATCCAGCCCGACGTTCCTGAGACCCACTTTACAACCCATCTTCTACCTTTTTCCGCAGATACCTGGCAGTCCTCCCCTCCCGACCCTCAAGGCCCATTCCACCCCACCTCTTCTCGGCACCAAATCCCCGCGCCTTCATCATCCCTTGCCCCCCCTTTATCCCCTCTATATCCTCCTCCCCATCCTTTCCAGTAGAACCCGCGAACAACCGCATCCATTAGCTCAGTTCCCTGGCTCCGTTGCACAGAGACACACTTTCCTCGCGGCCGGTGTCTACTCCCCGAGCCGTCTTGTCCCCACTTTCTTACCCCTCCGACTTCGAAGCACTCCCTCGCCCGCGTTGCCTGTCATACCGACCAGTGACACCCCGGTAGCGGCTTCTGGCCCCACCTCTTCCACTTCCCCCCCCCCCTTCCTTCACTTTCTTCGACCCGTCCTCTTTCGGCCGCACGATCTCCATCGTTTTTCATAATACTTCTTATTTCCTCTATGAGTCTTCTTCTGTGTCTCGTCCATAACCCTTCTAGTCACCAATGCCTCAGACCGCTACCGTCCTCCGACCAGGTCGCCAGGAAGTGTGTTACTTTTTCGTTATGGTTACTTCTGTCTTTGATGGTTCGGGGAAAAAAGCGTTTGTTAAGCGTTTTCCCCGGCGCCCTAGGCGATTTTTTTCTTCGCCCTCCTTCCCCCCGTCCCGCGTTCATTTTTCTCCCGAGCACGGGGAGGTGGGAGTATCCGCCTGGTCCCACGGAGCTCCCTCTCTTTCAACATAAGTTCTGGCCTTGCTCCCCCCTCCCTTCCCGCTCTACGTCCCATCTCCTTCTCGCCCCCCTGTCTTCCTCTCCTTCTTCCTTTCTGTTTCCTCCATCGCTGTTTCTCATTTGAACATGCATGCATTCGTTCCCTTTTTTCAACCATGTTCCCCCCCCCACCTACTCATACTTTATTTATTCTTTCTCTTTTCACTCTTCCTACTCTACCTTCCCCTCCCTCCCCCCCTTCACTTTCCTTTTTCTGTCCCCCCCTTTCCTTCTTCCTCCTCTTGCTCCTCCCCTTTATCTCTCCCTCCCCTTATTCCTCCATTTCCTCACTCTCCTCCACAACTCCTCTTCCCTCCACCCCCCCCCCCTCTTTTATCTCTTCTCATTTCCTATTTTCTCCACCACCCCCCCCTCCCTTATTTTTATCCGTCTCATTTTTTCCTCCCCACTCTCCCCCCCCTCTCCGTACCCATGACTCTCCGTCAACTGTCCGGCCGGGCACCCCCATTACTATCGTGACCTCTGTGTACAATTGCTGACTGTACTATTGCCTTCTAGAACAATTATCTTCCTGGTCAAGTTTCGGGGCCGTATCAGCCTCTGCTTCTTTTCAAACACGCTTTTTTCTGACACGGCTTTGGTTTTCCGCTCTTTCTCCCGGTGCCCTAGGAGCCCTACCGCAGGCCCGGCGGGTTCCTTCCGAGACGAAACCTGCAATGATGGTTAGTTTGTTGTTTTTTTTTTTCCTTAACCTGCACCTCGGGGTTTTGGTACCCCCTGGGCGGCGGCTGCTTGTAAAATTGTGGTCTGCAATCTCCCATTTGGGAGGAGTGAGGCTGCTTCTCATTGATCTGTCTCTTGGTGCACTCCTGATTACCTAAGTCCCTTGTTCCCAGCCCATCTTCCCTAAGAGCCCACAACAGCAAAGGTTCCTTTTCAACCCCCTGCAGCCAGTCTCTAGATTGGTCGCAGTTCTGGGTTGTTTTTTCCATCGGATAAACCCCGAGAAGGTTTTGGAGTTCCAACACCGTCATGTCCTCCGAGTTCCCGTCGGCCTAAACCCCCTCCTCAGGTATTTGTTGCACTTCCTTTCTTCCCTTAGTTACCCACATTATACAGTTTGCGACCTATTTCTTTCTAAGTTCGGGGACTTCTGAGGTTTTCGTTGTATCGGCCTGACCCTTCTGTTTTTGCATCCGTATTTTTTTCCCCCAAGTTGTTGACGACCTCCGCGGACCAGGTTCCTTGGGGATCTTGTTGTCGGGCGTGTCATTAATTTGAAGATTCCCAGTGATGTAGCTCGCGACGGGGAGAGACCTAGTGTCTTGCTGTTAAACGATTCCCAGGGCCTCTTCTTCCCCGCCACTGAACTGTTTCCG